>Ga0180104_1000079_pt1 | contig 22915 bp, 20 predicted proteins | sample EasRiv730_16_1Da_FD_121791 | JGI IMG/M metagenome (GOLD analysis project Ga0180104, IMG submission 121791) | Soil microbial communities from meander-bound floodplain in the East River, Colorado, USA - East River metaG ERMLT730_16_1Da | ecosystem: Environmental > Terrestrial > Soil > Floodplain ... | reverse complement strand
TCGATCGCACGCTGTCGGTCGCCGAGAATCTGCGCTTCGCCGGACTGCTCAACGATCTCTCTCGCTCCGAAATCAAGCGACGCAGCACCGAGTTACTGGAGCTCTTCGGTTTGAGCGAAAAGCGTGATCACCCGGTCGCAGCGCTTTCCGGCGGGATGCGCCGCACGCTCGATATCGCACGCGGCGTGATCCATCAGCCGCAGATCCTGTTCCTCGACGAGCCGACGATCGGACTCGACCTGCCCAACCGCCGCGCCATCTGGCGCTACGTCACGGGGCTCAGAGCCAGGCTCGGCATCACGGTGTTCTTGACGACTCATTATCTGGAGGAAGCGGTCGACTGCGACGAAGTGGCATTCTTGAGCTCAGGTCGCATCGTGCGTAGTGGACACCCCCGGGCACTGATCGAACAGCTCGGGAGATACATCGTCGAGGTCGAGACCGATAATCCGGCAGAGCTTGCCGAGCAGTTCGCTCCGCGCCTCGGCGCAGCCCTTATCGAGGTCGACTGCGTGCAATTCCGCTGCAACAAAGAGCCTGCAGAATTGGCCTCGCTGCAGGCCGAACTTGCAGTCAGCGCACGAGCCGTGCGCTGGCGACGGCCAAACCTGAACGACGTGTTCCTGTGGGTCAACCAGACCGGGATGTCCCAGAAGAGGGCGGCCTGACGATGATTGCGCGCCCAATGGTTGCCGTGCTCGAACGCGAAGTGCTGAAGCTCCTGCGGCAACGCGGGCGTCTGCTGTCTGCGATGGTGCGTCCCATGCTCTGGCTACTGGTGATCGGTGCCGGGCTTGGCGCGGTCCAGGGCAAGCTTGGCGACTTAAGCTACCAGGCCTTTCTGGTGCCGGGCGTGCTCGGAATGACGCTGCTGTTCGGCGGCATGCTGGCGGCACTCTCCACGGTGTACGACAAGGAGTCCGGCGTGATGCGCATGCTCGTGATCGCACCGATCGAGCATTATTGGATCGTAGTGGCGAAGGCCCTCGGAGCGACATTATCCGCGCTGGTGCAGGCACTGATGCTGCTCGTGTTATTGGGGCTGCTCGGATACCTGAGCCCGCAGGTCTCGATTCCGCTGTTGGCGGTCGGTCTGCTCGGCACGGCGCTCGCGTGCGCGAGCCTCGGAATGCTGGTCGCGGCTTGGTCACGCACCCTGGACAATTTCGCCACGATGATGAACCTGGTGATCTTTCCGGTTTTCTTCCTGTCTGGTTCGCTGTACCCCGTGCAGCAGTTGCCCACTGCGCTGCGGTTCGTCGCCACGCTGAATCCATATACGCATGGCGTCGACATCCTCAAGCACGCGGCTGCGGCCGGACCGACGGTCGCCTTTGGCGCAGACTTCGACGTCGGGCTGGACCTTGCGGTGGTCATCGGATTCAGCGCAGCTGCGCTCGCGGTTGCTGCGGCGCGCTTCTCGCGTGACACCGCGAACGAGCCGCTTGTGCATCGACTCGCCAGGAAGCAGGGAGATTGAACGCGAGATCCGCTGTACCGGCGGGTTGTACTGCTGCCCGGGGGCGGCGTTTTCGGTCACACGCAGCGGGGCTAGCCTCGCACCGCGAGTTTTCAGAGCAGTATGGGGTGCGCGTGCTCGGCCGCTACCCGGACCGTCAAGTCGAGCAGTTTCTGGCCAAGCCGAGCATCGCGATCACCGGTGCGGGCGCGGCGCCCTACCCGCGGGGGACGAGACCGAGCCGCATCGCCGTGCGAAAAAGCTGCGCGGCCGTGCCCGCCCCGAGCTTCTGCTTGATCGCGGATTGGTGGTTGGCAACGGTCTTCTGGTTCACGGAAAGCTTTCGGGCGATATCGTCCAGCGTGCAACCCTGGAGCAGGAGCTCGAGCACTTCGAACTCGCGCGGAGACAATCTTGCGTGCGCCGCAGATTCGCCGCTTGGCGAACTGAGTGCCAGCGTCTGTGCGACATCGTGGCTGAGATAGCGCTTGCCCGCTGCCACCGCCTCGACGGCTTCGACCAGCACGCGCGGGGCGCTCGCCTTGGTGACGTAGCCTGCGGCGCGGGCGTCGAGCACTCGCCGGACGAAAATGGGGTCTTCATGCATGCTGAACGCCAGCACACAAGCAGTCGGCGTGTGCGCGAGGATTCGGCGCATGGCTTCGATGCCGCTCACGCCTGGCAGCGAAATGTCCATCACGGTCACTTCCGGGGCGACGCTGCAGAACAGCTGAAACGCCTCGGCGGCGGTCGCCGCCTCGCCCACGACGGCGATCCGTCCACTTTCCTCGAGCAGGCCGCGATAGCCTTGCCGCACGACTGGGTGGTCATCCACGAGCAACACCGTGATGCGTCTCATGATGTTGCGCCCGACGGCAGATGGATGATGGGAATGCGGGCGAAGACACTGAAGCCGCGCTCCGGCTCCGTCGTCACATGAAACTCCCCTCCGAGCATCTCGACCCGTTCGCGCATGCCGATCAACCCCAACCCGACCTTGCTCTCGCTGAGGTCGGTCCCGCAGCCATCATCGACCAGGCTGAAGACGACTTCATCGCCCGGATGTGCTGTGCCCTTGGAACGCAGCAGGCGGACTTCGATACATTCGGCTCGTGCGTGCTTGGAGACGTTGGTCAAGCCCTCCTGCAATAGTCGATAGAGCGCCAGGGCATACAGTTCGCCGATGTCGTCGAGATCCCCTTTGAGCAGGATATCGAAGTGCAAGTGGGGCAACCGCCGCTGCCAGTGGTCCAGGAAATGTTCGAGCGCGGCCTTGAGGCCGAGCTCGTCCAGTCCGATCGGTCGCAACTTGCCGATCAGATCGCGCACGACGGCGTGGACATGATCGGTGTGCTCGATGATGGCTGACGATGCGCGGAAAAGCGGCGATGCGTCGTCCGCTGCTCGCTGCTGAATCGCGACGGCGTCGATCTTGATTGCGTTCAAGTACTGCCCAAGCTCGTCATGCAGCTCATGTGCCAGGAACTTGCGCTCCGACTCCTGCAACTGCTGGTACTGCTGGGCGAGCCTGCGATTCTCCAGCAGCAGGGTTTCGAGCTGCGCTTCCGCGGCTTGCCGCCGGCGGAGCTGGGTGCGGGCATCGCGAAAGCGCCGCCACGCAAACCATGTGAGACACAGAGTCAGCGCCAGCAGAGTCATGGGCAGCTCGTCGAGCTGCAAGGCCTCCCAGCGCCGCGTCACGGCAAACATCGCTTCGTTCAGCTCGACGTAAACAGCGAAGGCACCCACGCCAAGGGTCACTAGTGCAACGATAGTGAGGTCGCGCCGCAGGTACATCTGTTCTGGGCTCTGCTCCGGTGCTCCGGATGGTGCAACGTTCAGCATGGATAATCTTCTACTTGTCTGTGTCAGCGGGTTCGTCTCGCCGGGATGAATTCCCGGTCATATCCGGAGAAATTCCCTGTCCAGCGCTCTCGCTCGTATGTGATTCTAGAAGTGTTTTCATGCGCTTGCCCATCCGGCGCACTTTTCGGTGGGCATCCACAAGAACCAGAACCGGGGTAAAGCGCAATGTGCCGATTTCGAAACGCCTCGATGAGCGCCCTGTTGCTCGGCGCCGTCATCACGACTCACCCGGCATTGTCCGCCGCGCAAAGTCAGAATCGACAGGAGATCCTGGAAGAAATCATTGTCGTGGCGCCATACGGCGCGAGCCTGTCGCGCGAGCGGGTGGCGGCCAACGTTCAGAGTGCGACGGCCGAGCAGATCGAGCGCTCGCAGTCGCAGGATCTGACGGAATTGCTGAATCGCAACTTTGGCAGCGTCAGCATCAATCATGCGCAGAGCAACCCGCTGCAGCCCGATGTCAACTTCCGCGGATTTACGGCGTCGCCATTGCTGGGTCTGTCGCCGGGGCTCACGGTTTACCAGAACGGCGTACGGATCAACGAGCCATTCGGTGATACGGTCAACTGGGACCTGATCCCGCTCTCAGCGGTGAACACGGTCCAGTTGTTTGCGGGCGCGAACCCCGTGTTTGGCCTCAACACACTCGGCGGCGCGTTGTCGCTGCAAATGAAGAACGGCTTTGACTACGACAAGACCGGCGCTGAAGTCTACGGTGGATCGTTCGGGCGACGCGGCGCCTCGGTGCAGCTTGGCGGTAACGACGGCCGTTGGGGTTACTACGGCAACGTCGACTACTTCGAGGAGGATGGTTGGCGCGACTTTTCACCGTCGGACGCCCTCCGGTTTTTTGGAGGCCTTAGCCTGCGGGGCACCGACTCAGGCCTCGACTTGAGCGTCGCTCTTGCCGAAACCGACCTGATTGGAAATGGATCCTCGCCTGCCGAGTTGCTGGCGATCGACCGGTCCCAGGTGTTCACCCACCCCGATCGCACGGAGAACACGCTGGCACAGGTGATACTGGAAGGCACTCGCAAGTTGTCCGACAAGGTGCGAATCGCCGGCAACGTTTTCTACCGCGACATCGATACCGACACTTTCAACGGCGACGGCACGATTTTTGAAGAATGCGACATCGGCGGCGTGGAGTTTCTCGTCGAGGAAGAGTTCACGGATGTGAATGGCGACGGCCAATGCTCTTCCGTGGAGGACGCCGACATCGAGCCGGTCCTTGACCTCAATGGCGAGCCGATCGAAGCGGAGATCGATGGCGAAGAACTCAACGCCATCAACAACATCGGCACACGCCAGCAGGAGAATTATGGCGCCTCGCTGCAATTTGGCTTGAGCTCGGGCGTCGGCGGCCACGCCAATGACCTCACGCTGGGCGCCGCCTACAGCGAAGGTCGAACGACATTCGAATCCAGCGTGGAAGTCGCGCAGCTGCTGGAGAACCGGGCCACTTCACGAACCGGAATCTTTGCCAGCGAGTTCGTGACCGGTGTCGACAGCGAGGTCTCCACGGCCAGCGTTTACATCGCCGATACCTTCAACATGTCGGAGCGAACCACCCTGACGTTCTCAGGCAGGTACGACAGCACCGAGATCCAACTCACGGATCGAACCGGCGAAAGCCCGGAGCTCAACGGGGACCACGAGTTCCAGAGATTCAACCCCGGGGTCGGATTCACATTCAATCCAACATCGGGCCTGACTTTCTTTGCCAGCTATAGCCAGTCAGCACGGGCGCCGACGCCCGTGGAACTTGCGTGTGCCAGCGAAGATGCGCCGTGCAATCTGCCGAATGCTTTCCTCGCCGACCCGCCGCTCGACGAGGTGGTGACGACCAGCGCTGAGGCTGGCGTCCGCGGATCAACCACGGGCGGCTTGCGCTGGAACGCCGGTGTGTTTCACGCCGTCAGTGAGGACGACATCCTGTTTCAGACGACCGGCGGTCCGACGGCCAACGTCGGCTTTTTCGACAACGTCAGCGACACGCTCCGCGCCGGCATCGAGCTGGGCCTCTCCCAGGACCTCGCACGCCTGCACTGGTCCATCGATTACAGCTACATCGAAGCGACTTTCGAGGACGACTTCGCGGTCAACAGCCCGAATCACCCGGTGTTCGAGGACGACCCAGGCGCTCCGCAGATCGTCGGCGAGGAAAAGCTGCTGGTGAGCAGCGGCGCCGACATTCCGGGCATTCCCCGGCACCAGGCGAATGCCGCCGTCGACTTTTCATTCAACGACCGCTTTCTCATCGGCGCCGACGCGGAATACCGGTCGGGCGTGCACCTGCGAGGCGACGAAGTCAATCTGCTGGAAAGGACGGACGATTACGCGATCCTCAATCTGCGCGCTGAATTTCGGCTGAGCGACTGGCTCACGGTTTTTGCACGCATCGAAAACGTCTTCGACGAAGAGTACGAGACCTTCGGATTGCTAGGCGAGCCCGACGAGGTATTCGTGGACTTCGAGGATCCCCGGTTCTTCGGCGCCGGCCCGCCCTTCGGGGCTTGGGTGGGCGTCAAGATGCAGTTGTAGCGAGCGAGCCTGCCTCGATGACACCTGAAACTGGGCGGTTCACGGCGGTCGTGTCCGCCTGGCTACTGGGAATATTGTGTGCATGCGGCTCGAACGAGCAGGGGAGTCGTGAGGCAGCCCCAACCTCGCCACCATCGCCGCCGCCAGCCGGGATGGCCCCCGCTCCTTCGCATCGCGTCTTCGTGACCAACGAGATGTCCGGCGACATGACCGTCATCGACGGCGACACGCATCAAGTCATTACCACAGTGCAGCTCGGCAAGCGTCCGCGGGGCATACAGCTCAGCGCAGACGGGTCCAGCCTCTTCGTCGCGCTTAGCGGCTCCCCAATAGCTGGCCCCGAGGACGACGAGAGCACCCGTCCGCCGGCGGATCCGTCGGCGGACGGTCGATCGCAGGATGTCTCCATCGTGGATGCCGAGTCATTCACCGTTGTAGCGACGGTGCGTGCAGGGACTCGGCCGTGGGGTGTGTTAGCAGTCCCCTAGCCAGCGTTTCTCGTGGAACTCAAGTCGCAAGCCGCAGGTGTCGAGCCGTGGGATTCACGCCGGGCTCTCATTTGTCGAAGACGGCGAGCTCTCTTCCGTTGGCGCTCTCCAGCCCACGCACCGAGGCGAGGCCTTCGACCCCCGTGAAGATTGCGTGGTGAATCTCTGCGCCCGCGAGCCTGGCCTCGTCAAGCTTCGCGCCGGTGAGATCCGCGCCCACGAGTTTGGCCATCTCCAGATTTGCACCGCTCAGGTCGGCGTCGCGTAGATCCGCATAGCTGAGATCTGCGCGCGAGAGTTCGGCGCGATTGAGCTTCGCGCCCCTCAGGCGTGCGTGTGTGAGCACGAGACGGATCAGCCCCATCGGCTGGTTGGCCATGTCGGAGGCACCCTTTACCTCGGACAGGTCGGCACCTTCGAGATTGGCGCGCTCCATGTTGCCCATCAGGCGCGCGCCACTCAGATTTGCGCCGTTCAATTTCGCGTTCGCCAGGACGCTGGCGAACAGGCTCGCATCGCGCAGGTCCGCCTCGACCAGGGTAGCGTCGCGCAGAACCGCCAGGTCGAGATTGCAACCGCGGAGCTTTGCTTTGGTGAGATTCGCGCCCTTGAGACTGGCGCCGAAGAGCCTTGCCCCCCTGAAGTCGAGGCCGGAAAGATCTACACCTGGTGCTTCGAGGTCGGTGAGGTCGGCTGCGGCCGACGCGATGCGCGCCTCAATCTGCTGGCGCGTCAGCGGCACCGCGGACGCCTGAGTTATGAGTAGCACCGCGGCAACGCCAATCCACGTCGGCCAATTTGTCGACTGGATCATGACGCCCGGCACCTTTTCAGGCGATGCAAGTGTGACGTTGTCCCCATTGCGGGAATTGTATAGGACATCTCGATGCGGCTCACAGAAGGCTGAACCGCCACCCGTATGATCTGTCGATACTGAAGCGAGACTGGGCATGTAGATGTATCGCGCATTCAAGCGTTGCGTCACAAACCCGCTGAGCATACCGCGGGCGGTCCTGCTCGCACTGACTTCCTTTGCATCGAGTGTCTCGGCAGCGCCAGGGGAGGTGGCCCGGCATCAGGTGCGAATCGAGGGCCGCGGGCCGCTAACGGTCGTCCTCGAGGCAGGCCTCGGTGACACGCTGGACATCTGGACCAACGTTCAGCCGCTGATCGCCGCCAACTGTACGCGCACGATCGCCTACACCCGCGCTGGTTATCCGGGGAGCGATCCGGCGGGCGGCCCGCGTGACGCCGCGACCATTGTCTCCGAGCTGCGTTGGGAGCTGAAGCGCCGAGGCATCCAGCCACCGTACGTGCTCGTAGGACATTCGCTCGGCGGTCTCTACATGCAGTACTTCGCGCGCCAATATCCCGACGAGATCGAAGGGCTCTTGCTCATCGACTCGACCCATTGGAATCAACACCTGATTCCGGGTCCTGATGCACCGGACGCTTTTGGAAGGCGCAGCACGGTGCTGTTCATGCCGTGGATCATGCGTCGCGAGTTGATCGACAGCAACAGCGCGGGCGAACAGGTTCACGTGAGTCCGGATGCGAGCGTCGTCCCGACGATCGTGCTCTCACGGACGCGCGCCTTTCAGGGCGAGACGCCCGCGTCTCAAGCGTTGGCCGAGAACCTGCAGGAAGAAATTGCGGCCTCCTTTCCGTCGGCGCGGCATGTTCGCGTCGATGATAGTGGCCACTACATCCAGCGCGACCGTCAGGATGTGGTCGTCGCAGCCGCGCGCGAACTGGCGGGTTGTGCCCCGCTGGCTCCGTAGATCCGGCGCTGCGGTAGCGCGCGAGCTACCTTCAGGCTCGAGTGGCCCCCTACTGCAACAGCACCAGCGTCTTCTCGACCGTATTCCAGATACCCCACGCAAGCGGGATGCCAACGAGCAGCCAAAACAGCGCGGCCTTGGCATCGAGCCCGCCCTTGCCGATGCCGAAGGAACCGGTCTGTGCCGTCGCCGCCACCGACTTGAGCTTCGCCTGCGCTGCCGTCACTTCGGCATCGCTCATGTGCCACCTTGGATTGACGGGCCGAACCAGAAGATTGGCGATCCAGCCCAGAACCAGCATGCCCGCCAGGATGTAGAAGATCGGCCCGTAGATCTGGTCGTAAGGGACCTGTTCGGCGATGCGCGTGTCGTGCAGGTAATTGACGACCACAGGGCCGAGGATGCCGGCGGTCGACCATGCGGTTAAGAGCCGGCCATGGATGGCGCCCACGAACTGCGTTCCGAACATGTCGGCGAGATAGGCGGGAATGGTCGCGAAGCCGCCGCCGTACATCGAGGCGATGACACAAAAGGCGGCGACGAACAGCCCCAGCGCCTTCCAGTCCGCGGCGAAGGCCGCCAGCAGATACAGTACGGCCCCGAGGGTGAAGAAGATGAAATAGGTCAACTTGCGCCCGAGCTTGTCCGACGACGAGGCCCAGGCGATGCGACCGAAGATGTTGAAGAGCGAGATGAGACCTACGAACCCGGCTGCGACCGCCGCCGCCAGCTTTTTTTGCTCTGCGCTGAACTGGTCGAATCCGATCTGCGCCTCACCGAAGAGCGCGCCGCCGAATGTCTCCTGCAGCATGGGCGAGGCCGCGCCTATGATGCCGATTCCGGCCGACACGTTGAGGCAAAGCACCAGCCACAAACACCAGAACTGCGGCGTCTTGTGCGCATTCCTCAAGTGCACATTCCTCGACGTGATCATGGCATTGTTGTTGGACGGGGGAGTCCAGCCCTCCGGCCGCCAGCCCAGGGGTGGCAGGCGGTAGCCGAAGGCGCCGATCAGCATGAACACGAAGTAGATCGCTGCCATTGCGATGAACGTCTGCCAGACGCCGGGATCTGCGGGGGTCCTGAAGGAACTCATGAGCAGGGTCGCGAGCGGCGAGCCGATCATCGCGCCGCCGCCGAAGCCCATGATGGCCATGCCGGTCGCCATGCCACGCCGGTCCGGAAACCACTTGATGAGAGTCGAGACTGGGGAGATGTAGCCGAGGCCGAGCCCGATGCCGCCGATGATCCCCGAGCCGAGCCACATCAGCCAGAGCTGGTGGGTATAGGCGCCGAGCGCCGAGATCAGGAGACCGCCGCACCAGCAGATCGCGGAAACGACGCCCGCCTTGCGCGGACCCACGCGCTCGAGCCAGCCACCCCACGTCGCGGCCGAAAGACCGAGCATCACGAAGAAGAATGTGTACATCCAGCCGAGATCGAACTGGCTCCAGTTGCAATCCGTGGCAAAGAGCGCGCGCAGAGTTCCCGCTCCCTTCTCGGAAAACGTCGTCGCGCCAGCCGAGCAGCTCGGGATGACCTGCGATCCATCGGCGCTCGTCAATGCTCCTTCGAGCGGCTTCCAGAACACTGAGAATCCGTAGGCCATGCCGATGCAGAGGTGTATGCAGAGGGCGGCGGGCGGGACCAGCCAGCGGTTGAACCCTGGTTTCGCAACGATGCGCTCCCGGTCGAGGAGACCGGGGCCGTCGATCGACCCGTTCTGCACCGTCGCACTCGCATCTGTCATCGAGCGTTCCCCTTGTTTCGCGGCCAACTTACGATTCGATGTCGGACTCGAGCTCGTGGACATTCCGTTCGCAAGTATGCCTGAACGTCCAAGAATTCAGGGCCGGCATCAATTCTCAGTGGTGGCGCGCGAGGGTCGAGTAGAGGGGCGGGCATGGGCGCATGATCAACCGCCTGGATCGGCTGGAAGGCCTGCTTTAGCACGCCGCGGCAAATGGATGCCCACCGCTTGTTGGATGATCGCCGCGCCGCGTTCCAACAGGAAACCGCGGAACGCGGCCGCGATCGGCGACAGTTTTTTCTCGCGCAGGTGGATCACGAACCAGTCGCGCATGATCGGCAGGCCGACCACGTCGAGCACGACCAGCTTCCCGGCCACCAGTTCCAACCCCACGGTGTGCATCGAAATGAAGCTGATGCCCATGCCCGCCATGACCGCCTGCTTGATCGTCTCATTGCTGCTCACTTCCATTGACGCACGGTAAGTCGCGTCGCGGTCTTTGAACACGCGCTCAAACGACGCTCGTGTTCCTGACCCTTCTTCCCGTATCAGGAAATTCTCCGTACCGAGCTGCTTGAGCCGGATGCGCCGCTTCGTCGCGAGCGCGTGATCGGGCGCCGCGATGATCACGAGCGGATGCTTCGCGAAGGGCTCGGCGATGGTGTCGAGCTCGCGCGGCGGTCGTCCCATGATCACGAGATCGATCTCGTTCGCGGCCAGCTGCTTGATGATCTCCTCCCGGTTCCCCACCGAAAACTTGATAGTGACCTCCGGGTAGGCGGGGGTGAACGCCGCGAGCAGGGATGGCGCGAAGTATTTGGCCGTGCTGACCGCGCCCAGCTTGAGCACGCCGCGCTTGAGACCGCGCATTGCGGCGAGCGTTTCGCCCGCTTCCCGCAGCAACTCGATCGCCTGATCGGCATAGCGGTGCAGCTCCACGCCCGCGGGAGTCAGCTGCACCTTGCGGCCGATCTGCTCGAACAGGGGCAGGCCGATTTCGGCCTCCAGCAGCTTCACCTGCTGCGATACCGCCGGCTGAGTCAGGTGCAGCTCGTGCGCGGCCCGGGTGAAGGACAACTGCCGCGCAACCATTGCGAACACGCGTAGTTGGCGCAAACTCACGTTCCGCACGTTTGCCTCCTGAATCTAATGATAAGTTGGAGCTTATGCTAAGCAGAAGTATATTCAACTAGATCTAATGTGAACCATCAGCCACGATGCGACCCATGAAAGGCGCCAGCCCGCACGGGAGATGACCAGCATGAAGAGAACCGACGATCGCGCCGCAGCCAAGACCGGGGCCGAACGGTACAAGGCCGGCGTCATGAAGTACGCGGAAATGGGCTACTGGGACTCCGGTTACCGGCCGACGGAGACCGACATCCTGGCATTGTTCAGGATCACGCCGCAGGAAGGCGTTGATCCAATCGAGGCGGCGGCCGCGGTGGCCGGTGAATCGTCCACGGCGACCTGGACGGTGGTGTGGACTGATCGTCTCACCGCGTGCGAGCGCTATCGCGCGAAGGCCTACAAGGTCGAGCCCGTCCCCGGCGCACCCGGACAGTTCTTCGCCTACATCGCCTACGATCTAGATCTGTTCGAGCCCGGCTCGATCGCCAACGTGACCGCCTCGATCATCGGCAACGTGTTCGGCTTCAAGCCGCTCAAGGCGCTTCGGCTCGAGGACATGCGATTCCCGGTCGCCTACGTCAAGACTTTTGCCGGGCCGCCGACCGGCATCGTGGTCGAGCGCGAGCGGCTGGATAAATTCGGCCGGCCGCTGCTCGGAGCCACCGTAAAGCCGAAGCTCGGTCTGTCGGGGAGAAACTACGGTCGCGTCGTCTACGAGGCGCTCAAGGGCGGCCTCGATTTCACCAAGGACGACGAAAACATCAACTCGCAGCCGTTCATGCACTGGCGCGAACGCTTCCTGTATTGCATGGAGGCGGTAAATCGCGCGCAGGCAGCGACCGGCGAGATAAAGGGCCACTACCTCAACGTCACCGCTGCCACGATGGAGGATATGTACGAGCGCGCCGAGCTCGCGAAGGAGCTGGGTTCGGTGATCGTGATGATCGATCTGGTGATCGGCTATACCGCAATCCAGTCGATGTCCCGATGGGCGCGCAAGAACGACATGATCCTGCACCTGCATCGCGCGGGGCATTCCACCTACACGCGGCAAAAAGCGCATGGCATCTCGTTCAGGGTGATCTCGAAGTGGATGCGGCTTGCGGGGGTGGACCACATCCATGCCGGCACCGTGGTCGGCAAGCTCGAGGGGGATCCGAACTCCGTGCAGGGCTACTACAACGTGTTGCGCGAGACGCGTAATCCCGTCGATCTGCAGCGTGGCGTCTTTTTCGAGCAGGACTGGGCCGGACTGGGAGGAGTAATGCCGGTCGCCTCCGGTGGAATACATGCCGGCCAGATGCACCAGCTGCTGCACTACCTCGGCGAAGACACGGTATTGCAGTTCGGCGGCGGCACGATCGGTCACCCGATGGGAATTGCTGCCGGGGCCACCGCGAATCGCGTTGCGCTTGAAGCGATGGTGCTGGCGCGCAACGAAGGGCGCGACATCTGGAACGAAGGTCCCAAGATCCTCACCGATGCCGCGCGTCACTGCCAGCCGCTGCAGGCAGCGCTCGATACCTGGGGCGATATCACGTTTGACTATGCGAGCACTGACATGCCCGATTTCGTTCCCACTCCCACCGCCGCTTAACCGAGGAGCAGCCATGCGACTGACGCAAGGAACGTTTTCTTTCCTTCCCGACCTCACCGACGACCAGATCCGCGCGCAGATCGAGTACTGCCTCCAGAACGGCTGGGCCGTATCGATCGAATACACCGACGACCCGCACCCGCGCAACACCTACTGGGAGATGTACGGCATGCCGCTGTTCGATATCAAGGACGCGGCCGGAATCCTCGAGGAGATCCACGGCTGTCGCCGCACGTTTCCCAACCATTACGTCAAGGTAAACGCGTTCGACTCGACGCGAGGCCGGGAGTCGCTGCGCCTGTCCTTCATCGTCGGCCGGCCGAAGGATGAGCCCGGGTTCGGTCTGGTCCGAGAGGAGGGGGCAGGGCGGCGCGTTCACTACACGGTGCGGGCTTACGTCACGGATCGCCCCGAGGGCGAGCGCTACTGACAGTAGAACGAGCATGAATGCACTGTTTGAACCTATGCCCGACACCGACGCGCAAGCGGCAGACATCAACCTCGACGTCGTATTCCGCGACTCGGGGGTCGGTGAAGTGCTCGAGGGACTCGATCGCGAGCTGATCGGGCTCGCTCCCGTGAAGAGCCGCATTCATGACATCTCGGCGCTGCTCCTCGTCGACAAACTGCGGCAGCAGGCTGGATTGAGCAGCGACGCACCTACGCTGCATATGTGCTTTACCGGTAATCCGGGCACCGGAAAGACGACCGTCGCACTGCGCATGGCGGAGATTCTCCGGCACCTAGGATATGTGCGCAAAGGGCACCTGGTTGCGGTGACGCGTGATGACCTCGTGGGCCAGTACATCGGGCACACAGCGCCGAAAACGCGCGAGGTGCTCAAACGCGCCATGGGCGGAGTGCTGTTCATCGACGAGGCCTATTACCTTTGCCGTCCGGAGAACGAGCGCGATTATGGACAGGAGGCGATCGAGATTCTCCTGCAGGTGATGGAGAATCAGCGGGAGGACCTGGTCGTTATCCTCGCTGGATACAAGGATCGCATGGAGCAGTTCTTCCGCAGCAATCCGGGCCTGTCGTCGCGCATCGCTCATCACATCGATTTTCCAGATTATTCGCCGTCGGAGCTGTTCGCCATTGCGCGGCTCATGCTCGAGCGCATGCAGTATCAGTTGAGTCCGGACGCCGAGGTGGCGTTTCGCGAGTACATCGAGCGACGGCGGATGCAGGCGCACTTCGCCAACGCGCGCTCGATCCGCAACGCGCTCGACCGTGCCCGCTTGCGTCAGGCAAGCCGGCTGTTCGCGCAGCGCGGCGCCGCCCTATGCAGAGACGATCTCATGACGATCGAATCTGCAGACATCAGGGCAAGCCGCGTGTTTCTCGATCCGCCCAGGACGGATTCGCCATGACGCCAGCATCTAAGACGCTCACGCGGTTCCTGATCGAGGATCAGCGCCGCTTCAACAACGCGACCGGTGGCTTCACGGCGCTGCTTAACGATATCAGGCTCGCGTGCAAGCGCATCGCAAACCTCATCGGCAAGGGTAAGCTCGCGGGTGCGCTCGGCAGCGCCGGCTCGCTGAATGTCCAGGGCGAAACGCAGATGAAGCTCGACGTGATGGCGAATGAGGTGTTCATTCACACCAACGAGTGGGGCGGTCAGCTCGCCGGGATGCTGTCGGAGGAGATGGACACTCCGTACCGGATTCCTGCGGAGTATCCACGCGGCAAGTATCTGCTGCTGTTCGATCCGCTCGATGGCTCATCGAATATTGACGTCAACGTGGCCGTCGGCAGCATATTCTCGGTGCTGCGCTGTCCGGAGGGCGTGAGCGAACCTTCCGCAGGCGACTTCCTCCAGCCGGGCGCCGCTCAGGTGTGCGCCGGCTACGCAATCTACGGACCGTCCACGATGCTCGTCCTCACGACCGGTCGCGGCGTGAACGGCTTCACGCTCGATCGCGAGATCGGCGAATTCATGCTGACACACCCGGACCTGCGTATTCCCGAGGACACGACCGAGTTCGCCATCAACGCGTCCAACGCGCGCTACTGGGAGCCCGCGGTCAAGCGCTATGTCAACGAATGCCTGGCGGGAAAGAGCGGACCCCGCGGCTGCGACTTCAACATGCGCTGGATCGCGTCGCTCGTGGCCGAGACTCATCGCATCCTGATGCGCGGCGGCGTGTTCATGTATCCGCGCGATCGTAAGGATCTCGAGAAGCCGGGCCGCTTGCGCCTTCTTTACGAGGCCAACCCGATCGGCTTTCTGGTCGAGCAAGCCGGGGGCCGCGCCAGCACGGGGCACCAACCCATCCTGGGCGTGACCCCGGAGAGCCTCCATGAGCGCATCGGCTTCGTGTTCGGCGCCCGCATGGAGGTCGAGCGGATCGAGCGATATCACCGCGACTACAACGAGTTCGAATACGAGGCGCCGCTGTTCGGAACTCGCGGCCTCTTCCGTAACCACGCGTAGGATTACGGCTGAAGGGCCGCATCATGTCCACCAGATACCCCGTAATCGCCGTCACCGGTTCCTCTGGCGCCGGCACCACCTCTGTCATGCGGACCTTCGAGCAGATCTTTCGCCGTGAAAAGGTGAACGCCGCGTTCGTCGAGGGTGACAGCTTCCACCGCTTCAATCGCGCCGAGATGAAGCAGAGGATGGCGGAGGCGCTCGAGGGCGGCGACCATCGATTCAGCCATTTCGGCTCGGAAGCCAATCTGTTTGAGGAACTCGAAGCGCTTTTCCAGGGCTATGGGGAGAGCGGTCGCGGGCGGCGTCGCAAGTACCTGCACGACGAGCAGGAGGCGGCACCTTACGGCCGGAAGCCCGGGACGTTTACAGACTGGGAGGACTTGCCGGGCGGAACCGACTTGCTGTTCTACGAGGGCTTGCACGGTGCCGTCGTCACTGAGAAAGTCAACATCGCGCGGCATGTCGACCTGCTGATCGGCGTCGTGCCGGTGATCAATCTCGAATGGATCCAGAAGCTGCATCGTGACAAGTCGACACGCGGCTACACTGCCGAGGCGGTGACCGACACGATTCTGCGACGCATGCACGACTTCGTGCAGTACATCTGCCCGCAGTTCTCGCACACCCATATCAACTTTCAGCGCGTGCCGGTGGTCGATACGTCCAACCCGTTCACCGCGCGTTTCATCCCGACGCCGGACGAGTCGTTTCTGGTCATCCGCTTCGCCAACCCGCGCGGCATCGACCTGCCTTATCTGCTGTCGATGCTTAGCGGCTCGTTCATGTCGCGCGCGAACACCATCGTGTGCCCGGGAGGAAAGATGGATCTGGCCATGCAGCTCATCTTCACACCGATGATCTGGCGGCTGATGGAGTGCAGAAGGGAAACCCTGGCGCGCGCGCCAGCACGGTAGGCGCATGGCGCGGCTCATTGAAAATGGCCGGCGGCTCGATGTGGTGAGACCGGGCGCAATCATTGGAAATCTGACAGAGGTCGTCTCGATGCAGGTGCGACCGGATCGAAATGTCCCCATCGACCCTTTGGGCAGAGGGCTGGGGTGAGTGGCTTTTCGAGCAGGTGCCCGGCAACCGCGGGGACGACTATGACCATCGAACCGAAAACGCAAGCGCGCGAGTGGACAGACCCGATGCAGCGCGATGTCGTCAATGCGTTGCGCGCGCTCGCAATGGATGCGGTCCAGCAGGCCAATTCGGGTCATCCGGGCATGCCGATGGGGATGGCCGAGATCGCGGAAGTGCTCTGGCGGCGCCATCTTCGGCACAATCCCGCGAACCCGACATGGGTCGACCGCGATCGCTTCGTGCTCTCCAACGGTCACGGCTCGCTGCTGCAGTACGCGCTGCTGCACCTCAGCGGCTACGACCTGCCGATGGACGAGATCCGGCGCTTCCGTCAACTGCACTCGAAGACACCGGGTCATCCGGAAATCGGAATCACGCCCGGCGTCGAGACGACCACCGGGCCACTCGGGCAGGGCATCTCGAACGCGGTCGGCATGGCGATCGCGGAAAAGCTGCTTGCGGCGGAGTTCAATCGCCCGGGCTTCGAGATCGTCGCGCACCACACCTACGTGTTCCTGGGCGATGGCTGCATGATGGAGGGAATCTCGCACGAGGCCTGTTCGCTCGCGGGCACGCTGGGCCTCGGCAAACTCATCGCGTTGTACGACGACAACGGCATCTCGATCGATGGGCATGTCGAGGGCTGGTTCACGGACGACACGCCGAAGCGCTTCGAGGGCTACGGCTGGCACGTCTTGGCGAACGTCGACGGGCACGATAGTGCGGCCGTACATCGTGCGGTCGGCGCCGCCAAGGCGGTGACTGACAGGCCTTCGCTCATCTGCTGTAAGACCGTCATTGCGAAAGGTTCACCGAGCAAGGCCGGCACTCACGAGGCGCATGGCGCCGCGCTGGGCGAGAAAGAGGTCGCGGCGACGCGGGCAGCAATCGGTTGGGATTATGCGGCGTTCGACATTCCGCGACACGTGTACGAGGCCTGGGACGCCCGTGGGCAAGGCGCGGTTTACGAGAGCAACTGGATGCGGAGTTTCGCTGAGTACGCGCGCAACTATCCCGCAGAGGCGCGCGAGTTCGAGCGACGGATGCGAGGCGAGCTCCCCGCGGGGTTTGCGCAACGTGTGCGTGAACTGATGGCGGTGGCGAAGAAGAAAGCACAGACGGTCGCAACGCGTAAAGCCTCGCAAGATGCCATCGAAGGGATCGCGCCGATCCTGCCGGAACTGATCGGCGGCTCAGCCGATCTCGCGGGCTCGAACCTCACGCTCTGGTCCGGTTCGCGGGCGATCACTGCGCAATCGGGCGGCAACTATCTCTACTACGGAGTGCGCGAATTCGGCATGGCCGCGATCATGAACGGCATCGCGCTGCATGGCGGCTTCGTCCCGTACGGAGGCACGTTCCTGACATTCTCCGACTATTGCCGCAGCGCGCTGCGCATGGCGGCGCTCATGCGGATCGGCACGATCTTCGTGTTTACGCATGACTCGATCGGACTGGGCGAGGACGGTCCCACGCACCAACCGATCGAGCACCTGGCCACGCTGCGGCTCATGCCCAACATGGACGTCTGGCGCCCTTGCGATAGCAAGGAGTCCATAGTGGCCTGGGCCGCGGCAATCGAACGCAGAGACGGCCCGACGAGTCTCGTGTTCAGCAGGCAAGGCCTGCCGTTTCAACTTCGGCCGTCAGCGGAGGTCGAGAACATCCGTCGCGGCGCCTATGTGCTCGTGGAGCCGGACAGCGAACCACGCGCCGTGATCATCGCGACCGGCTCCGAGGTCGCGCTCGCAGTTAACGCGCAGAGACTGCTCGCGCAGGCGGGTATCCCTGTACGCGTCGTCTCGATGCCCTCGACCACAGTGTTCGACCGGCAGGAAGAATCGTATCGAGATCGGGTGCTTGCGCCGCAACTGCCGTGCGTCGCCGTCGAGGCGGGTGTGTCTGATGGCTGGCGTAAGTACGTCGGTCGCTCGGGCGCGGTGATCGGCATCGATCGCTACGGAGAGTCGGCACCCGCGGGCGATCTCTTCCGCTTCTTCGGGTTCACGCCCGAGCGCGTTGCCGAGGCCGTGACGTCAGCCCTCGCACGCCGCGCTTTACGGAGCAAGGTCGCTTAGAAACGAGACGGCGGCAATCGTGCTGGCGGCGGAAGGAAGTGACAGTCCGGTGATCCTGCAAGCGCCCGCGGCGTGCGAACGCTTCCATACTTCGATGCGAGTAAGATGGCCAACGACAATCAGTTGGGAATTCCGATGGCCAAAATCGTCTGTGTGCTCTATGAAGACCCCGTGAAGGGGTATCCCAAGACCTACGCGCGCGATGACATTCCGAGGATCGAGCGCTACCCGGGTGGGCAAACTACTCCGTCACCGAAATCGATCGATTTCAAGCCAGGTCAGCTGCTCGGGAGCGTGTCCGGCGAGCTCGGCCTGCGCAAGTTTCTCGAGTCCCAGGGTCACGCGTTTGTCGTCACTTCCGACAAGGACGGCCCAAAGAGCGTCTTCGAGAAGGAACTGGTCGACGCCGACGTGGTGATTTCGCAACCGTTCTGGCCGGCCTACCTGACGGCCGAGCGGATCGGCAAGGCGCCCAGGCTGAAGCTTGCGGTCACCGCCGGCATCGGTTCGGATCACGTCGACCTGCAGGCGGCGATGGACCGGGGCATTACAGTCGCCGAGGTGACGTACTGCAACAGCATCAGCGTGTCCGAACACGTCGTAATGATGATCCTGGCGCTGGTCCGCAATTACCTGCCCTCCCATCAATGGATCGTCGACGGCGGCTGGAATATCGCCGACTGCGTCGCGCGTTCCTACGACCTCGAGGGCATGAATGTCGGCACCGTTGCAGCGGGTCGTATCGGAACAGCCGTGCTCCGACGGCTCAAGCCATTCGACGTCAAGCTCCACTACACCGATCGGCATCGGCTTCCCGACGCGGTGGAAAAGGAACTGGCGCTCACGTTTCACCCCAACGCGGAATCGCTCGTCAAGGTGTGCGACGTGGTCACGATCAATGCGCCGCTGCATCCGGAAACGGAGGGTCTGTTCAACGATGCGCTGATTGCGAAGATGAAGCGTGGCGCCTACATCGTGAACACCGCTCGCGGTAAGATCTGCGATCGCGATGCAGTCGTTCGTGCTCTCAAGAGTGGACAGCTCGCCGGCTACGCCGGTGACGTCTGGTTTCCGCAGCCCGCGCCGCGCGACCATCCGTGGCGGACCATGCCATTCGAAGCGATGACCCCGCACACCTCCGGTTCCTCGCTGTCGGCGCAGGCACGATATGCGGCCGGAGTGCGCGAAATCCTCGAATGCTGGTTTGCGGGGCGGCCGATCCGCAATGAATACCTCATAGTGGACGCCGGGAAGCTCGCTGGAGCCGGCGCCCACTCCTACAGCGCTGGCGATGCGACACGGGGTTCCGAGGAAGCTGCGCGATTCAAGGCAGCGCCAGGCAAGGGCGACTCTAGGCGCACGTAGTTTGAGCATGAAGAGCTCGCAGGGTCACCGTCCTAACCAGTGCCGGCAGCGCACCATTCATTGCGACTGCCGGCGATGAGTTTCCTCGACGCCGGTGCGCGCTACACGAAGGTCGCCGTAACGCTGCACTGGCTGATCGCGGCGCTGGTCGTCGCGCAGTTGATCCTTGGCTGGTTGATGATCGAGATTCCGAAGCAGCCGGTCGGTGTGCGCGCCTTCTGGTTCAACCTGCACAAGTCGATCGGCATGACGATCGCGCTGCTCGTTCTGGCGCGCATTGCGTGGCGCTTTCGGCACCCGGCGCCGCCGCTGCCGACAAGCGTTCCCGCCTGGCAACGGCGCGCCGCCGCCGCCAGCCACGCGTTGCTTTATGCGTGCCTGCTTGGCATGCCGCTGGTCGGGTTTCTCGGATCGACGTTTTCCGGATATCCGATCAAGTATTTCGGCATTTCGCTGCCCCAGTGGGGATTCAAGTCCGATCCGTTGAAGGGTTTCTTCAGCGCAGTCCATCTGGGCCTTGCGTGGGTTTTCATGACGTTGATCACGCTGCATGCGGGCGCGGCCCTCAAACATTTGCTGCTCAATCGCGATGCGGTGTTCTGGCGCATGTGGCCGCGCGCATAGGATGAAGCACAGCAGACGCCATCGTGCGGCACGATTCGCGGGCGTTCTGAGCGCGGCGGCGCTGCTCGTTGTCTCGTCATTCCCCGTGTCCGCGCAGCCACCGCTGAAAAAGCTGCTGATGCTGGAATTTGAATTGATCGACGAGCAAGTGGACTTCGTGCCGTTTCCCGAAAAAGAAGCGCGCCTGGCAATGGCGTCACAGCGGCTGCGCGAGGCACTCATCAAGGAAGATCTCTACAACGTGATCGACAGCGCGCCGGTGGCGCAGTTGATCCGCACCGAAGCGGAGCGCCAGAGCCTGCTCGGATGCAACGGCTGTGAAATAGACATCGCGCGCAAAGCCGGCGCCGACCGCGTTTTGCTGGCGTGGGTGCAGAAGGTCAGCAACCTGATTCTCAACATCAACATCGAAGTTCGTGACGCGAATACGGGCAAAGCCGTGCTGGTGAAATCGGTGGACCTGCGCGGCAATACCGACCAGTCATGGCAACGCGGCATCGACTACATGGTCCGGGACATGGTCGAGAAGAAGCAGGGCAATCGCTAGGAAAATGGGATCAGACCCGGCTGCTTACCGGACCGCAGGCGCGGCACGCTTCGCGCTCTTTGCGTATGGCTTCAGGCCATTCTTCCTGCTCGCCGGCTGGTTTGCGCTGCTGGTGGTACCTGCCTGGGTCGTCGTCCATACGCACGGCCTCGTCCCGCTCGGTGCCATGCCGCCGCAGCTGTGGCATGCGCACGAAATGCTCTACGGTTTCGTGGGCGCCGCCGTTGCCGGGTTTTTGCTGACTGCGGTCCCGAGCTGGACGGGCGCGGGCGGCTTTGCGGGCCCGCCGCTCGTGATCCTGAGCGCGCTCTGGATCGTCGGACGAGCCGCTTTCGCGGCGGCGGCAGTTCTTCCGGCTTGGTTCATCGCCGCGCTCGAGCTCGCGTTTCTCCCCGCGCTTGCATTTGTGCTGGCGCCGCCGCTCGTCAGGGCTGGAAACCGCAACACGATTTTGCTCGTCGTCATCGGTGCGCTGTGGCTGAGCGATGCCGCGTTCATGTTCGGCGTAGCATCCGACGACGCGCTGACGGCGCAACGCGCGCTGCGGTTCGCCATCAACTTGTTACTCGTGCTCGTGACGGTGATCGGCGGGCGCATCGTCCCTTCCTTTACCGCCAACGCAGCGCGCGAACGCGGCGATGCCGCCAATGTCCGGACTTGGCCGGCAGTGGAGCGGGGTGTGCTCGCGACGATGATCGCGATCGCCATCGTTGATCTGTGGTTGCCGGACACCGTTCTATCCGGGTGGATTGCAGCCGTCGCGGCGGTCGCGCAGGCGGCTCGCATGACGGGCTGGCGCACGCTGAGCACGCGCCGCCAGCCCATACTCTGGGTCCTGCATCTCGGATACGGCTGGCTGCCGGTGGGTCTTGCACTCAAGGCATTGTGGTTGGTGGCGAACGCGCCTTGGGCAGCCTATTGGTTGCATGCCCTGACGATGGGCGTCTTCGGTACGATGATCCCCGCCGTCATGACGCGCGTGGCGCTCGGTCACACCGGTCGGCCATTGATAGTGCGCGGTTCGATTGCCGTCTCCTATGGCCTGCTCGCGCTCGGAACGTTGGTACGGATCGCTGCGCCAGTACTGTGGCCGACCGCCTACGTACCTGCGCTCGCCGTCTCCAGCGCGCTGTGGAGCGGCGCCTTCGTGTTGTTCGTGTGGGTGTACACGCCGATCCTCATCACGGCGCGGGCGGACGGTAAGCCCGGATGACCAGGCAGCTGCGGCCGGAGTTTCAGCCGTGCTGCGGCGATGCGTTACCTGTGCGAACAGCCGGAGAAGGTGGCCGGTACCCCTGAGATATCGCCGGATCGGGATCATCAGGCGCAGGTTTGCCGGCCGGCTCCTGGTACTTGCGGATCAGTCGGTGGCACAGCTCGACGTGCTCGGTCTCCTCCTCGACCAGCCTTTTCGCCAGCTCCTTGACCTCAGGATCAGTGACGCTCTCGAGCACGTGCCGGAAATAGGCGAGCGCTCGTTCTTCGCCGGCGAGTGCCATCTGCAGCGCCTCTGAGCGGGTCATCAGGTAGTGCACGGCATCCAGATCGGCCGATTCCGGACTCTCGTTCTTCTTCCACTTGGCAGCCTGCTGCGCATGTGCCGCGACATCCATGTCTCCCGCCCAGCGGCGGATTTCGCCGGCGTGGATGCCCTCGGCGCGAGCCAGATCAACGTGAGCGCTGACGCGCACCGCAGCGCGCGAGCGGTGGGCGGTCGCGTTCATGAGACTAAACTAGCCTCACTGGTTGCAGTTCCAAGGATCTGTACCATAGGTCCAAGTGTACTGGACTACATTTCCTTGGAACGGGTATACCCACATGACCGTTTGGTGGTTGTAATTACCGAACTCAGCACAGTGCCAAATGTATCGATAGTGGGTCCATCCACCTCCAGGTATCGGATCAAAGGTCTGTTTTGCCAATGACTGTGGTGGGGGAGGCCCCAAGTGATCACACCACAACTCCACTTTGTCATAGAGAACTGCGTCTGAGGCTGTCGCTCCGTAGATGCAGTTTAGAAGTGGCCCCACGATTTAAGACAGTTTTCGCGGTCGAGATAAGTGGAGCTCCGCGGGTTTAGGCTGCCACCGCGAGGGGCAGGGATTGGAAGTACACGGCATTGGGCGTTTCACCGTCAAGCGCACGATGCGGACGGCGTG
>Ga0180104_1000077_pt1 | contig 23146 bp, 23 predicted proteins | sample EasRiv730_16_1Da_FD_121791 | JGI IMG/M metagenome (GOLD analysis project Ga0180104, IMG submission 121791) | Soil microbial communities from meander-bound floodplain in the East River, Colorado, USA - East River metaG ERMLT730_16_1Da | ecosystem: Environmental > Terrestrial > Soil > Floodplain ... | reverse complement strand
TCCTGGCGGCTCGGGCTCTCCAGCCAGACGCGGTACAGGCGCTCGAGCTCCTTCACTTCGGCGATGTCGGGCGCCTCGCCCGACTTGCCGCCGGTCTCGTAGTGCTGGCCGAATTTCGGCCATTGCAGCTGCACCTGGCTGGTGGGCGCGAGCTCGTCGGGGCTCGAGTCGGGCGTGGCCAGGCCGTTTTCGATCCCGCTCCACACCGACATCACGGTATCGCCGGAGAAGATGCGCATGCGGAAAGACTCGCGCTGCGAAGGCTTGCTGAAGAGCTTGATGCCGGCCTCGCGCCACGTCTCTCTGATCAATTCGAGCACATCGGTCTGCTCGGTCGACTCGCCGGCGGTCTCGACGATGATCTCGAGCGGCCTGCCGTCGGGCAGCCGGCGGATGCCGTCTTTGGCTTTTTTCAATCCAATTTCATCCAAAAGGCGAGAAGCTTCCTTGCGGTCGTAGCGCGCCCAGCGGTCGCGGTAGGACTCGCGGAACAGCGGGCTCTGCGGCAGCACGGTGTTGTTCGATTCGAGCGCGAGGCCGAAGTACAGGGACTGGTTGATGAGCGAGCGGTCGATGGCGAGCGACAGCGCGCGCCGGAAGCGCACGTCGCGCAGGAGCTTGCGCCACACCGGGTCGTTCACGTTGAGGTTGGGAAAGAGCGCGACATGCGCGCCCTTGCCCGGACGCCAGAGCAGCGTGCGGTAGCCGTTCTGCTTCTCGCCCTGCTTGAGGAAGGTGTAGTTGCTGAAGTGCACGTCGCGCGCCTGCAGGTCGGCTTCGCCGGCGCCGGCCTTGGCCGGGATCAGCTTGGGGTCGGCCACCGCGAGCACGAAGCGGTCGATGTAGGGCAGCTGCAGGCCGTTGGCGTCGATGCGGTGGAAATATGGATTGCGCACGGCGACGAAGCGGTCGGCCGGCGACTTCGTCGTGTTCACCCAGGGCTGCAGCGTGGGCAGGTCGGGGTTGTCGGACTCGTAGAGGTTGTCGGCGCGGTTGTGCACCGCCGACCATTTGCGCTTCGCCGTGCCGTCGGCCTCGGCCTTGCGCACCTTCTCCGAGTACTTCTTGTGGAGCGGTTTGAGGAAGTGCGCGGGGCGGTAGATGAAGAGCGGCGAGGCGCCGGCCTGGCGCGGCAGGAAGTTCGGGTTGGGCTTGTGCCAGGTGTAGCGCACCACCGTGTCGGAAAGGACCTCGAATTTCGGCGCCTGGTCCTCGACCAGCAGGTCGCGCGGCGGCCCGGTCGGCGCAAGCTCCTTGTTGTTCGCCACGTCCTCCCAGTAGTAGCGGAAATCCTCGGCGGTAAAGGGGTGGCCGTCGGACCAGCGGTGGCCCTTGCGCAGCTTGAGCGTGAAGATCCGCCCTTCCTGCACTTCGAACGATTCCAGCACGTCGGCAACAAGCTCCAGATTGCGGTCGTAGCCCACGAGGCGCGCATAGCCGTACACCACGAGAAGCCGCGTGTCGCGGCTTCGACCGATCAGGCTGTGCAGCGTGCCGCCGTGCTTCCCGGGATTCTCCATCTGCACGACGAGCGGCTGCTGCGGCAGGCGCTTCTGCACCGGCGGCAGCTTTCCGGTGCTGACTTCGAGGCGCAGCATCGGGGGGTCGACGGGAGTGACCGAAAGAACCGTCCCGGGAATCGTCAGCAGCAATGCAAAAACGGCGGTCGTTCTCATGAAGCTCTCACCAGATGTCCGCGGCCGATGTCCTGCATGGCGGGCCGCGTGCCGCCGGCGATGCGGAAGCCCGCCGGCCAGGCGGCGGGATCGGAAGCCTTGCCTTCCATCAGCGCGCCGAAATCGAGCTTGCGGCCGAGGTCGGGCTCGGGAACGGCGGCGAGCAGCGCGCGCGTGTAGGGATGGACCGGGTTCGCGAACAGCTCGGCCGCGGGCGCGAGCTCGACGATGCGCCCGGCGCACATCACCGCGATGCGGTCGGCGAGGTAGTTCACCACCGCGAGGTTGTGCGAGATGAAGAGGTAGGCGAGCCCGAGCGCCGCGCGCAGGTCGGCGAGCAGGTTCAGCACTTGCGCCTGCACCGAGACGTCGAGCGCCGACACCGGCTCGTCGCAGATGAGGAGCTCCGGCCCCAGCGCCAGCGCGCGCGCGATGCCGATCCGCTGGCGCTGGCCGCCGGAGAAGCTGTGCGGGTAGCGCCGCAGGTGGCGCACGTCGAGGCCGACCAGCCCCATCATCTCCTTCACGCGCGCGAAGCGCTCGTCCGCGTCGCCGATGCCGTGGATGACGAGCGGCTCGCTCACGATATCGTAAGCCGTCATGCGCGGGTTGAGCGAGCCGAAGGGATCCTGGAACACGAACTGCACCTTTCTTCGGTACGCGAAGAGTGCGGCGCCTTTGAGCTTCAGCACATCTTTATCCTGAAAAATGATCTCGCCTGAGCCGGGCGTGACTGACCGCAGGATCATGCGCGCGGTGGTCGTCTTGCCGCAGCCCGACTCGCCGACGAGGCCGAGGCACTCGCCCGCGCCCACCTCGAAGCTCACGTCGTCGACCGCGAGGAACCCGCCGCCCTGCCCGCTGCCGAGGAACGAGCGCTTGCGCGTCGCATAGCGCTTGGTCAGGCTCTTCACTTCGAGCAGGGGCCCGAGCACGTCGCGGCGCGGCGTGCCGGCCATGGTGATCAGGCTGCCCGCGCTCACCTGCACCTCGCGGATCGGCGTCAGCCGCTCGCCGGGCGCCATGTTGAAGCGCGGCACCGCGCGCATCAGCGCCTTGAGGTACGGATGGCGCGCGTCGCGGAAGATGTCGGTGAGGCTGCCCGATTCCATGACGCGGCCGCGGTGCATCACCACCACCTCGTCGGCCATGTTCGCCACCACGCCGAGGTCGTGGGTGATGAGCAGGACCGCCATGTGGAATTCCTGCTGCAGTTGCTGGATGAGCTGAAGGATCTGCGCCTGGATGGTGACGTCGAGCGCGGTGGTCGGCTCGTCCGCGATCAGCAGCGCCGGGCGGCAGACGAGCGCCATCGCGATCATCGCGCGCTGCCGCAGCCCGCCGGAAAGCTCGAACGGATAGGTGTGCTCGGCCTTGACCGGGTCGGGAAAGCCGACCCGGCGCAGCATGTCGAGCACCGCCTCGCGCCGCTCGCGCTTGCCGAGCTCCCGGTGCAGCGCGAGCGCCTCGCCGATCTGGTTGCCGATGGTGTGCAGCGGCGAGAGCGCCGTCATCGGCTCCTGGAAGATGATCGAGATGCGCCCGCCGCGGATGTCCTGCATCGCGCGCCCCGCGGGATCGAGCCGCGAGACGTCGACTTCGGTTCCGGGAACGGACGGATCACGGAAAACGATCTCGCCCGACTCGATGTGCGCGATGCGCGGCAGGATCCCCATGATCGCCTGCGCGACCACGGACTTGCCCGAGCCCGACTCGCCCACCAGCGCGACCGTGCCCCCGGCCGGGATGCGGAACGAGACGCCGTCGACCGCCTTCACCGTGCCGGCGTCGACGTCGAGATAAACCTTGAGGTCCCGGACCGTGATCAGGTCAGCCATGCGCGGGCGCAGTATACGAGAAGGCTTCCGGCGCAGAGAGCCAGCGGACCTGCGTGAGGGCGAAAAGTCGTTCGAGAAAATTCCACGCCGCAGGGTCGTGCATCGCGTGGTGCGTCAGCCATCCGACCGGTTCCTCGCCTTTCAAGTATTCAATTGCTTTCGCCAGGGCATCGGCTTCGCCGATGAAACCCCGGCCCTGCCGCCACGCCACGATGTCGACGTGCGTGTTGACCTGGCGCAGGCCGGGCGCGGGCTCGGCGCTCGCGCGCGCCCCGTACCCGCTGACGCCGCGGATTCCGATCGCCGGCAGCCCCTGCAGCAGCTCCTTGCGCACGCGGTTCCACGGCGGCGGGAGCACCGGAAGGAATCGCCGGCCCGCGAGCGTGCGCAGCCTGCCGAAGCCATCGGAGATCCTCGCCAGCGCGGCCTCGAGCGGCTCGCGCGCCGGGTACTCGGTCTTCTTCTCGCCGGGAGCGGCGCGATTGCGGTGGTCGGTGCCGTGCTGCAGGACGGCGACGCGCTCGTGCAGCAGCGTGAACAGCTCGGGCTCGGCCGACGCGGGGACGACGGCGAGAGCCAGCGGGATGGCACAGTTCTTCGATAAGTGGATCAGGTTCTTCACTTCAGAAGAAACGGCGCCGGCATCGTCATCGCGCCACCAGAACTGCGCCGGGTGCCCGGCATCGCGCCGGCGCGCGAGCTGGTCCTCGAATTCGCTCCAATTCATGCAAGCCACTCGCGCAGCAGCTCGGCGCTGCGGCGCGCGCCGTCGAGGTCGATCGTCCCCGGCGCCGGGCGCGCGCCCGCCGCGGCGCGGTCGATCGCCGCCGCGAGCGTCGCGGACGTCAATCCATCCTCTTCGACCACCTGCACGAGCCCCCTCTCGGCCAGCAATCTCGCGCGCAACGTCTGCTCGGACTCCCCGCCGCCGGCGAAGGGCACCAGCACCGCCCGGGCGCCCGCCTGCAGCGTCTCCAGGACGGTGTTGTACCCGGCCTGGCTCACCGAAAGCACGCAGTTTCTGAGGCGCAGCGTGAAATCGTTCCGGGCGCGCTCGATGATCAGACCTTGGTCAGCAGAAGTTTTCAGCTTTTCCAGGCTCTGGAAGTTCACTCCCGCAAGAATCCGCCAGGTGCGGTCGCGGAGCCGCGTGAGGGGGCGGGCCTCGATCGCGGTCTCGAGCAGCTTGCGGCCGACGGCCCCTCCGCCAACCGAGACCAGGACCTCGCCCTCGCCGGCGCTTCCCGGGGGTGCAGGCTGTTCCACGACATAGCCCGTGTAGTGCAGCTTGCCGGCGAGGCGCTTTGCGCCGCCGAAGCTGCGCTCGAAGGTTGCGACGCGCGGATCTCCGTGCACCAGCAGCCGGTCGAAGTAGCGCTCGAAGCGTTCGAGCGCTTCCTCTTCGCGCGCCGGGTTGGGTTGCAGCAGATCGCGCACCGAGCATACGACCAATGGCGAATCGGCTTGCTCCAGGAGAGGAATCAGCTCGAAGCGCATCTGGCGGCGCCCGAAGGGGAAGAGCTCGATCAGCAGCGCATCCGGAGAAACATGATGAAAGGCTTTGAGGAGCGCATCCCGGCGCCGCGCTTTCCAGGCCTCGTCGACCGGCTTGCCGTGCTCGTCAAGAAGGTTCTTGAACGAAGCATCGCTTCGCAAGGGCGGCAGCTGCAGCACGCCGATCCCCTCCACCGGCGCGCCGCCGCTCGCGAGCGTGACGTCGAACCCGGCCGCCCTCAGCGCGCGCGCCAGCGTCGCCGCGCGCTTGAGATGCCCGATGCCGAGCAGGTGCTGCACGTAGAAGAAGACCCTCACCGCACGTTCAACTGCTGGATGCTCGGCTTCCCCTGCCGATCGAGGAGGAAGAAGTGGACCGCGTCCCAATCGAGCCGGGCCGGCGGCTTGCCGCGCATGTCCCAGCCGCTCGCCGCGGCGAGGATCGCGCGGATCACGCCGCGGTGCGTGACCGCGAGCGTAGGCGCGCCGACGCTCGCCACGTCCTCAAGCCAGCTTTTCAATCTGGAAAACACCATGCGCGGGCTCTCGCCGCCTGGCGGCGTGAAATCGAGGCCGCGCGACTCGTTTTCGGCCATGGACGCTCCGAGGGCACGGCGCAGCCCGGCGAGCGTTTCCCCTTCCCAGGCGCCCCAATCCATCTCGATGATCCTTGGCTCTCGCATCGCATCGGGCGCGCCGAGCAGCGCCGCGGTCTGGACGCAGCGGGTCAGGGGGCTCGTGATGACGCGCATAGCGCTACAGGCCTCTGGTAAAGGATGAATCCATGCTTCCGGGAGCAACCGCACATCCGCGCGGCCCTGGATGCGTCCCTCGAGGCTCCACGCCGTGTCGGCGTGGCGCCGCAGCGCAAGCCGGGTCATAGCGCGCCGAGCAGGCTCTTGAGCCGGCCCGCCGCCGCCTCGAGGCTTCTCTCGGACGCGACGAAAGCCGCCGCCTCGCGCCCGAGCGCGCGGCGGCGCTTTGCATCCACCAGCAATTCGCGCAGCGGCTCGCCAATATCATTCTCCGCCAGGAGACCCGTGCGCCCGTGGACGACCACGTCCGGCACGCCGCGCGTGGCGCGGGAAACGACCGGAAGGCCGGCCGCCTGCGCTTCGAGGAGCGCCATGCCGTAGGCCTCGTTCACCGCCGGCCAGGCGTAGAGATCGCAGGCGGCGTAGACCTCGGCAAGCTCGCGCGCGCCCAGCGTGCCGAGAAAGCACGCGCGGCCCGGCACCGCGGCGTGCAGCGCGGCTTCGACCTCGCCGCGCGCCGAGCCGTCGCCGGCGATCACCAGGCGCCACGGAAGGTCGGCCATGCGGGCGAGCGTGCCGGCCAGGTCGCGGTAGGAAGCGACCTTGTCGCCGGAGCGCATCATCGCGGCGACCACGATCCAGGGTACGCAGACATCAAGACCATGCCTTTTCGCCAGGTGCTCGCGGTGGGAGTCGCGTTTTTTCGCGGCGGCGCGATACGGCGCGGCATCGAGGAACGGCGGCAGGTGCACCACGCGCTCTCTTGCGATCAATTCCTCCAGCCCGGCGACGTCGTCGCGCGACGGGGAAATGACCAGGCGCGCGCGGCTGATCGCCTCGGCGGCGGCCTCATGCCCGATGGCCCACGGGCCGCTCGCGCGCTTCTGCGCGTACGAGGCCTCGGCGATCACGTAGGGGATGCCGAGCGCGGCGCTCACGGCCGGCCCGAGCCAGTCGGGCGCCTTGTAGTACACGTGATAGGTAAACCAGAGATCGGGCCGCATTGCCTCCGGCGCCGCGCGCCACTGCGCCGCCAAGCGCTCGGCGAGCGCTTCGCCCTGCCGGCGCAGCGCCTCCTGCCGCGCGGCGTCGCCGTCGGCGTCGAAGCTGCGGAAGGTCGACACCAGCTCGACCTTGTCCGCGACGCGCTCGAGCGTGTCCATGAGCAGCCCGGCGACGCGCCGATCGCCCGAAGGCGTCGCGTGCGTCGGCGGCTTAAGCGGTGCGTAGAAGGCGATGCGCACCGGACGCGGCGAGGCCGAATTTGCGCGCGAGAGCGTCGATGTTCGCGTCGAGCGCGAAGCTTTCGACCACGCGCGACTGCCCGGCCTGGCCGAGCGCGCGGCGACGCGCCGGGCTCGCGATCAGCGTCTCGAGCGCGCGCGCCAGGTCGTCGGAATCGTCCGCGTCGACGAGGAGCCCGGTCTGGCCGTCGCGCACCAGCTCCGGGATCGCGGAGACGCGCGTCGCCACGCAGGCGAGCGCCTGGCTCTGCGCCTCGGCGAGCACGTTCGGCAGGCCGTCGCGGTCACCGTCGGCCGCGATGCGGCTGGCCAGCGCGAACACGTCTGCACTCCGGTATTCGGCAAGCAGTCGGTCCTGCGTAAGGGCTCCGCGCCATTCCACGCGCGAAGAAATTCCCAATCTGGATGCGAGACGCGCCAGCCGCCCCTTCAGCGGCCCGCCGCCTACGTGCACGAACCGCCAGTGCAGGTCCGGGGAGATGCGCGCCAGGGCCTGCAGCAGCACGTCGGTGCCCTTCTTCTCCACCAGCCGCCCTACCGAGAGGATCACCACCGGATCGGCGGCGTTACGTCCATCCCGGGCACGCGCTTGCGCGTTCCCCGCTTTGAATCTGGTGATGTCTATGCCGTGGTAGACGAGCTCGACCCGCCCCGGCGGCGCGAGCGCCGCGAGGTGCTCGCGGTTTGTTCGCGTACAGGTGACGAGCCACTCGCACGAAGCGAGCTTTTCGCGCTTCTCCCATTCCGGCGTGGTCCAGATGTCCTTGGCGTGCGCCGAGCCGGTCCACGGCAGCCCGAGAAGCCCCGCGGTGTAGCGCGCCACCGAGGCCGGCGTGTGCAGGAAGTGCGCATGCAGGCGCTCGACATCGGCGGGCAGCTCGGCGGCGAGCACCAGCGCCTGGCCGAAGCGGCGCACGCGGTTCGGAGTTGGATCGCGCAGGAGATCCTTGAGCCAGAGACTGCGGGTTTGACGGTAAGTGGCGAGCCGCCTCGCCTTCCACCAACACTTCAAAACCCGCAAAGGCTGGAGGATCAGGTACTCGGGCAGGTAAAGAACCGCGGCGCGGATCTCGCCGTGCACCGGATGCCGGCGCGGGTCGGTCGGCTGGCGCAGCGACACGATCAAAACGTCCAGCCCGCGGCGCTCGAGCGCCGCGATCTCCTGCGCGATGAACGTCTCGGAGAGGCGCGGATACCCCTTGAGTAGGAAGGCGACCCTCAACAGCGACCCGCAGCCCTAGCCGATGCGCGAAACGACGCGCGACGCCTCGACCCCTGCCTGCTCGATCCACGGCGCGACGAGCCTCGAGACGTTCTTCAGGCCCTCGAGCAGCCCAGGCACCACGACCTCCGACGGCAGGCTTTGGCGCGGCAGAGCACGCAGCGCTGCCGCCATGACCGCCGGGTCATGGCTGCCGTCGTCGCTCAGCATGCTCACCAGGCCGATCTCGGCGGCGCGCGAAGCGCGGATGAACTGCTCGAGGCGCGGCTCGGTGCGCGGCACGATGAGCGCGCGCTTGTCGAGCGACAGCACCTCGCAGAAGGTGTTGTAGCCGCCCATCGCCACGACGCCGACGGCGCGCGCCACCAGCGCCTCGAGCTGGCCGTGGAACGTGATGGCGTCGATGCGCTTGAGCTTCGCCGCGCGGTCCATGAACTCGGCCTGGCGCTCGGCCTGCATGAACGGCCCGAGCACGAGGAGCGCCGGGTACGGCAGCAGCGGGTCGTGCTCGTAGGCGCGCAGCACCCATTCGATCAGGCCCTCGCCGTCGCCGCCGCCGCCCGTGGTCACCAGCAGGAACGGCCGGTTCACCATCTCCGGCAGGCGCGGGGGCGCGCCGTGCGTCGGCACCTCGCGGTGCAGGTAGCCCGTGTACACCATTTTCTTGCGCACGCTCGTGGGCAGCGCGATGCCTTCGAGCGGGTCGCAGATCTGCGGCAGCCCGTACACCCAGATCTGGTCGTAGAACTCGCGCAGCGCGGGCACCACTTTCTTGCGCTGCCACTCGGGCTCGAGGAGGCGCGGCTCGTCCATCACGTCGCGCAGACCGAGGATCAGGCGCGTGCCGCGGCGCTTCAGCACCTTGAGCGTCTGCAGCAGCTCGCCGCGCAGCCCGACCGGCTCCTTGTCGACGATGAACACGTCGGGCGCGAACTCCTCCGCGGTGTGCTGGATGATCGAGGCGCGCATCGACATCGTCTCGCGGACGTCGAGATGCAGGTTGAGCGAGGTGTACTCCCCGTTGCGCAGCTTGATCACGCCGGGAACGCGCACGAAGTCGACCCGCGCTCTGAAATCGAAGCTGCCGATGATCGGCGAGCCGGAGAGGATCAGGACCGAGAGCTGCTTGAAATTCTCGACCAGCGAATGCGCGATCGTCCGGCAGCGGCGCAGGTGGCCGAGGCCGAACGTGTCGTGGCTGTAGATGAGTATGCGGCCATCGTTCCGCCTGGACCTCATGGCGCCCCTCCCCCTATAAGCCCTGATTTTCGGCTGCTGCCGCCGGGATGCGCAAGCCCTGCCTGACGAGACATGCCTTACAAACCATGCAGGGCCGAAAGCCGTCGATGGGGCGGCGACAGGACCATGTCAGGTCCAGGAGCTCGTGCGGCAGCGCGGCAGCGAGCCTGGCCTTGGGCGTGTCGTAGACCGGGAAGATCCAGTCCACGCGAGGCTCGCCCAGCTTGCGCGCCCGGTAGCACGCGTACAGCTCTTCGAAGACCCGCTTCTGGCGCGCCGAGCGGTGCGCGATGTCGGTATCCGTTGCGAGCGCGCCGACCGCGATGCGGCTGCAGCCCGGCGTATCGATCGCCACCTGGCAGGCGACGAAGGCGATCGAGAGATAATCGATCGGGATCGCCTCCAGCGCGCTGAAATCCAGCGCGGATTCGGAATAGCGGAACGGCCGGTAGCGCCCGCGGCAATACGCGACGATGGACTCCACCGCGCGGCTCTCCGCGCGGTCCCGGCCTTCCTTGTTGACCATCCGGATGTGGTGCACGCGCAACTCGTCCGCGCTCTCGGCGAGCAGCTTCATCAGCATCGCGGTGCTGTCGAGCCCGCCCGAGAACATCACCAGGGTGGTCATCCCGGGCATTCTAAAGGGGCTTGTACTACGATTCGTTTGATGAGCGTCAAATCGTTGCTCGACCTCGGCGGCCGCGTCGCGCTCGTCACCGGCGGCTCGCGCGGGCTCGGCCTGCAGATCGCCGAGGCGCTCGGCGAGATGGGCGCCAAGCTCGCGCTCACCGCGCGAAAGAAGGACGAGCTCGAGCAAGCCGTTTCCCGGCTGAAAAAACTTGGGGTTGAAGCAACAGCGTTCGTCTGCGACATCGGCAAGCGCGAGGCCATCGCGCCGGTCGCCGGCGCGATCCTCAAAGCCTTCGGCAAGGTCGACATCCTGGTGAACAACGCCGGCGCGACGTGGGGCGCGCCGGCGGAGACGCATCCGCTCGAGGCCTGGGACAAGCTCGTCAACGTGAACTTGAGCGGCGCTTTCGTGCTGACGCAGATCATCGCCGCCCGGTCGATGATCCCGGCGAAGTGGGGCCGCATCATCAACATCGCCTCCGTCGCCGGATTGATGGGCCAGGATCCGCGCTTCGCGCCGACCGCCGCCTATACCGCGACCAAGCACGGCCTGGTCGGCCTGACGCGCCAGCTCGCCGCCGAGTGGGGAATCCACGGCATCACCGTCAACGCGATCTGCCCGGGATTCTTTCCGTCGAAGATGACGAAAGCAACCCTCGAGACGACGGGCGCCCTGATTCGCGAGTGGACGCCGACGCGTCGACTGGGAGGCGATGAGGATTTGAAAGGCCTCGCCGTGCTGCTCGCGTCCGAGGCCTCGCGGCATATCACGGGACAAGCCATCGCCGTGGATGGCGGAGCGACGATCGTATGAAGGTCGAATTCGCCCGGGAATACCAGAAGAAGATCCCCTACCTCCAGCATCTCAAGATCTCGACCGACGCGCTCGGCGAGGGAAGCGCGCGCCTGTCGCTGCCGATCGAGCCGCACCTCACGAACAGCCTCGGCACCGCGCACGGCGGGGTCATCATGTCGCTCCTCGACGTGGCGCTGTGCACCGCGGCGCGCACGCTGCATCCGGACTCGCTCGGCGTCATCACGATCGATCTCAGCGTCTCGTTCATCGGCGGGGCGAGCGGGGACCGGCTGGTCGCCGAAGCGCGCGTGCTCAAGGACGCTCGCAGCATGAGCTTCGTCGAGGCGGAGGCGAAGAACGAGGACGGATCGCTGGTGGCAAAAGCGATCGCCACAGTGAGAGTACGATTAAAGGACAAGGGGGAAACATGACAACCACAAATCCCTATGCAGCACCCAAAGCCGCGGTCGCCGACGAGACCGTCATCCTGAACGCAGACTTCGTCCCGGACGGCCAGTCGCGGCCGTTCGGGCACGGCTGGACCTGGATCGCGCAGGGCTGGGAGCTCTTCAAGCGCCAGCCGGGCATGTGGATCGGCATCGTCCTGCTGTTCTTGGTGATCATGATCGGCGCGAGCCTGATCCCGTTCATCGGCGGCCTGCTCTTGACGCTGTTCGGGCCGGTGTTCGCCGCCGGCTTCGTCCTCGGCTGCAAGGCGCTGGACAGCGGCGCCGAGCTCGAGCTCGGCCACCTGTTCGCCGGGTTCCGCGAGCGCACCGGCACGCTCGTCGGCGTGGGCGCGCTCTATCTCGCGGCGAGCCTCGTCATCATGCTGGTCGTCGGCCTGATCATGGGCGTGGGCATGTTCACGATGATGGGCGGCGGCGACCCGCAGGAGATGGCGGCGATGGGCATGACCATGGTGCTCGCGATGCTCGTCATGTTCGCGCTGCTGCTCCCGGTGATCATGGCAATCTGGTTCGCCGCGCCGCTCGTCGTGTTCCACGAGCACGGCGCGCTCGAGGCGATGAAGGGGAGCTTCGCCGGCTGCCTGAAGAACATCCTGCCGTTCCTCTGGTACAGCGTGGTGTTCACGGGGCTCGCGGTCATCGCCTCGCTGCCGCTGATGCTCGGCTGGCTCGCCCTCGGGCCGGTGCTCGCGGCGTCGATCTACACCGCGTACCGCGACATCTACCTCAAGCCCCGGGGGTAGAAAGGCGCGTAGCGCGTTCGCCGAGGAGCGCGCGGCCGCTCCACAGCCAGGCGAGGCCGGCGAGCTGCACGGCCCAGGTCATGCCGAGCGCCCAGGGATACGCTTCCGCAGCGTATCCCGCGGCGTTTCCCTGTGTTGTCTGCGGCCAGAGGTCGAGCACCAGGCCGATTCCCCACTGGCCGGTGAACATGCCGGCGAAGCCGAACACGTTGATCGCCGTGTTCGCGCGTCCGGCCATCGCCTTCGGATAGCGGCGCGAAAGGATGGAATAGCCGAGCACGACCGCGGTGGCGGCGGCGACGAAAGCGCACCACAGCAAAAGGCTCTTGATCCCGAGGATCAGCAGCCCGAGGCATAGCGACGAAAATGCGACGCCCCCGGCCAGCAAAGGCAGCACGCTGCGTCCGCGACGCTGAAGCAGGTCGGCAGCGCGGCCGAAAGCGAGATAGCCGACGATCATCGCCGCGTTCACCGCAAGCAGCCCGCGCGCGACCTCGGCCGGCGTGTAGCCTGCGACGTCGCGCAGCCAGGTGGCGATCCACAGCGTCTGCAGCGCGACCGCCGCGCACTGGCTCGCGCCGAGGCACACCGCGAGCCGAAGGAATGCGGGATCGCTCATGAGCTTTCCCAATTCGAGCATTTGCTGCATGAGAGGCTCGCCGCGGGGCCGCGCGGTGCGCTCGGGCACCCACAGCCACAGCACCAGGCTTACCGCCACGGTGGCCGCGACGATCAGCATGAAGGCCTGGCGCCAAGGCCAGACGCGCAGCAGGAGCTCGAGCGGCACCGTGACTGCCATCGCGCCCACCATGCCGGCCGAGAATGCGACGGCGTTCATGGTCGAGAGCCGCTCGGCCGGATACCAGAGCACGAACGCGGTCAGCGAAGCCATGAGGGCGACGGAGACGCCGACGCCGATCAGCGCGCGCGCGGCCATTGCGCCGACTGCGGTCTCCGCAAGAGCGAACCCTGCGCCGCCCGCCGCGGCGACGAGCAGCAGCGTGGCATTCACCCTGCGCGGACCGAAGCGATCCATCGCCACACCGACCGGCAGCTGGCAGATCGCGAAGGAGAAGAAGTACAGGCTGGACAGAAGCCCGAGCCCGCCGGCGGATAGGCCGAACTCGGCCGCCAGCGTCGGCGCGAGCACCGCGTTCACCATGCGGTACACGTACGACACGAAATAGCCGGCAAGAAAGGGTAAAGCTACGCGGGCCGACGTGGCCGAGAGAATTGCTCTGATCCCTTTTTCAGCTCTTGGGCGTCTCGAACCCGCCCAGGTAGAACCGGTTCCAGGTCGGGCTGATGATGAGCTCGTTGACGCAGGCGCGCGCCGGCAGCGTGGCGACGTAGAGGATCGTTGTGCCGAGGTCCTCGGGCTGCAGCATGCGCGCGCGCACCTCCGGCGCCGGCGGCACCGGCCGCTTCTCCAGGATCGGGGTCGCCACCTCGCCCGGCAGGATCGACGTGGCGCGGATGCCGTGCGCGCATTCCTCCATGTTGATCGACTCGGTGAGGGCGACGACCGCGTGCTTGGTCGCGTTGTATCCCGGCCCGGTGAGCGTGCTCGCGTAGCGCCCGGCCCAGGACGAGATGTTGATGATCAGCCCGTCCTTGCGCTCGCGCATCGCCGGCAGCACCGCGTGGCAGCAATAGAACATGCCCGAGAGGTTCACCGCGACGATCTGGTCCCAGGCTTCGACCGAGACGTTGCGGAAATTGCGCTTCGGGTTGTTGATGCCGGCGCTGTTCACCAGGATGTCGACGCGGCCGTGGCGTTTCAGAATCGCTTGCGCGGCCCGCGATACTTCCTTCTGGTCCGCGACGTCGAGCGAGATCGCCTCGCCGCTGCCCGCGGCCTTGATTTCCTTCTCGGCTTTCTTCAGCGTCTCCACGCTTCTGCCCGAGATGATGACGTGGTCGCCCGCGCGCGCGAGCTCGATGCCGCCCGCGAGCCCGATCCCGGATCCGCCTCCGGTAATCCAGGCAACCTTACCTCTTAGCATACTGAGCCGTGCCGAACAGGTTCTCCCGTTGTTGTTGCGTCATCTCGGTGCGCCGGCGATCGGCGAGCACCTGCAGCGCGCGCTTCACCGCCGGGCGCTCGAGGATCGCGTCGCGCCAGCGCTTGAGCGTCGGGTATTCATCGATATTGACGCCCTGGCGCTCGGGGGCGCGCAGCCACGGCACGCTCGCCATGTCGGCGATCGTGTACTCGTCGCACGCCAGGTATTTGCTTTCACGCAATCTTCTTTCAACGACTCCGTACAGCCGGTTGGCTTCGTTCTTGTAGCGGTTCATCGCGTACTCGATCTTCTCCGGCGCGTAGCCGAGGAAGTGGTGCGCCTGGCCGAGCATCGGGCCGATGTGGCCCATCTGGAACATGGTCCACTGCATCACCTGCCAGCGCTCGCGCAGGCCCTTGGGCAGGAACTTGCCGGTCTTGGACGCGAGGTAAAAGAGCATCGCGCCGGATTCAGCGAGGGCGAACGGCTTGCCCTTGCCCTCCGGACCGTCGGGGTCGACCATCGCCGGCATCTTGTTGTTCGGCGAGATCTTGAGGAACTCGGGCTTGAACTGGTCGCCGGCGCCGATGTCCACAGGGATCACGCGGTAAGGCGTGCCGGTCTCCTCGAGCATGATGTGGATCTTGTGGCCGTTCGGGGTCGGCCAGGTGTAGAGGTCGATCATGGTTCGTCCTTAGTCTTCTGAGTTGATGACGACGGTGCGGGCGATCTTATCGTGCCAGCCCTGCTTGCGGCGGTCGACCGCCACCCACAGGAAGCCGAGATACAGCGGTAGCGCGGAAACAAAGTAAGCGAGGAAGCGCACGACGAGCCGCCCCAGGTTCGGCGGCTCGCCGGTCGCCGCATCGACGATCTTCACCCCGAGCGCGATCTTCCCCGGCGTCGCGCCGCAATAGCGCCAGAAGCCGATTACCGTTGCCGCGATCACGACGAATGCGAGCAGATCCCAGGAGTGCTCGGCCGGATCGAGCGAGATCTCGTGCATGCCGAAGCCCAGCACCATGATCGGCACGACGATGACGATCACGATCAGCCAGTCGATGAGGCAGGCCGCGGCGCGCTGCCAGAAGCCCGCGTAGTCAGGCGAGCTTGACCAGCTGCTTGCCAAAATTTCCGCCTTTCAGGAGCGCGATCAGGCCCTGCGGCGCGCTCGCCAGGCCCTCGACCACCGACTCGCGCGTCTTGAGCTTCCCTGCGGCGTAATAGCCGCCGAGCGCCTTCAGCGCCTCGCCGTAGCGCTCCTTCCAGTCGAACACGATCATGCCCTGGATCTTCAGCCGGTTCACCAGCACCGCGCGCAGGTTCTTCGGCCGGTAGGGCTCGGTCGCGTTGTAGTCGGAGATCATGCCGCACACGACGATGCGGCCGAAGAGCTTCATCCGCGCGAGCGCGACATCCAGGATTTCGCCGCCCACGTTATCGAAATACACATCGATATCCTTCAACTCCTCGCGCAGCTTTCCCGCCTTGTAGTCGAAGCAGGCATCGAAGCCGAGCTCGCGCGTCACGTAGTCGCACTTCTCGCGCCCGCCCGCGATGCCGACCGCGCGGCAGCCCCACAGCTTGGCGAGCTGCCCGACCACGCTGCCGACCGCGCCCGAAGCAGCCGACACCACGACCGTTTCACCCGGCTTGGGTTGCCCGATCTCCTTCAAGCCGAAGTACGCCGTCATGCCCGGCATTCCGAGCATGCCGAGGTAGTAGCTGAGCGGCACGCGCGCGCCGTCGACCTTCATCGCTTCTTTCGTCGCGCCGTACAGCTGCCACCCGAGCTGCGTCAGGACGTGATCGCCTTTCTTCAGCTTTTCATTTCTGGACTCGACAACTTCACCGGCGGTCTGGCCGACCATCACTTCGCCGATGTCGACGCCTTTGACGTAGCTCTTCGCGTCGCTCATGCGTCCGCGCATGTACGGATCGAGCGAGAGCCAGAGGTTCTTCACCAGGACCTCGCCGTCCCGCGGCGACGGCACCGGGGCCTTCTCGAGGCGGAAATTCTCCGGGGTCACCCAGCCTTCCGGCCGGCTGGCAAGCACGATGCGCTGGTTTTCCATGGTGTCCAGTCTAACCGGGGCAGGTGCGCGCATCGAGCACCGAGGCCGGGCGCAGCACGCGCAGCATCTCGGGCGAGCCGTCGAACTGCGCGTCGAGCGCCACGAGCGCCGGCTTTTCGATTCGCTTCATGTATTCCTGCTTGAGGCCGTCCGCCGCGCGCGTCTCGGCCAGCTTCCACGAGAGGCCGGTGCGGCACTCCTTGAACGTGGTGCCGTCGTACAGCCCCACCAGCCGGAACGGCCCGCGCAGCGGCTCCACTTGTGGGCTTTTTCTGAGATTCGCCAATTGATAGCGGCGCGTATCCCGGTCCCCGGCGAGCTCGAGCGTGCCGTCGACGTAGCGCCAGCGTCCGAAATCGTAGAACTCCGAGGCGCCGAGCTGATCGCGCACGAGATAACTGCCATCGGGGCGCAGCGTGAGCGTCACGGCGAGGCAGCCGGGACAGTCGGCGTCGTTGATGTAAGTCACCGGCAAAGGCGGCAGCGACAGCACCGGCTCGGGCCTCTTCTGCGCTTGCTCGCCCGGCGCTTGAGCGCAGCCCGCCAGCAAGAGAACAAGCCAAACCCTAAAGCGAGGCAAAGCGCGCCAGATGCTGATCGGCGTCGCCGAAACGCCGCCCGAGGGCGGTCAGGCGGCGGAACGTATGGCTCACCTTGAGCTCTTCGCTCATGCCCATGCCGCCGTGCAGCTGCACCGATTCCTGGCTGATGTGGCGCGCGCTGTCCGCGATCTTGATTTTTGCGGCAGACACGGAGCGAGCGCGGTCCCGTGGGCTCTCCGACTGATCAAACTTGGAGCATGCAAGGCAGGCCATCGACTTGGCCTGCTCGTAGGAGATGACCATGTCGACCATGCGGTGCTGCAGGGCCTGGAACGCGCCGATCGGCACGCCGAACTGCCGGCGCGTCTTCAGGTACTCGAGCGTGGTGTCGCACGCGAACTTCATCGCGCCCACCGCCTCGGCGCAGGAGAGCGCGGCGCCGAAGTCGAGCACCTCGTCGAGAACGCCGCTGCCGAGGGGTTCCCCGTTGCCGTCAAAGCGAATATCGCCAGCGGCCAGGTCGTCGACGGTGCGAAAGCGCTTGATTTCCCCGGGTTCAGTGAGCCAGAGCTTGCCTCTTTCGGCAACGATGATCTTGTCCGCCATCGGTGCGCCGATCACGCCGCGTGTGCCGGTGGCAAGCGCGAGCCGCATCTTGCCCTGCGCGACGAGCGGCAGTATCGCCTGCTTCTGCTTCGCGTCCCCGCCCTTCGCGATCGCCAGCGCCCCGAGGACGGTCGGCAGGTAGGGCTCGACCACGAGCGCTTCGCCGAAAGCCTCCATCACGCTCATCAGGTCGACGGCCCCGCCGCCGAAGCCGCCGTAATCGGGCGACAGCGGCAGCCCGGTGAGGCCCATCTCGGCAAACGTCGCCCACACCCGCTCGCTCCAGCCCGCGGGCGACGCGAGGATCTTCTTGCGCGCCTCGAAGTCGTAGTCCTTCTGCAGGAAACGGCGGACGGAATCGGCGAGTAACTGCTGCTCTTCGTTGTAATCGAAGTTCATAAACCCAGCGTCATCTTGGCGATGATGTTCCTTTGGATCTCGTTCGAGCCCGCGTAAATCGTCGTCTTGCGCATGTCGAGGTAGCGCCGCTCGAGCGCCTGCGTCTCCTGCGCCGCGGGATCGGCGGCCTGCATGGCGAGCTCGGTGAGCGCCTGCTGGATCTCGGTGCCGCGGATCTTGAGCATCGACACGTCCTCGCCCGGCGGCTGGCCGGTGCGGCGCATGCGGTCGAGAAAGCGCAGGTTGGTGATCTCGAGCGCCATCAGCTCGACTTCGACGCGGGTCAGCCGGTCGCGGAACCTGACGTCATTGAGCTTTGAAGAAGCAGACTCTTTGAGCTTGCGCAGCTCGCGCTTCGATTCGCCGATGCGGCCGGTATTCATGCGCTCGTAGCCGAGCAGGTACTTGGCCACCGTCCAGCCCTGGTTCTCCTGGTGCACGAGGTTCTCGGCCGGAACCTTCACATCGTCGAAGAACACCTCGTTCACCGCATGGCCGCCGTCCATGAGGATCAGCGGGCGCACGGTGACGCCGGGCGTCTTGATGTCGATCAGGAGGAACGAAATCCCTTCCTGCCGCTTCTCGACCGTGGGATCGGTGCGCACCAGGCAGAAGATCCAGTCGGCGTAGTGCGCGTAGGAGGTCCAGGTCTTCTGGCCGTTCACGACGTAATGGTTTTCCCGTTTTTGGGCTTTCGTTTTCAGCGATGCCAGATCGCTCCCTGAGCCGGGCTCGGAGTAGCCCTGGCACCAGAAGTCCTCGCCGTTGTAGATGCGCGGCAGGAAGCGCTTCTTCTGCGCGTCGGTGCCGAAAGCGAGCAGCACGGGCGCGCACATGGACAGGCCGAAGGGAATGAGCGGCGGGCAACCGGCGTAGCCGAGCTCTTCCTCGAAGACATAGCGCTGCACCGCGTTCCAGCCGGTACCGCCCCACTCCTTCGGCCAGGCGGGCGCGACCCAGCCCTTCTGCGCCAGGATGCGGTGCCAGCGCATCAGCTCTTCCTTCGAGAGATGCGCTTTGTCTTTCAGCTCCTGCGGCAGGTTGGCGGCGAGCCAGGCGCGCACTTCGTCCCGGAATGCGAGCTCTTCGGGGGAATAGTTGAGATCCATTACAAGATGGTAACGCCGCCGTCGGCCACAATGCATTGTCCGGTGATGAATGCCGCCGCCGGCGACGCCAGAAAGACAGCGATGCCGCCGATATCCTGCGGCTCGCCCAGGCGCCGCAGGGGCGTGGCCCGGATGCGTTCGGCGCGGCGCTTCTCGTCTTCCCATAGCGCGCGGGCGAACTCGGTCTTGATCAGCCCCGGCGCGATGGCATTGACCCGCACGTTCTTCGGCCCCCACTCGGCGGCGAGGTTGCGCACCAGGTGGTGGCCGGCGGCCTTTGAGATGCCGTAGGCGCCGATCACGGTGTTGGCGAGGATGCCGCCGATCGAGCCGACCAGGATGAAGCTGCCGCCCCCTCTCGCTTCCATTCCAGGGAGGGTCATGCCCGCGAGCCAAAGAACACTCTTCAGATTGTTGGCGAAGATCTTGTCGAACGCCTCGTCCTCGATCCCGGTCAGCGGCCCGTAGTAAGGGTTGGTGGCGGCGTTGGCCACGACGATGTCGATCCCGCCCCATTTGCCCGCCGTCGCGTCGACCAAGGCCTGCAGCTCTTCCTTGCGGGACACATTGCATGGCCTTGCGAAGACTTCCAACCCGAGCCCGGTCAATTGCTTCGCGGTTTGCTCGCAAGCCTCGGCTTTCCTGCTGCAAATCGCTACCTTGGCGCCGGCGCGGCCAAGTTCCTCCGCGATCGACCTGCCGATTCCGCGCGTCGCGCCGGTCACGAGCGCGACCTTTCCCTTTAGATCGAACAGAGAATACATCGTTTCGCTATGTGAAATCTGATATGACTAAGTTGACACGCGGCGGCGGGCCGACAGAATATCGAAACGCGAAACATTCCGCTGCATTTCCCCAAGAACTAGACCGAAAGCCAAGGAGAGAGCATTCCATGGGAGCACCCGAACCCCAGGCGCCGATTTCCCAGAGCCCGACGACGTTCAGTTACGAGCACGAAGGCGACCGCCAGTTCGCCACCACCCTGGCGCGTGGCCTGGAGGTGCTGCGCTGCTTTACGCCGCTCGAGCCGCTGCTCGGCAACAAGGAGATCTCGGTGCGCACCGGCCTGCCCAAGCCGACGGTGTCCCGCCTCACGTACACCCTCACCAAGCTCGGCTACCTGCGCCACAACATGCGCCTGGGCAAGTACCAGCTCGGCTCGGCGGTGCTGTCGATCGGCTACCCCCTGCTCGCCTCGATGAACGTGCGCCAGATGGCGCGGCCGCTGATGAAGGAGCTCGCCGACTACTGCAACGGCTCGGTGTCGATGGGCGTGCGCGACCGGCTGAACATGGTCTACGTCGAGTCCTGCCGCAGCGGCAACGGCATCACCACGCTCCCGGACATTGGCACTTCCGTCCCCATCTCGCAGTCCGTCATCGGCCGCGCGTTCCTCTCCGCGTGCACGCCGCCCGAGCGCGAGTCGGTGCTCAACCAGATGAAGGTCAAGGAGCCGGAGGCGCACCGCAAGTTCCGGCCCTCCATCGACAAGGCGCTGGACGACATCCGCGCGCGCGGGTTCTGCGCCAGCACCGGCGAGCTGCGCCGCGAGGTCTACGCGGTGGGCGCGCCGATGCGCCGCACCGTCGACGGCGAGATCGTGTCGTTCAACTGCATCGTCCCCGGCTTCATGGTGAAGAAGGGCCAGCTCGAGGACGACCTCGGGCCGCGGCTCGTGGCGATGGTAAGGAATATCGAAGCGTCCCTCGGCCTGCATTAACTGGAAGACCTGGTCCCCGCGCTACGCATCGCGGTCATCCTGGCCGTCGCCTGGGGGGTCCAGGCGCTCGCCTGGCGCCTCATCCGCCTGTTCCGCAGCTACATGGCACGGCGCACGAGCGCCGCCGAGGAGCTGCAGCGCATCGACACCGTAGGCAGCGCGTTCCGCTACTTCGCGACCGTGGTCGTGGTGCTGGTGGCCGGGATGCTCGTGCTGAACGAGCTCGGCATCTCGATCGCGCCGATCCTCGCCACCGCGGGCGTCGCCGGCATCGCGATCGCGTTCGGCGCGCAAAGCCTGATCAAGGACTACTTCACCGGCTTCTTCCTGCTGATCGAGGACCAGATCCGCCAGGGCGACGTCGTCGAGATCGCCGGAAAGGCGGGCGAGGTGGAGGAAGTGACTTTGCGTTACGTCCGGCTGCGCGACGGCGAAGGCTACGTGCACTTCGTGCCGAACGGCGAGATCAAGGTCGTGGTGAACCGCACGCGCACGCATGCGTTCGCCAACGTCGACGTCGGCGTGCCCGCCAACGCCGACTTCGACGCCGTGTTCAAGGCAATGCGCGACGTCGGCGCCGCGCTGCGCGCGGACGCGAAATTCGCCCCGCTCACCCTGGGCGAGGTCGAGGTGCTCGGCGTCGAGCGCTGGGAGCTGTGGGGCGTGCTGCTGCGCTGCCGGATGAAAGTGCTGCCGCACGAGCGCGACAGCGTGCGCCGCGAATTCACCCGGCGGCTCGCGCTGGAGTTCCAGAAGCGGTGCCTGAAGACCGCCTGAGAATCTCGTAGATCTGCCGCACGCCGTCGGTGAGCGCGGCGGGACCGGGCTGCAGGATGTCGGCCGACTTGACCTCGTGCAGCTCGCCGTTCCTCACCGCCGCGATCCGGTCCCAGCCCGGCCGCGCGGCGACGCGCTCCGGCCTGAACTTCTTCCCGCACCAGGATCCGAGGACGACGTCGGGATTCTTCTCGATCACGAGGTTTGCGTCGGAGACGATGCGGCCGGTAGCGGCCTGCGAGTGCGACTGCTCGGAGAACACGTCCTCGCCGCCGGCGATCTCGACGAGCTCGCTCACCCAGCGGATGCCGCTGATCATCGGCTCGTCCCATTCCTCGAAATACACGCGCGGCCGCCGCGCGAAGACCTTTGAGCTGCTGCGAATTTCATCCAGGCCGGCTTCGAGATCACGGATCAGGCGCACACCCTTCTCCGCGGCGCCGACGAGCGAAGACAGGGCAAGAATCATGTCCAGGATCTGCTGCACCGAGCGCTGGTTGAAGATCAGCACGTTCAGGCCCGCCTTGGCGAGATCGCGCGCGATGTCCGCCTGCAGATCGGAGAAGCCGATGACCAGGTCGGGTTTGAGAGCGAGGATCTTGTCGGTCTTCGCAGAGAGGAAAGCGCTGATGCGCGGCTTCTCGCGCCGCGCGCGCGGCGGGCGCACGGTGTAGCCCGAGATGCCGACGATGCGGCGCTCTTCGCCGAGGAGATAGAGCGTCTCCGTGCTCTCCTCGGTCAGGCAAACGATACGTTCGGGATAACGCGCAGGCATTAGGTATTATCGAACCATGGGGCCGCTCCAAGGAATCAGGGTGCTCGAGTTCGAGTCGATCGGCCCCGCGCCGTTCGCCGGCATGCTGCTCGCCGACATGGGCGCCGACGTGCTCGTCGTCGACCGCCCCGCCACCACCGACCTCGGCCTCGAACGCGAGCGCTGGTACGACGTCATGATGCGCGGCAAGCGCTCGGTGACGCTCGATCTGAAGAAGGCAAAAAGCAAAGAAATTTCTCTCGAGCTCATCGGCCGTGCCGACGCCCTGATCGAGGGCATGCGGCCCGGCGTGATGGAGCGGCTCGGCCTCGGGCCCGAGGAGGCTCTCAGGAAAAATCCAAGGCTGGTCTACGGCCGCATGACCGGCTGGGGCCAGGACGGGCCGCTCGCGCCGCGCGCCGGCCACGACATCAACTACATCGCGCTTGCCGGCGTGCTGCATGCGTTCGGCCGAAAGGGCGAGGCGCCGGTGCCGCCGCTCAACCTGATCGGCGACTTCGGCGGCGGCGGCATGCTGCTCGGCTTCGGCGTCGCGTGCGCGCTCCTCGAGGCCGCCCGCTCGGGCCGCGGCCAGGTGGTCGACGCGGCGATGGTCGAAGGCGCCTCTCTGCTCGCCGCGATGTTTGCAGGCTTTCTCACGGCTGGAACCTGGCGCGGAGCGCGGGGCGAGAACATTCTCGATACCGGCGCACCCTGGTACAACGTCTACGAGACCAGGGACGGCAAGTACGTCTCGATCGGGTCTATCGAATCGCGCTTCTACGAAGAGCTCCTGCGGAAGCTCGGCGTACCGGATCTGGGGCAGCATGACCGCGCACGATGGCCCGAGATGCGGGCATTGTTCGACAAGAGCTTCAAGTCGAAAACCCGCGACGAGTGGTGCAAGGTCTTCGAAGGCTCGGATGCCTGTTTTGCGCCGGTGCTGACGTGGTCCGAGGCCCGGCGCGATGCGCACAATGTCTTCAGAAAGAGCTTCGTTGAAGTGAGCGGCGTCGAGCAGCCGGCGCCCGCGCCGCGCTTCTCGCGCACC
>Ga0180104_1000076_pt1 | contig 23166 bp, 17 predicted proteins | sample EasRiv730_16_1Da_FD_121791 | JGI IMG/M metagenome (GOLD analysis project Ga0180104, IMG submission 121791) | Soil microbial communities from meander-bound floodplain in the East River, Colorado, USA - East River metaG ERMLT730_16_1Da | ecosystem: Environmental > Terrestrial > Soil > Floodplain ... | reverse complement strand
GCTACGCCGGAGGTCGCGTGGTGGGACCGCTTCGGCGACCCCGTGCTCGCGGATCTCGTCCACCGCGCGGCTCGCGAGAACCGCGACGTGAGGATCGCGGAGGAGCGCGTACGCGCCGCGCGAGCCGGCGAGACGATCAGCCGCTCCCGGCTCCTGCCGAACGTCGGTGCCAATGCCTTTGGGATCGACCACGATCCGGATGGCGCGCCCGCCCTCGAGGCCGGATCGGCCGCGCTCAGCGTGTCGTGGGAGATCGATGTTGCCGGTGGGCTTCGCGCCGGCGCGTCCGCCGCGACCTACGACAGGATCGCAACCGAAGACGGCGCACGCGCCGTCCGGCTGCTCGTACTGGCGGACGTCGCGACGAACTACTTCACGCTGGTCGGCGCCCTGCACCAGCTCGAGACCGTGCGTGCAATCTCGACGGCACAGGACGAAACGTTGCGTCTCGTGACCGCGCGCCACCGCGTAGGTCTTGCTTCCACGTTCGACGTCGAGCGCGCCCGAACCGCAGCATCGAGCGCGCGTGCCGCGATCCCACCGATCGAGACGCTCGTTGCCGCCTCGCGGCATCGGATCGCCGTGCTGATCGGAGATCAGGCATCGAATGCAACGGCGGCCGTCGTCCCTTGGAGCGGCACCACGGTCGTTCCAGATGTGCAGCCCGGACAGCCGGCGACGCTCCTCGAGCGACGGCCGGATCTGCTCGCCTCCCGCGCGCAGCTCGAGGCGGCCAATCGGCGGCGTCGGGAGGCGGCGGCGGAGTGGTTCCCGCGCCTCTTCCTCAACGCCTTGTTCGGCCGGCAGGACGTAGAGGTGGACGCGATCGACTTTGGAGCGGCGCGCTTCACCAACGCCTCCGCTCTTCTGGCGATGCCGATCTTCAACTGGGGACGGACGCGCGCGATCAACCAGGTGGCCGAGAGCCGCCAGCGCGAAGCATTGCTTCGATATGAGGACGCCATTGTGCGCGCGCTCGAAGACGTCGAGAACGCAGTGGTCGCGCTGCGCGACGAACGCCAGCGCGCCGAGTCCCTGCGGAGCGCCGCCGACTCCGCGGACGCGGCACTCGGTCATGCGCAGTCACTGTACGACCGCGGTCAAATCGACCTCCTGCCGCTGCTCGATGTGCAGCGCTCGCGCCTCATCGTCCGGATCGGCGCAAACGACAGCAGCACACAGCTGCTGCTCTCCACCGTGCAGCTCTACAAGGCACTCGGGGGAGGCTGGGAGGCGTTCGAGCCCGACGCCATCAAGGGAGACGAGTCTTGAAAAACCTGCTAGCCGCGACCGCTGTCGCCGTATCCACTGCCTCGCTGCTTGCCGCGTGCGGATCGGGCGCACCGGAGGCGGAGGCGCTTCGGAGCGTTCGCACGGTCGAACTTCGCTACGACACGGCGCGCGACGCGAATCGTTACTTCGGCTCGGTGCAGGCGCGCCACGAAGTCGATCAGGCGTTTCGCGTCGGCGGCAAGGTCATGGAGCGTCGGGTCGACGTCGGCGACACGGTACGCGAAGGCGACGTGCTCGCCGTGCTGGATGACGTCGACTTCAAGCTGACGGAGGAAGCTGCGCGCCAGCATCTCGAGGCTGCCATGACGCGGGTGCGCCAGACCGAGTCGGACTGGCGGCGTCTGCAGGATCTGAAGCTCGACGGGTCGGTAAGCGACTCCGACGAGGAGCACGCACACAGCGAGTTGCTCACCGCCCGGGCAGCGGCCGAGGCCGAGACGCGCAAAATGAATCTCGCTCGCAATCAGGTGAAGTACACGGTCCTGCGCGCATCGGGCAGCGGCGTCGTGACCGCCGTGCGGTTCGAGGTCGGGCAGGTCGTCGCGGCCGGGCAGCCGGTCATCGCAATTGCGAACGAGGGCGAGCCCGAGATCGTCGTCGACGTGCCGGAAGACCATCTGACGATGTTCAAGACCGCTAGCTACCGGGCGTGGCTCGCGAGCGCGCCGGACGACAAGTTCGAGGTCGTCCTGCGGGAACTGTCCGCTCAGGCCGCAGCGCAGACGCGCACCTACCGTGCACGGGTACGCCCGGCGGCGCCGCGCAAGCTGCCTCTCGGCGCGTCGGCGACGCTGATGGCCGAGCACGGTTCGGCAGGCCCGAGGGTGGCAGTGGTCCCGGCCGCGGCGATCACGCAAAACCAGGGGCAGCCGGCGTTGTGGGCCGTGCGGCGCGCCGGCGCCGAGCCGACCGGAACGGTCGAGCTGATCCGCGTCACGGTGCACGGATACCGCAATGACGAGATTCTCGTCTCGGGGCCGCCGGCGGGCACGCTCATCGTCACGGCGGGCGTGCAGAAGATGGCTCCCGGATTGAAAGTCGCGCTGCTCTCGTCAGTGCGCTCTGAAGACTCCGAGCAAGCCTCCCGATGAAATCCTTCAACGTCACCGAATGGGCGCTGAACCACCGCGCCATCGTGCTGTTCCTGATCCTCGTGATCGGCGTGGGCGGCGTGCTCGGCTTCACCAGGCTCGGTCAGCTCGAAGACCCGAACTTCTCGGTGCCGTCGATGACGGCGCTCGTGATCTGGCCCGGCGCCACGGCGCAACAGATCCAGGACCAGGTGCTCAACCGCATGGAGAAGAAGTTCGAGCAGCTCGACCACTTCGAGAAGGTGAAAACGTATGCGCGCCAGGGCTATGCCGGCATGACGATCACCGTGGTCGGCGGCACCTCCAAGGCGGACCAGCTCGAAGCGTGGTACCAGGTGCGCAAGAAGTTGAGCGACATCGAGCTCGAGCTTCCCGAGGGCGTCATCGGTCCGATCTTCAACGACGAATACGGGGACGTGACCGGGCTGCTGTATGCCGTGAAAGGCGATGGCATCAGTCACGCGGAGCTGTCGGACATAGCCGAAGACATCAAGCGTCGCCTGCTCAAAGTCGCGATGGTGAAGAAGGTTGACCTCTACGGAGAACAGGCCGAGAAGGTCTACGTCGAGTTCTCGCATGAGCGGCTGGCCGCGCTCGGCATCACGCCGCTGGCGATTGCCGAGAGCCTCACGAACCAGAACAGCCTGCTCGCTGCCGGCTCGATCGACACCAGCGGCGACCGTGTGCTCGTACGGGTGAGAGGCCAGTTCACCGGCCTGGACGATATCCGCAACGTGCCGATCGCCGCCGACGGCCGGATGATCAAGCTCGGTGACATCACCACGATCACGCGCGGATACGAAGATCCGCCGAGGTACACCGTGCGCCACAACGGGCAGCAGGTGCTGATGCTCGGCATCACGATGACCGACGACGGCAACATCGTCGACCTCGGCAAGGCGATAGAGAAAGCCGTCACGCGGATCCAGACCGAGCTGCCATATGGCGTCGAGCTCGAGCGTGTGGCCGACCAGCCGACCGTCGTCAGCGAATCCATCTGGGAATTCGAACGCTCACTGCTGGAAGCGCTCGCCATCGTGCTCGCGGTCTGCCTGATCAGCCTCGGCTGGCGCACGGGGATCGTGGTCGGGCTCTCGGTGCCGCTCGTGCTCGGCGTCGTCGCCCTGGCGATGCTCGCGATGGGCTGGAACCTCGAGCGCGTCTCGCTCGGGTCGCTCATCATCGCGCTCGGCCTGCTGGTGGACGACGGCATCATCGCGGTCGAGATGATGATCGTGAAGATGGAGGAGGGCTGGGATCGCCTCAAGGCGGCCGCCTACTCCTACGCCGCGACCGCGATGCCGCGGCTGACGGGCGCGCTCATCACCGTCGCCGCCTTCATGCCCATCGGATTCTCCAAGTCGACCACAGGCGAGTATGCGGGCGGGATCTTCTGGATCGTCGGCACGGCAGTGCTGTTCTCGTGGGTGGTGTCGGGTCTGTTCACGCCCTACCTCGCGGTGAAGATGCTGCCGAAGGACTTCGGCAAGCATCACCACGGCGGCGACCCGTACAACACGCCGTTCTACCGCAAGCTGCGCCGCTGGATCGATCTCGCCGTCGAGCGGCGCTGGTGGGTGATCGGCGCGACCGCGGCTGCACTGGCCATCGCGATCGTGGGAATGGGGTTGGTGCCGCAGCAGTTCTTCCCCAACAGCACGCGGCCCGAACTGGTCCTGGAGCTGCGACTGAAGGAAGGCGCATCGTTCGCCGCGACCACCGAGCAGGTCAAGAAAATGGAGTCGGTCCTTGCGAAGGACAAGGACATCCGCTTCTTCACCGCGTACACGGGCGCCGGCCAGCCGCGCTTTTATCTCTCGCTCAATCCGGAGCTTCCGAACCCGGGCTACGCCGTGTTCATCGTCATGACGCGCGACATGGAGACGCGTGAACGCGTGCGCTCGCGGCTGATGGCGAGCGTCGACGAGCAGTTCCCGGAGGTGTGGGTCCGCATCACGCGCCTGGAGCTCGGTCCGCCGGTCGGCTTCCCGGTCCAGTTCCGTGTCGTGGGTCCGGACACGCAACAGGTGCGTGCGATCGCGCGTGAGGTCGAAGCCGTGGTGGCGTCGAGCCCGAAGGTGCGCGACGTCCAGTTCGACTGGAACGACCCGGTTCGCACCCTGAAAGTCGACGTCGACCAGGACAAGGCGCGTGCGCTGGGTCTCGCGCCGGCCGACATCAGCTTCGTGAGCCAGGCGGTGATGAACGGCGTGACGTTATCTCAGCTACGCGAGGACGAAGACCTGATTGACATCGTCGCCCGGGCCGTGCCATCCGAGCGCCTCGATCTGGACACGCTGAAGGCCATCAATCTCTACACGCGCCAGGGAACTGTCGTGCCGCTCTCGCAGATCGCGCGCGTCCGCTACGAGCTCGAAGAGCCGGTATTGTGGCGCCGCAACCGCGACATGGCCATCACCGTGCTGGCCGACGTCAAGGACGGCGAGCAAGGCGTAACGGTGACGCAATCGATTCGGCCGCTGCTGAAGGACATCGAAGCGAAACTGCCTGCCGGTTATCGCATCGACGTCGGCGGTGCCGTCGAGGAAAGCGAGAAGGCCAACCGCGCGCTGATGGCGGTCTTCCCGGTGATGCTGATCACGATCCTGACGATCCTGATGCTGCAGCTCCAGAGCTTTTCGCAGATGTTCATGGTGTTCCTGACCGCGCCGCTCGGGCTCATCGGGGTAGTCGCCGCGCTACTTCTGTTCAACGCGCCGCTCGGCTTCGTCGCGATCCTCGGCATCACTGCCTTGAGCGGCATGATCATGCGTAACTCGGTGATCCTGGTCGATCAGGTGCAGGCGGAAATCGCCGCAGGCCGCGACACCTGGAACGCGGTGGTGGAAGCGGCCGTCCACCGGACCCGTCCGGTGGTGCTGACGGCGACGGCCACCGTGCTGGCCATGATCCCGCTGACGCGCAGCGTGTTCTGGGGCCCGATGGCCATTGCCATCATGGGCGGCCTCACGGTCGCCACGTTTCTGACGATCTTCTTCCTGCCGGCGCTTTACGCCGCGTGGTTCAAGGTCGCTCGCGGGAGTGTGCCTGAGGCGAATGGCCTCACAGCCGATCCGGTGCCCGCATGACACGCACACGCGAATGGTCGTCTCCATCATCGACGACGATTGAGGAGCTGCTCCGGTGGACCGAGATGTTGAAGGCCATGCGCGAGGAACGTCATCGCGGCTTGCGCGCGAATCAGCGGATCTATTTGCCATGTCATGTGCAGGGAGACGGAGAACGACCATGATGCTGCGTACCAAATTTGCTGTGCTTGCCTTGCTGCCATTCTGCGCGGTCGCTTGCCTGACGCAATCGACCGCCGCTTACGCCGACGCGCTGACAGTTACCGTGGAGAACGACTTGATCACCGGTTCAGACAACCACTACACGAACGGCATCGGCGTAACGTGGGTGTCGAACGATCTCGACAGCTACGACGACGACAGGTTCGTCAGCCAATGGGGCCGATTCTGGGGCTTCCTGCCGTTCGTGGAGGATGCAGGCTATACGACGTATGCGTCCTGGACCGTAGCGCAGGAGATGCACACTCCAGACGACATCACGATCGCCAATCCGCCCGAGGACGACCAACCCTACGCCGGCATTCTGTACGTGGACAGCGTGCTCTATGCGCGGTCAAAGGGTTGGGCACTTGGATGGGAGCTCAAACTGGGCGTGGTTGGACCGGCATCGCAGGCTGAGAACACACAGAAGGACTTCCACGAGCTCGTAGGCGGCGATGAGCCGATGGGCTGGGACACTCAGCTCCCCAACGAGCCGGTCATCAACATCGGCCTCACGGCCGCACACCTCTGGGCGGAAGGCAATGCAGGCGGATCGGCCAGGTGGCGCCTCGTCCCCGTGGGGCACGTCGGTCTCGGCACGTACTTCACCGGTGCCGGACTAGGTATGTACGGCGAGGTCGGCTGGAATCTGGTCGATGCGCTCGGCGGCACCGCGTTGCGTGAAGGGTTGAATGCCGCATCGACTGTCGGTGTCGGGCCGGTAGATGGCTGGTCCGTGTCGTTCTTCGGCGGCCTCGGAGGTCACGCCATTGCGCATTACCTGCCGCTCGACGGCACGGTGTTTAAGGACAGCCGGTCCGTGGACACCAAGCCCTTCGTCGGCAATGCCTCCCTGGGCGTGTCCGTGCGCCACGGCTTGTTTGCTTTGAGCCTCGCGACGACCTTCACCACCAAGGCATTCGATACGCAGGAGAAGAGCGCCGAGTTCGGGACGTTGAGCGTGTCCTGGTACTTAAGATGAATGCAGCAAACCTGAAGCCCATGGGGTCCGGCGACCAGGTTCTCTCGCACGCCGAGAAGTATTTCTGGGCTACCAGCACGCGGCTGGTGGTCGATCGCATGGGCGCCATGCTTCGACGGCACAGAGCTCTCCTCGTGTTCATCGTTGTCTTGGCGAGCGGTGTCGCGCAAGCGCAGGACGCCACGGTCGAATTGCTGCGGGCGCGCCTCGAACACTGGCGCGAGGACCCGAGCTTCACCCTGCGCACCGTCACGCTTGCCGCCGGGGAGCCGCTCACGACGTTGTACGCCCGGCGCGGCTTCACACGAGCGTGGGTCGATCCCGCACCCCGCGCCCAGCTGCTGCAAGCGATCCGCGACAGCCGGGATGACGGCCTCGATCCCGAGGACTATCTGCTGACGCCGCTCGAAGTGCTCGAAGGCGAGCTGGCACGCGGCGCGACGGTCGATGCGGTGGTCGATCGTGACCTGCTGATGACCGAGGCGCTGGCGCGGCTGATGTTCCACGTCATGTTCGGCAAAGTGGATCCGGCGGCGTTCGATCCGCAGTGGAACTTCGCACGCACCTTGCATCGCAACGACCCCGCGGCGTTCCTCCAGGACCTGATCGCCTCCGGCGACGTCCTCGCAGCCGTGGAGCGTGAGAAGCCGCAATTCGATATGTATGCGCATCTCAGAGAAGCGCTCGCACGTTACCGTGGCATCGAGGCTCGAGGCGGCTGGCCTGGGCTCGCGACCGGTCCGACACTCACGGCCGGAATGCGGGACGCTCGCGTCATCACACTGCGCTCGCGCCTTGCCGCTGCGGGCGAACTGGAAGCAGGGCAGGTGAGCGACGCGGAGCTCTTCGATCCACCCCTGGAGGCGGCGCTCCGGGACTTCCAGGCGCGGCATGGCCTCGCGACCGACGGCGCGCTCGGCCCCGGAACCCTTGCTGCGCTCAACGTGCCCGTCTCGGACCGTATCACGCAGATCCGGGTCAATCTCGAGCGCGGGCGCTGGCTGCTGCACGAGCTCGATCCCACGTTCGTCGTGGTCAACGTCGCGGGCTTTCAGGTCTATTACATCCGCGACGGCCAGCTCGCGTGGACCGCTCACACCGTCGTCGGCAAGCCATTCCGCAAGACGCCGCTCTTCCGCGCACGGATTCAGTACATCGTGTTCAATCCCACTTGGACGGTGCCGCCCGGCATTCTCGCCAAGGACATCCTGCCCGCCATGCGACGCGATCCCGGCTATCTCGCACGCAAGCGAATCGACGTCGTCGATCGTTCGGGACGAGTCGTCCCGGCGGACTCGGTCGACTGGAACGCAAAGACGATTCCTCATCAGCTCGTGCAACGGTCTGGAGCGGACAACGCGCTGGGCGTCGTGAAGTTCATGTTCCCGAATACGTATTCGGTGTACCTGCACGACACGTCGAGCAAGGAGCTCTTCCAGGAGGCCGATCGCACCTTCAGCTCGGGTTGCATCCGCGTGGAGAAACCGCTCGAGCTCGCAGAGCTGCTGCTGCAAGGTCAGCCGGGCTGGGATCGGGCCGGCATCGATGCCGTCGTACAACGCGGCACGACGCGCACGGTTTCACTCGCGAAGCCCGTGCCCGTGCTGCTCACGTACTGGACAGCGTGGGTCGAGGCCTCGGGCACGTTGCAGTTTCGCAAGGACGTGTACGGGCGCGACGCGGCGATCGCGCAGGCGCTCGCGAATCGCTTCGATGCGGACGACGCTCAGCGACGCGTAAGCGCTGCGTTGGCCCACTGAGCGTGCGCCGGTCCGGGGCAGTGTGAAGAGCCCGGCTCGCCACTGCACCGATGAAGGGAAACGCGAGCGCGATCCAGGCGCTCGCGCAGGCGGAGCGGTGGCCGCACGGATGCAAGCGAGCGCGGCGCATCAGGGCGCCGCGTGCTAGGCGAGCAGCAAGTCATCGCGACCTACGAGCCGGACAAGGCGATCGCAGAAGAAATGTGGCGCAACGATCGCGGGAGCTCGCCGTGGTGGCGACGGCGACCGAAGGGCGACGTTTCCTTGACCACTTACCCCTCGCCGCTACGTACGCTTGACGGGTGATTGCCTGCCCACGGACTTTGCAGCCGAACCTGAAGCGCACTCCACCGAGTTCCCCCGCTCGTGGGCGCCGAAGGCGAGGCACCCGGCCAGAGCGAAGTCCGTGGCTTTCTTAGGACCTGATGGGCCGTTTACCGATACCCGGAGAGGGAGCCCGATGCGCAGATCCGAATTCCATGTCACTCATTTGTTGTTTGCGGCTCTCGCATGCTTCAGCTTGCAGCAACACGCCGTCGCGGCCGACCCGGGGCGAAGCATCATTCCGCAGCTGCAGGAGAGATTCGGGTTGAGCGAGGCGCAGGTGCGCGGCGCGCTGGGCGCGTTGCTCGTCTTCGTCCGCGAGCGGCTGCCGAAGACGGAGTTCGACAAACTCGCGAAGAGCATTCCGAATGCCGACTACATCATGCGCGAGGTACACCTGCGCGGAATCGTGACCAGGCCACTCGATGACATCGCAGAGTACCAAGAGTCGCTTGCGAGTCTCGGGATTGGACAGCCGCTTGCCTCGCAGTTCGCGCCGGCCGTCCTTGAGTATCTCGGCGCCGCCGGATTCGAGCTGGAACAAAGCACGCTCGCACGCGTGCTGGACTGAATGCTGAACCTGCACGGGAGCATGAGCATGAAAGATTCGAAGGTTTGGATCGGATTGTGCGCTGCCGTTGCTTTGTCGGGATGCGCCACGGAGCTCGTTTCCTCGTGGAAGGCGCCGGATGCGGAACCGTTCCGGATGCGTGGCGAGAAGGTGGCCGCGGTGGTCATGGTGAGCGATCAAACGATTCGCCTCGCGGGCGAGGATGCGCTCGCGCGCGAGTTGCGCGCGCGGGGCACGCACATCGCGATCGTGCCGACCGCAAAGTACAGCAGGGTAGCCCCGTACACCAAGGCCGCGCCCGTATTTTCCAGCAACTGTCTCATGTCGATCTCCTCGATTCACCAGGTTTGAACACCGGATTGGTGTGGTGCTCAATGTGGAGCAAGAACGTTGATCGAACAATGAGCGCGCGGGAGATGCAGAATTTCGCGGGCGTGAATGCAGCGGACGCGGCTTCAACAGTCACGGCCCCAAGCAGATCCCAGCTCATGCGGCCGTTACGCGCTGCTCGGTGTTTCGGATCGAACAGATGAATCGCGGCGTCGAGCTCGAGCGCTATCGGATCGCCGTGGGAGGGTATGCCGGCGCCATTGGAGCGAGCAGGGCGAATGCGATGCCCGAGCGTCATCGCTTCGACCTGATCGTGCGTCACGTACTACGGTGGTCGTCTGCAAGCGCCGCTGGAGCTTCGCGCGCTCGGCGCGCATCTGTACGCGCAATTCGCGTACATCGGCGATGACAGGCGCGAGCCTACGGCGGTTGCCGGAATCACGTCATTTCAGTGCTACGCTCACGAGCGCGTGCGCTTCGCTCTGCACCCGGCGCAAGTGCTCTGTTCCGATGAAGCTCTCCGCGTAGATCTTGTAGACGTCCTCGGTTCCCGACGGCCGCGCGGCGAACCAGCCGTTTCGCGTGCTGACCTTGATCCCACCGATGGGATTACAGTCGCCGGGAGCGTGGGTGAGAACCTCTTCTATGGGTTCGCCGGCGAGCATCGCTGCGTGAAGCTCTCCGCGCGTTAGTCTAGCAAGCCGAGCCTTCTGCTCGCGCGTAGCCGGCGCATCGATGCGTTCGTACACCGGCGCGCCATATCTGCGTGTCAGTGCTTCGTATGACTCTCCCGGATCGCGCTGCGTCACTGCGCACATTTCGGCCGCCAGGAGACCCAGCAGCAGGCCGTCCTTGTCGGTCGTCCACACGGAACCGTCCTTGCGCACGAAAGAGGCGCCTGCGCTCTCCTCGCCGGCAAATCCCAGTGCGCCCTCTCCCAAGCCCTTCACGAACCACTTGAAACCGACCGGCACTTCCGTGAGCCTGCGCCCGCATGCCGCTGCGACCCGGTCGATGAGACTCGAGCTCACGACTGTCTTACCTATGGCAAGTGTCGCAGGCCAGCGCGTGCGGTGGCTGAAGAGGTAATCGATTGCCACCGCCAGATAGTGATTAGGATTCATCAGACCGCAAGAGGGGGTCACGATGCCGTGACGATCGTGATCCGCGTCGTTGCCGAACGCGACGTCGAAGCGCTTGCTGAGTGCGATCAGATTCGCCATGGCATGAGGCGAGGAGCAGTCCATGCGGATGCGTCCGTCCCAGTCGAGCGGCATGAATCGGAACGTCGGATCGACTTCCTTGTTGACGACTTCGATGTTGATCCCGTAGCGCTCAGCAATTGCCGGCCAGAATGCGACGCCCGCGCCGCCGAGCGGATCGACGCCGATGCGGACCCTCGCGCCGCGGATGGCGTCGATATCGAGCACGCTCGCCAGATCGGCTGTATAGCCGGTGACATAGTCGTGGTAATGCGTCGTGGGCGCGTTACGCGCCTGCCCGATCGGCACGCGCGGGACCTCCTCAGCTGCGCGCGCCAGTAGCGAATTCGCTCTCGTCTCGATCTCCGCTGACAATGAGGTCTCGGACGGTCCGCCATGCGGCGGGTTGTATTTGATGCCACCGTCCTCCGGTGGATTGTGCGAGGGAGTGATGACGATGCCGTCGGCAAGGCCGTCCCTGCGGCCGCGGTTGTACGCGAGAATTGCGTGCGATATGACTGGCGTGGGTGTGTACCGGCCATCCTGGTCGATCATCGTTGCTACGCCGTTCGCCGTCAGCACCTCGAGCGCACTCACACGGGCGGGCTCGGACAGTGCATGCGTATCGATCCCGAGAAAGAGCGGACCGCTGATGCGGTGCTTTTTCCTGACGTCGCAAATCGCCTGCGTCACGGCGAGAACGTGCGCCTCGTTGAACGAGCGCTTCAGCGCCGAGCCGCGATGACCCGAGGTGCCGAATACGATGCGCTGCGCGGGCTCGTCTGGGTCGGGACGCTCGCTGAAGTACGCAGTGATGAGCCGCGGAATGTTGGCGAGCAGGGTGAAGGGGGCAGGTTGGCCGGCGAGTTCATGGACGGCCATGAGCATTCCTCTCGTGCGCCTCCAGGGCGACGATGCAAGTACGGAGCCACGACACACGCGCCGTATTCACGAAGGCTCGAGCGCCATCCGCTCGCCCCTGCATGGGTCCTCCGCGAACAGTGTCCGAAGGTGGCGATTGCGCACGGTCTCGGCGTGCGCCGCGAGCGCCTTCCACGCGGCGCTCCGCGTAAGGAGTCGTCTGTCACCTGGCGTGTTCATGATGCGGACGTCGGCTTCGTCACGTCGCTAAGGCTGTATTCCAGCGTTCTATGGCCCCGGTCCCCTGGTAGTAGCTCAGCACGCTCACGGTCGCCGTATCAAGCAGAAAGTGAGATCCCCCAGACACCGGCAGGCCGATCCATCGGGCGACGAGCACGCGAAGAATGTGGCCGTGGGCAAACAGTGCGATGTTGCCTTCGCTGGCGCGGGCCTTCGCGATCACCCGGTCGGCGCGCGCGCCCGCCTGTGCCGGTGTTTCTCCGCCGGGGCATCCATCACGGAAGATCAGCCATTCTGGTGCCTGCGCGCGGATCTGCGCGGGCGTGAGCCCCTCATACTCGCCGTAGTTCCACTCGCAGAGATCGCTATCCATCGTCGCGCGCGCACCCAAGCCTGCGAGCTCGCATGTCTGCCGCGCACGTTGCAGAGGACTGACGAGCACGAGTGCGAAGCTCTCCTCGGCCAGCATCGGCCCGAGGCGCCTGGCCACGGCTCGACCGTTGGCGGTCAGCGAGATGTCGGTGGTGCCGGTGTGCTGCCCGCCGACGCTCCATTCCGTCTCGCCGTGGCGAATCAGATATACGCGCTGCTCGCCGTGAGGCATGTCAGATTCGCATCGTCAACGGGGGCCACGCCGAATCGGCAATCCCAAGGCTATCACTCGTGTTCCATGATGGATCCTGCTGATGCGTGAACCGTAGCATTCTGCGCCTGCGCAGTCGTCAGCACGAGGTCATGATTCGGTCGCAATTCGGTAAGAGCTGCCGCTGAGCCCGCCGCGCCGCACCTCGTGCGGCACATGAAACGTATCGCCGCCAGAGCGCTGCTGTACGAACGAGAACCTGCCAAGCGATCGTAAGTTGGACCGCAAGGTGACCTTTTGCTGACGACTGCGCACATGGCAAACAGTATTGTGTACGTAGCGACCGAAGAGACAGTCCATGAAGCGAACTCCGTTGCACCAACTGATCGAGCTCGGGCAAAGCGTCTGGCTGGACGACATCCGGCGAAGATGGCTCGGCGATGGCACGCTGGCTGGCCTGATAGAGCGGAATGGCGTGAGCGGCCTCACATCCAACCCGGCGATCTTCGAGCGATCGATCTCGCAGGAAACCGATTACGACGACGCCATAGCCGCGGGGCGGCGCGCCGGGCTGACGGCCGTTGCTCTCTATGAGTCCCTTGCCATCGAAGACATCAGTCGAGCGGCTGACCTGCTGTATCCGCTGTATCAGGCGAGCGGCCGACGCGATGGGTACGTGAGTCTCGAAGTCGCGCCCAGCCTCGCGTATGACAGTGCGGCCACCATCGACGAAGCAGGGCGACTCTGGGCGCGCGTGGCGCGGCCAAATCTCATGGTGAAGATACCGGGCACGGAAGCCGGACTCACCGCGTTGCGGGTGCTCGTTGCGAGCGGCATCAACGTGAACGTCACACTGCTCTTCAGCGTTGCACAGTACCGCCGTGTCGTGGCTGCCCACTGCGATGGTGTCGAGGATGCATTGGAGAGCGGCGTTCCGGCGGGCGCATCCGTCGCCAGCTTCTTCCTCAGTCGAATCGACGCGCGCGTCGACCGTTGCCTCGACACCCTCGCTGGACCGCAGCCGCACACGCTGCGCGGCCTGGCAGCGACCGCCTGCGCGTGGCTCGCTTACCAGGAGTTCGAGCGATTCTACTCGTTGCCGCGATGGCAGGCGCTCGGGGCCAGGCGCGCCGAGCCGCAGCGACTGCTGTGGGCATCGACATCGACCAAAGACGACCGTTACAGCGATGTCAAGTATCTGGACGACTTCGTTGCTCCGGGGACCGTCACAACCGTGCCGATCGAAACGTTGAAGGCATATCGCGATCACGGCAGTCCGGTGCTGCGGAAGGAACTACAGCTCGCCCAAGCAAGCCGCGTGTCTGAAGGGTTGATTGCGGTTGGTGTCGACCTCGATGCCGTCGGTGAGGACCTTCAATCGGAGGGGGTGCGGATATTCGCGACTGCCTACGAACGCCTCCTCGCGGCGCTCGAGCACCGTCCGGCGCGTTCGCTGTAGCGGTCCCTAAGGCTGCGTGCCGGGATCGGGAGCTCACACGCCCAGCGGCGGTTCTCAACGACCACGGCCGAACTCCATGAGCACGGCCGTACTGCTTTCCCCGGCTCGCCCAACGGCGACCGAAGGGCGACGCTTCTCTGACCACTCGCGCATCGCCGCCTCGTACGCTGCTTCCCGAGCAGTCTCGCATGTAGCGAGCATTCGAATGGCAGAACTTTCCGTATTCGCGCCCCGACCCAGTTCGAGACGCGCGAGGAGCTGCTCTGGTGGACGGAGATGTTGAAGGCCGTGCTCGAGGAGCGCCACCGCGGTCACCGAGCGCATCAGCTCGGATCTTCCATGCGATGTACAGGGAGACGGAGAACGACGATGACACTGTGCTGGTCAGTATCGCTTTTCGGTCGGCTTCCGCAGCCACGCGCTTGCGCATTACCTGTCGCTCGACGGCACGGTGTTCGAGGACAGCCGGTCATTCTGATGAGGGCTGCAAACCTGCGGCTCCTGGGCCGCTCCTGGATCGCAGGACTTGTGCTGCTCGTCGGTTCCACGTGCGCCCTGGCCGGGTCGCCCTCGTCCGGGGAAGACCTGGCGCCCGTATTCAGGCAGGTCGGCGCAGCCGTCGTGGTCGTGCGTACGACGGAGCGCACGGTATCGCGTCGATCGAACGGGAGGCAGGTCAGCGTCGAGGGACTCGGCTCGGGCGTGCTCGTCAGCGCCGACGGCAAGATCGTGACTGCCGCGCACGTCGTGCAGACGGCCGACACCGTGATCGTTGAGTTTGTGGATCAGGGCCCCGTCGCGGCGGAGGTCATCGCTTCGGAACCCGCGGCCGACGTCGCGCTGCTAAAGGTGCAGCGCGTCCCGGACGGCGTGAAGCCCGTAAAGCTCGGCGACTCCGACAAGGTGCAGATCGGTGAACAGGTGTTCGTCGTCGGCGCGCCCCTCGGCATCACGCACACGCTCACCGCCGGCCATCTCAGTGCGAGGCACAAGCCGAACGCCACGTTCAGCGGTATGCTCACTGCAGAATTCTTTCAGACCGATGCAGCGATCAACCGGGGCAACTCCGGTGGGCCGATGTTCAACGTGAAGGGTGAGGTGATCGGCATCGTGAGTTACATGCTGTCGCTAAGCGGCGGATCGGACGGCCTCGGATTCGCGGTGACCTCGAACACAACGCGTCGCCTGCTGCTGGACGAGCCCTCCGTGTGGAGCGGCCTCGATGGTTACCTGCTCACCGGCGAAGCGGCGCGCGCCTTCAACCTTTCGGTCGGTTTCGAGGCGGGCCTGCTCGTCCAGCGGGTCGCGTTGGGCTCGCCGGCCGATCAGCTCGGCGTGCGCGGCGGAAAATTCACGGTAGCTATCCAGGATAAAGAACTGCTTCTCGGCGGCGATGTGATCCTCGCCGTCGAAGGAATCGCGATAGGCGCGCCCGATGCATACGAGCGCATTCGCCACCGAATGATCGAGCTGCGCGCGGCGAGCGGTACGGTGCACGTCACGCTGCTGCGAGGCGGCGAAACGCTCGAGCTCGCCGGCACGGCCAAGCCGTGAACCACCCGCTTCATCGTCTGCTGTCCACCACCCTCAAGTGCGCCGCCCGCGCCGGATGCTGCTGAATGCGGCGGTGTTCATGACGGACCAGGAAGGCATCCAGCTCAACTTCCAGCAAGGATTGTCGCCGACGTTCGAGAACGCCGGGGATACCGAGATCAAGGGACTCGAGCTGGAACTGCGGGCGGAGGTGAGGGGCGTCCGCAGGGACCCGCAAGCGAAGTCCGTGGCGACGAAACTGGGCGCTTGCGGAGCTGGGATCGTGGCTGTTCACGCCAGCAAAGCGCGCAGCAGGGGGAGCGCGAGCAGCAGAGGCAGCACTAGACTCGCGGCCCGCAACACACGGCGCTGTACTTCCACGATACGCTCGACCTGATAGCTGCGTTGCTCGCCATGCATGCACCACTCGCAGAAGTGCTCGCAATTGTTGCTGAACAAGCTATAGCGATTCTCGCCGATGCGGGAACGTGCCCGACGAACGACCGTGTCGCCATCGGGGCCGGCCGTACGAGGCGCCCTGATCCAGACGGCGTGCTGATGCGCGAAGCGCTCGACGGATACCATTTCCACCGGGCGCCGGCGCAGCGACTCACCGAGCGAGCCATAGTGGATGACCTTGCCGTCGCCCGCATAGATTCCGTGGTGTGTGAAGCCGACTCGAGGTGTTACCAGGTGCGCGCCCAACGGCGGCTCCTCGCCAGCGACCAGAAGCCTGTCGGTCGGCAGCACACTCACGGGGCTGCGCATCGCGAGGCCTCGCTTCAGTTCCGGGGCGGCTCTCTCGAGCGGATCCGATTCCGCCAGCTCTGGTCCTCGTCGAACGACTCCGCTCCCGCGGCCCCGTAGTCCGTGAGAAGGAGATCGTCCGCGGCGTCGGGCTCGCGAGCGTGGAGCTCGTAGCCCCGCGGCCAACTGGCGTTTCGGATCTCGCGCATTACCTCGTAGTCATCGACGATCTCTTCTTCCAAGAAGCTGTCATCCTCAAGAACGATCTTGCGTACCATGTCTGCCAGACCTCCTGTTGAACTCACATCGTGTGATGAGCGTCATGTGTTTCGGGCTGATGCGGCGTCATCTCTCTCGGGTTCTGTGGATACCCCCGATGCAGCCAACACTAGGCGCAGGGGTGGGCTCGCGACCATTGCACGTGCGTAATGCAGGACTGCACGCGCGGAACACTGCGCCGACCATGGGTATAGTGGCGAATGTGCGTTGGTAGGGTTCGGCTACGACTTTCGGGACGAGACGGCGAGGCGGTCGGCCATGCGTACCAGCTCCGGCAACGAGCTCGCCAGCATGATCTGGCCGCGGTGGACCTTGACGGTGACGTCGCTCAGGCCGTGCCTCGGTCGTCTGCCGGGTGCAGCACTCGCAACGTGACGCTCATTGTTTCAGCAGGTAGCGGACGCGTCCGCAGCCACGATTTCACCGACCATCGTCGCTTATCGCGGGTGGTGCGGCGATGCTTCGTCCCGTGTCGGCGGTCGCCGGTCGGCATCGGTCTCATGCTGTTCTGTCTGCGAGGCTTCCGGCCCGAGGTGGCATGGAACGAAGCGCCGCTGCGCACGAGCTTCTGGGCGCTCAACTTCGAGCTCGCCGGGATGGCGCTCTCACGCTGCTGCCGATTCGTCGCGCAACCGTTTGTCGCTCACCTCACCCGAGGCGGTGGTCAGCCGGTCAGGGTGTCGCCGGACTGCCTCGGCAGCGCGGAACTTTGCGGCACTCTTGGGACGAGCTCGCCACGCTCGTAGCGCTGGACCATCGTATCGAGCGCCAGGGGATGGGTCTTCGACGCTTGGCCGGCAGCGCCGAACGCTTCATAGCGCGCTTGACAGAGTTCCTTCGTGGCCTTCGTGCCGGCTCTCAGGGAGGACGGCTGCGTTCCATCGTTCGATCGCACCAATGCCGTGGTAGAAGCCGAGCACGCTTAGGCTCGCGGTATGGAGCAGGGAGTGCGATCCGCCTGAAAAGGGCAATCCGATCCACCTGGATGCGAGCACGCGAAGGATGTGGCCATGCGCAAACAGCGCTACGTAGCCGTCGAACGCCCGGATTCTGTCGATCAAGCGGTCGACTCGCGTGCGCACCTCTGTCGGGCTTTCTCCGCCAGGACATCCGTCGCGAAAGATCAGCCATTCTGGGCGGTCTCGCGAATCTGCGCCGGCGTCAGGCCTTCATACTCGCCGTAGTTACACTCGCACAGATCCGCGTCGACGGTCGCAAGCGCGCCCAGACCCGCGAGTTCGCACGTCTCACGTGCACGGCAGAGGACTGACGAGGACGAGAGCGAACCCTTGCAGGGCCAACGTGGGCCGCACGAGCCTGGCGGCGGCTCATCCCTTCTCGGTCAGCTCGATGTCCGTAGTGCCGGTATGCTGCCCGCTGACGCTCCATTCCGTCTCGCCGCGGCCAACCGAATACACTTGCTGCTCGCCGCGACGCATCGCTGCATCCCGTTCGGTGGATCGCCCTCTAACTCGCAGTCATGAGCCCCAGCCGCGCGAGCTCGTTCGCCACTTGCTTGGCTGTGTCCTTGATCAGGCGATCCACGTTCCGGGGATTCGTCGTCGTGCTTTGTCCGGCCCATTGGAGCTTGTTCTCACGCAGCCCGTACACGAGCGTCTCGACAACGACGATCATATCCGTACGCATTTCGCCGCCGTACATCGCTCCCGGCGCCCACGGAGAATCCCAGCCGTAGGGATAATACCCTCCCCAGAACTCGGTGTACGTCGGGTCGGAGTACGTCAGCGGGGTCGATGAGATATTCTTGTCGATGCTCACCGGTCGCATCACGACGACGCCCACGACACCGGCTTGCTCGACAGCTGCGCGCGCCTGCGCTTCGTCGTCGGGCTCGGCATTGGGAACGAGCGAATACATTGGGATGCCTTGAGCTCCGTGGAGCGACAACCGACGGGCCAGAGCATCCTCTGCAGCGCGTCGAGTCGTTTGATGCGTAACCATGACGACGGCCGCCACCTTCTCGCCCCTCAGCCGGAATGGCGTCGCGTCGGGAGCGGTCCACTTAGATACAAGCGCGGGGGTGCACGCCGGCACGGCGAGCAGGGTCAGAAGCCAGAGCGCAGCCTTGGCAAGGGCGTTACGGTATCTCATCGTTGTCTGTCTCCATTGGGGTTACGACCTGCGGGCAGGTATCGCGGCGTTTCGCACGTTGTGGCCGTGCCGGCGATCGTCACGTATGTCCGGCGCGGATGCCGAGCATTTCGGCTGACTATCCATGTGAACAGACGTTAACGACTTCTGTCTGCGGAGTAGTTAGGAGAACGTCGCTGTTCGGTCGGCTTTGAGTAAGAGCCGCATTCGTCGACGGCCAGTGTCGCGATTCATCATCAGGGTTCTCCGGGCGAGCGACCCGACATGTTCGTCAGGTCTCGGAGCCATTCGAACGTGCGTGTGGACAGCATCTCCTCTGTGCAGCGCCAGCGCCAGTTGCCCTCGGCCCGGCCCGGAACATTCATCCGCGCCTCGTTGCCCAGGTTGACCACGTCCTGCAGCGGCGCGATCGCGAGCGCGGCCACGGATTCCCACGCCAGGCGCATTAGGGCTGGCGCCACCTCGGATGTGCCGCCTCCTGAGCGCCCGAGATAGCTCCACACGTTTTGCTGTTGCTTGTCGGACAGCTCCTCATACCAACCGCGCGTGGTCGGATTGTCGTGGGTCCCTGTGTACACGACGGTGTTGGGAACGTAGTTGTGAGGCAGGTACGGGTTGTCCACCTTGCCGTCGAAGGCAAACTGGAGGACCCGCGTGCCGGGGAGGCGGAACTGATCGCGCAGCGCGGTCACGTCAGGCGTGATCACTCCCAGGTCTTCGGCGATGAAGGGCAAGGCGCCGAGGCTCTTCTCGACGGCTGTGAAGAACTCAGCGCCCGGGCCGCGGACCCACTGGCCCGCCCGTGCGGTCGAAGCTCCCGCTGGTACGTGCCAGGCAGCCGCGAAGGCGCGGAAATGATCCAGCCGAATCACGTCTACATGGGCAAGCAACGCGCGCAGGCGGCCGGACCACCAGCGATATCCGCTCTGACGAAGAGCCTCCCAGTCGTAGACGGGGTTACCCCAGAGCTGCCCTTCCGCGCTGAAATAGTCGGGAGGCACACCCGCGAGGACCTGCAACCGGTTTCCCCCGTCAAGCAAGAAAAGCTCGGGGTTGGCCCAGACGTCGCTTGAGTCAGGCGAAACGAAGAATGGCAGATCGCCGATCAACCGCACGCCCCGGTCATGCGCGTGTTGCTCGAGACGTTGCGCCTGCCGATGGAGCAGGAACTGAGCAAAGCGAACGAACTCGATCTGGTTCGCCAGCTCGCGCCGCACCCGAGCCAGCGCAGCCGGCGCCCGCGCGATCAGCTCGGCGGGCCACTCGAGATAGCAGGCGCCCTTGTACCTGTCCTTCAGCGCGCGGAACAGGGCGTAGTCGTCCAGCCAGACCCCGTGCGCCTGACAGAACTGCTCGTAAGCGGCTCGGAGATCTGGACGGGCGCCGCCTCTGAACCGACTCCATGCTGTCTCAAGCACGCGAAGCTTGAATGGAACGATCTTCTCGTATTCGACGGCGATCGGTGAGAACGCATGGTCCGCGCAGTCGGCCGCCCCCAGCAGCCCGTCGTCGATCAGGCTGTCCGGGCTGATCAGCAGCTCATTGCCGGCGAACGACGACAGGGACTGATACGGTGAATTGCCATACCCCGTCGGTCCAGGCGGCAGCGCTTGCCACCACCTCTGGCCGGCCTCGTGAAGGCGGTCCACCCATTCGCACGCGGCCGGTCCGAGATCGCCGATACCGTAGGCGGAAGGCAGCGACACGATGTGCAGCAGTACACCCGAAGCTCGGTATCCTGTCGGAAACGGAGGAACGTCGGTCATGCGGGATGTGCGCCTCTCTCCCGCCAGTTGTACGAAGCTGCTTTCATGACGTCCCGGATTTCGGGCCATGTGCCCGAGCTCGATCAATTGGTGCAACGGAGTCCGCTTCATGGGCCGACCCCTCGGTCGCCACGCGCGCACGATAGTCGTTGCCGTGTGCCAAGTCGTCAGCGAAACGTCACATTGCGGTCCAACTTGCGATCGCCGGCAGGGTTCGTTCGTCCAGCAGCTCCCGCGCTCTCGTGAGCTTCCAGATGCGGAAACTCCCTATTTCCTCGTTCTGGCACCTCTTCTAGCCTCGGCAGGCGATAAAGCAGCATGAGCGACTACGTGCTGGTGCACGAGCGTGGCGAGCTCGATCGGCAGGTGCATTGACGGATTCGCATATGACAGCTCGACGCGTCGTGGTTTTGAACGCCGGCACGGCGACTCTGAAGGTTGCTGTGTTCGAGATCGACTTCGGCGAGCTCGCCGAAACGTACCGAGCCGAAGGTGCGTGGTCCGAACGGGCCGATGGCTTCCGTCTCGTGAGATTACCGACAGCCTGGTCAGTGACGGTGTCCGCCTCTTCGCGGAGGCTTTCGAAAAGCTGCTCGGCGCCGTGGGCAGTCAGAGGCATGCCGATCGGGCCACAGCCTGAAACTGACGCGCCAGTCGATGCCTGCCGCGGGCGGCGAATGCGGCGACGCGAGAGCGCCGCGTCACCCTGTGTTCCAGAACGCGGCGAGCGCGCAGGAGACCTGACGCAACTGCGACTGAATGACGACGTTTCGCTGACGACTCCGAATGCGGGGGAGCGCTAACCTCTGGGCTGCCGGCCAACCATCGGCGCCATCAGCGGAGAGACGCCCCGAGCTTGGCGCAAGGTCGGCGCGGTTCTTTGCGGAATGGCAAAGAAGGTGTTGGTGCTGGTTATTGACAGAGGTTTTCATCTGACAAACGACGGAGAGTTCAAATGAGCAAAGCCGCCCGCTTGCATGCCGCCGACGATAGGCCCCTCGCCGATGAAGAATTGGCGCTGATCGACACGTGGTGGCGCGCCTGCAACTACTTGTCCGTAGGGATGATCTACCTGCAGGACAACCCTTTGCTCCGCGAGCCGCTCAAGCCCGAGCAAATCAAGCAGCGGCTGCTGGGCCATTGGGGCGCGAGCCCGGCGTTGTCGTTCGTCTGGGCGCACTTGAACCGCGTCATCAAGCGCGACGACCTCGACGTGATCTTCGTCGCGGGGCCTGGCCACGGCGCTCCGGGCGTGCTGGGGCCCGCGTCCCTCGAGGGGACGTACTCCGAGATCTATCCGGACAAGAGCCAAGACGCCGAAGGGATGCAAAAGTTCTTCAAGCAATTCTCGTTTCCTGGCCACATCGGTTCGCACGTGACGCCGGAGACGCCGGGATCCATCCACGAGGGTGGCGAGCTCGGCTACAGCCTCTCGCATGCCTACGGTGCGGCGCTCGACAACCCGGAGCTGATCGTCGCCTGCGTCGTCGGCGATGGCGAGGCGGAGACTGGGCCGCTCGCGACTGCCTGGCATTCGAACAAGTTCCTGAATCCCGCCCGGGATGGCGCCGTGCTGCCGATCCTCAACTTGAACGGCTACAAGATTGCGAATCCGGCGGTCCTCGCGCGCATCAGCCACGAGGAGCTCGAGTCGCTGTTCGTCGGCTATGGTTACAAGCCGTACTTCGTTGAAGGCACGGAGCCCGCGGCCATGCATCAGCTCATGGCTGCGACGCTCGACGAGATCGTGCGCGAGATTCGCGGTATCTGGCAGAAGGCACGCAGGGAAGGCGGCGCTGTCGAACGGCCGCGCTGGCCGATGATCGTGCTGCGCTCGCCGAAGGGCTGGACGGGCCCCAAGGAAGTCGGCGGCCACAAGATCGAGGGCTCGTGGCGTTCGCACCAGGTGCCGTTCGCGGACGTACGCAACAATCCGGCCAACTTGAAGGTGCTCGAGAACTGGCTCCGCAGCTATGAGCCTGAGAAGCTGTTCGATGCCGAGGGCAAGCTCAAGAGGGAGTTCAGGTCACTCGCGCCCGCCGGTGCGCGGCGCATGAGCGCGAACCCGCACGCGAACGGCGGCTCGCTGCGCAAGGATCTGAAGCTGCCGGACTTCCGCACCTATGCCGTGGAGGTCAAGGAAGCCGGCAAAGTGCTGCACGAGAACACCAAGCCGCTCGGAGAGTACTTGCGCGATGTGATGCGCATGAACATGACGAGCTTCCGCGTGTTCGGCCCCGACGAGACCGCTTCGAACCGCCTGCAGGCGATCTACGAGGTGAGCAAGAAGACTTGGATGGCGGAGCTCTACCCGGAGGATGCCGACGGCGGCGAGCTCGCGCGCGACGGCCGCGTCATGGAAGTGCTGTCCGAGCACACGCTCATGGGTTGGCTCGAAGGGTACCTCTTGACCGGCCGGCACGGCTTCTTCCATACGTACGAGGCCTTCGCACATGTGGTCGATTCCATGTTCAACCAGCACGCGAAGTGGCTCGACGTCTCGAAGAACCACGTGCCGTGGCGCGCGTCCGTCGCATCCCAGAACATCTTGCTGTCGTCCACAGTGTGGCGGCAGGACCATAACGGCTTCTCGCACCAGGATCCGGGCTTCATCGATCTCGTGACCAACAAGAGCCCGAGTGTCACTCGCGTGTACCTGCCGCCCGACGCGAATACCCTCCTCGCAGTCGCCGACCGTTGCCTGCGGTCGACGGACTGCATCAACGTGATCGTTGCGGACAAG
>Ga0180104_1000075_pt1 | contig 23225 bp, 23 predicted proteins | sample EasRiv730_16_1Da_FD_121791 | JGI IMG/M metagenome (GOLD analysis project Ga0180104, IMG submission 121791) | Soil microbial communities from meander-bound floodplain in the East River, Colorado, USA - East River metaG ERMLT730_16_1Da | ecosystem: Environmental > Terrestrial > Soil > Floodplain ... | reverse complement strand
GCGCTGGTCGGCGATGCGGGCAAGCGGCTGCATACCGCGCGCTCGCGCAACGACCAGGTGGCGACCGACCTGCGGCTGTGGCTGCGCGCCGAGATCGACGAGCTGCGCGGCCTGATCGCCGCGCTGGAAAACGCCCTGCTCGACCAGGCCCAGCGCCACGCCGCGCTCGTGATGCCGGGTTTTACCCACCTGCAGGTGGCGCAGCCGGTGACCTTCGGCCATCACCTCCTCGCGTACGTGGAAATGCTCGAGCGCGACCGGGAACGATTGATTCAACTTCGGGGAAGAGTCAATCGCCTGCCGCTCGGAGCGGCGGCGCTCGCCGGCACGAGCTTTCCGATCGACCGCAAGCGCGTCGCGCGCGAGCTCGGCTTCGAAGGCCTGTGCGAGAACTCCCTGGACGCGGTCTCGGATCGCGACTTCGCGATCGAGTTCTGCGCCTTCGCCGCGCTCGCGATGGTGCACCTGTCGCGGCTCGCCGAGGAGCTGGTGCTCTGGGCGAACCCGCGCTTCGGCTTCGTGCGCCTGCCGGAGGCGTACTGCACCGGCTCGTCGATCATGCCGCAGAAAAGGAACCCCGACGTGCCGGAGCTCGTGCGCGGCAAGAGCGGGCGCGTGTTCGGCGCGCTGATGGCGCTGCTTGCCCTGATGAAGGCGCAGCCGCTTGCCTACAACAAGGACAATCAGGAAGACAAGCAGCCCCTGTTCGACGCGGTCGACACGTTGAAGGACTGCCTGGATGTGATGGCAGGCTTGGTCGCCGGCCTTCTGCCCATGCCCAAAGCGATGCGCGCCGCGGTGCTCGAGGGCCATGCCACGGCGACCGACCTCGCCGACTACCTGGTGCGCAAGGGCGTGCCCTTTCGCGACGCCCACGACGTTGTCGCGCGCGCGGTGCGCGAGGCCGAGCGCTCGGGTGTCGACCTGGCTTCATTGCCTTTATCCAGCTTGAAGAAGTTTTCGCCGAAGATCGCGGCCGACGTCTCCAGGGTGTTGACCCCTGAAGGCTCGGTCGCAGCGCGCCGCCATGTCGGCGGCACGGCCCCTGCGCAAGTACGCAGGGCGGTGGCGCGGGCGCGCAAACGCCTGAGGCGTAAGCGTCTCGACCCATGACCCCGCGGGGGAGCCTCGCGCAGATCGGGAAGTACCCGGTGGTGCGCAAGCTCGGCGAGGGCGCGACTTCCGAGGTCTACCTCTGCAACGACCCGTTCAACCTGCGCGACGTCGCGATCAAGGTGGCGTTCCCGGAGTCGTTCCAGGACCCGGCGCGCGGCAGTATCTACCGCAAGCTCTTCCTCACCGAGGCGAAGCTCGCCGGCAAGCTGCAGCACCCGCACATCTGCCAGATCTACGACGCGGTCGCGGAGGAGAAGCTGCACTACCTCGTCATGGAGTACGTGGACGGCGGCACGCTCGAGAAATACTGCAGCCCGCAGTCGCTGCTGGCGGTCGAACGCACCGTCGAGATCATTTTCAAGTGCACGCGCGCGCTCGAATTCGCGCACAAGCTGGGCGTCACGCACCGCGACATCAAGCCCGCCAACATCCTGCACACCGGCGAGACCGAGGTGAAGATCACCGACTTCGGCACCGCGCTGATCGCTTCGGGCGACACCACCACCCAGGTGGCGGGCGTCGGCTCGCCCGCCTACATGTCGCCCGAGCAGCTGAAGGACCTGCCGCTCGACCATCGCACCGACATCTACTCGGTCGGCGTGGTCATGTACAGCCTCCTCGCCGGCCGCCTGCCGTTCCAGGCGGCGAACAACTTCACGCTGATCTACCAGATCACCAACGCCGAGCCCGAGGCGCCTTCGAGCTTCCGACCCGACATTCCCGGCGCGGTCGACGCCATCGTGCGGCGCGCGATGGCCAAGGACCTCGCCAAGCGCTATGCGAACTGGGGCGATTTCTCCGCCGACCTCGCCGCGGCGTTTCGCTCCGAGCACTTCGGCGCGCGCAAGAGCCAGGCGTTCGCGGATTCGGATCGCTTCGAGACCCTGCGCCGGCTGCCGTTCTTCGAGAACTTCTCGGACGCCGAGCTCTGGGAAGTGGCGCGCATGTCCACCTGGCGCCACGCGCCGGCCGGCGAAGCGCTCATGAAAGAAGGCGAGCCGGGCGACTACTTCTGCATCCTCGCGCAGGGCGAGGTCAAGGTCACCAAGCACGGCAAGCTCCTCAACGTGCTGCGCGCGGGCGAGCCCTTCGGCGAGATGGCCTACCTCTCGAGGAAGGAGCATGCGCGCGGCGCCGACGTCACCGTGGCCGCCGACGCGAGCATCATTTCCGTGCCGACGCGCCGGCTGAACCAGGCCTCCGAGAGCTGCCGCCACAAGTTCGACCGCGCGTTCATGGAGATCCTGGTCGAGCGCCTTGCGATGGCGAACCTGCGGCTCTCCGGGGTCTAGGGGGAGATTCGGCGCTTGGAGCACGTCGCCAACTACCCGGTGATCCGCAAGCTCGGCGAGGGCGCCACCTCGGAAGTGTTCCTCTGCCAGGACCCGTTCCGCAACCGGCAGGTCGCGGTGAAGCGCATCTTCCCCGAGTCGCTGCGCGACCCGGCGCGCGGCCGGCTCTTCCGCAAGCTCTTCTTCACCGAGGCGTCGCTCGCCGGCGAGCTCGACCATCCGCACATCGCGCAGATCTACGACGCCGGCATCGGCGAGGACTCGGGCTACATCGTCATGGAGTACGTGCCCGGCGGCACGATGGAGCGCTTCTGCGCGCAGGAGGCCCTGCTGCCGATCGAGCAGACCGTCGAGATCATCTTCAAGTGCGCCCGCGCCCTGGCCTACGCGCACACGCAGGGCGTGACGCATCGCGACATCAAGCCCGGCAACCTGCTCTATGCCAGCGCGCCGACCGACGTTCGCATCAGCGACTTCGGCCTTGCGCTGAACGTCGGCGCCGAGACCACGCAGATCACGGGCGTCGGCTCGCCGGCCTACATGTCGCCCGAGCAGATCCGGGAGGAGCTCGTCGACCACCGGACCGACATCTACTCGCTCGGCGTCGTGGCGTACCAGATGCTCTCCGGAAGACTGCCGTTCCAGGGCTCGAACAAGTTCAGCATGATCTACCAGATCACGCAGCACGACCCGCCGCCGCCCTCGTCGCACCGGCGCGAGGTGCCCGAGGCGCTCGACCGCATCGTGCGCCGCGCGATGCACAAGGATGCGAAAGCGCGCTACCAGAGCGGCGACGAATTCGCCGACGCGCTGGTCGAGGCGCTGCGCACCGGGCTGGGCGCGGCCCGGCGCGACACTTTCGGCGACGCCGACAAGTTCGCGGCGCTGCGCGCGATGCGCTTTTTCAAGCGCTTCGCCGACCCCGAGCTGTGGGAAGTGGTGCGCATCGGCCAGTGGCAGCGCGTGAGCGCCGGGACCGAGATCGTGCGCGAAGGCGAGCCGGGCGACTTCTTCTGCGTGCTGGTGGAAGGCGAAGCGCGCGTCACCAAGAACCGCAAGCTCCTCACGGTGCTGGGACCCGGAGAGTGCTTCGGCGAGATGGCCTACCTCTCGGCCGAGCATCGCGAGCGCGGCGCGACCGTCGCCGCTTCCAAGGACGCGCACATCGTTCGCGTGCGCACCGCCGACCTCGAGCAGGCTTCGGTGACCTGCCGCAGCCACTTCGACCGCGCGTTCATCGGCATCCTGGTCGAGCGGCTGAACCTCGCCAACACCCGCCTTACGTCCGGTTAGATGTCCAGGTGGTGTTGAAAGAACCACTCGACATCGGACGGCGATGTAACCCGCCAGCCGTATGTTCCTGATTCCGAAAGGCGGTGAGTCTTGGGCCTCGGGTTGCATACTCCCGCTTCCACCCAAAAGGCCCATGATCTCTTTGACGACCAGTTCGAGCACGCCAGCGCATTTACCGAGGTAGACATGCACAATGGGCTCGTTGTTTGCTTCGGTCCTGTCGTCCGAGCTTAGAGCAGGCGACTTGACCGTGTGTCAGAATCCCTACCGCGAGACCTGCGCGGGGGGCGAGGATGCAAAAGATGGAACGACGTCGGTATGTGCTTGCCGTAATGTCGGCCGGGGATCGGCCCGAGTATTCGCCCGCGCAGCTACAGAAGCTTTTCTTCCTCATGGACCGAGAGGCCGCCGGTCATACCGGCGGACCGTACTTCAATTTCCGCGCATATGACTACGGCCCCTTCGATCCAGCAGTGTACGAAGAGGTGGAGACACTTGCCGGGATGGGTCTAGCCTTCGTCGATAAGACAGGGTTCTATCGTGTCTATTCCCTCTCGCCCGCGGGACTCGAGCAAGGCAGAGCCGCTCTAAACGAATTCACTCCGGCGGGCCGCGAATACGCTGCACGCGCGGCGAATTGGGTCCGATCGGTCTCGTTCAATCAACTCGTCTCGGAAATCTACAAGCGCTATCCCGAGATGAAGGAGAACAGCGTCTTCAGAGCGGCGTAAGCCGATGACGCTTATCGTCGGCATCCTTTGTTCCGACGGTGTTGTAATGGCCTCGGACAGTGCTGCCACGCTCAGCACTGGAATGGCTCCCACCATCGGGCAACAAGCGGTCAAGAAGGTCCTTAACCTTTCGAATGCCATCCTGTACGCATCAACGGGATCGGTCGGTATGTCGCAACTGGTCTGGCACACGGTTTCTACCCTTTGGAAGAAGAATCCGAGCCCTCTGCAGAATGCTCCAGACGACGGCTCCTTGATGAAGGTGTTAGGAAGCGAGATCGCGAATACGGTCGGGCAATACCTACAGACTGGGGCGCTAATAAGACAGTTCGGGATAGATGGGTCTGCTTCACTCTGCAAATCATTGATCGCCATTCCAGTTCAAAGGATTCCGACTCTTTTTACGTTCGACTACGGTGGGCAGCCGGAAATGGCAACAGCGGAGCTGCCATTCGTAGCAATAGGGTCCGGACAGACGATCGCTGACCCATTTCTCGCGTTCTTGAAGCGGCTGCTGTGGCCGAAGCGCTTGCCCACGCTCGCCGAGGGCCGACTCGCTGCGGTATGGACGATAGCTCACGTCACGCTTACCAATCCCGGTGGCGTCGGTGGAGATACCCAACTGTGGATCCTTCCGCGCGCCCCTGCAGGGCAGATGCCAGTTCCGGTCGAAATCACGCAAGCGCAAATACAAGAGCATCTCGCTCAAATCGCTGCGGCGGCGACAGCGATGGTCGGAGCCATTACTCAGCAACCACCCGGGCCAGGGGCAGGAGCGCAACCGGGTCCTGCAGCTGCACCGCCACCTGCCGGACCTGGACCAGCACCAGCTGCCGCGCCCGGTGGAGCGGCTGCTTAGCTAGCCGAACAAGTACCCTTCGTCTCACGACGCCAACACCGATCAGCTAATCTTTGATGGAAGCTGCATTGGAGCAGGCGCTCGGGATTAGCTCCGCCGAGGCGGTTGCGGGTGGATGCATACACCGTTGTTACCGAGTAGTCATCGGCAGCAAACGGCGCTTCCTGAAGACCAACTCCATCGAGTATTCGGAAGCATTTGCTGTAGAGGCCGATGGACTTGCTGCGCTCCGCAGCGCAGGCGTAAGAGCGCCAGAACCGTTGGCGCACGGCGCCGCCGACGGCCAAGCGTACTTGCTGCTCGAATACCTGGAGCTCAAGCACAGAGGCGACTTTGCTGCGCTCGGCCGCATGCTCGCGAATGCACATCGCCAGACCGGGCCGCGCTTCGGCTGGCACCGGGACAACTACATTGGAGCGACGCCGCAGCAAAACGCGTGGTGCGACGACTGGGCGGAGTTCTGGGTGACGCGGCGTCTCGAGCCGCAGATCTCCATGGCACGCGATAGGGGCTTTGACGTCGCCATGCCATCGATGCACTTGCTGGAGAACCACAAACCACAACCCTCGCTGCTGCACGGCGATCTGTGGAGCGGGAACGCGGGCTTCACGAGCGAAGGCCCGGTGGTGTTCGATCCGGCGGTGTACTACGGGGATCGCGAGGCCGACCTCGCGATGACGGAGCTGTTCGGGGGATTTCCGCGCGAGTTCTACAGAGCCTACAACGAGGCGTTTCCGCTGCCCGCCGGATACGAAAAGCGAAACCACCTGTACAACCTGTATCACCTGCTCAACCACCTCAACCTCTTCGGTGGCGGCTACCTCGGGCAGGTGAAAGCGACGCTAGGCCTTCTGGCTCGTTTGCTCTAGGAGCTTCTGCAGCTCGCCCGACTGGTACATCTCGCGCATGATGTCCGAGCCGCCGACGAACTCGCCGTTCACGTAGAGCTGCGGGATCGTCGGCCAGTTGGCGTACTGCTTGATGCCTTCGCGGATTTCCTGGTCGGCGAGCACGTTGACGGCTGCGAAGTCCTTCACGCCGCAGGCGTTCAGCACCTGCACGGCGAGGGCCGAGAAGCCGCATTGCGGGAACTGGGGCGTGCCCTTCATGTAGAGCACGACGCGGTTGCCCGTCACCTGGTCCTTGATGCGCTGTTGGGTATCCATGGGCGTCATTTTATCGCTTTCCCCCGCTTACTCGCGGGATCCCCGCGAGGTCGGGCCAGGTCGCCACATCTTCAAGGCCGGCCGCGGCAAGCAGGTCGCGCACCGCGCGGTCCTGTCCGATGCCGTGCTCGACGAGCAGCCAGCCGCCCGGGGAGAGATGGCCGGGCGCACTACGCGCTATTTCCTTGATGGCGTCAAGGCCATCGGCGCCCGCAACGAGGGCTGCCGCAGGCTCGAAGCCGAGATCGCCGAGATGAGGATCGCCGGCTGCAATATACGGCGGGTTCGAGACGATGAGCTCGAAGCGCTCGGCGTCCAGCGGCTGGAGCCACCGGCCGTGGCGAAACTGGATGTCGAGCCCATGCTTGACGGCATTGCGCTTCGCCACGACCAGTGCCGCGGCGCTCGCTTCAATGGCGACGACCCGCGCCTGCGGGCGACTCCACTTCAATGCCAGGGCGATGGCACCGCATCCGGTGCCGAGATCGACCGCGGTCGAAAATTTCCTTTCCAGGGCGAGGTCGACGAGCAGCTCGGTCTCGGGGCGCGGAATCAGCACCGCCGGGTTGACCAGGAGCTCGAGCCCGTAGAACTCCCTGTGGCCCACGATGTAGGCGATCGGCTCTCCGCCGCGGCGCCGCGCGACCTGGCCGGCGAAGGATGCCTGCAGAGCGGGGTGCAGCTCGCGTTCAGGAAACGCGAGGACGGCGGCTTCCGAGAATCCGGTGAGCGCAGCAAGAAGGAGCCGCGCTTCGCGCGGGTCGATGCCGCTCGCGCTCAGCGCCTCCTGGTAGGTCAAGCGGCTTCTTCGCGGACTTTGGTCAAGCAGGTTCTTCAGTCAGGCTGGCGAGCTGCTCGGCCTGGTGCTCGTGCGCGAGGGCGTCGACGATCTCGTCGAGCTCGCCGTCCATGATGCGGTCGATCTTGTACAGCGTCAGGTTGATGCGGTGGTCGGTCACGCGGCCCTGCGGAAAGTTGTACGTGCGGATGCGCTCGGAGCGATCGCCCGAGCCGATCAGGAGCTTGCGCGTCGAGGCGGTCTTGGCCTGCTGCTCGCGCTGCTGCTTGTCGCGGATGCGCGCGGCGAGCACGCCGAGGGCCTTCTCGCGGTTCTTGTGCTGCGAGCGCGAGTCCTGGCATTCGACCACGATGCCGGTGGGTAGGTGCGTGACGCGGATCGCCGATTCGGTCTTGTTGACGTGCTGGCCGCCGGCGCCGGAGGCGCGGAAGGTGTCGACGCGCAGCTCCGCCGGGTTGAGCACGACTTCGTCGATGGTGTCGGCCTCGGGCAGGACTGCCACCGTGCAGGCCGAGGTATGGATGCGCCCCTGCGCCTCGGTCTTGGGAACGCGCTGCACGCGGTGGCCGCCCGACTCGAACTTGAGCTTCGAGAACGCGCCCTGGCCGATGATGCGCGCGATCACTTCCTTGTAGCCGCCGAGCTCCGACGGGCTCTCGGAGATCAGCTCCACCTGCCAGCCCTTGCGCTCGGCGAAGCGCGTGTACATGCGGAACAGATCGCCGGCGAACAGCGCCGATTCGTCGCCGCCGGTCCCGGCGCGCACCTCGATGAAGAGGTTGCGCTCGTCGTTCGGGTCCCTGGGCAGCAGCGCCTTCTGCAGCTCGGCCTCGAGCCGCTCCATCGCGGCGCACGCCTTCTTCAGCTCCTCGTCGGCGTAGGACTTCATCGCCGCATCGGCTGCGAGATCGCGCGCTTCGGCCGCGTCGCGTTCCGCCTGGCGGTAGGCCTCGTACAAGGAAGTGAGGTTTGACAGCTCCGAATGCTCGCGCGAGAGCTTCCTGAACTGCTCCATGTCGCGCGTGGCGCCCTCGGCGGCGAGCAGCCCGTCGAGATCGCCCAGCCGCCCGACCATGCCGTCGAGCTTGGCGCGCAGCCGCGGGTTCACTTGATGCTTTTCAGGCGCGCGAGCGTCTCGGAGAGCGTCTGGGTGGGGCCGTGCATCAGCTTGTTGGTCAGGGTGCGCGACAGCGCCTCGACCACCTTTGCCGGATCCTCGCCGCGCTCGAGCGCCTTCAGCGCGCGCGCGAGCTCCTCGCGCCGCGCCGCATCGGCCTGGTCGCGCAGCGCGCGGATGAGCGGCACGCCCTCGCGCAGCTGCATCCAGTGCATGAACTGGCCCACCTGGGCCTCGATGATGGCCTCGGCCTGCTCGAGCGCCGAGCGGCGCGAGTCGAGATTGGCGCTCACGATGCCGGCGAGGTCGTCGACGGTGTAGAGGAACACGTCGTCGAGCTCGCCCGCTTCCTGCTCGATGTCCCGCGGCACGGCGAGGTCGACCATGAACATCGGCCGGCGGCGCCGCGCGCGCAGCGCGCGCTCGACGAGTCCCTTGCCGAGGATCGGCAGCGACGAGGCGGTGCACGAGACGACGATGTCGTATTCGTGCAGCTGCTCGCCGAGCAGCCGCAGCTCGATCGCGCGCGCGTTGAACCGCGCAGCGAGGCGCTCGGCGCGCTCGAGCGTGCGGTTGGCGACGGTGATGCGCGCCGGCGCCTGCGCCGCGAAGTGCGTCGCGGTGAGCTCGATCATCTCCCCCGCGCCGATCAGGAGCACGCTCCGGTCCTTGAGGCTCGGGAAAATGCGCGCCGCGAGCTTCACCGCCGCGGCGGCCATGGAAACGCTGGCGGCGCCGATGCGCGTCGTCGAGCGCACCTCCTTGGCGACCGCGAACGAGCGCTGGAACAGGCGATGCAGCAGGCTGCCGAGCGTGCCGGCCGACTCGGCGGCGCGCGCCGCCTCCTTCATCTGACCGAGGATCTGCGGCTCGCCGATGACCATCGAGTCCAGCCCGGAAGCCACGCGGAACGCGTGGCGCACCGCCTGCTCCTGCGGCAGGGTGTACAGGTAAGGGTGCAGCTCGCCCGGCGCCAGCCGGTGGTAATGCGCGAGCCACTCGGCCAGTTCGCCTGGCTTTTCACCGGCTACGTACAGCTCGGTGCGATTGCAGGTGGAAAGGATTGCAGCTTCGCGGGCGAAGCTGCGCTTGAGCTCGCCGAGCGCTTCGTGCAGGCGCTCGACATGGAATACGACGCGCTCGCGGACCGAGAGCGGCGCGGTCTGGTGGTTCAGCCCAAGAGTAAACAGAGACGCGGCCAAGGCCGCGATTATACGGGGCTTTTTACGTGAGGCGGAGCCTGGAGACGGCGTCGAGAAAAGCTTCGGGCTGCACCGGCTTGACCAGGTAGGCAGCGACGCCGAGGCGATAACTCTCGAGGACGTCGCGCTCTTCGCTCGAGGAGGTCATCACCACCACCGGGATCGGCCGCAGCGGAGAGCCTTTCATGCGGCACAGGACTTCGATGCCGTCGATCCTCGGCATCTTGATGTCGAGCAGCACCAGCGCCGGCGGATCGCCGGGATCGCGGCCGGCGTACGGCCCGCTGCAGAAGAGATAGTCGAGCGCCTCCTCGCCGTCCTTCACCCAGTGCACCTGATTCGCGGCGCCGCTGCCGCGCAGCGCGCGCAGCGCCGTCTCGGCGTCGCCGGGGCTGTCCTCGACAAGCAGGATGTCCACCAGCTCAGGCGCTGGTGAGGCCGCGGCGAATGGCGAACTTGACGAGCGCGGGAAGATGATCGAGGTCAAGTTTGCTCATGAGCCGGCTGCGGTAGGTATCGATGCTCTTCGGCGAAAGGCCGAGCAGCGTCGCCATCTGGTGGCTGGTGTTGCCCTCGACCACGAGCTTGAGCACCTCGATCTCGCGGGCGCTGAGGCGCTGCAGCGGATCCTCGCCGGGGCGCTCGTCGAGCGCGCGTGGCGGGATTTTCGCGCTCAGGTAGCGCTTGCCCGCGTGCACGGCGCGCACCGCCGCCACGACCTCCGTGCCGGCGGACTCCTTGAGCACGTAGCCGTTGGCGCCGGCCCAGACCGCCTGCTGGACATACTCGGCGCGCGCGTGCATGGACAGCATGAGGAGCTGCGTCTTGGGCGATACGGCGCGCAGCCGGCGCGCCACATCGATGCCGTTCGTGCCCGGCATGGCGATGTCGAGGATCGCCACGTCCGGCGCGGTGCGCGCGGCGAACCGGACCGCGGCGGCATCGTCGTCGAAGGAGCCGACGACGCGCATGTCCGGCGCCTCCTCCAGCAGCCGGGCGATGCCCTCGCGCACCAGGGCGTGATCGTCGATGAGGACGATGCGGATCATGCAGACACGATAAGGCGCGGCGAGCCGCAGCCCGTTCCCGGGATGTGAAAAGACGGAAAGGATTCAATCCAGCGGTGTGCGTTTACGCACACATTCCGTCCAAAAGGCCGTATGAGGGCCGTATTGAGGCCCCGGGCCCGCACGCGGGCTCCTTGGCGGCCGTTCGGTCGCGCCTGTGCGGAACCCCCTTGCCCGGAGAGGATCTTGTCGAGTCAAACCTTTTATTGTTTCCCAGCCATGCGGGGTTGATGAAGCGCATGCCGCATGTGCACCGTGCGCAGGCCGCCGCATTCACGGTGCGCGATTCCTTAATCGACTAACACCTCCGAGGAGAAATTTATGCCCAGAAACAAGCAGAAACAGCCCCTGGCACGCAAGTCCGCGAAGAAGATCATCCGCCGCCGCGTCGTGCGCCTGCTCGACGCAGCGACCCGCGACTCGGGCGCGATCCGCTTCGGTTCGGGTTGTGGCCCCGCCATCCTCAGGAAGTGAGGCGATCGGCCCATGACTGAAACACCCCGGCCGAATCCGGCAGTTACCTTCCACAGGGCGGTACCGGGGTGTCGCGCGCCGATGCGCGCCGACCCCTCGGTACTCGGGACGCTGCCCTCGCGCGGCTTCCAGTATTGCGAAGCGCTGAGGGCGGCTTCTTCCTTCGGCTGGTACGCTTTTCCGCCGATCGACTTCAGCCTGCTCTGGGACGGCTCGGAGGTCATCTGGACCTACCGCGGCGCGCAAGCATGGTATCCGCTGCAAAGCGCCCAATACCCCGGATTCGGCCGCTACTTCGACCGTTTGGCGCCCAGGCGGCTGCGCGGCTTCGCGCCGCCGTTTCTCACCTCCACCTGGGATCCCTCGCTGATCCAGGTCTGGACCGGGCTTTTCGTGCAAAGCGCGCCGGACTGGAGCATTCTCGTGCGCCCGCCGGCAAATCTGCAACGCCACGAGGGCTATCACCTGTACGAAGGGATCGTCGAGTCCGATCGCTGGTTCGGCCCGCTGTTCACCAATCTGCGGCTCGTCAAGACCGATGCGCCGATTCACTTCAGCACCGAGCTGCCGCTGATTCAGGTGCAACCGCTGCACCGAAGCGCCTATACCGAGGAAGTCTCGAACAGCTTCGGTTTCACGGCCGATCTTGCCGGCTTGCCGGCCGAAGCGTGGTCGCGCTACGAGCAGAACATCGTCAAGCCGAACCTCGATCCACGCCCTGCCGGCGCGTATGCCGCATCGGTGCGGCGTCGGCGCAAGAGCGGCTGCCCCGTGCACGCCGGATAGGCGCTCGACTGAGCGGCCCCATGAACGGATACCTCGCCGCGGCCGTGGCGGTGCTCATCTGGGCGGCGTACCCGGTGGCGACCCGTGCAGGCGTCACCGGATCGTTCGCGCCGCAGGAGCTCGTGACGCTGCGCTTCGGCGTCGGCGCCCTGCTGTTCCTGCCCTACCTGGTACTGCATTGGCGCCAGGTCGGCCGCTCTGCCTGGCTGCAGGGCGTGCCGCTTACGCTGTTCCAGGGCGCAGGGATGGGCGCGTTGGTGATCTGCGGCCTGCAATTCGCCCCGGCGACCCACCAGGCAGCCCTTGGCCCGGGGGTGTCGCCTGCCTGGGTTGCGCTGCTTGGATTCCTGGTCTTCGCCAGACGACCCTCGGCCCGGGGGATCGTGGGCGCCGCTCTGTGCGCGACGGGCGTGCTCGCGCTCGCCTGCTGGAGCGCCGCAGCGCATGACGCTGCCGTACTCGCAGGCGATGCGATGTTCCTGGCCGCGTCGGTGCTCGGCGCGCTCTATGTGCTGCAGTTGCGCAACTGGGGAGTCGGCGCCATCCAGGGGGCGGCGATCGTTTCGCTCTACTCGGCGCTGGTCGTCGTTCCATGGCACTTGTGGTCCGCGCCCCAACCCTTGTGGCGGGTCGCGCCGGCGGAGCTCCTCTGGCAGGTTCTCTGGCAGGGGGTGCTGATCGGCTGCATCTCGCTTATCGCCTTGAACCAGGCCATTTCCCGGCTGGGCGCCGAGCGCTCGAGCGCACTCGTCGCTCTGGTGCCGGTGCTGACCGCAGTCCTGGCGCTGCTGTTCCTCGGGGAGGTTCCTTCCACCGCCGAGATGGCGGCGTTCGTCGTGATCTCCGCCGGGGTCTCGATCGGCGCCGCGCCCGGAAAATTCGCGCCTAGGCAGGAAGCCCGGCCGCTTGCAGCGCCGCCGCGAAGCGCGCGGCCTGCGGGCTGTCCCGTCCGGGATACCGTGCCATGAACACGGCCACGGTGAGCCCGGGCTCCAGCTCGCGCAGCAGGCGCACGGTCTCGTGCGCCTGCTGCACGCGCCCCGACTGGACCTGTGCCGCGGCGAGCGTCCGCAGAGTCGGCGTGTGCATGCAGTTCTCGCGCAGCGATCGCTCCGCCAATTCGATCGACCGCTCGTAGCGCTCGCCGATCAGATTGGCCGTGCTGGCGAGCGAATTGAAGTAATAGATCATCGGGTCGAGCGGCGAGAGCGACAGGGCGCGATCGGTGCACTGGACTGCCTCATCGCCGCGCCCGCGCCAGGCATGGGTGATTCCGTTCCAAAGCCACGCGAGCGGCTCGTTCGGGTTGGCCGCGAGCGCCTGCGCGAGGCGGCGCTCGGCGGCATCGAGATCGTGCCTCGACCAGGCCGAGACCAGCGCATCCACCGCCAGGGCGAGCGCGTCCTCGGCATCGCAGGTGAGGGCGCGCTCGGCGCACGCGGTTGCCGCCGCGCTGTCCTCGGCGGCGTTGTCGCTGGCGCCCACCGCCACGCGCAGGACGTGCCACTTGGCGAGCCAGGCGTGCGGCCGCGGCGAGACCGGATCGCGCGCGATCGCAGTCTCGAACGCGGTGCGCGCCTGCATGAAATCCTTGCGCGACAGGCAGTGCATCAGCTCGACGCCGCGCAGCGTGATGGCGTACGCGTCGAGCTGCTCGAAGCTCGTGATGCGCGCGCGGCGCAGCTCGAGCGAGCGCACGAACGGCACCACGCTCTGCACCACCTTGCGCGCGAGCTCCCCCTGCATGGCGAAGATGTCGGCGAGATCGCCCTGGAAGCGCTGGCTCCAGACGATGCGGCCGTCGCGCGCGTCGGCCAGCTCCGCCATCAGCAGCGCGCGCGGATACGCCGTCTGCACGCTGCCGGAAAGCACGTACTGCACGCCGAGCATCTCGCCGATCCTGCGCACGCCGAGGGGCGCGCGGCGGAACGCCATCGTCGACAGCCGCGAGATGACGAAGAAGTCGGCCATCCGGGAGAGCGCCGCGATCGTGTCGTCCGCCAGGCCGTCGCCGATCGACTCGAAGCGCGGGTCCTCCGACCTGAGCTGGAAGGGGATGACCGCCACGGAGGGTCGTCCGTGCGCCTGCACCGCGTGGCTCGGCGTCCAAAGGGTGCTTTGCGCCGGCGGCCAGGCGCGGAACGCGCGCACTGCGCGCTCGCGGTTGCGCAGGCGCTGCTCGCCCAGATCCTCGACCGACGCCTCGACGCCGCTGGTGAGCTGATCGCGCACCTGCGCCGAGACGATGGTTTCGCCGGGATTGGCGAGCTCGGCCAGGCGCGCGGCGATGTTCACTCCGTCGCCGAGCACGTTGAAGGCCTCGACGATGACGTCGGCGACGTGGATCCCGGCGCGCATGCCGAGCGAGGGCGCAACCAGGTTCGCGTTGAAGCGCGCGAGGTCGCTGTGCAGCTCGAACGCGCACTTCAGCGCCTGAACGGCGTCGGGGAATTCGGCGATGAACCCGTCGGCGGGAACCTTCAGCATGCTGCGGCCGGCATGCGTCGGGATCGTCTGCGAGGTGGCGTGCGCGAGGAACGCGCGGCAGCGCTCGACGGTGCGCTCCTCGTCGCGCTCCATCATCGCCACCGAGTCGGAGATCTCGGCGACCAGGATCGCGCGCCGCTGGCGCGGCGAGAGGATGCCCGCCAGAGAGCGCGGCGCCTCGCCGGCGATAGCCGGCGCGGCGTCCGCGTCGGGACCCGGGTCCCCGGCGAGCTGCTCGAGCGCGGAGACGTCGCGCAGCACCAGGGTGCGGCCGGCGCGCTCGAGGAGCCCCTGCCGCGCGAGGCGCGAAAGCTCGCGCGTCACCTGCTCGCGCGAAGTGCCGACGCGGCTCGCGACGTCGTAGTGCGTCGGCGCCGGATCGAGGCGCGCCTGGTTGGCGTCGACGCCCGCGACCCGGGCAAGGCGCGCGAGCTCGATCCAGATGCGGCGCTGTACCGGCTGCGCGCCGAGCTCGAGCAGCCGATCGGTCAGCTCGCGCACCGAGCCGCTGAGGCGCCGCAGCAGGCGCTCGCGCACCGAGGCGTGGTTGGCGAAGATCGCGCGGAACACTTCGGGCGGCATCGACGCGAGGAGCGTCTCGCGCAGCGCGAGCACGTCGGCGAAGCGGGGGCGGCCGTCGATCGCCGAATGCTCGCCGAAGACTTCGCCCGCCGGGACGTCGCGGAAGATGATGCGCCGCCCGCGCCCGGCGGCGGCGGCCACGCGCACCATGCCGGCGATCACGAAATACACGTCGCGATCGGTGCCGTCGCGGCGGATGATGTACTGATTGCGCTTGCAGCGGGTCCACTTGCACTGCCCCGCGATCTCCCTGAGGCTGTAGCTGTCCAGGCCCTTGAACAGATCCACCTTCTGCAACCCGAGCAGCGCCGACATCCGCACCGGCTTGGCCGGACCCTTGCGGCGCGGGCGGCTGGCGGCCACGGCGCTATTCCAGCGACGTCACGCCGTGGCGGATGGCGAACTTGACGAGGCTCGCCAGGTCGCCGATCTCGAGCTTGGCCATCATCCGGCTGCGGTAGGTGTCGACGCTCTTCGGCGACAGGCCGAGCATCGCGCCCATCGCGCTGCTCGTGTGGCCCTCGACGATGAGCTTCAGCACCTGCCGCTCGCGCCGGCTCAGCCGCTCGAGCGGATGGTCGGCGCCGCGCTCGCGGATGTAGTCGTCGAGCGCGCGCGGCGAGAGCTTCTCGCTGAGATAGCGCCGGCCGGCATGCACCGCGCGCACGGCCGCCACCACCTCGCCGCCGGCGGATTCCTTCAGCACGTAGCCGCTCGCGCCCGCGCGCAGCGCCTGGTAGACATGCTCGGGGCTCGCATGCATCGAGAGCATCAGGATGTGCGTGTCAGGGCACAGATCGTGGATGCGCCGCGCCGCCTCGATGCCGTCGAGCCCGGGCAGCGCGATGTCGAGCACCGCGACGTGGGGCGGCGTCTGCGCGGCGAACGAGACCGCTCGCCCGGCGTCGCCGAAGCTGGCGACGATGCGGATGTCGGCCTGCGCCGCGAGCAGCGCCTGCAGCCCCTCGCGCACCACCGCGTGATCGTCGAGCAGGAGGACGTCAATCGGCATGGCAGCTCGTCGGTATTTCCACCACCACGCGCGTGCCGCGCCCGGGAAATTCCACGCGCAGCGAGCCGCCATGGGCTTCGGCGCGCTCGCGCATCGTCGGCAGGCCGAAGCCGCGGCGCGCCCCGTCGGGGATGGCGAAACCATGCCCGTCGTCCTGCACCGTCAGCCTCAAGCCATCGCCATAGCGGATGTTGATCTCGACGCTGCTTCCGCCGCTGTGCTTCGCGGCGTTGGTCAGCGCCTCCTGCACGATGCGGAACAGCGCGAGGTCGGTATCCGGCGCGAGGCGCACTTCGCGCCCCTCGGCGTGGGTCGAAACCTTCATGCCGGTGCGCTTGCCGAACTGCGAGGCATACCAGCGCAACGCCGGCAGCAGACCGAACTCCTCCAGCGCGGCGGGTCTCAGGTCGGTCATCACGCCGCGGATGGCGTCGATGGTCGTATCGAGCAACCCGGCCATCGCATCGAGACGCGGCCCGGCAATCTGGTCCCCGGCCGCCTGCAGGCGCTGCTTGAGCGCCTGCAGGTCGATCCCGAGCGCGGTCAGGTTCTGCCCGATGAGGTCGTGCAGCTCGTCGGCCACACGCCTGCGCTCCGACTCCTGCATGCTGACCAGCCGGTCGAGCAGGCCCCGGATCTCGCCTTGGCTCCTGCGCAGCGCGTCCTCCGCCTGCATGCGCTCCAGTTCCGCCGCCGCGCGCGAGACGAAGATCTTGAGCAGAGAAGCGATGCGCCGCTCGTCGAGAAGCGGCTTGTCGTCCAGAATGCACAAATGGCCGATCGTCTTCCCGGAGGCGTCCAGCATCGCGATCCCCAGGTAACTCGCCGCCCCGAGGTCGACCAGATCCTTGTCCTGGGGGAACGCCTCCTGCACTGACTCCGCGTAGCAGGCCTCGCCGCGCTTGATGACGATCTCGCAAGGCGTGTGCGCCACATCATATTCAACCGGTTTCCCCAGCCGATCTCCCGCCCAGATCGCCAGCATCCGCAGCCTGGGCCGCGCGCCGCCCAGCAATTCGGTGACGAACGCGTAGCGCACCTTGGTCGCGCGAGCGACCGAGCGGACGAGCGCGGTGAAGAACCGCTCCCCGGTCACCGACGCCGTTCCTTCCAGCAGGGCCTGCAAGGCGTCCTCGGCTTGCTTGCGCTCGGTGATATCGACGGCGATGCCGGCGACGCCGGTCTGGCCCGCGGCGTCGCGCAGCGGGAATTTCACCACCAGCCAGTGCCCCGGCCGGCCGTCGGCATAAGGCAGCTCGTGCAGCCGCTGCGCCGCCTCCTGCGAGCGCAGGATCTTCTCGTCCTCGTCCCTGAAGAAGCGCGCGAGCTCCTCGGTATGCAGGTCGAAGTCGTGGCGCCCGAGGACGTCCCCGGCGACGCGCCCGTAGACGCGCTCGTAGGTGCGGTTGACGTAGGTATAGCGAAAGTGGTGATCCTTGATCCATGCCGCCGCCGGCACGTGCTGCATGAAGAAGCGAAAGCGCAGCTCGCTCTCGCGCAGCGCCTGCTCCAGGCGGTTGCGCTCGGCGATATCCTGCGCGCTGCTCGGTGTCGCGGACGGGTGCACTGCTGCCATTGCTCTCCCCCGTGCAGACTATAATTCATCCCCGATGGACACGCTCGCGCGCATCCGGGAATTGGCGGCGAAGGAATTCGCGATCAATCCCGAGGGGCTCGACCCGAAGGCGCCGCTCGACGCGCTCGGCATCGACTCGCTCAGCTTCATCGAGTTCATGTTCAAGGTCGAGGAGGAGTTCGGCGTGGCCGTGTCCGACGAGGACCTGAAGGCGATCAGGACGCTCGCCGACCTCGAGCGCCACGTCGCCGCCGCGCTGACCGCCGCCGGCAAGGCCTGAGCCCGCGGCATGGCCGCGCGCCGCGTCGCCGTCACCGGAGCGGGCCTGGTCTCGCCGCTCGGCGCGAGCCTCGAGGAATTCCATCGCTCGCTCGCCGCCGGCCGCTCGGGCATCCGGCGCCTCGCGCCGGAGCTCGAGCGCTCGGGCGTGCAGGTGGGCGCCACGGTCGACTGGAATCCGACGGTGCTGTTCAAGGAGGCCGAGGCGGCAAATCTCGACCGCGTCTCGCAATTCGCGCTCTACGCCGCGGCGCAGGCGCTCGCTGCAAGCGGTTTACAGGTAACCGACCTAAATCGGGATCGGGTCGGCGTGAGCTGGGGCACCGGCATGGGCGGCGCGCACGCGCTGGAAGCGGCCTACAAGCAGGTGTACGGCGCCGGCGAATGGCGCGTGCGCCCGCTCACCGTCGTGATGAGCATGAGCAACGCCGCGGGCTCGAACGTGGCGCTGCGCCACGGCCTGCGCGGGCCGTTCGCCAACTATTCCACGGCGTGCTCTTCCTCGGCGATGGCGCTCGGCGAAGCGATGCGCGCCGTTGCCGCGGGGCGCGCGGATGCGATGATCGCCGGCGGCTCGGAGGCCCTGCTCACGCCCGGCGTGCTGGCCGCCTGGCAGGCGTTGCGCACGCTCGCGCCCGCCGATCGCGCGGACCCGGCGGCGAGCTGCAAGCCCTTCGACAAGCGCCGCGCCGGGCTCGTGCTCGGCGAGGGCTCGGCGGCTTTCGTGCTCGAGGATGAATCGCGGGCGCGCGCGCGCGGCGCGCGCATCTACGCCCTGCTCACGGGGTACGGCAACTCGTGCGACGCGGTGCACATGTCGCGCCCGGACCGTGACGGACAGATGCGGGCAATGCGCGAGGCGCTCGCCGAAGCTGATCTCCCTCCGGATGCCATCGGCTATATCAACGCGCATGGCACGGCGACCGCGGTCGGCGACGTCGTCGAAGCCGAGGCCATCAACGCGGTCTTCGGACCCGCGGCGCGCGAGGTGCGCGTGAGCTCCACCAAGTCGCTGCACGGCCACCTCCTCGGCGGCTCGGGCGCGCTCGAGTTCGCCGCGGCGCTGCTCGCGCTCGAGCGGGGCGTGCTGCCGCCGACCGGATTTCTCGACGAGCCCGATCCCGCCTGCGCGCTGCGCCATGTCGCGCGCGAGGCCGAGCGCATCGCGCCGCCCCGGGCAGTCATGTCGAACTCTTTCGCTTTCGGGGGTTCGAACGTCGTCCTCGTCGCCGCGCGCGCGTAGGCAATTGTCATCCTTTTCCCTACGGGCACGGCGCCTGCATGGATTTCTCTCTCCCATGCAAAATCGCAGCAAAGGCCGACTCGGCCTCAAGGTGATTCACCGTCATCGCGCGGGCGACTCGACCTTCCGCCGCGTGTCCGAGCTCGTCTTCGTCCGCGGCCGGCCGAAGGCCGTGCTCGGCTGGATCGACGCCGGCGGCGTGCGCACCCCGATCTACATCTCAGAGCTCGATCCGGCCAAGCTCAAGAAGGCCGCGGCAATGGAGGGCACGTACTACTACGAAGACGTGACCGTCGACCCCCGCTACGAGCCCGCGCTACCGGCGCACGAGAAAAAGCACCCCGAGCGCTAGGCCTTTCGGAGCTTCAACAACCGGGGGAGTTGGTGGCCAAGGGCGGAATCGAACCACCGACACAAGGATTTTCAGTCCTCTGCTCTACCAACTGAGCTACTTGGCCGTGGGGGGCAGACTGCGGAAGGCGCGAATTATAGCAAGCGGTACTACGCGGCTTCGCGCTGAGGAAGCGCGGGCAAGCGGGGGAAGATGACGGTGAATACGCTGCCCCGCTCGGCGGAGTTCGGACGCACCTGCACCGAGGCGCGATGCTGGGCTGCGATCGAGCGCACGATCGGCAGCCCGAGCCCGGTGCCGGTCGCCTCGTTGCCGGTCACGCGGTAGAAGCGCTCGAAAATGAGCTCGCGGTCGGCCTCGCCGATGCCGACGCCGTTGTCCTCGACTTCCACCGCGACGAAGTCGCGCGCCGAATTTCCCCCCCAGACGCGCGCGGTGACCTTGCCGCCCGGCGGCGTGTAGCGCACGGCGTTGTCGACGAGGTTGTTGAGCAGCTCGTGCAGCAGCAGGCGGCTGCCCTCCACCATCGCCGGCTCGGCCGAGCCCTCGAAGCCAAGGTCGATGCGCTTGGCGAGCGCCTGCTCGACCCATTCCTGGGTCACCTCGCGCGCGAGCGCGTTCAGGTCGACGGGCTCGAACTTCGGCGGCGCCTCGCTTTGCGAGCGCGCGAGCGAAAGCAGCTGCGAGATCATGCGCGTCGCGCGCTCGACGCTCGAGCGGATGCGCTCGAGGCTCGCCTGCAGGTCGGCCGGGTCCTTCTGCCGCAGCGCGAATTCGAGCTGGGTGCGAAGCCCCGCGAGCGGCGTGCGCATCTGGTGGGCGGCGTCGGCAATGAAGCGCTCCTGGGCGCGCATGGTCGTCGAGAGCCGCTCCATGACGCCGTTGAAGGCCTCGATCAGCGGCGCGATCTCCTCGGGCACTTGCTTCACGTCGATCGGCGAGAGGTCGCCCGGGCGGCGCGTGAGCAGGCGCTGGCGCAGCCGCTCGAGGGGCCGGGTGCCGCGCTGCAGGCCGAACCAGGCGAGCAACGCGACCAGCGGGAACAGGAAAAACTGCGGGATGATGATGCCGGCGATGATCTCGTTGGAGAGCTTCTCGCGCTTCTTCAGCGTCTCGCCCACCTGGATGAGGACCCGGCGGTGCGAAGCGCCGGGCTCGAACACGAACATGTAGGCGACGCGCACCGGATCGCCGTGCCACTCGGCGTCGCGGTAGTAGACGATGTGCTGGGTCTGCGCCTCCTCGGGAAAGATCTCGGCGAGCTCGCGGTCGCCCGCCAGCACCTCGCCGCGCGTGCCGCGCACCTGGAAATAGATCGTGTCGAGCTCGTCGGTGCGCAGGAAGCTCGACGCCGCCGCGGGCAGCGCGATGCGGGCGCCGCCTTTGCCACTTCCACCGCTGAAGCTCACGTGCCGCGCGAGCGCGTTCACCGAATCGGCGAGCGCGCGGTCGTACGGGATGTTCGAGATCGCGTTGGCGATCCAGAACGTGAACACCACCGAGAACGGCCACAGGATGATGAGCGGGGCGAGCAGCCAGTCGAGGATCTCGACCAGCAGGCTGAGCGGGTTGGCCTTAGCGGGAATCTGACTTTTCAAGGCTGTAGCCGAGCCCGCGCACCGTCACGATGCGCACGCCGCCGGGCTCGAGCTTCTTGCGCAGGCGATGCACGTACACCTCGATCGCGTTGGGCGACACCTCCTCGCCCCATTCGCACAGGTGCGAGACGAGCTGGTCCTTGGACACGAGGCGCCCGGCGCGCTGCAGGAAGATTTCGAGCAGGCTCACTTCGCGCGCGGAAAGCTCGAGCGCCTCGCCGTTGAGGCGGGCGACGCGCCCGACCTGGTCGTAGGTGAGCGGGCCGTGGCGCAGCAGCGTCGGGCTGCCCGCCATGCCGCGGCGCGTCAGCGCGCGCACGCGCGCCTCGAGCTCGGCGAGCTGGAAGGGCTTGGCGAGATAGTCGTCGGCGCCGGCATCGAGGCCGCGCACGCGGTCGTTGACGCCGTCGAGCGCCGTGAGGATCAGCACCGGCAGCCTCGAGTCGCGCAGCCGCAGGCGCTTCAGCACATCCAGGCCGGATTTCTTCGGCAGCCCGATATCGAGGATCAGCAGATCGAAGTCGTCGGTGTCGAGCGCGCTGTCGGCCTCGACGCCGTTCTTCACCCAGTCGACCGCGTAGCCCGACTGCCGCAGCGTGCGCGTCACGCCGTCGGCCAGGATCGCGTCGTCCTCCGCGACTAGGATCCTCATGATTTCAGTCTAACAAAGCAAAGGGCCCTTTCGGGCCCTCGCCGCGGCGTTCGATTGGCCCGAGTCAACTCACCATTGCACGATCAGTTGTCCCGGGCTGCCCATCGCCGCATCGATCGGCACCGGGCCTGGGCAGGCGGTGAACGACATGCCGCCCCGGCCGGGCGCGCGCCGGGTGAGCGACGCAAAGCTGCCTTGAGACGAGAAGCCGCCGGTGGCGAGACCGACCGAACCGGGCTGGGAAATGCCGCCGGGGTCGGCCAATCCACCCGCGCCGGGTTGACCGGCCGCCGTCCCGCCCTGGCCGCCGCCCGCCGTGGCCAGTGTCCCGAACATCGTGTTGCCGCCGCTGCCGCCGTCCACCCCGCAGGTCGCCGCGCCGCCCTGGCCGATGCTCACGGGAATCACTTCTCCAGGGGTCACGCCGACAACCGTACGCAAGTAGCTGCCCCCGCCTCCAGCGCCGCCTATGCCTGTAACGTTCGGCAGCCCGGCAGCGCCGCCGCCGCCCCACATTTCCACCAGGACGCTTGTCACGCCGGCGGGCACCGTGAACGAGCCGTCGCTCTCGAATAACTGCACGCCGCGCGGGCCGCCGCCTGCCGGGGCGGCCTGGGCGCTCCAATGCAGCGGCGACTCGGGCCGGCGGCAACTTTCATCCGGCGCCACGATGCGCACGTTTCCGGACGAGCGATGAACGCACGCGTGGATGAGATTGGGATCTCCGCCGTGAGCGTAAACGGCGGGTACAGCCAGGGCCAAGAGCAGCCCCGGGATCGCGAAGCGTATCGGCTGTTGCATCGTTCCCTCCCACGGTTGTACGAGCGTCAACGATGCTACAAAAGAAAAGGGCCCGTTTCAGGGCCCTGTTCACTACGACGCGTGTGCGGAAATTACATGTCCATGTCGCCCATGCCGCCCATGCCGGGCATGCCGCCGTGCGAATGGCCGCCGCCGCCCTTCTTCTCCTCGACCAGCTCGGCCACCATGGCATCGGTGGTGAGCATCAGGCCGGCCACCGACGAGGCATTCTGCAGCGCGGTGCGCGTGACCTTGGTCGGGTCGATGACGCCCTGCGCCACGAGATCGCCGAACTCCTCGGTCTGCGCGTTGAAACCGTAGTTGCCCTTGTTCTCGAGCACCTTGTTCAGCACCACCGAAGGCTCGGCGCCGCTGTTGTCGACGATGATGCGCATCGGCTCTTCCAGCGCCTTCATCACGATCTTGATGCCGGCGTCCTGATCGTGGTTGTCGCCCTTGAGCTTGCCTTCGAGCGACTGCTTGGCGCGGATGAACGCCACGCCGCCGCCCGGCACGATGCCCTCTTCCACCGCGGCGCGGGTCGCATGCAGCGCGTCCTCGACGCGGGCCTTCTTCTCCTTCATCTCGACCTCGGTGGCCGCGCCGACCTTGATCACCGCAACGCCGCCGGCGAGCTTCGCCACGCGCTCCTGCAGCTTCTCCTTGTCGTAGTCGCTGGTCGCCTCGTCGATCTGCACGCGGATCTGCTTGACGCGCGCCTCGATCTGCTTCTTGTCGCCG
>Ga0180104_1000074_pt1 | contig 23505 bp, 17 predicted proteins | sample EasRiv730_16_1Da_FD_121791 | JGI IMG/M metagenome (GOLD analysis project Ga0180104, IMG submission 121791) | Soil microbial communities from meander-bound floodplain in the East River, Colorado, USA - East River metaG ERMLT730_16_1Da | ecosystem: Environmental > Terrestrial > Soil > Floodplain ... | reverse complement strand
TGTTCATTCGACATCGAAAAGCTTGAGCGTCCCTTCACACACGGGAGGACGGCATGGGCAAGACGAGGCGTGCGGCAATCTAGCTGCGGGTCTCGACGACGGGGCAGACGACTGCGAACCAGCTCCGAGAGCTGCGCAAGGTCGCGGATCAACGCGGCTGGCGCGTGACTGAGGTCTACGAGGACCAGGGCATCAGTGGCTCAAAGGGTCGGGAGGCGCGCCCCGGCCTCGACCGGCTGCACCGGGACTGTGCCCGAGGCAAGGCTGATGTCGTCATGGCGCGGTCCATAGACCGCCTCGGACGGAGCCTGCACCACGTTGTCAGCCTCATGGCCGAGCTTTGTGAGCTTGGAGTCGGCCTTTACTTGCATCAGCAGGCGGTCGACAGCTCCACACCAGCCGGCAAGGCAATGCTCGCGATGTGCGGTGTATTCGCGGAATTCAAGCGCGGGATGATCGTGGAGCGCGTAAAGGCCGGGCTCGCGCGAGCGAGAGCGCAGGGGAAACGGATAGGCAGACCCAAGGTGTCGGCTCAGATCGAGCGTGCGATTCGCCAGCGGCGCGCCAAGGGCCTTGGCTTGGTGAAGATAGCGCGGGAGCTTGGAGTCGGCGTCAGCGTTGTGCAAAGGGTGACGGGAGCGGCAGTGTAGCCGCAGCACGGCTATCGACCTGCAATCGCATAGCCGCCCGCGGGATACATTGAGCATTCATTCCGCAATCAGGAAGGCGGATTTCGTGCCGTCGGTCGTGGAAGTGGATGAAGTAGTCGGCATATTTCTTCTCGGTTCGATTGCTGTAGTGCCGCATCCGAGGCTGTTTAGGGACCTGGTCGAGGGCTCAGGCGGCACTTCTTAGCGTGAAGCTGTTGGCCTAAAATTCATGTGCTCAAGTCGATGCAAGTGGTTGCAACCCCGCGACTGGTTTGTCCGGCCAATATGCGGAAAAACAGTTGCCGCACTTCGGCGGCCTACTTCTAGTTAGGCGATGACGAACGATACACTCGAGCGCCGCGTGCGTCTGTCCATGGCTGATCTGCCTTCAGATCTTCTCGCCGCGATCGGCGACGTCACCGTCGGGTGGGGCTACGTGCAGAACCTGATGGACGTTGCTACTTGGGGGATGCTCGGATTAACCGTGAAAGTCGGGAATTCCCTTACTGCACCGTTTACGTATCGCGGCAAGATGGACATGTTCAAATACGTCGGGCGTGAATTCTTCAGCAATCGCCCTGAGCTCCTCGCCGACTTCAAGGCCTTGGCTGCCGCAATCGGCAATACGTACTCCAGACGAAACGAAGTGGAGCACAGTACGTGGCAGCATTATGGTCCACATAACGAACCGTCTGTGAGCGTTCGCATCCCTCGGGATGGTTCAATCAAGCCTCAATTCAAGATGGCGAAAGATGTCAATTCGTTGGCGCAAGACATCATCAAGCTCGTAATGTCTCTAAACGACTTCATGGAGAAACACATTCCGCCACCGAGAAACAACCCCAGCGACGCTTCCGCGGGTTGAGGGTTGCGGCACACATGCTTTCAACCAAGCGCCGATCGCCTAACAACCGGTTGCAGCGGTCCGTGAGGGATAAAGTGCCAGCATCCAATACACAGCGTCCGGCCGCTGAACCGGGACGTTAACCCGCACCAAAGCGCATGCGCACCGAGCCGGGTGAGTTTCTCGTCGGAGCCTACCTAAAGCTCGTCGAAGGATGCGATGTCGTCGACTACAACGTCCGCATTCCCGGGGGCGGTCTCGAGGGCCTGGGAGAACTCGATGTTGTCGGCCTGAACTTTAAGTCGAAGACTGCATTCGTTTGCGAAGTGACGACCCATATCCTTGGGCTTCTTTACAAGAACAACGCCGAGTCAGTCGCTCGGATTCGTCGAAAGCACATGCGTCAGCGACAGTATGCAAAGCGATTTCTCACCAGCTTCGGTGCGCACCGCTTCATGTTCTGGTCGCCAGTGGTGCCCGTCGGATACCTCACGACGAACTTGCAGAAGATCGAAGGCCTAGAACTGGTGATCAACGGTCGCTACAAGCAGCGCATCGCGGCGTTGCGCTCTTTCGCGAGAAAGCATACCCATGAAACCCAGAACCCTTCTTTTCGGGTTCTGCAGATATTGGAGCATCTCCGTGACGACTAGCGGCCTAACTGCTGCCTGCACCCGTTGGCTGCGCGCCGTTGATTTGGGACGTTAGGCGGCCATGCGCTATGAAGTGACAGGTCGCGTGCACCCCGAGCGCGCCGGCGTGAGCTTCTCGCCCGTTAGCTGGTCCGGCACAGATGGCCGCAGAATTGAGGCGAGCTGTGACGCTTCGCAGCTCTTTGTTTCGATAGAGCTGCCCGGCGTCTCAGATCCTGCTACGGCAAAGCTCGCTGCTGAGGACTTTGCGCAGATCGTGGTCTCCGCTCTCGGCTTTTCGTTGGCGTCGGCGTACTTCGTAGAGGCAATACAAGTCTGGAATCCGCCACGCGTGCCGGTCGTGTTTGGCGTTCGCATCGAAGAGCTTCGGCTTCCAGAAGCGCCATCGCTTCTGACCGACCTAGTTACGCTTGCTACAGGCGACATTTTCTTTCGTCTTGCGCTCCGCGACTACGTTCGGGCCATAGGTGATGCGCAGGATTGCGCATCCTATTGCTATCGCGCCGTCGAGGCCATCAAGTCCGCCTTCGCTGCGCCCGGTGTGGCCGACGTTTGGGCCAAAATGCACGCCACGCTTGGATCGAGCCGTGAGGATATCGAATCGAAAGTCAAGCGCTTCGCTGATCCTGTACGTCATGGCAACTGGATCGAGGCGCCGCAGACAGATGGCGCGCAACGCCTCGAGATGCTCAAGCTAACGCGCGACTTGCTGTTAGCGTATTTGACCTACCGGAGGCAACCCATCAATACGCTGGAGCGCGCGTGTGACGTGTAAGGTGCAAGTAAGGTGGCTGAGCGGCCGCGGCGCGGACGCTAGGCGTCCCGGAAACACACATAGCGCACTCGCGAAGCCGAATCGACAGTGAGTACCCTGTACCGTCCCAGCACCGATAACATGAATGAGCGGAGTCCCGGCACGCCATAAATAGCGACACGTTGAAGGACATAGAGCAGTTGGAATCCGACCTCTGCGAGGCTGCGGAGGATGTTTGAGCTGGAAGACTTGGAAAGGCTGTTGCGTGCCCTTGAGGATCGTTATGCGAAGCCGTGAACGACGCATTGCGAAGCTGGAGCAATGACTCTCCCCGCCGGCGGAGGAGGCCACGGCGGCGATCATCAAGAAGCTGATCGAGGAGGAGGGTGAGGGCGACGCCGAGGATCCTGCCGGCCCGGAGCTGGCCGACGTACACGACTATCTCCGACGCCTACTCGACGAATGTGCCAAGAGGCGAAGCGCGCGGTAAGGCGCCCGCCGCCACGACCGCTCTGGGGATGAACAACTTCGTGAAGAACGACCTTTTCGCGCAGGCCAATGCCTTCACTGAGATGGTCATCATTGCCATGCTCGCGGCCGCGCAGGCTATCGTTGTGAAACTGGCGTACCGCTCTGGTTAGACGTGTTCGTCTCGTTAACGTTCTGGCCGCTCTCGGCGCCAGTGTCGCGTTCGGTACCGGCGAAGTGGGTGCTCTGTCTTAACCAATTCGGCCAAGAATCGATGCTCTTTCGCGCGAGTTCAATCTGTTCCGCAAGCCCAGCTAACCGATCTCGCTCGGTCATTTCGTCATTCCCCCCGGCCTTGGTTGGCTCGTGACCGCTCGAATTCCGATCTGTTCGAACAGCTCTCTGAGAACCGTACCAAGAGCGCGATCTTCTATCAATAGGTAGGACGTAACAAACCTCTTCCACCGCGGTTCCGCCTTGGCAGCTTGCCATCGCTTGACGTTGCCGCGCGTGTCCTTCCTTGAACTTGGCACCAGGCGGAAGAGTAGTGCGTATAGAGTTGGCGATATTCCCACGAACGGTTCAAAAGCAACCTTGCTCGTTGGTCGCTCCTCAGGATCAACGGCTAACGAATCATCGTACAAATCCTCGGCTGCGCTCTTCGGGTAAGGTTCGATGTACACGACACGCCTCAATCCTGCCGAAATGATGTGTCGCGCACACAGATGGCAGGGAAACGTGGTCGCGTAGAGCGTTCCTCGGGCAATGCTGACTCCACGACGGGCTGAATCAGTGATTGCAGCCATCTCAGCATGAACAGCGCGGCCATACTCCAGCAAATTCTGCAGTCGCGTGCCCTGAAATATGCCTTGAGACGCGAAGAGTTCCGCAAGTTGTTGTGGTTGCCTTGGTGTCCCCTCCGGAGGTTGCCATCCGGCGTCCAACAGCTTTGCTGACAACTCAGCAATCAGCTTGTCGCGGAACTTCGTGGCGCTGTCGTAACCCTTCTGAAAATCCCTGTGGTCCGGCTCACTTCCTGTCCAATAGAGGCCGCCCCCAGTCTTTGGTACCTCGTTACATCCCACGGCGATAATCTCACCATCGTCGCCGGTAATTGCCGCGCCGACCTGTCGTCCGAGATCCGCAGAACGCAGCGCCGCTGCGTTGGCATGAAACATTCCGAATTCGTCGTGCGTCGGAGTGACGAAGGGATTGCCGAATACTGCGTCCACAAACCTTCCAAGACTTGCGTCCAGCCCTTCGTGAGATCGCGCATCCACGAACACATCGCCCTGCGGAAAACTCTCGCGGACGCTTTGTCCCAACGGTGCACCCTCTTCCTCGTCTGTACGAATCAGCTCTTCCGCCTTCTCACGAAATGTCGACTGATTTGCACTTCCGGCGGATTCCGCAATCATCGTGGCCAACGCAGATACCCGGCGGCTGCGCGGGCTGTACGCCGAAACGACGAAGAACGCGCGTCCATAAATATCGCGAAGCGTGTCAATCTCCGCCGGATGCTTTATGGAGCGAATGATGTACGCAGTTCGTGGAAGGGGGGTGCGAGATCTTTCGTCGTCGGTCGCTCCGTTGCTGAGTTCGCGACGAAGCTGGCGCACTTCAGAGACGGCCATAAGTGCGAGGATATTGCCTGCCCCTGCCCTTTCACGAAGGTTGGTGCCGGCCTTCATGTGCGCCTTAACGCGCTCGTACTCTGAAGTGGGCGGATCTCGCAGGAGGTTTGAATACGCATCCAGCGAATGAAGCAACTTGCTGACTCGAATCTCATGTGAGCGGTAGCCGACTCTTTCAAGATGCCCGGCGAGCGATTGAGCAACCAGCGCGAGATCAGTACCAACGGCACCGATGAGGCCGAACACGAGCTCTGGCCCTGGTAGCGCAGTCAGTCCCGCTGATGCCGCGTCGTCGGGAGTTAGATTCATTCTTTTTTCGCATCCCTGCTAATGAGTCATATCTACGTATGATTGCGCCGGATAAATTCGGTATCGCATCCCTTGTCGGCCGACGAATCAATCGCCACGACAGCTAGCGACATCAAGATAGCACTTGAGTCTGACTGAACTAGTGTGCGTGCGTACCCCAATACTACTAGAGCTACTTCTTCGCGCCCAACTCGGATGCTAGGGCCGGTGCCGGCGCCGAGAAGGCTATACTGGGAACGGCGCGGACGAACTGGAAACGCCTTTGACGGCACACGACAAGAAGGGCCTCAGCGAGTCGGATATCTGTGCAAAATTCATAACGCCTGCTGTCATTCGGGCAGGCTGGGACGAAGACAGCCAGATCCGCCGCGAGATCAGCTTCACAAAGGGCCGCATCATCGTTCGCGGCAAGCTCGTCAGCCGCGGAAAGGGCAAACGCGCCGACTACATTCTCTACTTCAAGCCCAATATCCCGCTCGCATTGATCGAGGCCAAGGACAATTCTTTCAGCGTCGGCGACGGTATGCAGCAGGCTCTCGACTACGCCACGTCGCTCAATATTCCCTTTGTCTTTTCTTCTAACGGTGACGGTTTCGTGTTCCATGACCGCACGGGCGAAAGTCCCGAAAGAGAAGCAAATCTTCGGCTCGATGCCTTTCCATCGCCGGATGACCTCTGGGCGCGCTACCGCGCCTGGAAGGCTCTGTCGAATGAGGCGGAGCGACTCGTGCTCCAAGACTATTTCGATGATAGCGGTGGAAGGGCCCCGCGCTACTACCAGACGAACGCCGTCAACGCTGCCATGGAGGCGATCGCAAAGGGCCAGGATCGCATCCTGCTCGTCATGGCAACGGGCACGGGAAAGACTTACACGGCCTTTCAGATTATCTGGCGGCTCTGGAAGGCAGGCCTCAAGAGACGGATCCTGTACCTGGCCGATCGCAATGTGTTGATCGACCAGACGATGGTCAACGACTTCCGGCCCTTTGGCGCGGCGATGGCAAAGCTCTCGACCCAAGCCAAGACCATCGAGCGCGACGATGGCAGTGACATTGACTTCACCACCGCCATCGACAAGAAACGCCGCATCGACACTTCCTACGAGATCTATCTCGGCCTCTATCAGGCGATCACCGGACCCGAGGAGAGGCAAAAACTGTTCCGAGAGTTGTCGCCGGACTTCTTCGATCTCGTCGTGATCGACGAGTGCCATCGTGGCAGTGCGGCGGAGGATTCGGCTTGGCGGGAAATCCTGGAGTATTTCTCCACCGCCACACAAATCGGCCTCACCGCCACGCCGAAGGAGACCGAATACGTCTCCAACATCGCCTATTTCGGTGACCCGGTTTACTCCTACTCGCTCAAGCAGGGCATCCGTGACGGCTTCCTGGCCCCCTACAAGGTAGTCAAGGTGCATATCGACCGAGACGTCGAGGGCTATCGGCCGGAGAAGGGCCAGCTGGATCGGGAAGGTGAGGAGGTTGAGGACCGCATCTACAACGTCAAGGATTTCGACCGCACGCTGGTGTTGGATGAGCGCACGAAGCTGGTCGCCCGAAAGGTGACGGAATTCCTTAAGGAGAGCGGCGACCGCTTCCAGAAGACCATCGTCTTTTGCGTCGATCAGGAGCATGCGGCACGGATGCGCCGGGCGCTTATCAACGAGAACCCTGATCTCTGTGACGAGAACCAACGCTACGTCATGCGCATCACCGGCAGCGATGCTGAGGGCCAAGCGCAACTCGGTAATTTCATCGACCCGGAAAGCAAATATCCCGTCCTCGTTACCACCTCGCGCCTGCTCTCAACGGGCGTCGACGTGCAGACCTGCCGTCTCATTGTCCTTGACCGGGAAGTGGGGTCGATGACCGAGTTCAAGCAGATCGTCGGGCGTGGCACCCGCGTACATGAGGACACCCACAAGTTCTATTTCACGCTGATCGATTTCCGCGGTGCGACCAGCCATTTTGCCGACCCGGATTTCGATGGGGAGCCGGTACAGATTTACGAACCGGGTGAGGATGACCCTGTCGTGCCGCCCGATAACGTCTTGCCCAAGGATGAGGATGGCGGGAGGATCACGGAAAAGCCCACTGAGGACGAGACCGTCATCGATGGCACGCCTGATATCACGCTGCCACCCGTCGGCGGAAAGAAGCGCAAGATCTACTTAGATGGCGTCGGCGCCAGTATCGTCGCTGAGCGGGTCGAATATCTCGACGAGAACGGCAAGCTCATTACCGAATCGCTACGCGACTTCACCAAGAGGGCCCTCAAGAAGCACTTTGCCAGCCTCAGCGACTTCCTGAGGCGCTGGAAGGCCGCCGAGTGGAAACAAGCGATCGTGGAGGAGCTGGCAGCCGAGGGCCTACCGCTCGATCAAGTCGCCCAGGAACTCGGCAAGGACCTGGACCCGTTCGACCTCATCTGCCATATCGCTTTCGACAAAAAGCCGCTAACCCGCCGCGAGCGTGCCGAGAACGTGAAGAAGCGCGACGTGTTTACGAAATACGGTCTCCAAGCACGCGCGGTTCTCGACGCGTTGCTGGCGAAATATGCCGACGAAGGCGTGCTCAATCTCGGTGACGTCAATGTACTCCGCATCGCGCCCTTGAATGCGGTCGGCACTCCGGTTCAGCTCATCAAGGCTTTCGGCGGCAAAGCCGGCTTTGAGCGCGCTGTCCACGAACTGCAATCCGCTCTCTACCAGGAGTCGGCGTAGCGCATGTCCGTTCGCACCACCGTCAAATCTATCCAGGACATCATGCGACAGGATCGCGGCGTCGATGGCGATGCCCAGCGCATCAGCCAGCTCTGCTGGATGTTCTTTCTCAAGATCATCGACGACCAGGATCAAGAGCTGGAACTCCTCAACGGTGATTACCGCTCACCAATTCCAAAGAAGTACCAGTGGCGAACGTGGGCGGCGGATCCTGAAGGCATTACTGGCGAAGAGTTACTCGATTTCGTCAATGACGACCTGTTCCCGGCGCTGAAGAACCTCCCTACCTCCGCGAAGCCCGGCGACCGCCGCCGCGTTGTGCGCGATGTGTTCGAGGACGCGTACAACTACATGAAGTCCGGTCAGCTCATGCGGCAGGTTGCGAACAAGATCAGCGCCATCGATTTCAACAATCTAACTGAGCGGCAGCATTTCGGTGACGTCTACGAGCAGATTCTCGCTGACCTGCAATCGGCCGGTAATGCGGGTGAGTTTTATACTCCGCGCGCTGTCACGACATTCATGGTCGATCGGGTGGACCCGCATCCCGGCGAAATCCTCTTCGATCCGGCCTGTGGCACCGGCGGCTTCCTGACGTGCGCGATTCGCCATATGCGCGAACGCTACGTGAAGCGGCCCGAGGACGAACAGAAAATGCAGGCTGCGATACGCGCCGTCGAGAAGAAGCAGCTTCCGCATATGTTATGCGTCACCAACATGCTGCTGCACGGTATCGAGGATCCGAGCTTTATACGCCACGACAACACGCTCGCGCGTCCCTACATCAGCTGGGAGCACAAGGATCGTGTGGACATCGTGTTAACGAATCCGCCCTTCGGCGGGCGCGAGGAGGACGGCATCGAATCGAACTTCCCGCAGCACTTTCGCACGAAAGAAACGGCGGACCTGTTCCTTGCCCTCATCATCCGCCTCTTGAAGCCAAGCGGGCGCGCCGCCGTCGTGCTGCCCGATGGCACGCTGTTCGGCGAGGGCGTGAAGACGCGCCTCAAGGAACACCTGTTGGAGGAGTGCAATCTCCACACCATCGTCAGACTTCCCGACTCCGTCTTCAAGCCTTATGCCTCGATCGGCACGAATCTCCTATTCTTCGAGAAGGGTACGCCGACCAGGGACACCTGGTACTGGGAGCACCTCGTGCCCGAAGGGCAGAAAAGCTATTCGATGACGAAGCCAATCCGCTTCGAGCACCTGCAAGCCTGCATCGACTGGTGGGGTGGCGCGAAGCGCGAAGGTCGCAAGGAAACGCCCCGAGCCTGGAGGGTGACGGCGGACGAGATCAAGGCGCGGGGCTACAACCTCGACTTCAAGAACCCGCACACTGTAGCCGAGGGTCACGGCGATCCAGAAGAATTGCTGCGAAGCCTCAACGCCGCTGAAGCTGACACAGCGCACCTGCGCGATCAGTTGATGAAGATCCTGGCGGAGGCGCTGGCGCGATGAGCGCGAAGCGGCTTCTCGAACAGTTTCACCACACATGCAACGCGCCCGACGCGATCCCGCGCCTGAGGCGCTTCATTCTCGATCTGGCCGTGCGGGGCAAGCTTGTTCTGCAGAACCCGAGCGATGAACCAGCATCGGATCTGTTGGGACACATCGCGGAGGAAAGGTTGCAGCTGGCGAAGGCTGGGCAAATTCGAAATCAGAAGGCAATATCCACTGTAATCGAAAGTGACATACCGTTCTCCATCCCGCAAACGTGGTGCTGGAGTCGAATTGCAGAAATTGGAGTGTTGAGCCCACGGAACAATGCAACGGACGATACAACGGCGTCGTTCGTGCCCATGCCGATGATTTCAGCCGCGTACGGTGTTGCGAACGCGCATGAAGTCAGGCTGTGGGGTGAAATCAAGAAGGGCTATACGCACTTCGCCGAAGGCGATGTCGCCCTGGCAAAGATCACGCCATGTTTCGAGAATGGCAAATCAATGGTGGTGCGCAATTTGACCGGAGGCATCGGTGCCGGCACGACTGAGTTGCATGTCGTAAGACCGCTGCTTGTTGATCCAGAGTACATTTTAATCTTCCTTAAGTGCCCGTACTTTATTGAGACGGGTATTCCGAGGATGACTGGCACCGCTGGTCAAAAAAGGGTTCCTTTCGAGTACTTCGCAAATTCGCCACTTCCGCTTCCCCCACTCGCCGAGCAACGCTGCATCGTCGCCAAGGTCGATGAACTGATGGCGCTGTGCGACCAGCTTGAGGTTGCGCGGGCGGAGCGGGAGGCGATGCGCGACCGGTTGACTGCGGCGAGCCTCGCCCGCCTCAACGCGCCCGATCCGGATGCGGCTGTGTTCGCTAGTCACGCTCGTTTTGCGTGCAATAATCTCGCGGCCGTCACCACGCGCCCCGATCAGGTGAAGCACTTCCGCCAGACGATTCTCAACCTCGCTGTGCGCGGCAGTTTGGCGCCGCAGGACCCGAACGATGAGCCGGCGTCTGAACTGCTGAAGCGCATTGCGGCGGAAAAGGCGCGGCTTATGCGGGATAGGCAGCTCCGGCCCCAGGCACAATTACCAGAGATTCACAATCGTGATGAGCCGTTCGCTTCACCGCAGGGTTGGGAGTGGTGTCGATTGGGCGGCTTGTGCTACGTGATCACCGACGGTGCTCACCACACGCCCAAGTATGAAGCGAAGGGAATCCCATTTCTTTCCGTTAAGGATGTCTCCGGCGGAACGATCGACCTTTCTGACACAAGATTCATATCTGAAGCCGCTCATCGTGAACTCTGCAAACGCTGCAAGCCTGAGATTGGGGACATTCTGCTGACCAAGGTCGGGACAACGGGCATTGCGGTCACCATCGACGTCCAGCGTGAATTCAGCATCTTTGTGAGCCTTGCTTTGCTCAAGTTCTCCCAAGCCGATCTCGACGGGCGCTTCCTGGCGCTGCTAATAAACTCGCCGTTGGTCAAGCAACAATCCGCCGCAAGCACGCAGGGCATCGGAAACAAGAACCTCGTACTACGCTTGATCAAGCTGTTCCGCGTCCCGATTCCGCCCCTCGCCGAGCAACACCGCATCGTTGCCAAGGTCGATGAGCTGATGGCGCTGTGCGACCAGCTGGAGGCAACCCTCGACACCTGTGACGTCACTCGCAGCCGCCTGCTCGACGCCCTCGTCGCCGAGGCCCTATCACCTGGTAGGCGCGATCTGGCGGCGGCGTAATCACGCTCGTGCCCTCGCCGGATACTTCGGCATCGACAGCAGGCGGAGGATTTTGCGGTCCAGGGCGCGATCACTTTGCGCGGCGCTGGTACAGCGCCTTATTTCTGCCTCAACCGCGCGAATATTGGCGTATTGGGCCACAAGACAACCGACCACTCTCTGGGGCATGGACGATTTTACGAGAGCCGCTGTCATCACACTGCGCCAGGTCATCGAGCGCCAATTCCCGCGGGGGCTCCGAGCGGGGATGCTTGGCTCGCTTGGCTTGATAGACTTGTGCAAGGTGGAGACGCTCCCGGCGCAGGGACCGAAGCAGGTCGCGGCGAGCCAAGGGGGACGGGCACGCGACCGGTCAGGGGGTAGCGTTGGGGGTATCTCATAAGTTCGGGTCCCACGGCACATAGCGAAATCCGCGGGTTACGAGGTATTTGCGTTGGCTGCCGGGCCCATTCCTCGAATGCCGACTCAACGCGTGAGCAATCGAATGGACGCAAGCTTGTTTCATCCCGCCGTTCAAAGCTGGTTCGAGCGCACCTTCAGTGAACCGACGCCCGCGCAGCTCGCCGCCTGGCCGGCGATTCACAGCGGCCGGCACGCGCTGATCGCCGCGCCAACCGGTTCGGGCAAGACGCTGGCCGCTTTCCTCGCCGCGATCGATGCATTGGTGCGCAAGGGTGTGGCTGGCGAGCTGGATGACACGACTCACGTCGTCTACGTATCGCCGCTTAAGGCACTCTCGAACGATATCCACCGCAATCTGGAAGAGCCGCTCCTTGGCATCCAGGAGGAGCTTTCACGCCAAGGTGCGGCGTCCTTTGAGATTCGCGCCCAAGTGCGCACCGGCGATACCCCGCAGGTCGAGCGCACGGCGATGCGCAAGCGCCCGCCACATATCCTCGTGACGACACCCGAATCTCTCTACCTTCTGCTCACCAGCGAGTCCGGCCGGACGATGCTCGGCACGGCACGAACCGTGATCATCGATGAGATTCACGCGGTCGCCGGCAGCAAACGGGGATCACACCTGTCGCTGTCGCTCGAGCGCCTGACTGCACTCTGCACCGGACCCGTGCAGCGCATCGGACTGTCCGCCACACAGAAACCGATCGAGGATATCGCTCACTTCCTCATCGGCGCCGGCCGGGACTCCTTGCGCGAACGCGATGGACACGACCCCGAGTGCGTCATCGTCGACACCGGCCACGTGCGCGATCGCGACCTCGGGCTCGAACTTCCAGGCGCGCCGCTTGAAGCGGTGATGTCCGGCGAGGTCTGGCAGATGATCTACGAGCGACTCGCCGAGCTCATCGCGCAGCATCACACCACGCTCATCTTCGCCAACACGCGACGCATGGTGGAACGCGTCACGCGCCACCTCAGTGAAAGATTGGGCCACGAGCACGTCGCCGCGCACCACGGCAGCCTCGCCAAGGAGAAACGTCTCGATGCCGAGCAACGACTCAAGAAGGGCGAGCTCAAGGCCCTCGTTGCCACGGCATCGCTCGAGCTGGGTATCGACATCGGTGAAGTCGAGCTCGTGTGCCAGCTCGGCTCCCCGCGTTCGATCGCGACATTTCTGCAGCGCGTCGGCCGCGCGAATCATTCGGTCAGCGGCGTGCCGAAGGGGCGCCTGTTTCCCACGAGCCGCGACGAGCTGATCGAATGCGCTGCATTACTCGATGCCGTTCGACGGGGCGAGCTCGATCGGCTGACGATCCCGCGGCAGCCGCTCGACGTGCTGTCGCAACAGATTGTCGCCGAGGTTGCCGCGCGTGAGTACGGCGAGGAAGAGTTGTTCGCTCTCGTCCGTCGTGCCTGGCCGTACCGTGAACTGTCGCGAGCCGATTTCGACGCCGTCATTCACATGCTCGCCGAGGGGATCAGCGCGCGGCGCGGCAGGCAGGCCGCGTACCTGCACCGCGACGCGGTGAATCGCCGCCTGCGTGCACGTCGCGGAGCCCGGCTCACCGCCATTACCTGCGGTGGTGCGATACCGGACAACGCGGACTACCAGGTCGTCCTCGAGCCGACAGAAACGTTCATCGGCACGGTTCACGAGGATTTCGCGGTCGAAAGTCTGGCCGGTGACGTTTTTCAGCTCGGCAACAGCTCGTATCGGATCCTGCGCGTCGAGGCGGGCCGTGTTCGAGTGGAAGACGCCAAAGGGCAGCCGCCCAGCATTCCCTTCTGGCTCGGAGAAGCACCGGCACGCACGGCAGAGTTGTCAGCCGCGGTTTCCCGGCTGCGTGCCGAAATCGACGCGACATTGCCGACGGTCGAGCGCGACGTCATCGAGCGCTGCATTGTCGGGCTCATGACGCGGCACCGGCTCGATCGCAGTGCTGCCGAACAGATTGTCGAATATCTTGCTGCGGCCAAGGCGGTGCTGGGGGTGCTGCCGACACAGAACACGCTCGTCTACGAGAGGTTTTTCGACGAATCGGGCGGCATGCAACTTGTGATCCACGCGCCGTTCGGTGCGCGGCTCAACCGCGCATTCGGCCTCGCCTTGCGCAAACGCTTCTGCCGCGCATTCAACTTTGAATTGCAGGCCGCGGCGACCGAGGATGCCATCGTCCTGTCGCTTGGCGAGACGCACAGTTTTGCATTGGAGGAGGTTACGCGTTTCCTCAACAGCCGCACGGTGGCCGAAGTGCTGGTGCAAGCGGTGCTCGATGCGCCGCTCTTCACGACACGCTGGCGCTGGAATGCCAGCATATCGCTGGCCGTCAAACGCGCGCGTGGCGGCAAGCGGACACCGGCGCCGCTGCAACGCATGGCGGCGGAAGATCTCATCGCCGTCGTGTTTCCGGATCAGATCGCGTGTGCCGAGAATCTCACGGGCGAACGCGAAATCCCCGATCACCCGCTCGTGCGGCAGACACTCGATGATTGCCTGCGGGAAGCCATGGATGTCGCTGGTCTCGTTGCCCTGCTGCAAGCCATCGAAACTGGCGAGAAGCAAGTTATTACCCGCGACCTGCCACAGCCTTCCCCTCTCGCGCAGGAAATCCTGAATGCGCGCCCCTACGCGTTCCTCGACGATGCGCCGCTCGAAGAACGCCGCACGCAGGCCGTTGCGGCTCGCCGCTGGCTGGATCCCGAGACGGCGGCGGAGTTCGGCAAGCTCGACGTCCAGGCGATCGCCGCGGTTCGCGAAGAAGCCTGGCCGGCACCACAGAACGAAGATGAACTGCACGATGCGCTCATGTCGCTCGGAGTCGTGGCGGAAGTGGAGGGTGTGCAAGGCGAGTGGCGAAGGTTCTTCGACAACCTCGTCATCGCAAGGCGCGCCACACGGCTTGACGTTGGTGATCGCCGGTTCTGGGCCGCGGCCGAGATGTTGCCGATGCTCAATGCGCTGTATCGCGGCGCGCGGAGAGATCCGGAAATTGCAGCGCCCGCTCCGTATTCTGAGCGGGAGTGGGACCCGGAGTCGGCCCTGATCGAGCTGGTGCGCGGAAGGCTCCAGGCGGTTGCGGCGGTGACCACCGCCACTCTTTCCGAGTCGCTCGGTGTGCCGGCGCGAGCGATCGAAATCGCACTGGCAAAGCTCGAGAGTGAAGGCTTCGTGATGCGAGGGAATTTCACCACAGAGACCACGGATATCGAGTGGTGCGAGCGAAGACTGCTGGCGCGCATTCACCGCTACACGATTCGCACGCTGCGCGCGGAGATCGAGCCGGTGTCGAGCGCGGATTTCGTGCGGTTCCTGCTCGAATGGCAGGGCGTGACGCGCGAGCCGCGGCCACAGGGTGTCGAGGCGCTCGCGGCAGTCGTTGAACAGTTGGAAGGGTATGAAATTCCTGCTGCTGCCTGGGAAGCCGACATCCTTCCCGCGCGGCTCAAGGAGTATGACCCGAACTGGCTCGACAGCCTATGTCTGTCGGGTCGTGTGCTCTGGGCCCGCATGACACTGGCAAAGGGAGCGACGGCGGCGCCGGTCCGCGCGACGCCGATCGCGCTCCTCACTCGAACAAACTGGTCATTGTGGCGCTCGCTAGCGGATGAGTCGCGACCCGAGTTGCAGCTGTCACACGCGGCACAGGCCATGGCGGAGTACCTGCGGACACACGGTGCCTCGTTCTTCGATGAGATTGCGAGCGGTGCCGGGCTGCTGCGCTCGCAGGCGGAGACAGGACTGGGCGAGCTCGTGGCCGCAGGGCTCGTGAATGCGGACAGTTTCAGCGGATTGCGCGCGCTGCTCATGCCTTCCGATCGCAGACGCCGGCTCGCCGCGCGGCGGCGGCGCGTGGCGCTCTTCGGACTGGAGGACGCCGGCCGCTGGAGTCTGATGCGCAAACGTGCCGGCAAACCCGGTGAAGACGCTGTCGAGCGAACAGCCACGATCCTGCTGCGTCGATACGGCGTGATCTTTAGCCGCTTGCTGACGCGCGAAGCGGGCTGGCTTCCGCCCTGGCACGCATTGCTGCGCGTCTATCGCCGGCTCGAGGCGCAAGGACACATCCGCGGCGGGCGTTTCGTGGCCGGTGTGAGCGGTGAACAATATGCGCTTCCAGATGCCGTGGGCGCGTTGCGCGCGGTCAGGCGGCGACCACAGTCGGGAGAATTGGTGTCGCTGAGCGCTGCCGATCCGCTCAACCTGTTCGGGGTGCTGACGCCCGGCGCTCGGGTAGCGGCCTTGGCGGGAAACCGCGTATTGCTCCTTGATGGAGTTCCCGTTGCCGCGCATGCCGGTGGCCAGACGGACTTCCTCGTTGCCCTCGACCCGGCTGCTGAATGGGCAGCGCGTAACGCGCTGTTGCAGAAACGTTTCGCGCCGCACGTCTCGCGTACAAACTGAGCGCCACTGAAGCCGCCCGGGGAATGCGAATGAAGGCCGTCGGAATCCTCAAGCGGGCGCGTCAGCTGGCGCAAGCTTATTGCATCACGGCCGGCGAGCGCTTTCGGCTGCGCGATTTCGACCCCGCCGACACTGGAACGCTCGTCGCCGTCGACAAGCCGCAGGTCAAACAGGCGCTGCAGGAAGGCGTAGAGCTGCTCGCGTCGTTGCAGGACATGCTCTATGCGCAGGATCGGTGGTCGGTGCTGCTCATCTTTCAGGCGATGGATGCGGCCGGCAAGGACGGGGCCATCAAGCACGTCATGTCGGGCGTCAATCCAGCCGGCTGTCAGGTGGCGTCGTTCAAGGCGCCATCGGAGGAGGAACTCGATCACGATTATCTGTGGCGTTGCGTGAGACATCTGCCCGAGCGGGGGCGCATCGGCATCTTCAACCGTTCATGGTACGAGGAAGTCCTGATCGTGCGCGTTCACCCGGAAATTCTCGCGTCGCAGAAGCTGCCGCCAAAGCTCGTGACGCGCAGCGTCTGGAAGGAACGCCTCAAGGACATGCGCAGTTTCGAGCGCTTCCTCAGCCGCAATGGCGTCGTGATCCGCAAGTTCTTCCTGCACGTTTCGCGCGCCGAACAGAAGAAGCGTTTTCTGGAGCGGCTGGAGAACCCGGAGAAACACTGGAAGTTCCGCGCCGCCGATGTACGCGAGCGCAAGTACTGGAAACAATACATGGCGGCCTACGAGGACATGATTCGCAGCACTGCGACGCCGGCCGCGCCGTGGTACGTGGTGCCGGCGGATAACAAATGGTTTACGCGCGCCGTCGTCGCGGCGGCGGTTATCGAAGCGCTTGCCTCGCTGGATCTTCACTATCCGCGGCTAGATGCCACCACGCGCCGGACGCTCGCGCGGGCACGCCGCGAGCTGCTCAACGAGCGCTAGAATGCATCGCGGCTTTGGACGGCCGTATCTGACGCGGGAGTACGACGATGGGCGACAAGACCGAGGAGTACCGCAGCGCGGGTGTCATCGTGCGCTTCGAGCCGGTCCGGTGCATCCACTCGCGCAACTGCGTCCTCGGCGATCCGCGGGTATTCGTTCCTAACGCGCCAGGACCGTGGATTCATCCGGAGGCTGCGCCGCTGGAGCGTGTCGCCGAGCTTGCGCACGCCTGCCCATCGGGCGCGATTACCTATGAGCGCACCGATGGCGCGCCCGGCGAACAGCCGCCGGTGGTAAACACCGTGCGGGTGCTCGAGAACGGACCGCTGGCGTTTCGCGCCACAATGCATTTTGACGGGGGCGGGACGGCGCTGCGCGCCACGCTCTGTCGTTGCGGCGCTTCGAACCACAAGCCGTTCTGCGACGGAAGCCACGCGGCTGCGGCATTTGCCGCGACCGGCGAACCTGCAACGCAGGAGTCAAAACCGCTGAGTGAGCGCCATGGTCCGCTCGCGGTTACGCCGGTCCTCGATGGCCCGCTGCACGTCAAGGGAAGTGTCGAGGTCGTGTCCGGCACCGGCCGGACCCTCAACCGCGTGACCGATGCGTGGTTGTGCCGCTGCGGCGGATCAGCGAATAAACCCTACTGCGACGGAACCCACAAGAAGAACGGCTTCAAAGCCGATGGACGCGCACCAATCCGTAAGTAACGGGCTCATCTGCGCGACATTGGACCATCGCGATCGATTCGTTGACTGATGCCGGCCGCTTAAATCGGCGCGGCATGTTTTCGTCAGTCTTCCATCAGGAACGAGCGCAGCTGCTCGCTGCGGCTCGGATGACGGAGCTTGCGCAGCGCCTTGGCTTCGATCTGGCGGATGCGTTCACGGGTGACGTCGAACTGCTTGCCGACTTCTTCCAGGGTGTGGTCGGTGTTCATGTCGATGCCGAAGCGCATGCGCAGGACCTTGGCTTCGCGCGGAGTGAGACCGGCGAGCACCGCGTGCGTCGTTTCGCGCAGCGATTCCATCGTGGCCGCATCGATCGGTGAATCCACCGACGTGTCCTCGATGAAATCGCCGAGGTGGGAATCCTCGTCGTCGCCGATGGGCGTCTCCATCGAGATCGGTTCCTTGGCGATCTTGAGGACCTTGCGCACCTTGTCCTCGGGCATCTCCATGCGCACCGCGAGCTCCTCGGGTGTCGGCTCGCGGCCCATCTCCTGCAGCATCTGCCGCGAGATGCGGTTGAGCTTGTTGATGGTCTCGATCATGTGCACCGGGATGCGGATGGTGCGCGCCTGATCGGCGATCGAACGCGTGATCGCCTGCCGGATCCACCAGGTCGCGTAGGTTGAAAACTTGTAGCCGCGGCGGTACTCGAACTTGTCGACGGCCTTCATCAGGCCGATGTTGCCTTCCTGGATCAGGTCCAGGAACTGCAGTCCACGATTGGTGTATTTCTTCGCGATCGAGATGACGAGTCGCAGGTTGGCCTCGACCATCTCCTTCTTGGCGCGCCGTGCCTTGGCCTCGCCGATCGACACCTCGCGGTTGATCTCCTTGATGTCGTTGATCGACAGGTGGCGCACGTCCTCGAGCTGTTGCAGCTTCTTCTGCCGCTTCTCGATCTCCTCCTTGAGCCGGGCGAGCGCGGAGGAATGCTTCTTCTTTGCCTTGAGGTGCTTGTGCAGCCAGCGCAGGTTGGTCTCGTTCTTGGGGAACGTCGCGATGAAATCCTTGCGCGGCATGCCCGCCTGCCGGACGCAGATCAACATGATCTCTTTCTCGAGCAGGCGGACTTCGGCGACGTGATCGCGCAGGTTGTCGATCAGCATCTCGAACATCTTGGGCGCGAGCTTCAGTTCCATAAACTCGGCGGCAAGCTTCTTGCGCAGCTTCTGTGTCTTCGGCTCTTTCACGCCCTTGGTGTCGAGCGCGTTGACGACCTGGTTGTAGATGCGTGCGAGCGTCGCGAAACGGCGTGCGGCTTCTTCGGGATCCGGGCCGGTCTCCAGTGCTTCCTCTTCCTCTGCGTCCTCGTCCGATTCCTCTGCCTCAGCGTTCGGGGCCGCCTCGCGCGGCAGCTCGAGACGCGCGTTCTGCGGCTGGGCGATCTCGTCCGGAGCATTGGGATCGACGAAACCGACGATGATGTCGATGAGGCGGTTCTGCCCGGTCTTCACCGGCTCGTACTGCCTGAGCATCACGTCGTAGGTTGCCGGGTACATCGCGAGCGCCCTGCGGACGGCATCGAGACCTTCCTCGATGCGCTTGGCGATGCGGATCTCACCTTCGCGGGTCAGCAGCTCTACCGTGCCCATCTCACGCATGTACATGCGCACCGGATCGGTCGTGCGGCCAAACTCGGCATCGACGGCGACGAGCGCGGCAGCCGCCTCCTCGACCGCTTCTTCATCGGGCGTGCTCGCAGTGTCGGCCAGCAGCATCGACTCGGCATCCGGCGCCTTCTCGTACACCGGGATGCCCATGTCGTTGATCATGTTGACGATGTCTTCAATCTGCTCCGGATCAACGATTTCGCTGGGCAGGTGGTCGTTGACCTCGGCGTAGGTCAGATAGCCCTGCTCTTTGCCCCGCGCGATCAGGCGCTTGAGCTGCGACTGGCGCTCGTCGGCGATGTGCGTGACCTTCTTTTCGCTCAAGATCTCAAGCCTCCAGAAGGGGTGGGTGGGCCAAAAAGAACGCGCGAGTATACTTGGACCAATCCGGGGCGGCTAGATTCAGCCCCCGGACTCGCCATCAGGGGTTGCGTACGCCGGTTCCGGCACCCTTGCGGGCGTTTAGAAGTTCTTGAAGCTCAAGCTTTTCCTCGGCCGAGAGACCCGCCTCGTCCGCCTTCCTCAAGAGCTCGTCGGTGCGCTCGGCAGGGCCTGCCTCGTGGACCAGTTTTTCGATCGTTGTCTGCAGTTCCCGGGCCGCTGCCTTGGGTTCGCTGACGAGGCTCTCGATCGATGCGAGCTTCATCAGATGCGCGCCTTCGGGTCGCTCCCGCCAGCGTTCGACGACGGCCGCCTTGTGAGGAGCTGGTCGCTGCTTCAGGTCCGCGATCAGTGCCGCAAGCAGCGAAACCCCCGGCTGGCTCGAACCCGCCAGTCGTTCGGCGCCCTGCACCTGTTGTGCCGCCTCCGGAACATTGAGGAGCATCACAACCGCTTGGCGTACCAGGCTGCCACGACCCGAGCTCACCGCCGTACCAGTCTTCGACCGTCCCGGCCGCTCCATTTGCACCTCATCCGTGGCGGGCAGCAGCAGGCGCGCCAGCCTGGTGGATGGCATGCGCACGCACTGAGCCAACCGATCGATGAGGAGTTCGCGATATATGCCCGGAACGATCCTTTGCAAGAGGGGCTTCGCCAGTTCTGCCAGCCGCGCCCGGCCGTCGACATGCTCCAGATCAACCTGCCCGGCGAAATGCTCGACGAGATACTCGGAAAGCGGCAACGCACCGGCCAGACGCCGCTCGAAGGCATCCTTGCCTTCCTGGCCAACCAGCGAATCGGGATCCTGCCCTTCGGGAAGAAACATGAACTTGAGCTGCCGGCCGTCACGGGCCTGGGGCAGGGCATTCTCGAGTGCACGCCATGCCGCCGCGCGACCAGCGCGGTCGCCATCGAAACAGAACACGACTTCGGACGTCAGGCGGAAGATTCGATTCAGGTGCTCGGCCGTCGTCGCCGTGCCGAGCGTCGCCAGCGCGTAAGTCACACCCGCTTGATGCAGCCGAACCACATCCATGTAGCCTTCAACGACCAAGAGTCGATTGAGGGCCTGGCGTGACTGGCGTGCTTCGTAGAGGCCGTAGAGCTCCTGGCCCTTGTGGAAAACCGATGTTTCAGGCGAGTTGAGGTACTTCGGTTCGCCCTTGTCGATGATGCGCCCGCCGAATGCGATCACGCGTCCACGGGCGTCCCGGATCGGGAACATGATCCGGTCCCGGAAGCGGTCGTAGAACCCGCCGTCAGTTTCACGGCCAGGCCCGCTGCGCTCGATGATCAGTCCGGCGGCGGAAAGCCTGCGCCGCGCCGTCTCGCTTGCGCCGAATCGCTTGAGCACGGCGTTCCACGAATCAGGCGCGAATCCGATACCAAACGTGGCCGCTGTCTCGCCGGTGAGGCCGCGACCCTTCAGGTACTCGATCGCGCGCGCGTCGTCCTTGAGGGCGTCGCGGTAGAACTGCGCGACACGACCCATGAGTTCATACAGTTCGTCGCGCCCGGTGTCGCGACGCTCGCCACCCGCTTCGCGTGGAACCTCGAGACCCAGGCGCGATGCGAGCTCTTCGACCGCTTCGACGAAGCCGAGGTGGTCGTATTCCATCAGGAAACCGATCACCGTCCCGTGCGCGCCGCAACCAAAGCAGTGATAGAACTGCTTCGCCTGGCTGACTGTGAAAGACGGTGTTTTCTCGCCGTGAAACGGGCAGCAGGCCTTGAATTCGCGACCCGCTTTCTTGAGCGGAACGCGGCTGCCGATCACATCCACAATGTCGGCGCGGGCGATCAGCTCGTCGATGAAATGTTGGGGAATGAGAGACAAGAGAAAGACAGTGACCAGGGCTTAGCGGTTAGTGGGCGGCCAAGAAGGATAAGCCCCTCTTCTGCTAACCGCTAACCGCTTCCTCTTCAGCCGCTCAGCTTGGCCTTGACCTTCGCTCCAACCACCGCCATGTCCGCCCGTCCCTGCGCCTGCGACTTGATCACGCCCATGGCCTTGCCCATGTCCTTGACCGAAGTGGCGCCGGTGGCAGCGATGGCTGCGGCGATGAGGGCATCGATTTCCGCTGCGGAGAGCTGCGATGGCAGGTAATTCTGCAGGAGCGCGATCTCGGCGGATTCCCGCGCCACCAGGTCGGCGCGCCCGCCGGCCTCGAAGTGCACCACGGACTCCTTGCGGCTCTTGATCATCTTCTCGAGCACGCTTATCACCTGCGCATCGTCGAGCTGGATGCGTTCATCGACTTCCCGTTGCTTGATGCCGGCGAGAATCATGCGCAGCGTAGCGAGACGTTCCTTCTCGCCCGCCCGCATGGCGGCTTTGACATCTTCCTGGATCCGCTCCTTGAGGGCCATGGAGCGTGAATCAGCGCGGTGCCCGCATCCCGTCGCGCGACAAGCGCTTCATGTGGCGCTTGATGGCCGCGGCCTTCTTGCGTTTCCGTTCCTGCGTCGGCTTCTCGTAGAATTCGCGCCGCCTGAGCTCCGTCAGAATGCCGGCCTTTTCACAGGCGCGCTTGAAACGCCGCAGGGCGGCATCGAAGTACTCGTTCTCTCGGACACGAACGCTGGGCATCGAAACCTCAATTTGAGGGATACGCGTCAGGCGGGCCCTGACGACGAAGGGGCGCGATTCTAAAGATGTGTGATTCAAAAGGCAAAAGCCGCTATTCATAGGCAAATGCGCGTACTGGGCATCGAATCTTCGTGCGATGAGAGCGCGATCGCCGTCCTCGACGAGGACGCCGGGCTGCTTGCGCATCGCCTGTTCAGCCAGTCGGCGCTGCACAACGCATACGGCGGCGTGGTGCCCGAGCTGGCGTCACGCGACCACGTCCGTAAGTTGTTGCCGCTGCTCAAGGAAACCCTCCTCGAGAGCTTGAGCTCCCCGGCCGATATCGGCGGTATTGCCTACACCGCGGGTCCGGGTCTGGCTGGCGCCCTGCTCACCGGCGCTGCGCTGGCCCGGAGCATCGCCTACGCATGGAATGTCCCGGCCATCGCGGTCCATCATCTCGAGGGTCACCTGCTCGCGCCCATGCTGGAGACGCCGGCGCCGGTGTTTCCGTTCCTGGCGTTGCTCGTCTCCGGCGGGCACACGATGCTGGTGGATGTCGAAGGCTTCGGCCGATACCGGATCCTGGGCCAATCCCTCGATGACGCGGCCGGCGAGGCATTCGATAAGACTGCCAAGCTCCTCGGCCTTCCGTACCCGGGCGGCGCCGAACTTTCGCGCCTCGCCGAACGGGGTCGCCCGGGGGTCGTCGTGCTCCCGCGTCCGATGCTCGACCGTGCCGGTTTCGATTTCAGCTTCAGCGGGCTCAAGACGGCGGCCCAGCATGCCTTGCGAGCCGCTCCCGCAAGTGATGAAACGCGCGCCGATCTCGCCGCTGCATTCGAAACCGCAATTGTCGAGACCCTGCTCGTCAAGACGCAGCGCGCGCTCGCTGAGTCCGCTCGAGAGAGACTGGTCGTTGTAGGCGGTGTCGGCGCGAATAGTCGGCTGCGCGAACGTCTGCGTGCGATGGCCGAACGGCGGGGCGTCGAGGTCTTCTTCCCGCGAGTCGAGTTCTGTACTGACAATGCCGCGATGATCGCCGTCGCGGGTCTGTGGCGGCTGAAGCAGGGGCAACGCGCGGGACTGCCGATCCACGCGCGGGCGCGGTGGCCGCTTGACACGCTTTCAGCGCCGGGTGCCGCATGAGCGGGGACAAGATCTTTCTTCGCGAGCTCACCACCGAGACCATCATCGGGGTCTACGCCTGGGAGCGACGCGTGAAACAGACGGTCGGGAGCGATCTCGAGATC
>Ga0180104_1000073_pt1 | contig 23864 bp, 40 predicted proteins | sample EasRiv730_16_1Da_FD_121791 | JGI IMG/M metagenome (GOLD analysis project Ga0180104, IMG submission 121791) | Soil microbial communities from meander-bound floodplain in the East River, Colorado, USA - East River metaG ERMLT730_16_1Da | ecosystem: Environmental > Terrestrial > Soil > Floodplain ... | reverse complement strand
AAGAACTACGCCTTGAGTTATTCCGCCACTGCGAGGACAGCGAACCGCTCGCGATTGTATATCTCAAATGCTGGAGTAAAGCATACAGGTACTGGAAGAAGGCTGAGACCTACGCCAACCACATTAACACCCTATTCACAGACGCCGAAGCAGACCAACGCGAAGAAACCTATGCAACCCTGTTATCTGACTTCCTTGGAGGCTTGCACCCCGGAGACAGCATCGAGGAAGAAATATCAAAACGTGAAGAAATGGAGATAATCAAAATCATAGTAACCACCCTGACGCCCCGCCACCAAAAAATCTTTATGCTCAGGTACTCAGGTATGAGCACCCGCGAAATAGAACGCCGACTTGGGTTACACCGCACCGCCATATCAAAAACGCAACTCCCCAAAATCCGCGCGGCCTTCGCAAATCACCATTTAGCCGCCCGACTTTTCACCGAGGCAATCCCATCATGACCACACCCGCAAACCCCACACCCCGCCAACGAATCGCCCACGCACGCATTAGTTATAACTATTGCTCAATCTGTGGACACGTCCCGAACTGTCACATCGACGAACCCAATTACGCGCCCCTAAAATTTTGGGACGCGGACGACGGCTGGAGAATCGGCACACTATGCCGCCCCTGTGCGGAGGAAGAGCTCGACCGCCAGCCGAAACCGGAGGACTACGCATACTCGAAATATTACGAACTCCCCACCGAAATCGAAACCGACGAAGACCCATTAGAAGCAATCTAAGAAGAGGATAAAAAACCATGACCACACCCGCAAACCCCACACCCCAAGAACGCGCCGAACAATTCCGCACGGAGATTAAATCCCTGCTGGATGCACTCGACACCAAAATTGAATCCATGCGCGCCGATCTCAGCGCAGACCTAGAATCCCTACGCGCCGAAATGCAACAAATCCGCGAGGGACTGACCCACGCCAGCCAGCCAGCGCCCGCCACAGGCAATTTTGCTCAGATGATGATTGACACCATCATCATGACCACGAACGACAACGGGAAGCCAGTTTACAAAGCCACCGGCGAACCCTATCAAAAATACGGCGTGCGCGTCTGGGACGAGGTACTACCGAAACTTGGCATTGATCCCGCCACACTCACACCAGGTAAAAACCCCGTCGGACCGATAGCCGCCCGCGTCCTGATGAATGAACCCGAGGAGGGCAAGACCACACAGCCGCGCAAAGTGATCGGCAAAGCGTAACGACCCGCACGAACCCAACAAACAGCCCGCCAGCGCGCGGGCTATTTGGGTTTAATCCCCAAAAAAAATTTTTAACGGCTGGCGCCGTTCTGCTACGCAGCAAGCTAGATCCGCTTCCTGTTTTCTGCCAGGCGGGCAGGCGCGGAGCATCACCAGAAGATTGATCCCGTTTAATGATTTGCTGAAGCAAATCACGCTGACCTGTTTAGCGACAGCTGGTCCCGTTTCATTCCTGCCGCGCGCCGAGAGAGGGGGAGACCTGGTCCCAGACAGATCCCGATCGATCCTGCCTGCTCCTGCCCCAACCCCTAGGCAGGAAAACCGCAGGCAGCCCTGCGTGCCCTAGCCATCTATAAAAATGTGCGTGCGAACTTCACGCACGCATTTTTATAGACGCACGCCGGAAAACCCAGGGAGAGCGCGCGGACGCCCGTGTCTGCAGACACGCTTCCCTAAGCGCATAGCCACATCGGCGCGCGCCCAGAGCTAGCCGCTGGCAGCCGCCCGCACGCCCACCGCCCGAACCGACCAGCGCGCGTGCCCTTATGACTACACGCGCCGAGTTGCAATAAATCGACCCGTGAAATCAATTACAATCAGCCTTATGAACGCCGAAGATGAAACCCTTCTGAACGCGTCTGAAGTCGCCAGAACCCTCGGAGTGTCTTCAGCCGCCATCAGCCAATGGCTGGCTGAAGGCGAATTCCCGCACGCCTTTAAACTCAATCCCAACCACTCCAAATCCCCCTGGCGCATCCCGCGCGCCGACGTCACCGCCTATATCGAGAAACGCGCCCGCGCCCGCGGCTACTTCTACGTGCCCCCCGCCCAGCTGGCCAATTTGTAACCTTCCGCCTCTACCCAACTCCAGACTAAGATGCTATAGTGATTTTGGACAGACCTACTCCGATATAGGTCTGTCCACCTTTTAAGTCCCGTCGCCGGCGGGACAAGCGGAGTAGGTCTGTCAGGAGTCTCCATGCCAGCTACTTCGCGACCCGGACCGGGGAAATAATGCCTGCACCCAAAGGCAACACCAACGCCCTCAAACATGGCTTCTATGCCACGCGTTTCACGGCAGACGAGACCGCGCGTCTCGACGATCAAAAACCCGCCGACGTCCAGGCCGAGATCGCCCTGCTGCGCGTCTGCATCGACCGGCTGACCACCCAGCTCCAATTCGACGAGCTCCCCGATCCGCCAGCGATCGAGGAAACCAGCCAGACGATCGGCTCCGCCGATCGAACGCGCGACGATCACTACCTCAAGCAGCTCAACACGCTCTCGCTCATGACGCAGTCCCTGGCAACACTCGCCCGCACCCAGCACATGATCCACGGCAAATCCGGCGACGTCGTCGACAGCATCCTCAAGGCTCTCGAGGAGATCCGGATCGAGATGGGGATCTAAATGAGCACCCTCCAGCAAATCATCAAAAACGTTGCCAGGACCTTCGACCGCTTCACCGCGCGCGGCGGCGCCATCCAGATGCGACCCTACCAGCTCGAACCGGCAGACGCCATCATCAATTCCGTCGTCAATCAGCAAAGCCTGACCATCATCCTCATCGTCTCGCGCCAGGCAGGCAAGGACGAGCTCCTCGCAAATCTGATCGCCTACCTCATGAACCTCTTCGCCCACCGCGAAGTCGGGATCGTCGTCGCCAATCCCACCTACAAGCCCCAGACCCTCAACTTTATCGTCCGGCTCGAAAACAGACTCAAAGCCAACCTGCTCACGCGCGCCTTCTGGAAGAAGCGCTCGGACTACATGCGCATGATCGGGCGCGCGGTCACGATCCTGCTCTCCGGCGATAAAGACGCCAAGGTGGTCGGCGCCACCGCAAGCTTGCTCCTGGTGATCAACGAAGCCCAGGACATCACGCCAGCCAAATATGACAAGGATTTCGCGCCCATGGTGGCCTCCACCAACGCCACCCGCGTGATCGTGGGCACCTCCTGGACCTCAGGTACCCTGCTGGCGCGCGAGGAAGACGCCGCGCGGCAGCTGGAAGCTCAGGACGGCATCCGGCGCGTCTTTCTCTACACCGCCGACGACGTCCGGAGCGTCAATGAACCCTACGGGAAATTCGTCGACGGCGAAGTGCGCAAGCTCGGGCGCCAGCATCCCCTGGTCAAGACCCAATACTTCTGCGAGCGCATCGACGCCCAGGGTGGCATGTTCCCCGCCCGCCGCCTGGCACTGATCCAGGGGGATCAACCCGCGCAGGACGATCCCATCCCTGGACATATCTACGCCTTTCTGATCGACGTCGCCGGTCAGGATGAAGCCGTGCTCGAACTGGATGGACTCACCAATCCCGGGCACAACAAAACCACGCTCTCGATTGTCGACATAGATCTCTCGTCCCTCGACATCCTGCAGGCACCCATCTACCGCCCGGTAAGCCGTTGCGATTGGCAGGGATCCAACCATGTCGATATCTTCGGCGCGCTCTGCGCGCTCGTGGACCGCTGGGAGCCGCTCTACATCATCCAGGACGCCACCGGCGTGGGGGAGGGGCTCTGGGGCATGATGTTCAGGAAATACCCCTCGAGGGTCACCGGTGTGAAATTCACCGCGCCGCTCAAGTCCGAGATCGGCTACGGCTTTATCGCCGCCATCGAATCCGGCCGCTTCCGCGATTGCGCCCGCACGGAAGAAGTCCGCGAACAATACGAAAAATGCCAGACCCAGATCCTGATCGGACCGGGAAAAACCATGCGCTGGGGCGTGCCAGACGGCACCCGCAACGACGCCACCGGGCAGCTCATCTTCGATGATTACCTCCTGGCCGACAGCCTGGTCTCTCAGCTCGATCTCCTGACCTGGTACGTGCAGACGGAGACCACCATCATCGAGACGAAAGACGTGCTCGAAGAGATGGACAGGAATTACTAAATGGCCACTAAGAAGCAACTTGAACAACAAGTCCAGGCGCTCGAGCGCGCCCTGGCTGTCGTCGACACCGACGCCAGCTTCTTCCCCAAGACCGGACTCAGTGAGCTCTACCGCGATCGCGCCGACTACGATCGTGACAAGATCTTCGAGGAGTGCCTGCGTGCCTGGCGCGTGAATCCCCTGGCGCGCCGCATCGTCAAAATGATCACCGCCTTCGTTGTTGGCAAAAAGGGCATCTCCCTGTCGTCCCCACATGCTGCCACAAACAAATTCCTGCAAGCCTGGTATTCAGATCCGCTCAACAATTTCCGCAAGAACATCAAGCGCTGGATGGACGAGCAGACCCGGACCGGCAATCTATTCTTTTTGTTCACAGTCGACAAGGTCACCGGCATGTCACACGTGCGCGCCGTGCCGGCCGAGATGATCAAGGAGATCCAGACCACCGAGAACGATATCGAGCAGGAGACCTTCTACATCCCCAAGGACCTCGGCGCCTCACCCTGGGTCGCTTTCAACCCACTCGAAGAGCAAGAGACATTCATGGTCCATTACGCAGTTAACCAGCCGGTCGGGGTCCCCTGGGGGGAGCCAGATCTGGCGCCACTGTTGGTCTGGCTAGGACGTTATGCCTCCTGGCTCGAGGACCGCGTCCGCCTGAATCGTTTCCGCAGCGTGTTCATGTATGTCGTCAAAGGAAAATACAAGAACACCACAGAGCGCAAAGCGCGCGAGATGGAGATCAACGCCAACCCGCCCAAACCTGGCAGCGTGCTTGTCACCGACGATTCTGAACAATGGGACACACTCGCCGCCCAGCTCGACGCCTTCGACGCCACCACAGACGGCCTGAACATCAAAAAGATGATATCGGCCGGCACTCCCTTCCCCTTGCATTATCTGGCAGAGCCGGAGAGCGCCACCCGCACCACTGCCGAGGCAGCCGGGACTCCGACCTTCCGTTCCCTCGAAGACACTCAGGACGATTTTTTCAACGTCATCGGCAGCCTGGCTAAGATCGCGGCCATCGTACGCAAGAAGTACGACCGGCGCGTGAATCCAGACGCCGGCATCGAGGTCTCAGGCGCCGATATCACCGAGCGCGACAACGCCACCCTCGCACTTGCTTTCTCGCGCGTCTATGGTCCCCTGTCCGATATGTTCGATCGCCAGATGGTCGAAGCCGAGGAAGTCTTGCGCCTGTCCTATCGCATGGCTGGTGAAGTCTACGAACCAACTGGCCAAGTAACCGGCATTCGCAGACCACTCAAAGCCGTCGCGCCGCCTGCCGCACCCAGCGAGCCGGAGCCAGGCGAACCGTCTGAAGAACCCGAGGAGTAGCCAGCATGAAAAAACCGATCGCATTCCCCATCCTGTACGGCGAAGCCATGCTCGCCGACAAACCACCTGCAGGGCAGCGCACCCAGATGCTGGCACAGATCCAATCCGGAGAACTCGAATACATCGACGTGCCCGCCGCGGTCTTCAAGGCCGTCTATCCCAACCGCAACTTCCTGCGCTTCCAGGACGAAGAGCTGCCAGCCTTCGCCTCGTCATTCAAGGACCAGCCTTTCCTGCGCAATCATGATCAGCAGGACATCGGCGCCAGAGATGGAATTATCAACTCTGCAGAGTTGGAGGATAGAACATTCGTTCAAACCCTGCGCATCACCACCCGCAGTGGCATGACCGATTACGTCGAAGGACGCATCGATCGTTTCTCGATCGGCTGGCACTACAAAGACATCTTCTGCACGATCTGCAATTCCTCCTGGTTTCAGTGCCCACACTGGCCCGGGCGCGAGTACGACACGCCCGCCGGCATGAAGTTGTGCGAGCTCATCTTCACCCAGCCGCGCGGCAAGGAGACCTCGGCAGTCAACACGCCGGCGGTCGAGGGGACAGGTCTCCTCGATTCGCAAAGCCAATCAGAGCTCGAAACATTCAAACTCAGTCTCAACGGCGGGACTTCGCCCGCCGATCACAACGCTCTCAAGGCGTCAACTCGAATCCAAAAAGGAGCTGCAACCATGAAAGTCAAAGTCCGTCGCAATGGTGTTGTGCTTGATGTTGAAGAGAGCGAAGTTCTCTCCACCGACGAGCGCGTCACCGAACCCAATCCCATCCTCAGAGAGATCGAATCCAACCGCCAGGCAGCGGCTGGCCTGCTCAACGAGCAGGAACGCATCGCCGATCTGGAGCGCCAGCGCGCCGAGTCGGATACCATCCTGATCGCTCAGCTCGAAGCCCTGCTCGATCAATCCCTCGCCAACTCGCGCCTGCCCGAGCGCACCCAGAAGCGCCTGCGCGCGCAGTTCAAGGGTCGCAAATTCCAACCCGTGGAACTCTCCACCGCCATCCAGGAAGCGCGCGAGGAGATCTCGGAGCTCACCGCCTCCGGACAGATCCAGGGACCCGGACGCGTCTCGCAGATGTTCAACTCTGCCGACATGATCCAGGCTGCCATGGACGACCTACTCGAAGCCCCGCGCGAGCAGGGCGCCGAGACCCTCAAAGCCCACCGTTTCAACGGCATCCGGGACGCCTACATCCAGCTCACCGGTGACAATGAATTCACTGGTGGATACGATCCGCTCTCGATCCTGGCGATGACCTTCCCGGCTGTGATCAAGAACTCCATGAACAAGCGCCTGATCGCAGCCTGGGGCCGCTACGATATCGCCGGCTATGGCTGGTGGAAGTCGATCGCCACCGTTGAGAAATTCGACGACCTCAAGGACGTCGACTGGATGGTGACCGGCACGATCGCCAGCCTGCCCATCGTCGAGCGCATGGGCGAATATACCGAGCTGCCCATCGGCGACAACGTCGAGACGATCTCCTGGGTCAAGTATGGCGGCTATGTGGGGATCGCCCTCGAGGATATCCTCAGGGACAATACGCGCGCCTTCAAGAAATTCCCGGACGAGGTCGCCCTGGGCGGCATTCGCAATATCTCCGAGCAAGTCGCGGGCATCTTTACCTCCAACTCTGCAGCCGGTCCCACCATGGCAGACGGCGGCGCCCTCTTCAATGCAACAGCCGTGACCACCGTCGGCGGACACGCCAACCTGCTCACTACCGCGCTTGGCACGGATTACACCGCCTGGGAAGCCGCCGCCTCGGCTGTCTACAACCAGCCCATGCTGGTCCGGGACGCGACCGGCTACGCCGGCACCGGCAAGAAGCAGGCACTCGATCCCAAGTTTTGGTTAGGTCCGCGCGCCCTGCGCGGAGCCGCCAACAACCTCTTCGTTCAGCGCCAGCCCTCCGTCACCACCAACTCCGATTGGTACGGCACGGTCACACCCCTCACGGTCCCTGAATTCACCGACGCCACCGATTGGGCAGCCGCGGTCGATCCAACTGTCCTGCCTGGTGTAATGATAGGACACATGTTCGGAGTCATGCCGCAGGTCTTCGTCGCCGGCGGAGAGCAGAACCCGGCCATGTTCGCCAACGACGAATCACGCATCAAGGTCCGCCAGTTCCTGAATGTGGGCGTTGCCAATTGGCGCGCGCTGCACAAGAACAACGTCGCCTAGGCGAGCGAGCTTCTTTACTCACCCTCGCGGGCGTCCGCTTTCAGCGAACCCCCGAGGGCATTAGTCCAACCCATAAGGAGTAAACATCATGGGATACGTCCACGATACACACATGCAGCAATACATTCCACCGACCGCGTTTTCCTTTGTCACAGGGACATGGACACACGCAGCCGGCAACGTTGCGCACACGATCGTCATGCAAAAAGCCGCCGGCGCAGAGACAGCCACGGTTACCATTCCCCTGCTGGTCCCCGGCAACAGCGTCGACCTCAAAGGCTCGAAGATCAACAGCGTCGAGATCGACTATGAAATCCTGACCGCCGCGGCGACCTCGATTACCGCAACCGTTTGGAAGATTGCGCGCGGCGCAGATGACGCCGTGGCCGTGGCCACCCAGGTCACCGCCACCCAGGACCTGACCGCCGCCACCACCGCCGCAGATGTTGATCAACACAATCTGCTGGTCACCATCACCACGCCCGAATACATCGACGACGACGATCATTGGTTCGTCGAGCTCGCTTGCATTTGCGCAGGCACAACCGTCCTTGAATTCCTGGGCGCCCAGGTCAATTACACATTTAAGGCATAGGTGCACCATGCCAGACAAACTTCTTGAACTCGCACAAGCCTATGCCAAAGCCAAAGGCACCGCCGTCCTGGACTTCCATCCCAACGAGGACGGCACCATCACGATCATCCTGGTCTCCGGTCCCAAGCTCCGGCTCACGCCGGAGGAGATCCAAGCCGCGGTCGACGAGCGCAATCTTGAGCTCAAGATCGCCCAGGCACAGCTCGACGCGGCCAATGCCGTCGTCGCAGGCAAGTCCAGTCTGAAATTCCTGCAGAAGGGCACTGAGCAAATCAAAATCGACGACGGAGTCGACGATGAGGAAGCCACCCTCGCCGCCAAAGCGCTCCAGGCCCGTAAAGCCGCAGCCAGAGAAGCAGCAGCCAAAAAGAAAGATAAGTAGGCATGCCTCCCTTCTTCAAATCCCTCGCCTTCTGGCAGGCGCTCGCCTATGTGATCGCTGCCCTGGTTGCTTACTTCACGCCCTATAAGCTCGAAGCAGGCGTCCTGCTGGCCGTGATCCTGGCTGTGTTGAAACTCTTCCAGATCCTGCCCGAACTGCGCGCCCGCGGACTACTCTAATCTCTACTCTCCCGCGCGCCCGGGCGCGCGGGAGAGAAAGGACTCCCATGAACCAAATCTGCCTGATCATCGCCGCGGTCTGCTTTACCATAGGCGCATTCAACAAGCTCGCCGCGGCCATCTCACCAGTAGTCACCTGGCAAAACGCGGGACTGGCGTTCATCGCCCTGGCGCTGATTTTGGGATAAGCAATGCCATTCGTAAGCGACGAGCAACGCAAAGCCGCCTTTGCACGGATGAAGGGACGCGGCGGACGCAACCCGACGGGAAACAGAGCGCCGCGCCAGCCAGCCAACGCAGCCGATGACATCCTTATGCAGATTCTAGGCAACTGGATTGCAAGCGGAGGCGATCCATTCATACCCATGCCGCCCGGACAAGGCATCCCAGGGACACCAGGCGGACCCGTCACCCTCACAGGCGGAGCCATCTACGGGACCGCCGCCTCAGATTGGGCGATACACGTAGCCGGAACCCAAACGCCGAGCTACGGGACCACGCCGGGCTATGGAACAACATTCGACACAGACATATCAATCAACCAATTCCTGCCGGCACAAACGTTCTGGGGATATTTGTACCTTGCCCTGCAAGGGATCGACCCGCTCACCGGACAGATCCAGCCAGGCATAGGCGCGCCAGGCACACTTCACGACCCCATAACGCTGGAGCTGGTTCACCAGGAAATCGATGCAGGATACCACTACGGCGACGACACCAGCCTCATCAATCGCGGCACCCATGCAGCATTCCATGGAAACGTAGCGCCCACGATCCTACCCATGCACCCAGACGCCTACAGCGACCGCCCCTGGTGGGCGCAATAGGAACACCTAATGAGCGATAGCCTTCCAACCCTGATCGGCAAAGTTCAGAACATCCTGGGAGATGCAATCGGGACCTACTTCACCACCGCAATTTGCACCGCCGCTATCAGGCAAGCCCTCAGTGAATGGAACCTCCGAGCGCCCATCCATGCAGCCGTGACCATTACCGGAGTCAACAATCAATACGAGTACGAGCTATCCGACGAGGACGCCGATTCTTGCGAAATTCTCGACGTGCTCAGACAGGGAACGAATAACAACGAACTCGACATCTCACTTGATTTCGACCAATATGACGAAGATGAGCGCCTCTTCTTCCGGCTGCGCCAGCCAGTCACCACCAGCGACACGCTCATAGTGAGATATACCCTCTATCACACAATCAATGGACTGGATAGCCAGGTCGAAAGCACCATGAAGAGCAAGGACGATCAAGCCATCGTCGATGGAGGCGCGTTCTTCTCGATCATGATCAGAGCCACCGCACGCATTGAGACGATCAACTTGAGCCAGGACCAGAGCGACAATTACAGAGAGATTGCCGGAGGCTTCGCCACTGCGTTCACACAGCGGCTTGCCGCTGCCGCAAAGACACGCCGCGCGCCGGTCGGAGAACCAGACACGCGCGCCTGGAACGATCAATATCAGACCTGGGACAAATAATGCAGCCCCTCGCCTTCCTGGATTTCCTCACCAGCCTCTACGACCCCCACGGCGACCCACACGCCGCCGGCGTCAGCGCGCTGGCTGGACTGCTTGCCAATGCAGCCGGACTCGAGTCCCACGAGATCCAGCAGATCGAGCTTTCCGCCCGCTATCACGACATCGGCAAGATCGCCATCCCCGAGGACATCCGCAGACGCGCCGGACTCTACACACCTCTTGAACGTCACACCATGGAAAAACACTCCGAGGTCGGCGCCCAGATGCTCCAACTACTCGACTTCGATCCCCAGGTCATCGCCACCGTCCTGGGACACCACGAGAATTTCGACGGCTCTGGCTACCCTGCGAGCCTGCGCCGCGACATGATCCCCCTCGGCGCCCGCATCATCCGCATCGTGGATAGCTTCGACTCCCTCACCCACGACCGTGGTTATCGCCGGGCCTGCTCCCAGCGCCGGGCGCTCGACATGCTGCGCAAGGTCCACTACCGCTACGATCCTCGTCTACTGGACATCTTCCATGAGGTGATCGGCGCTCGCTGGACCACCCCCGAACCCTAATGGATCCCGGAACCATCTCGCTTGTTATCGGTCTTCTAACGTTTATCGGCGGCATCGCCACCCTCATCCAATCGCGCCGCCTTGTCAAATCCCAATCCCGCACCATGGACGCCGACGCCTTCGAGAAATTCCAGAGCACCCTCACCAAACTCCAGGAGCGGAATGATGAGATCTACCAGGAGAATGTCACTCTGCAGGTCGCAGACACCAACAACGCACGGACCATCCAACAGCTTACGATCCGCCTCGAAGAACGCGATGCTCAACTCTCCACCGCCACCAAACAACTCGACCTGCTGCGCGAACTAGCCCGCACCGCGCCCGTCACCGAGACACTCAAAACCCAACTCGGCGCGATGAACACCATCGTCGCCAATCTGCAATCCGCCCAAGCGGAAATGAACCAACTCATGATCGACCGCGAGAAGGCATATAAGGAACTGTTCGATTCCACCCGCAATCTCAAGTCGAAACCAGTCGAGGTGAAGTAATGCCGCGCACACTGCCCGCCGCATTGACAACAGTAATGGACGCCGGAGCCTATGAGCCGTATTTGCGCGTGCATATGTGCGACGTCCCGGAAAACCCACCACAAGCAACCGCCCAGCCGTTAGGGTTTGTCCTGCATCCACTCACGGCAACTATAAGATTTCCCCGCGTCACAGACGATGTAAGCGCAATGGAATATTTTCGCCTCGAAAGAGGAGCACTTATCAGCGGTACCCCATCCACCATATCAAGCGCATGGTTCAAGACACTGGATGCCACATACGACGGTAGACTCGTCGTGCTAAGAGGCACCTTACTGGACACAGAATACTACGAAGCAACCGACGGCGATACATTCCAGGAAGTGATAGAAGACATATGCAGCCAGAGCACCGCGGCTTTCACATTTGAATACGAAGGAACCGCCGCATGGAAAGCCTATCAATTCTACCCAAATGGAGAGACGCCAATCTTCAGCCCCGGAGCCGAGTTATTCAGACTGCTAAGACAAAAATATCTTGTCTTCGCAACTGAGGACGGATTCGACGGAACCAACAATAATATATTCTTCTTCTGCGCTCCACAGGCCCGCACAACAGACTACACAATCACCGATCAAATATTCACAGGTAACGACCACACAGAAAACAGAAGGCTAATCTTCACTGATGAAGACGGAGCACTTCACAGCCAGGGCGCGGCAACTCTACCAATCCACAACTTTGGTTTCTTACCATCTACCTCCGCATTCCCTGCCGCAAATCCAACAAATCTATATGTCGGCTCAACCTCATCAAAGCTACCCGTTCACTTGAAATACAGAACCGGAGACCGCGTAAACTGCAACGGCGACGGAACCACCCTCAACACCATCCTAAACGCAAGAGTAAAAGTAACAGAAATCCTAGACCTGAACAGCACCCCGGCATGGTATCAGATCATAGAGCCCCTTGTATGGTTCAGTGGAGGAAGCCCCAATGCCGACCTTGACATTATTCGAAGACATGGCTTCTCAGGACCAGGACTATACCCAAACCAAAAGCCGACACAGTTTTCAGACATCGAACAATCGACCTTCGAGCCGGGACCACGCGGCGAGGGTGACGGGAGCTTCTCGAAGCTAACGACCGGACGATTTACAGAAATATTATCGGCGAACGAGAACACACAACAAGCCGCATTCGAGAAGATCGACAAGCACACACACGACAGCTTATATGCACCCATTGCCAATGGCGTGACCAACGGAGACAGTCACAATCACGTAGGCGGGGATGGGGCTACCCTGAAGTACACGGAGACTCTATCCAACTTCCTCAACGTGGTAGTACCTGCCTCCAGCACAAGGCAGACAGCACCATGGAAGGACATGCTAGATACCACGGCTAACAATATTCCCCTCCTGGAGGGTGGTGACCTTACTTATCTTACAGTTCGTCTTTCCACTGCACAGCCTGCCAGCGGCAGTCTGGTTTGTACCATGTACATCAATAATGCAGCCACAGCCATGGTGGTCACGATCCCGTTGAGTTCTGGCTCCGGCACGTATCAAGACACCACGCATACGATCTCCGTAAATGATGGCGACACCCTCCGATGGGAAGTAGTCAACAATGCGACCGCAAACAGTGCTGCCATCACAGCCATCTCAACGAAACTCACGAAACAAACCACATAAGGAAATCCTATGGCGCAAATCACAATCACAATCCCCGATGCAATCCTGCCGCGCGTGATCAACGGATTCGCCAGGCGATACAACTACTCCCCCATCCTGGAGGATGGCAGTTCCAATCCAGAGACAAAAGCCCAATTCGCAAAACGAAAGCTGATCGAGTTCATCAAGAGCGCGGTCCGCGAAGCAGAGATCCAGGACGCCACCAACGCCGCCGCGACCACTGCCGCCGCCAGCGTCGACACAGACATCACTTTGAGCTAACGCAGCCCCGCCAGCAGCTGCTGCTTCAACACCGATTTATATTCGTTCAGTTTCTCTTGTGCCACTTCGGGCCGGACTACGATCGTAGGAACGTCCATCGTTCATCCTTTCACATTGGGCCACATCTTCAAGATCTTCCGCATCAGCTCGGCATGCGCAAGCTGCCATTTCGCCATCTCACTGGCATAGATAGCATCAAGTTCTCGGTTGCGCACCTCTACCAGCCGGTTAGCCTCCTCGCGCTGTGCCTCTCGTTCCTCCGGATCACGTTTGTTGAAATAAAGTTTCTTGCTCCATGTTTTTTCCCCGGCTAGTGGAGGAAGGTAAGCATCAAAGAATTTCATGTCCAAGCTCTCAGGATCCTCGTACACATGAACCTTCGCTCTCCTGCGCACGGGCTTCGACGGAATGACCGGCAAGACTGCATCCGCATACTTCCACCACTTCCAGGCGGCAGACTCCGCTTGTTCCCGTCCCCCATAGTTTCGATCAGCAAACGACCGGGATCCAATCCACTCGACCCGGTAGACCCGAGCGAACCAACTATTCTCAACCCTCGAAACAGGTTTCGATTTTCTACGGAAATCGCTTTTCACTTTCTCCTCCTCACTGCCTTACTCTTCAAGGCCATATATCGTGTGAAGCTCACCGCCTTATATCCCAACCCCCGCATGTGCTCAGTGATCATCTCACGCTTCAACGATTTATCATACACCGCCGCCAGAGAATGATATCGAGCAAAATAAAACCATTGCTTGCGACGGGGACTGATCTCCTCCACGAGGAGCTCGAGCACGCGCACAAACTTCTTCCCCGGCGCCACGCTTCCAGAGTGGACCGATGCCACATAACGCCATGACCACGAATGACCATTCAGCCCCGCGATCCGCGATAAACGATCCGCGATATCCTGGTACGCCTGCACCTTTCCCCCTGCCGACAGACTACCCACCAGTTGCCCCAGGTTAATTTTCAGGCGCCCCACGTCCAAAGAGTCAGCCCCCCCTTGACCCTTTTTTCTGACATGCTTCTGACCTCGCGCAAGGGTACTGTAGCCCTTCCCGCGCGTTTCGCGAGAAACTTCACGATTCGCTTTTTGGCTCATCCAGCGCCATCCCCATCTGCTTGGCTTTCGCCGACTGTAAGCCCACGGATTCGAGCCACTTGTCGACTTCGCGCTCGAGGCTCTCGCGCATGGCTTGTGTCGCGCGCGAGTGAAAACGCGCGTCGTCCTTCTGCGCCTTGCGCATCCGGTAGACCTTGCGCATGAATTCATGATAGGGATTACGCTGCGCGGTTGTCATTGTGTTTCTCCAATATCTCTTTCACGTTCTCTTGCCGTTTACGCTCTCGAATCTCTTTGCGTGCCTTCAAGTATTCAGCATAAGAGCACCGTTGAAATCCGATCTCAGCCAGGCGCCAATCAAAGGCATCCGTGTTCACTCTCATGATCCCATTGCCATCCTGATGGACATAGTAAAACCATTCTCTTTTCATAGTTTCCTACCTTTCTTTTTTTTCTTCACTTCATCCCCTTCGATTTCTAAATCGCCGTCGTTCCACGTAGACCAGCGCGCCACGAGCCATTCCTCATTTGTGCATTGCTCAAAGCCGCCCGCCTCCAACACCAGCGCGAACTGACCCAGCATCTCGGAATTACCGGTGATCGAAGCCACCGCCCGCGCGGTCTTGTGTCTAAGATACAATCGCTTATTCACCTGGCAGCCCCTTCTCTTCAAAAAACTGTTTCAAGATCATCGCTTCCACGATCGCCAGTTCCCAATTCATTTTGTTCGTGATGTAGCAGGTCACAGCGATCCCGTTGTACGGAATGCAGATCTCCGCCATCGGCGGCTCTTCCAATTGCGCTGACTTCACGAAAAACATTTGCTGGTCATCCGTGAAGGTCACAAGATAAAAGCGGTTATCCATCCAATTCCTCCTCGTCATACTCCTCGATCCCACCCCTCCGCAGCAGATCCATCAGCGCGGGATATCGTCCCAGGTGACCGTGGATATCCTCGATGACTTTTGCCACCGTGACATAGGAGGGTCGCTGCTTGAAGTCAGGATGTCTCATCGCCAATTGCAGCGCACCGAGCACGGCCAGCAGGACGCCCGGCTCCAGGTCCAGCCGCACAAAGCCGTGTTCTGCTTTCAAGCGCTCCAGTTCCGCCAGCGCTTTTGCAATCAATTCATTATCCTTCATCGTTCAAGCCCTCCCCTTTTTCCAGCGCCAGCAAGGACTCCAGCTGATGATAGAGATCTTCCGCCCCTTCATTCAGCCAACCCCCTTCCAATGTCACCGCACCTGTCGCCAAATGGACCGTGACCCGCGGCATCCAGAACATCAGATATAAGCGCACCATCTCCGCCGCAATTTTGTCCGATTGTGAGGGCTTAGCGATCGTGAACATGCTTCAATCCCTCCGCCGCAATTCGAACGGCTTCCGCGTCGCTCAATTCCACCTCGGTATAGGTAATCAGATTCACAGTTGCCCCATGGACCACAAAGCGATGGCGCTTAATGTGCGTTGGCGAAAAACCAAACGCCCCAGGGATCACCTGGTCCTTGATCAGCAGCTTACCAGCTCCCCGCACGTTGATCACCTCAAACTGTTTGCGCGGGAAGTTCATCACGTCGCGATAGACGATCCAATGCTCAGTCATGGTGGTCTCCTCGCCCTACCAAAAGGTCTCTTTCAGCCTTTTCTCTCCGCAACTGATTCAACTCCCCATGCAATTTATCTAACTCAGCAGCGGCGTTTGTCGCCAAAATTGACAAGGCTTCATGATCGGCTATGTTATCTGCGAAATCTGCGATTTGAGATAACTTCATTATTGCTTTGGCGATTGCGCCTGTAGTTTCATCGTGATACGCCATGTTTCTCATCCTCCATTTCTTCACTTGCACCGGCACCAAGTGCAGGTGTCAATTGATACTCCGCAAACTGCCAGCGGGTTTCCCAATAACTAACAATGCACTCTGCAATTTCAAGCGGATACAAAAAACGACGGCCCACCTGGATCGCCCATTCGTGGTAGTGGACTGTATTGATCTTTAGATCATATTCAGCCGCCTGCAGTTGCCACTCAGCAATCGGTCGATACGGTTCAGACGGATAATACTGAAGTGAGAACGGAGTCCGTTCTAGGATTTCATAGTAGGTCATTCCACCTCCGCTCCCAGCATACTTAACTCATTCCGATAGCAGCTCCCGCACACGCGCCCACCCATCGGAAAAGGAGAGTCGTGCAGGTCGCCCTTCTTCGCCAGGCAATGACACTCACTGCAAATGCCCTGCCATTCCACAGCGGTCCGGAACTCCTCGCACCAGTGGCAGAGAAAGCCGCCACCGTGCTCAGAGGTCACGATCCAGAAATGCTGTCGCTCGAAACAAACTGCTTCAACTCTCATCTGCATCCTCGCTTTCATCGTCATCTCGATTGATATAAGCCGCATAAGGACCTTCCGCGTATTTCCTGCGCGCTTTTTGCCCAAAGAAATCATCCACCTTGCATTTCTCACACCTGCAATTCTCAGCATGCCCATTCTCCCGCGTGGACGGCATAGGCACGTGCTCCAACATACGCGTGATGGCCATCCCCACCGGGTTGTCCCAATTCGCGGGCTCATTCTTCGCCTGCTCCACGCAGACGCGGACATACGCCGCGTCCACCCACTCACAGGCAATCAATTGCTTGCGCTTCGCACCGATGATCACATATTCATCGAGCACCGCGTTGAGAGCCACCATTTCTCCAGGAGTCCGTTTTTCGGACTCCTGGCCTATTGTTGTTGTTGTTGTTGTAATAGAAGCGCGATTTAAAGATAAGTCATCAACAACAACAGAATCAATCCCAGATGTCCGTTTTTCGGACATCTGTATCTCGCGAGAAACAGTCTCAGGCTCCTCCGTGAAATCGATCATCGTCTGGAAGAACGGCAGCAAGTCGCCGCCAGGCGCGAAGATCTCGCGCCCATGCGCCATCACCGACTGTCTCACCACAAGCCCTTCCAATGCCGGCAGCGCCTGGTAGATCGTCTCCCTCTTCAAGCCCGTCCATTCATGGATCTCCTGCACATCCATCGCCCGGCGCACGAATAAAAACGCTAAAAGGATTTGCGCCGGACTACCCTTCAAAGACCTTACCAATCTTCTCACTTTGATCGGCTGCATTGATCACCTCTAAAATTAGGTTTGCGCCCTTTGGGCGGGTTTGGAATCGGTTTGGAACGGAATTCCTGCGGTTTGGGCGGTTTGTTCGGTTTGTGGGTTTGGATAAAATTTCTCCACCAGGTGCACCAGCTCCGCCGTCACAAACCGGGCATTCGCCCGATCGGGCCGCTTCGCCAGCCAGCCCAGCGACTCCCAGCGCGTGCCCAGCTCGCGCCGTTCGCCCTCACTCAGACCCCACACCATCAGCAAGTCTCCGGTGAACTTCCCATCCACCTCCCGCAGCGACCGGCGGACCAGCGCGGCCTCCACCGCGGTGATGGGAGGCACATCACTCACCCCCACCTCCCCAAGTGGCAGCGCATCACCGACCATATAAAACTGCATCGGCTCATACCGATTCGTCCGAAGCACCCCGCGCCCAGGTGGGCGACCCTCCACCCACTTGCCCCAATGGTTCGAGCGCAGGACCAGTGGACCGCTCAGACTCGACAGAGCGATCCGCGTCTGCAGCAGATCGTTCACCCCTGCAGGGATCGTGTCCTTATGCCACTCATGCGCCGCCACGACGATATGCAATCCCCACTTCCTGCCCTGCCGAAGCAGGTCAGCCATACGCGCGAAGATCGACTTGCTCGCCAGGAAATAATTCGCCTCGTCGATGACGAAGCCCATCCGCGGTAGAGGCGCAGGCACCACGCCGCGGAACGCCTCGCTGTTGTAGTCATCGATGTCTGCAGGGATCTTCCCGTCCATAGACGACATCCGGAACTGCATCACCCTGGTTGCCAGTTCCTCCTCGATCGCAGCCAGGACCTTGAGCATGTCCTCTTTGGACCCAGCCACACCCATCGCCGCGCGCTGGTTCCACACGTCCGGGTTGAACGTGTGCAGCTGCGGGTCAGCCAGGTACAACCGCCAGCCGAAGGCCAGCATTTGCCTGGTCAGCAATTCCAGGATCGTCGATTTGCCCACGCCCTGGGCAGCCCCGATCATCACATTGCGTAACTGCCGCGCGTGCATCCGGATCTCTCCCTTCAGTCCCACGCCCAGCCGGAACACATCCGGCTCACCTGGTCCCGCCGGAAATTGGACCAATTTCGGCAGCGACAGCGCGCCGTGCATCAACACTACATAACGCGTCCCTGTTTCCCTGGTGATCGCCACGGGCATCCCGAGCGCCAGCTTCAAACGCCGCGCCACCTCCGGGTGCTCATAGACTTTGATCGAGCGCCCCATCACCAGCGGGTTATAGCTTGCCACCAAATAGACCCGTTCCCCTCGCGTGCTCAGGTCATAAGCCATCGGAGGAGCTAACTTCAATTCGTCGATCATGAAATCGTCGATCAACGTCGCGATCTCCTGCGCCTTGGGAAGATAAGAATTTAGATCGATCACTGTGCAGCCTCCTCTAAGAATTGACGTTCCGCTTCGTCCAGCGCCGGACCCATCGACCCATTCGGGTTGATCGTGACACGCGTACTCCCACGCGAAAACTCCGTCGTCATGATCTTTTGCGCCGTACCGGCGTAGGGAGATGGCAGTGCCCGGATCGCTTCAATCGCTTGCCCTCGCCGGTTGATATCGCTTTGCTCATCACGGTCCATCGGAGCATAGCGAACGATCGAGCCATCATCCCCAACCTTCACTACTCCGGTCTCTATAATGTCAGGACGGATGAACACAATCCCCGCGGACGTGCGCCGCTCCAGGAGTGGCATCGCTCCAGAGGCGTCCCGCACATGCGGACGGGTCGCCAGGTACCGATTGGCTATATATCCAACCACTACACACGCAGCCACCAGCAGCGCCCAGGGCAGATAAGCATCGAGCAAGTTCTTTCTTTGCTGCCGGATCACCGCCAGTTCCACCTGAGCCGCAGCTCCTGCCTCTACCGTGGACTGCAGGTAAATGGCTTCCTGCGTCCACACGTAATGCGTAGGCGCTTGGACCGCTGTAGCCGTGCCAGCCGCCATCGTCGCCTGATCATTCACTGCCCACTGGAACATCGTAGCTGTCGCCTGCCATTGCGCAGTCGCCATCATCTTCGTACTCTCCGCGTGCGCCGTCTCATTCGCGAACCAGACCCGCGCCTCTGCAGTCTGCTGCAGATTCAAAGCAATCGCCGTCGCCAGTGCCTGCTTGGCTTCCTCTGCTTCCTGCCGTGCCCGTTCTTCTGCCGCCAGTCGCTCACGCTCCAGCTGCAGTTGCATGGCGTTCTGCGTGGACTGGTAATTTTGTTGCTGTGCGATCTGCGTGGATGAGAAGTCGAAACCGCTCATGGTCGGCGTCCAATGCGGGTCAGGCGTCGATGTGGGAACCGGTGTCGCAGGCAGATACATTCCCAGAGCCGTTGCCGCCAGGGTCTGATATTTCGGCGGAGGGACGTTGTGCTGCGGATCTTTCGCGTACATCGTCGCGTAGTATTGTGCTTCCACTTGTTCCTCGAGGGTTAAACTGCCACACCCCGCCAGGAACACCGCCAGAAGAAGGACCACGAGGACAGCTCCGCCCTGCGGACGTCGCCTCCTAACACACAGCGCCTGCGGCTCTGTGCAGGTGAACGCCCTGCGGGCGGTTTCAAAAATCAAGCTTGATCTCATCATCCATCCTCCTCTCTTCCTGCACCTGCGGCAATCGCTTGCCGCTCAATGCCAGGAGCATCAAGTCCTCACGCTTCAACTTCGGGACGCTAGGCTGTGGTCGCCATTGTGCATTTGGACCGCCTCGCCAGCGGCGAGTCGTATTCTCCCGCCACCACAACTCTCGGCGCTTGACGATCTCCTTCCACACAAACGCCAGGACCCCTGCCACCCCTGCCGCACCGATCAGCTTGGCGAGCACAGACAAGCCCTGATTGACCACGTCCACCAACACTGGACCCGCGGTCATTTCCGCCCGCGCTTCCAGGATCGCGGGTGTGATCGGGTCGTAACTCGCATAGCCCCAGGCCGCCAGGATCAACACAGCGAACACCAGTAAGAACGGAAGCGCCGATTTCATACCGCCTGCATCTTTCCACTCAGCAGCTTCTCCCGCGCACCCTTCACTTTCTTCAAAGCGCGCTCAATGCCAGCCAGGCGCGGACCGTCCATCTTCCCCGCCCGCGCCGATACCCATCGACTCGTATTGCCATCCCGCACCGTGATCAAAACCTTCGTTCCCTCAAGCATCACAAAGCCCGTTTGATTCTTCATGTGGTAGATCTCCTTTCGAATTGTCCCGAAGGGACAATTCGTAGCACCCTGTAAAGGGCTCAAAATTCCATCACTTCCCCGCCCAGCTCCACGTGGAGGGAAAGAGGCACATAACGACGCCAGGCGCCGTTCCCAGGGAATGGATCCATCCTCGCCCATCCGTTCTCACGGAGCCGCTTCTGCGTGGACGCGATATCCCCCTCGAAATATCTATCTGCCAGTCCATGCAGACCGAGGTGACCCAGATAGCTGTGCCACACACGACCACACATGGACTGGCTGCAACGCGGGCACCTGTCGGGGACCGCCTTCCCGATCACCGCCTGCCCGCCCAATCGTTGAATCTTTTTCTTCATGTGGTAGATCTCCTTTCATTGCGCTGCATGCGCGAGTAAAATCAATAGTTGATACCGACCTCTCTGGCTCTTCGTGGTAGATCTGCACAGAGGGGCGGTATCACTCTCGTGGCAACTCCACTGCCACACATCCCAGGCACGGGGGACACCGGGCCTGAAATTTCTCATGGAGTGACATATGAATACCCAGATCCAGAACTTCCTCGCGTCCCATACCTTCGCGCCCTCGACGAAGGCAAAATATCAGTCCGCGCTCCAACTCCTAATTCCGATATCGGATTTAGAACATCTCAGCCCCGCGGACCTTCTTGTTATCGTTCAAAAACCTGAATGGGGAAACTCACAACAATCCCTCGCCCTCTATGCAGCTCACGGATTCCTTCGCTGGCTTTACGGTCCCAAACATCCCGCCTTGACCGCCAAACTCAAACGCATCAAGTCACCCCCGCGTCGCTGCCTCTCTCCGAACCAGGCTCTGCAACTCCTGGCATCCTTCAACCCCTGGACGCCCAAAGGCGCCAGGGACCTTGGCATCGTGGCTTTCGCTCTCGACACTGCGTTCCGCAGTACCGAGATCTGCAGGATGCAGCTCGCTAACCTCGACTTCTACGCCAACACTGCCAAGGGATTGGTTAAAGGCGGACAGTGGCGCTTCGCTGCGCTCAGCCCCCTTGCCATTGCCATACTCCAGGATTGGCTTCGCTTCCGCCGTCCTGCGGACGGTGTCGGCAATCTCTTCGTCAACATCAAAACCGGCAAAGCGTTGACCCGCGACGGACTCGGCTCTATTTTCAAAGAGTGGTCACGATCTCTCGGCTTCCAAATTTCCCCTCACGACCTGCGCTCGTCCTCCGCTACCCTCGGCGCACTCTTCGGCATGTCCTCGCGCGCCGGCATGATCGCTGGAGGCTGGAAGAGCATGGAGGAATACGAGCACTACACTGCCACATTGCAGCTGGATGCCGCCCGTCCATTTCTCCCCATGGCAAACCTCACCAAGTTATAATTGATTGTGAAATTTGTCATTGAACCCAGAAGAAGATGTTGTGGGTTCGAAACCCATCAGGCACCCTAGTCTATTTGGTTGTTAAAGTGCTATGACCACTTTCACGACCGATAGGCCGTTGACAAAGACTCCTCGCTCTCAACGGGGAGTCTTTGCTTAACTCATGGATGGTTCGGCGGTCCGATCAACACCCACAAGACAATCAGCAAAAACAGACCCAGCGCGTCGATAGGATGGATCTCGTCGCGCGGGTCCTTGTCAGTCACGACCCGTTCCCCTTGCCGCGCCGATCCTGCTTCTGGGACCGCAGCATATTTGCAAACGCGTGCAGCGCCCGGCGCAGGACATCCGACTTACTCACATCCATGCCAGGCGCCGACAATTTCTCCTGGACGAATTTCATTTCACGCTCATCGTCCTTATCGAGACGAACACCGGTAACGCGGGAGTTGTTAGATTGCTTCTTCATGTAAAACAGTGTACAACAATTCCGGATTAAGGTCAATAGATTCTTTGTTCTTGTTACATTGCCCGGTTTAGAAGACGGCTCCGCTTTCCGATTCTCAAACCAACGGGAGGCCGGCTCCTACGGCTCGCCGCGCGGCGGCTCGCCTCCTGACAACGGAAGGGCACGCCCTCCCGAAGCCACCCAATTGCATCGATAGCAACGCATTTCACCGGCAATACAATCCTGAATCGATGGGCGCTCACCTTCCCCATTCCACAACAGCATAACCAAGCTATACAGTTCATCCTCCCCACAGCGCGGGCACAACGGCCAGCCGTCAGCGCGAACTTCCTCTGGTTCAAATTTCATGTTTCACCTACCCAAAACGATTAATACTTAATCGCCTGCTCACTTCGGCAATGTGCCCGTCACCTTCAAACGAGCGACCCATTCATAACCATCTTTGAATGTCATTCGCTCGCCCCCATCGTACATGTTCAACAGCTCCGCATAATGACTCTGCAGTTTCACGCTCGCATCGAGCGCGGCTCGCAATTCTTCGATGGTCTTCATCGCCTCGACATAATACTCCCCAACCTTCTCGCCGGTCACCTTCTCTGAATCCGGCCAGACCACGCGCCGATACTTAATCAATTCCTCGATAATAAAACCAAGCGTATCCGGACTCTTGAAGCGGACCAGCACCGGCGGCATATCCGTTCCCAGGGAAACAGGCCAATGCAAAATAAAATGCACCTGCTCCGGAGGCAGCTCTGCTTTCTCATCGCGGCACCAGGCTGCAATTTCCACCTGGGGCTCACCGATCTTTCCATACGCCGCCTTTGGCGTCGTGCTCCGGACCACTTCGCCGCGCGGCTGTATTCCTCTCTTTTGTTTTCTGCTCATGGATAAATTCTCCTTGCACATCTAATACCACAGGTTTAGAACACGGCTCCGCTTTCCGTCTCTCAAATCAATACATTATGCCCTCGACCGGCTTCGCCGGTCGGGTCATCCCCGCCACCACCCCCACACCACCGATCCGGACTCACCTATCACGTTTCCTGTCCAACACTCGGCAGCGGGCACGCCTACACCAGCCGCGCAGGCCGTTTCGAAAGTTTTTTCTGTTTAGAGACAGTTGGTCCCGTTTCATTCCCGCCGCGCCAGGCGAAGGACCAATCCGGTTAAACAAGAGCCGAATATTTTTCGCGGCGTCTGACAGCTGCTTCCGTTTCGAGACTTCGCTTAACTGCGATCCAGGCTAAGACCACTCCCGTTAAAAACCTCCGGGTATGCTACGCCACGCTGAAAGGATATCAGCGGTCCTTCGATTCCGGCACATCGCCTCTTGCCAACTGACAGGTTT
>Ga0180104_1000072_pt1 | contig 24190 bp, 22 predicted proteins | sample EasRiv730_16_1Da_FD_121791 | JGI IMG/M metagenome (GOLD analysis project Ga0180104, IMG submission 121791) | Soil microbial communities from meander-bound floodplain in the East River, Colorado, USA - East River metaG ERMLT730_16_1Da | ecosystem: Environmental > Terrestrial > Soil > Floodplain ... | reverse complement strand
GCCTATCTGCCGTTCCAGCACAGCGAGTCGCTCGAGGACCAGGAGCGGGCCTGCGTGCTGTGCGAACCGTTGCAGGCGTTCCCGGAGGTCGCGGACACTTACCGATATGCCCTTGCCCACCGCGACATCGTCCGCCGCTTTGGCCGCTTTCCGCATCGCAATGCCGCGCTCGGGCGCGCGAGCACACCCCAGGAGATCGAGTTTCTCAAGCAGCCCGGGTCGAGCTTCTAGCCGTCCGGCCGTTAAGGCGGCCTCTAGCCATCCGTTATCGCGCCCCGCGAGGCGGTGGAAACAAGTTTCATGTATTTTGCGAGCAGCCCCTGCGTGTAGCGCGGCTTCGGCGGCTTCCATTTCTTGCGCCGCGCCGCGAGCTCCTTCGCCGGGACGTTGAGCTGAAGCAGCCGCCTCTTGGCGTCGATGGTGATCGAGTCGCACTCTTTGACGAGCGCGATCGTTCCGCCGACGTAGGCCTCTGGCGCCACATGCCCGACCACCATGCCCCAGGTGCCGCCGGAGAAGCGGCCGTCGGTCAGCAAGCCTACCGACTCGCCGAGCCCCTGGCCGATGAGCGCCGAAGTGGGCGCTAGCATCTCCTGCATCCCGGGGCCGCCTTTAGGGCCTTCGTAGCGGATCACGATGACGTCGCCGGGCTTGATTTTCTTCGCCAGGATCGCCTTCATCGCCTGCGGCTCGGAGTCGAACACGCGCGCTGGGCCGGTGATCGAAGTCCTCTTCAGGCCGGTAATCTTCGCCACGCAGCCTTCGGGCGCGAGGTTGCCTTTGAGAATGGCGAGATGGCCCTGCGGGTAGAGCGGCCGACCCAGGGGCCGGATCACGTCCTGGTCGGCGCGCGGCTGCGCCGGCACGCTTTTCAGCTCCTCGGCAAGCGTCTTGCCGGTGATGGTCACGCACTCGCCGTGCGCGAGCCCCGCCTCGAGCAGCATCTTCAGCACCTGCGGCACGCCGCCGGCGGCATGGAAGTCGGTCGCGACATAAGGGCCCGAAGGCTTGAGGTTGCAGAGCACCGGCACCTTGCGGCGCACGCGCTCGAAGTCGTCGATGGTCCATTTGACGCCGGCGGCGGCTGCGATCGCGAGGTAGTGCAGCACTGCGTTGGTCGAGCCGCCCGTCGCCATCACCAGTGCGACCGCGTTCTCGATCGATTTGCGCGTGATGATGTCGCGCGGCTTCAAGTCTTTCTTGATCGCCTCGACCAGCACGCGCGCCGATGCGGCGGCGGAGTCGGCCTTCTCCGGGTCGGGCGAGGCCATCTGCGAGGAGCCCAGGAGGCTCATGCCGAGCGCTTCAAACGACGACGACATGGTGTTCGCGGTGTACTGCCCGCCGCAGGCGCCTACGCTGGGGCAGGCGTTTCTCTCGATGCCGTCGAAGTCTTCCTGCGACATCTTGCCCGCGGTGAACGCGCCGACCGCCTCGAACGGGCTGACGATGGTGAGTTTCTGACCCTTCCAGAAGCCGGGCTTGATGGTGCCGGCGTAAACGAAGATCCCGGGCACATTGATGCGCGCCATGGCCATCATGGCTCCGGGCATGTTCTTGTCGCAGCCGCCTACGCACACGACGCCGTCCATCAGCTGCCCGTTCACCGCGGTCTCGATGGCATCGGCAATCACCTCGCGCGACACGAGCGAGTACTTCATCCCCTCGGTGCCCATGCCGATGCCGTCGGTGACGGTCGGGAAGCCGAACACCTGCGGCTTCGCGCCCGCCTGCTCGAGCGCCGCCACCGCGCGCTCGGCGAGCGGCTGGATGCCGGCGTTGCAGGGGTTCATCGTCGAATGGCCGTTTGCCACGCCCACGATCGGCTTGTCGAAGTCGCCGTCGCCGAACCCGACCGCGCGCAGCATCGCGCGGTTGGGCGAGCGCGCCACGCCCGCGGTGATCAGACGGCTGCGCCGGTTGTACGCCATGGATCTTTTTCTCCTGTGCTCTAATCGCCAATTCTAATGTTGAACCATCCCAATATCGACCCGATCGCATTCTCGATCGGGCCGCTCGCGGTGCGCTGGTACGGCCTGATGTACCTCGCCGGCTTCGCCGTGGGCTGGTGGCTCGGCGTGCGCCGAATCGCGAGAGGCCAGGCGCCGATCACCCGTACCCAGCTCGACGATCTCCTGTTCCTCATCGTGCTCGGCGTGATCCTCGGCGGGCGCCTCGGCTACGTGCTCTTCTACAAGCCCGGCTATTACGCCTCGCATCCGCTCGAGATCTTCTATATCTGGCAGGGCGGCATGTCGTTCCACGGCGGCCTCCTCGGCGTCATGCTCGCCATGGTGTTCGCCGCGCGCCGCCACGGCATCGACTGGCTGCGCCTCATGGACTTCATCGCGCCGCTGTGTCCGCTGGGGTTCGCCGCCGGCAGGCTCGGCAATTTCATCAACGCCGAGCTGCCGGGACGCGTTACCGATCTGCCCTGGGGCATGGTGTTCCCGGGCGCGGGCGATGCGCCGCGGCACCCGTCGCAGCTCTACCAGTTCGCGCTCGAGGGCGTGGTGCTGTTCGTGTTCCTGTGGTGGTTCTCGTCCAAGCCGCGCCCGCGCGGCCAGGTGTCGGCGATGTTCCTGCTCGGCTACGGAGTACTGCGCTTCATCGCCGAGTTCGCCCGCGAGCCCGATGCCTTCCTCGGCTACCTCGCGCTCGGGCTCACCATGGGGCAATGGCTCTGCCTGGCGATGATCGCCGGCGGCGGCGCGCTCCTCGCGTGGAGTCGACGCTAGACCCGGTCCTCGGCGCGGTGCTGCCGGTCTTCGGGCTGGTCGCCTGCGGCTACCTCGCCGGCCGCTTCCACATCGTCACCCAGGCCTCGAGCCACGCGCTCAACCAGTTCGTCTATGCCTTCGCGCTGCCGGCGATGCTGTTCGTCGCGGTGTACCGCGGGTCGCTCGAGGAAATCCTGAGCGGCGCCTTCCTGTTGGCGGTAGTCGCCGCCACCCTCGGGACCGCAGCCGCGGGCTTTGCGCTTTCTCATTTTTCGGGAGCAGCCCCCGCAGAAAGCACGATGCGCGCGCTCAATGCTTCGTTCGCGAATACCGGTTACCTCGGTATACCCCTGGTCACCGTGGCCTATGGCGAGCGCGCCGCGCTGCCGGCCGCGCTTGCCACCGTCGCCACCAACTTCGTGTCGTTCGCGCTCGCCATCGTCTGTCTCGAGCTTTTCGTCAACCCGCGCCGGGGCGGGGTACGCCGCGCGCTGCGCGGCGTGATCATGAGCCCGCTGATCTGGCCGATCGCTCTCGCGATTTTTCTAGTTGCGTTTGACTTCAAGATTCCCTTGCCCGTGGAGCGCTTCGCGACGCTGCTTGCCGCGGCCGCGGGCCCGTGCGCCCTCTTCGCCATCGGCCTGTTCGTCTCGCAGCTCTCGATCCGCGCCGGCGCCGCGGCGAGCTGGCAGACCACCGTGCTCAAGCTCGCGCTGCACCCGCTGCTGATGGCGCTACTCGCTTTTTACCTTCTGAAGATGGACCCCTTCTGGGCGAAGATCGCCGTCGTCTGCGCAAGCCTGCCGCTCGGCGCCACGGCTTTCGTGCTGGCGCAGCGCTACCGGCTTCTCGAAGCCGAGACCTCGACCGGCGCCGTGATTTCCACCGCCGCTTCCCTGCTGACCGTGTCGCTGGTGATGGGAATGCTGGGCTAGAGCAAGGCCCGCTCGAGCACGCGTGCCACGTGCACCGCCTTGCGGCCGGTGCCATCGGCGATCTGGTGGCGGCAGCTCGTGCCGTCGGCGACCAGCAGGGTTTCCACCGAGGAGTTCCGAATCGAGGGGAGGAGCGAGACCTCCGCCATTCTCATCGAGACGTCGTAGTGTTCCGCCTCGTAGCCGAAGCTGCCCGCCATTCCGCAGCAGCTCGTCTGCACGGTCTGAACTTCCACCCCCGGCAGCATGCGCAGCACTTTCTCCACCGCCGGCATCGCATCGAACGCTTTCTGGTGGCAGTGGCCGTGCAACAGCAACTGCGTTTTCGTCTGCTTGAACTTCAGCTTGCCGGGATTGCGCGCCAGGAACTCCTCGAACAGAAACGAACCTCTTGCGAGCGCGTTGCCGTTGTTGAGCAAAACGGAAAACTCGTCACGCAGCGAGAACAGGCAAGAGGGCTCGAGGCCGACGATCGGCACGCCCTTCGAGACGTAGGGCGCAAGCGCCTCGATCATCTTGCGCGCCTCGCGCTTCGCCTCGTCCACCAGCCCGACCGAGAGAAAGGTGCGGCCGCAACACAGGCCTCGAGGCGCATACACGCGATTGCCCGCCGCTTCCAGCACCTTGAGCGCCGCGCGCGCGTTCTCCGGCTCGAAATAGCGGTTGAATGTGTCGACGAAGAGGACGACATCACCGTCCTTTCTTCCCTCCTCGGTAAAGAAGTCGCTCCGCCACTTGGGCAGCTCACGCTTGGCGGAAAACCCGAGGGAAGACTTCAATAGAGAAGAAAAAAGATTCGATGCGGGCGCCAAGCGCGCTGCCCAAGGCGCGTAGCGCGGCAGGTAGCCGATCGCGCGATCTCGCGCGGACAGGCCGTGTCGTGCCTTGTAGTGCGCGAGGAATTCGATCTTCATGCGCGCCATGTCGACGCCGGTCGGGCATTCGCGCTTGCAGCCTTTGCAGGAAACGCACAGGTCGAGGGCTTCCTTGACTGCCTGATCGCCCTCATCGCCGAGCTGCCCCGACAAAGCGAGGCGCAACGTGTTCGCACGGCCCCGCGTGAGATGCATCTCGTCCATCGTCGCGCGGTACGACGGGCACATGGTGCCGGCGTCGAACTTGCGGCAGTGGCCGTTGTTGTTGCACATCTCCACGGCCTTGTCGAAACCGCCCCAGTCGCTCCAGTCGAGAACCGTTGACGGAACCGACGCGGCGTAGCCGGGCTTGAAGCGAAAGAGGCTGCGATCGTCCATGCGCGACGGGTTGACGATCTTGCCCGGGTTCATCAGTCCACGCGGATCCAGCCAGGACTTGATCTCGGCCAGCGCCGCGGTGAGGCGCGGGCCGAAAAAGGGCGCGATCCACTCCGAGCGCACCAGGCCGTCGCCGTGCTCGCCGGAGTAGGCGCCCTTGTACTCCTTCACCATGGCGCAGGCTTCCTCGGCGATGGCGCGCATCTTCTCGGCGCCGTCGCGGCGCATGTCGAGCACCGGCCGCACGTGCAGCGTGCCGACCGAGGCGTGCGCGTACCACGTGCCGCGCGTCCCGTGTTTCTCGAACACGCGCGTAAGGCGATCGGTGTATTCGGCGAGGTGCTCGAGCGGCACTGCGCAGTCCTCGATGAAGGAAACCGGCTTGCCGTCGCCTTTCATCGACATCATGATGTTGAGGCCGGCCTTGCGCACTTCCCACACCGCGCGCTGCAGGCCGGCGTCGGTGATCTCGACCACGCTGCCCGGCAGGCCGAGATCCGCCATCAGTTGAACGAGCTGTTTCAACTTCGGCGTCTGGTCTTCTTCTCCTGAAAATTCCACTAGCAGAATCGCCTCGGGATCGCCCTTGAGGAAGGCGTTCACCGTTCTCTCGAACGCCGGGTTCTCGCGCGCGAGGCCGATCATCGTCCGGTCGACGAGCTCGACCGCGGAGGGCCCGAGCTTCACGATGTGCTGCGTGAAATCCATCGCGGTGTAGAACTTCGCGAAGTGGCACACGCCGAGCGACCGCTTCGCAGGCAGCGGCGAGAGCTTGAGGTGAATGCGCTCCGAGTAGGCGAGCGTGCCCTCTGAGCCGACCAGCAGGTGCGCCGCGTTCGCGTGCGGCGGGCCGAGGTGATCGAGGTTGTAGCCCGCGACTTTCCTCAGCACCTTGGGAAAGCGGGCCTCGATCTCCGCCTTCTCGCGCTCATAGAGATTTTTCAACCGGTGAACGAACTCGGCGTAATCGGTGTTTCCGTCTACTTCCTTCAGCGGGCCGAAGCGCCAGCGCTTGCCGGTGGCAGTCACCGCGTCGATCGCCAGCACGTTGTGAACCATGTTGCCGTAGGCAATCGAGCGCGAGCCGCAGGAGTTGTTGCCCGCCATGCCGCCGAGCGTGGCCTGTGCGCTGGTGGAGACGTCGACCGGAAACCAAAGGCCGTGCTTACGCAGTTCTGCATTCAACGCATCGAGCACGACACCGGGCTGCACGACCGCGGTGGCCTGCCCGGGATTCACCTCGATTATTTTTTTCAGGTACTTCGTGTGGTCGATGATGAGCGCCGCGCCGACCGCCTGCCCGCACTGCGAGCTGCCGGCGCCGCGCGGCAGGATCGGCACGCCCTGCTCGACCGCGATGGCGATTGCGGTGCGCGCCGCCTCCTCGCTGCGCGGCACAACGATACCGATCGGCTCCAACTGGTAGATCGAGGCGTCGGTGGAGTAGCGGCCGCGGCTCGCGGCGTCGAACAGGATCTCGCCCTCCACTTCCTTGCGCAGGCGCGCCGCGAGGGAAGAAGCGCCGGGGCCGGCGAACCTGACCGGGGTCAAGGGGGCGTTCATAGGGCCGCGGTTAGAATACCGCAATGCCCCGACGCGCCGGCCGTCACTTCCTCCAGATCCCGGGACCGACCAACGTCCCCGATCGCGTGCTGCGTGCGATCGATTTCCCGACCATCGACCATCGCGGCCCCGAGTTCGGCACCATCGGCAAGGAAGTGCTCGCCGGGATGAAGCGCGTATTCAAGAGCACGCAAGGCGAGGTCGTGATCTATCCCGCCTCGGGAACCGGTGCCTGGGAGGCCGCGCTCGTCAACACGCTCTCGCCCGGCGACCGCGTGCTGATGGTGGAAACCGGCCACTTCGCCACGCTGTGGCAGAAGATGGCCGCAAGACTCGGGCTCGAAGTCGAATTCCTGCCCGGCGACTGGCGCCACGGCGCCGACCCGGAGGCGATCGAGAAGCGGCTGCGCGCGGACAACGCGAAGAATCTGAAGGCGCTCTGCGTGGTGCACAACGAGACCTCGACCGGGGTGGCTTCGCGCATTGGCGAGGTCAGGAAAGCAATCGACGCGGCGAAGCATCCCGCGCTCTTCATGGTCGACACGATTTCCTCGCTCGCCTCGATCGACTATCGCCACGACGAGTGGGGTGTCGACGTCACGGTGGCCGGCTCGCAAAAGGGCCTGATGCTGCCGCCGGGCCTGTCTTTCAATTGCATCTCGCCAAAAGCCATTTCAGCCGGCAAGAGCGCGCGCCTCCCCCGGAGTTACTGGGCCTGGGACGAGATGATCGCCAACGGTAAGAGCGGTTACTTTCCCTACACGCCCGCGACCAACCTGCTCTATGGCCTGCGCGAAGCGCTCAAGATGCTGCTCGACGAAGAGGGCCTGGACGCGGTGTTCGCGCGCCACCAGCGCCACGCCGAGGCGACGCGGCGCGCGGTGCGCGCCTGGGGGCTCGAGATCTTCGCGCTCGACCCGCGCGAATACTCGGCCTCGCTAACCGGTGTGCTGATGCCCGCGGGGCATGATGCCGACCGGGTGCGCAAGGTGATTTTGGAAGCGTTCGATCTTTCGCTCGGCACCGGGCTGACCAAGCTCGGCGGCAAGATGTTCCGCATCGGCCACCTCGGCGACTTCAACGACCTGATGCTCATGGGCACGCTCGCCGGGGTCGAGATGGGCCTCGGCCTTGCCGGCGTGCCGGTGAAGAAGGAAGGGGTGCAGGCGGCGATGGAGTACCTCGCGACCTGCGCGCAGGCGCCCGCCCGCAAAGTCGCGTAGGACAATGCCGGGCCCGCTTGCCGGGGTAAAGGTGCTGGAGCTCGCGCAGATCATGGCGGGCCCGACCTGCGGCATGATGCTCGCCGACCTCGGCGCCGACGTGATCAAGGTGGAGCGCATTCCCGGCGGCGACGACACGCGCGCGATGAACCGGCCGTCGGTGAACGGCGAATCGGCGGCGTTCATGGCAATGAACCGCAACAAGCGCGGCATCGCGCTCAACCTCAAGCTGCCCGCGGCTCAGGAGGCGCTGAAGCGCATGGTGAAGCGCGCCGACGTGGTCACGGAGAATTACCGCAAGGGCACGATGGAGAAACTCGGCTTGGGTTACGAAGCCTTGAGGAAAATAAACCCAGCGCTCATCTATTGCTCCATTTCCGGCTACGGCCGCACCGGACCATACGCCGACAAGGGCGGCTACGACCTCATCGCCCAGGGCATGTCGGGGTTGATGGCGATTACCGGCGAGGCCGGGCGGGCGCCGGCGAAGGTCGGCTCGCCGGTCTGCGACATCAATGCCGGCGTGCTCGGCGCGCTCGGTGTCGTCGCTGCCTACGTGCACCGCCTGAAAACCGGAGAAGGGCAACTCGTCGACACCTCGCTCTTTGAGGCAGGCATCCAGCAGACCTACTGGCAGTCGGCGCTGTACTTCGCCACCGGGGTGGCGCCCGGCCCGACCGGCTCGGCGCACATTCTGTCGGCGCCCTACCAGGCGTTCCGCGCGGCCGACGGCTGGCTCACCATCGGCGGCGCCAACCAGGGAAACTGGGAGCGCCTGGTGCGCGTGCTCGAAGCGCCGGAATTGCTTCAGGACCCGCGCTTCGCGAACAACGCCGAGCGCATGAAGCACCTGGATGCGCTCACCGAAGTGATGGATGCAAAACTTCGTACCCGGAAAACGAAAGACCTGATCGCGGCGCTCGAGGCGGTCGGCGTGCCCTGCGGCCCGATCAACTCGATCGCCGACATGGCCGCGGATCCCCAGGCGCTGGCGCGCGAGATGGTGGTCGAGCTCGAACATCCGCGCGCCGGCCGCACGCGCGCCCTCGGGCTGCCGATCAAGCTCTCGGCGACTCCGGGGTCCGTCACGCGACCGGCGCCGACTTTCGGCCAGCACACGCGCGAAGTGCTCGCCGAGTTCGGCTTCTCGGCTGCCGAGGTCGACGCCCTCTACGCCGCAAACGCGGTAGCCTAGCGCCGTGACGACGTTGCTCCAGGTCAGGAATCTCAAGACCACGTTCCTCACGTCCGCGGGCGTGGTGCGCGCGGTGGACGGCGTCTCGTGGGACGTCGAGGAGGGCGAGACCGTCGCGCTGGTCGGCGAGTCGGGCTGCGGCAAGTCGGTTTCCGCCCTCAGCATCATGCGGCTCGTGGCCGAGCCAGCCGGCCGCATCGAGGGCGGCGAAATCCTCTACAAGGGACGCGACCTCCTGCGCCTGAGCGAGCCCGAGATGCGGCGCGTGCGCGGGCGCGAGATCGCGATGGTGTTCCAGGAGCCGATGACCTCGCTCAATCCGGTGCTGACGATCGGCCGCCAGCTCACCGAGGGGCTCGAAATCCACATGCAGATGAGCCCGGTGCAGGCGCGCGCGCGGGCAATCGAGCTGCTCGGCATGGTCGGCATCCCCGATCCCGCGCGGCGGCTGGCGCAATATCCGCACCACTTCAGCGGCGGCATGCGCCAGCGCATGATGATCGCCATGGCGCTCGCCTGCAATCCGTCGCTGATCCTCGCCGACGAGCCGACCACCGCGCTCGACGTCACCATCCAGGCGCAGATCCTCGAGCTGATGCGCGATCTCGCGCGGCGCCTCGGCGTCGCGATGCTGATCATCACGCATAACCTCGGGGTGGTCGCGCGCTACGCCGACCGCGTCAACGTCATGTACGCGGGGCGCATCATCGAGCAGGCCGACGCGCGCGAGATCTACGCGAACCCGCGCCATCCGTACACCCTCGGGCTGCTGCGCTCGGTGCCGCGCCTCGACGAGCCGCGGCGCGCGCGGCTCGACCCGATCCAGGGCCAGCCGCCCGATCTCACGCGCCTGCCGCCCGGCTGCGCCTTTTCGCCGCGCTGCGCCTACCGCGTCGAGCGCTGCAGCGAAGCCCCTGCGCTCGAAAGCGTCGCAACCGGCCATCGCTCCGCATGCTGGGAGGCGATGCGACTCGTCAAGCAGCTTGCGGCATGAGCGAGGTGCTGCTCGAGGTCGAGAACCTCGTGAAGCATTTCCCCGTGGGCGGCGGGGTGCTGTCGCGCCAGTCGGGCGTGGTGCGCGCCGTCGACGGCGTGAGCTTCACCCTGCGGCGCGGTGAAACGCTGGGCCTGGTCGGCGAATCGGGCTGCGGGAAAACGACCACCGGGCGCTGCATCCTGCAGCTCGAGCGCCCCACGAGCGGGCGCATTCTCTTCGAAGGCATCGACCTGGCCGCGATCAGCGCGGCCGAGCTGCGCGCCGTGCGCCGGCGCGTGCAGGTGATCTTCCAGGACCCCTACTCCTCGCTCAACCCGCGCATGACCATCGGCCAGATCCTCGCCGAGCCGCTGCAGGTCCACGGCATCGTGCGCGAGCGCACGGCGCGCCAGGGACGCGTAGAGGAGCTGCTCGTGCAGGTCGGGCTCGCGCCCCAGCACGCGCGGCGCTACCCGCACCAGCTCTCGGGCGGCCAGCGCCAGCGCGTGGGCATCGCGCGCGCGCTGGCGATGGAGCCCGCGCTCATCGTCTGCGACGAGCCGGTGTCGGCGCTCGACGTGTCGATCCAGGCGCAGATCATCAACCTGCTCGAGGACCTGCAGCGCCGCCTGGGACTCACTTACCTGTTCATCGCGCACGACCTTTCGGTGGTGCGCCATATCTCGGACCGCGTGGCGGTCATGTACCTCGGCAAGATCGTCGAGATCACCGATCGCACCGCGCTCTACGAGGAGCCGCGCCATCCCTACACGCGAGCGTTGCTCTCGGCGGTGCCGATTCCCGACCCCGCCGTCGAGGAGACGCGCGAGCGCACGGTGCTGCGCGGCGAGGTCCCGAGCGCGCTAAACCCGCCCCCAGGCTGCGTTTTTCATCCCCGCTGCCCCATAGCGGTCGCTCGCTGCAGTGCGGAAGTGCCCGCGCTGCGGGAGATCCGGCCCACGCACTGGAGTGCCTGCCATCTCGCTTGACACCGGGCCCTGATCACCATTAACTAGCCGTGGAGGAAAAGACCCCCATCAGGGGGCGGTATCTCAAACTTGGAGGAGGCGTAATGAGCACTCTCGTACGGGCACTGGCCGTCGCGGCCGGTGCGTTGCTTGCTTTCCCTTCGGCTGCCCAAACGCCGCGCAACGGCGTGGAGCTCGTGTTCCCGGTGCCTTCCGAGCCGCCGTCCTACGACGGGCATCGCGAGGAGACCTTCGGCCTGATCCATCCGATCGCGCCGTTCTACAACACTCTGCTGCGCGTCGATCCGAACGATCGAAGCGGCACCAAGCCCTACCCGTCGGTTGCCGAAAGCTGGACCGAGTCGCAGGACGGCAAGACCTTCACGCTCAAGATTCGCTCCGGCATCAAGTTCCACGACGGCTCGGACCTGACCGCCCGCGACGTGAAGGCCTCCTACGACAAGATCATCTTCCCCCCGCCCGGCGTCGGCTCGACGCGCAAAGGGCAGTACGCGGTGGTGGAGAAAGTCGAGGCGCCGAATCCCACCACCGTAGTGTTCCGCCTGAAGCAGTCCTCGGGCTCGTTCATCGCGTCGCTGCTCTCGCCCTACAACTTCATCTACAAGGCCGACATCCTCGCGAAGGAGCCGAACTGGTACGAGAAGAACATCATGGGAAGCGGGCCGTTCACCTTCGTCGAGCACGTAAAGGGCTCGCACGTGGTGGGCAAAAAGAACCCGAACTACTGGGACAAGGGCAAGCCCCATCTCGACGGCTTCCGCGCCATCTTCATGAGCTCGTCCTCCGCCCAGGTTGCGGCGGTGCGCGGCGAGCGCGCGCATATCCAGTTCCGCGGCTTCACGCCCAAGGACCGCGATACCCTCAAGGGGGCGCTCGGCGACAAGATCACCGTGCAGGAGTCGGCGTGGGACTGCATCCTGCTGGCCGCCATCAACCACGAGAAGAAACCCTTCGACGACAAGCGGGTGCGCAGGGCGCTGACGCTCGCGCTCGACCGGCACACCGGCTCGAAGGCGCTGTCGCAGATCGCCATCGTCAAGTCCGTGGCCGGGGTGCAGGTGCCCGGCACGCCCTTCGCGACGCCGCCGGAGGAGCTGAACAAGCTCGCCGGCTACTGGACCGACGCGGAGAAATCGCGCGCCGAGGCGCGGCGGCTTCTCAGGGAGGCGGGTGTCCCCGACGGCTTTTCGTTCACCTTCAAGAACCGCGGCATCCCGATGCCCTACGAGCCGCTCGGCGTATGGATGATCGACCAGTGGCGCCAGGTCGGGCTCAACGTCAAGCAGGAGGTGATCGAGGCCGCCGCGTACTTCGGGGTGATCCGCAAGGGCGATTTCGAGGCGGCGATGGACTTCCAGTGCGGCTACATCGTCGAGCCCGATCTCGACATGTACAAGTTCCTGTCGAGCGACCGCAATCCGGCGAACTACGGGCGCTACAAGGACCCCGTGCTCGACGCGCTCTACGACAAGCAGAGCGGCGAGACGAACGTCGAGAAGCGCAAGCAGCTCGTGCGCCAGTTCGAAAAGCGGGTGCTCGACGACGAGGCGCACTACCTCATGACCTTGCAGTGGCACCGCATCATCCCGCACTCGTCCAAGGTCAAGGGCTGGACCGTCACGCCGAGCCACTACCTGAACAACACGCTCGACACGGTCTGGCTTAGCGAGTAACCGGCCGCACGCCGGCGGCGCAGCGGCCGCCGGCGTGACCCTTGATGGCGTTCTACATATTCAAGCGCTTGCTCGCCATGATCCCGACGCTGCTCGGGGTCGCGGTGCTGATCTTCATCCTGCTGCGCGTCGTCCCGGGCGACGTTGTCGAGGCCCGTTTCCTTACCCAGGGCAGCCAGTTCCAGTCGCAGGAGCTGATGGACATCGAGCGCAAGAAGCTCGGTCTCGACCAGCCGATGTGGAAGCAATTCACCACCTGGATGGGCGGGCTCGCGCGGCTGGATTTCGGCATTTCGATGTGGACCGGCTCGCCGATCACCGAAGAGATCAAGTTGCGCTTCGCGCTCTCGCTGCAGCTCGCCATCATGGCGAGCACCATCGCTACCCTGCTCGCCATTCCGCTGGGCATCCTCGCCGCAGTCAAGCAGGACACGTGGGTGGACTACGCGGTACGCGTGTTCTCGATCGCCGGGCTCGCCATGCCGTCTTTCTGGCTAGGCATCCTCATGATCCTGACCATGCTGATCGTCTTCAAGTGGCTGCCGCCGATGGTGTTCACGCCGCTGTGGGTCAACCCCTGGGAGAACCTCGCGCAGCTCATCTGGCCCGCGCTCGCGGTGGGTTACCGCTATTCCGCGGTGGGCACGCGCATGATGCGCTCGGCGATGCTCGAAGTGCTGCGCGAGGACTATATCCGTACCGCGCGCGCCAAGGGGCTGTGGCTGAAGCTGATCCTCTCGCGCCATGCGCTGAAGAACGCGATCCTGCCGGTGCTCACGATCATCAGCCTCGAGTTCGCGTTTCTGCTCGGGGGACTTGTGGTCACCGAGCAGGTATTCAACCTGAACGGGCTGGGAATGCTGTTCGTCGAGGGCATCGCTCGGCGCGACTACACGCTCATCCAGGCGCTCGTGATGCTCGTGGCCACGGCATTCCTGTTCGTCAACTTCCTGGTCGACATCGCCTACGCCTGGCTCGACCCCCGCATCCGGTATCGCTAGCGATGGCCGTCACTCCCCGTACCGTAGAAGAACTGACCCGAGCCGAGAAGCCGCGTTCGCGGTGGATCGGAGTGGTGCTCCATTTCGTCCGCCATCGACCGCTCGGTGCCGTTGGCGGCGTGATCATTCTGGTGACGGTGGTGGTGGCGCTGACGGCGGGGCTGCTTGCACCGTTCGATCCGCTCGAGACCGACTATGCAGCGATGCTGGCAGCGCCCGACGTTAGCCACTGGCTCGGCACCGATGCCTACGGCCGCGATGTGCTCTCGCGCATCATCTACGGATCGCGCACCGCGCTGATGGTCGGCCTGGGGGCATCGGCCATCGGCGCCACTCTAGGCGCGGTGATCGGTGTCGCGAGCGCTTACTTCGGCGGCCGGGTGGACCTGGTCGTGCAGCGCGTCATGGACGTGTTCTTCGCCTTTCCCGTAATCATCCTCGCCCTTGCTGTGGTCGCGATCCTCGGAACCGGGCTCGGAAACGTCATTCTCGCCATCGCCACTCCGATGGTGCCGCGCTGCGCGCGCGTGGTGCGCTCGAGCGCGCTCTCGGTGCGCGAGATGCCGTACGTCGACGCCGCACGCGCCGCGGGTTTCGGCCACCGGCGCATCATCCTTCGCCACATGCTGCCGAACGTGATTGCGCCGCTGCTCATCATGGCGACGGCGTTCCTCGGCGAAGCCATCCTGCTCGAGGCGTCGCTTTCGTTCCTCGGCCTGGGCGTACAGGAGCCGACCGCCGCGTGGGGCCTGATGCTGCGCGGCGCGGCGGTCGAGTTCGCGGAGACCGCGCCGTGGATGGCGATCTTCCCCGGCCTCGCGATCAGCCTCGGGGTGTTCGGCTTCAACCTCTTCGGCGACTCGCTGCGCGACGCGCTCGATCCGCGCCTGCGCACGCAATAAGAGCCATTTTCCTTCAAGGCGCGCGCGCGGCGGCCGGCGTCGTGTCGCGCATGCTGTTCATGCCGATGGGCGCGCTCGCCGAAACCGCGCTTCTGGAGCGCGCGCTCGGCTGCGCCGTGGCGGCGCTCGCTTACTTCTGGCTGACGCGGCGAAACCTGTTCGTCGGTGTCGCGATCGGCGCGGTTGTGCTCTGGCTGCTCAGGGTATGATCGCGCCTCTTTCACGCGACCCGAGGAGAAAATGAAAAGCAATTCGAGCGTCTTGTATCGTTTCGCTGCCGCCTGCGCGCTCGCGCTCGCAGCCGCTGGCGCCGGCGCACAGAACTGGCCGACCAAGCCGATGATCTTCCTGAACCCGTTCCCGGCCGGCGGCGGCACCGACACGTTCGCGCGCCCGATCGCCGCCAAGCTCTCGCAGCAGCTCGGCGAGCAGGCGCTGATCGAGAACCAGGGAGGCGCCGGCGGCACGGTCGGCGCAGCCAACGCAGCCAAGCGCGCGCCGGATGGGTACAACTGGTTCTTCGGCGCGGTGCACCACACGATCGCCGAGAGCCTGTACGCCCGGCTGAACTACAGCCTGGAGCGCGACTTCGAGCCGGTCACCGTGGCTGCCTTCGTGCCGAACGTGGTGGTGGTCCATCCCAAGCACAAAGACAGGTTCAAGACGCTGAAGGACTTGATCGATTACGCCAAGGCGAATCCCGACAAGCTGAACTACGGCTCGGCGGGAAGCGGCACCACGCACCACCTCTCGGTGGAGCTCTTCAAGACGATGACGCAGACCAAGATGGTGCACGTGCCCTACAAGGGCGCCGGCCCACTGATGGTCGATCTCCTTGCCGGGCAGGTCGATCTCGCCTTCGACGGCATGGGAACGTCGTCGGTGCAGATCAAGGCCGGCAAGCTGATCCCGCTCGCGATCACGAGCAACAAGCGCAATCCGGTCCTGCCCAACGTCCCGACGGTGCAGGAAGCCGGCGTGCCGGGCTACGAGGTGCGTACCTGGTACGGCGTGTGGGCGATCAAGGGCACGCCGCCGGCGATCAAGGAGCGCATGTACAAGGAAATCGTCACCGCGATCAACCACCCGGACCTCAAGCGCATCTGGGCCGAGCAGGGCGCGGACCCCGGCGGCATGCCGCCCGCCGAGATGGAGAAGCTGGTGAAGGCGGAAATCGCGAAGTGGGCGAAGGTGGTGAAGGACGCCGGCGCGAAGGTAGACAACTAGACGATTCCCTCGGCTCGCAGGCGCGCGATGTCCGAAGTGCTCTTCTGAAGCAAATCGCGTAATACCTCGTCGGTGTGCTGCCCCAGCGTCGGGGGCGGCACACCGTGTTCCACCGCAGTCGCCGAGAAGCGCATCGGGCTCCTCACGAGCGAGACCTTGCCCGCAGTCGGGTGTGCAAGCTCCATCTTGAGGCCGCGCGCCACCGCCTGCGGCTCCGCGAACACCTGCTTGAGATCGTTGATCGGGCCGCACGGCACGCCCGCGGCTTCGAGGCCGGCGATCCATTCCCTCGTGGTGCGGCGGAGAAAAATCTCCGACAACAGCCGGGTCAGCTCGACGCGGTTCGCCACGCGCTTGCCGTTGGTCGCGAAGCGCGCGTCGTCCGGCAGCGAACCGCAGCCCGCCACTTCGCAGAACTTGCGGAACAGGTTGTCGTTGCCGCAGGCGAGGATCAGGCTGCCGTCCGCGGTCCTGAACACCTGGTAAGGCGCGATGTTGGGATGGTCGTTGCCGAGCCGCCCCGGAGGCTCGCCCGTCGCGAGGTAGTTCGCACCCTGGTTGGCGAGCACCGCCACCAGCGAATCGAGCAAGGCGAGATCGAGATGCTGGCCGGCACCGCTCTTCGCCCGGTGGGCAAGCGCGGCGCATACCGCGATGCTCGCGTACATCCCGGTGATCAGGTCGGCGATCGGGATGCCCGCCTTCTGCGGCCCGCCGCCGGGGCGATCGTCGCGCTCGCCCGTGATGCTCATCAGCCCGCCCATGCCCTGGATCATGAAGTCGTATCCAGGGCGCTCGCGCCACGGCCCGGTGTGGCCGAACCCGGTGACCGAGCAGTAGACAAGGCCGGGGTTCAGCTCCTTCAGTTGCGCGTAGCCCAATCCGTAGCGATCGAGATCGCCGAACTTGAAATTCTCAAGAAGGACGTCCGATTTCGCCGCGAGCGCGCGCGCGATTGCCTGCCCTTTCGGATGCGCGAGGTCGAGCGTGAGCGATTTCTTGCCCCGGTTGGCGCAGGCGAAGTACGCGGACTCCCCCGTGTCGCGGCCCTGCGCGTCCTTCAGCCACGGCGGGCCGAAGGCGCGCGCGTCGTCGCCCTTTTTCGGCCGCTCGAGCTTGATCACCTCCGCGCCCAGGTCGGCGAGGTTCTGCGCGGCCCACGGTCCCGCGAGCACGCGCGTCAGGTCGAGAACACGGATTCCGTCGAGGGGCCCCGGCATGGGCCCGCAGTCTACTTGACGGCGATGTTGTTGTGCACGGTGCGCACACCGTTCACCGCGGCGGTGACACGGCCGGCGCGCGATGCCATGTCCGGCAGGGGGACGAAACCGGAGAGGTGTACGCGACCTTCGTAACTCTCGACCGAGATCGACGCTGATGGAATGCCGCGCTCCGCGACCAGCGCTGCCTTCACGCGCTCGGTGAGCGCCGCGTCGCGCACAGCGCGCCGGTCGCTATCCTCGCGCGCCGCGGCGTATTCGGCCGGGGAGAGCTGCCGATCCCTGTCGATGTCGAACTGCGCGAAGCGCCTGGCGATCTCGGGAGCGGCGGCCGCTTCGACGCGGCTGAGAGAGCCGTCGCGATTGCGATCGAGGGTTTCGAAGTCGGCAGGCTGCGCGAACGCCGCCGCGCTGGCGGCGAGTGAGCTGGCGATCAGCAGCACGCGCATAGTGTTCTCGACGACCACTATAGTCGCGCGCCTCGTTAATGCGAGTGGGCCGCGGCATGGTCCGGCACGCTCATCGCGTCGCATCGCGGCGACGTGCGTCGCGTCCTAACGACCCAGCAAGTGCTCGGCGAGCTCGGCGAATCCGGCGCCCGAGGCGGCGCGCGTCACGTATTTCGGCTTCGCCGCGAGCAGGTGCTCGAAGCGGCGCACGTTGGCGACGCCGACCGAATTGCGGAAGAAGGCGAACATCGGCGAATCGTTCGGCGAATCGCCAGCAAAGACGATGTCGCTGTTTGCCTCATCGAGGTCGAGCCTGAAGCGCTCGGCGAAAAGCTGCCGCGTCATCGCGAGCTTGTCGTAATCGCCGAACCAGCCGTTGACGTGGATCGAGCTCACCTTGGCGGTGAGCCCGGCCTGCCGCATCAGCTCGGCGATGCGCTGCGCGGCCTCCAGCGGCAGCGGCGGCACGTCCTCGCAATAGTCGATCGCGAGGTCGGTCTCGCGATAGGGCTGATCGGAAGCGAGCGCGCAGCCCGGAACCGCAGCAAGGATCTGCGCCGCGATGGCATCCAGGCGCGAGCGCTTTTCCGCCCGACTTTCCATGTTGTCTTGAAAGCGCTTGTGCAATCGGTTGTCGCTGCAGAGGAAGTAGAACGCCCCGTTCTCGCCGACTACGGCGTCCACCGGCCACATCCGGGCGATGTGGTCGCACCAGCCCGCAGGGCGTCCGGTGACCGGCACCACGCGCAGCCCGGCGCGCTGCAGGCGCTCGAGCGCGCCATAAGCCTGCGCGGTCAGCTTCCCGGCGGTGGTCAGCGTTTCATCGATATCCACGAGCACCGTCCGCACGCCGCGCCGATCGAGCTCCGCGAGCGGCTTCACCGGCCGAGCACCTGCGCCACGCGGCTGCGTTGCGCCTCGGTCATGTGCAGGCCGCATTTCGTCCGGCGCCACAGCACATCGTCCGCGCAGCGAGCCCATTCGTGGTCCATGCAGTAGGCGACCTCGCGCTCGGTGAGTCCCGCGCCGTAATGCTCGCCGAGCCGGCCGTCGCCGAGCACCTTTGCCGCAAGCGTGCCGTGGCGGCGGAATATGCCTTGCATCACGTTTGCCGGCACTTGCGGATAGCGCTGGAGCAAATCCCGCTTCGCAGCCTCTCGCTCGATGAAGTCGCTTCCGGGAAGCGGCGCCTGCGCCGTCCATGCCGGCTTCAGCGCCGGAAAATAGGGCGCGAGCTTTTCGAGCGCGTTCTCGGCGAGGCGGCGGTAAGTCGTGATCTTGCCGCCGAAGACCGACAGCACGGGCGCGGCGCCGGCGGCGTCGTCGACCCGGAGCGTGTAGTCGCGCGTGATCGCCGACGGGTCGGCGGAGCCGTCGTCGTAGAGCGGCCGCACGCCCGAATAGCGCCAGACGACTTCCGACGCGGTGGGAACGCGCGCCAGGTAGCGCCCCACCGCCCGGCACAGGTAGTCGACCTCGGCGTCGGTGGCCGACGGCGCGGCGGGGTCGCCGTCGTAGTCGATGTCCGTGGTGCCCACGAGGGTAAAGCGCTCCTCGAACGGAATCATGAAGACCACGCGACGGTCATCGTTCTGCAGGATAAAGGCATGCTCGCCGTCGTAGAGCCGCGGCAATACGATATGGCTGCCCTTCACCAGACGCACAGCGTCGCGCGTGGTCTCGCCCAGGTGCTGGTTCAGGACTTCCTTGACCCAAGGGCCCGCGGCATTGACCACGGCGCGCGCCTGAACCCTTTTTCCATTCGAGAGTTCGGCAAGCCAGACCCCTTGGGCGCGTCGGGCGGAAACGCACGCCGTATTCACCAGCACCCGTGCGCCCCGGCCCGCGGCATCGAGGGCGTTGGCGACCACGAGGCGCGCGTCGTCGACGCGGCAGTCCGAGTACACGAAGCCATGCTTGAGCTCCGGGCGCAACCCCGAGGCATACGGCGGGCGGTCGAGCCGCACGGCCTGCGATCCCGGAAGCAGCGAGCGCCGCGCCAGGTGGTCGTACAGGAAGAGGCCGGTGCGGATCATCCAGCGCGGGCGCAGCTCCGGGACATGCGGCGCGACGAAGCGCGTAGGCCACGTGAGGTGACCGGCGATGCGCAGCATGATCTCGCGCTCGGCGAGCGCTTCGGCCACCAGGCGGAACTCGAAGTGCTCGAGGTAGCGCAGGCCGCCGTGGATCAGCTTGGACGAGGAGGACGACGTGGCCGCGGCCAGGTCGGCGCGCTCGACGAGCATCACCGCGAGCCCGCGCCCCGCCGCATCGCGGGCGATGCCGGCGCCGTTGATCCCGCCTCCGATCACGAGCAGGTCGTGGATCACTTCCATGCCAGCGGGATGCGCACGCCGACGGCGACGCCGTCGCCGCTCGCAAGGTTCGACGCCGCGATGCTGCCACCGTGGAACTGGGCGATGAGCCGCGCGACGTAGAGCCCCAGGCCGAGATGCGGAGTTGCCGTGCCGGAAGCGTCGCGCACGGAAATCATCGAGTCGAAGAGCCGCGCGCGCATCTTGTCCGGGAGCAGCGGCCCCTTGTTCGAGACGCTGAGCACAGCCGCGCCGGCCGACTCCTCGAGCGACACGCGCACCGGTGCGCCGCCGCGCGAAAAATCCACCGCATTTTCCACCAGCTTGTCGAGCAGCTGCGCAGCCAGGTCGGGCGCGCCCTCCACCTCCAGGGGGCGCGCCGGGACCTCGAGCGCGAAAGCCGCGTGCGGGTAGGCGATGCGGTAGCCCTCGACGCAGCCGCGCACCACCGCGCCGAGGTCGTAGCGGCTGCGCTCGACGGCGCTCAGGCTCTGCTCCAGGCGCGAAGCCTCCGTCATGCGCTCAAGGATCCGGCTCAGGCGCGCCAGGCCTTGCTCCGCCCGCTCGATGTAACGCGTGGCATCCTCGCCCGAAAGCTTGAGGTTTTCGAGAGACGAGCGCACGACTGCTATGGGCGTACGCAGCTCGTGCGACAGGCGCCCGGCCATCGCTTCGAGGTAGGCGTGGTGCTCGGCGAGCCGCTCGAGCACCGCCGAGAAGCTGCGCGAGAGATCGCCGATCTCGTCGGCGGCGTCCGAGCCCGCCGTGAGGCGCGTGATCCGGCCGCGCGCGTCGATCGCCGACTCGGCTTCATCGCGCAGGCGCCGGATGCGGACCGAGAGGCGGGTCGCGAACGCCATCAGGAGCACCGCCGCGCCGGCGAATGCCGCGAGCGTAAGGAGGAGCAGCCGCTCGAGCGCCGCGCTTTTCACCGACATCACCGAGTTGGTCGTTTCCTCGGTGACGACCGCGCCGGCGACCTGATCGCCGGTCCAGATCGGATGCGCCGCCGACATCACCACGGCGCGGCCGTCCCGGGTATGGCGCGTGCGCGTCGCCGGCGTTCCCTGCAGCGCCGCGGCGACATCCGAGCCCGTCGCGAGCACATCCTCGAGCTGGCCTTCGGCGAAATCCTCGGTCGGCCGCGGAATGAGCCAGCCGACCGAGTGCGTAACTAAGGGCTGCCACCACGGCGCCTCGGATGCCACGTCGGTCGCGCGTCGCAGGCTGCCCGCCGCGGCGATCACCTGATAGCGCGCGTCGACGACCCAGATGCGCGAGGAAGCCCGCTGCAGGCCGAGCAGGATGGCGTCGACTTCGTCGTCGCGCCCCGAGGCGCTGGCGAGGAGCTGCGGCCGCTCGTGGAGCGCCGTGGCGACGGCGCGCGCCACGGCGAGCAGCGATTGCTCCTGCTCCTGCAGCAGGAAGCGCTCGACCTCGTTGACATACAGGATTCCCGCCAAAGGCAGCGCGGCCAGGGCGAGCAGCACGAGCGCAAGCTTCACCCGCAGGCTGAAGCGCGGCCGCTTCATGCCTGCCAGCGATACCCCATGCCGTACACGGTGTCGATGGCGTCGAACGCGGGATCGGCTGCGAGGAATTTCCGGCGGATGCGCTTGATGTGCGAAGTGATGGTGCCGTCGTCGACCACGAGGTTCGCCTCGCGCATCAGCTGCTCGCGGCTCTTCACGTGCTCGGGAAACTTGGCCAGCGCGTGCACCATCCAGAATTCGGTCAGCGTCAGCGAGACCGGCGCGCCGCGCCAGGTCACGCTGAAGCGCTTGAGATCGATCGCGAGCGCGCCGCGCTCCAGCCGCTCGGGCGCGGCGGCTGCGTCGGCGGCCAGCTCGGCGCGCCGGAAAAGCGCCGCGATGCGCGCGAGAAGGTGCGGCAGGCTCACGTCCTTGGTGAGATAGTCGTCGGCGCCCAGACGCAGGCCGGCGACGGTATCGAAGTCGCTGTCGCGCGCGGTCAGGAAAATGATCGGCAGCGCCGCCGACAGCGCGCGCAGCTCGCGGCAAAGCGCGAAGCCGCCGTCGACATCGGCGCCCAGGCCGATGTCGATCAGCGCCAGGTCCGGCAGCCGGCTTTTCATCGCGGCGAGCGCTTCGGCGCGCCCGGCATAAGCCGCGACCTCGAAGCCGTGCTTGCGCAGCGCCTCCGCATAGTTGGCGCGGATGGCGGGCTCGTCCTCGACGATGGCGATGCGGCGCGACATGGCGGCGAATATAGCCGAAGGCAACCTCGGCAAAGAGCAGGGCCAAGCCCGCTGCCCGGGGTTTGCCAGAATTCTTCGCCGCTTTGCCCGCCTGCGGACGCGCGCCGCTCCGTTTCGATCTCTCTAATGGGTTCAACAACACCGAGGGACCCATGGAAACCGAAAAGCATCCCAGACCCGCCCTGCCCTTGCTCGCCCTGCTCGCCCTCGCCTCGGCGCTCGGCGTCGCGGTCGCGATCGCCCTGGCGGGCGTCGCCATGCTGCTGGCGGCGCCGGCGTATGCCGAGGAAGGCAGGCCGCTCGACGGCAGCCTGCTGCTCGAGCGCCGCGCCGGCCTGACCCAGGCCGAGCGGCTATTCGCAGAAAGCGAGTCGCACGAGGACGGGCACCGGCGGATCGTCGAGGCGTATCAGAACCCGTTCGACGAGCCGCTCGCCGGCGTCTATCTCTATCGCCTGCCGCCGAATGCCGTCCTCGAGCGTCTCACCTTTACGCTCGGCGCCGCGGAGCCGCGGCCCGCGCTGCTGACGCTGAGGCAAGGCGCGGCGCTGGTGGAGCGTACCGCCGCAATCGGGCCGGGCGAGGCCCTGCGAGTCGAGCTGGAATACCGTAGCCGCAGCCCGCGCCGCGTGCTCGCTCGGGGGTTGGACTAAGTGCTGCTCGCCTTCTTGAGCTGCTCGAGTTTGAGGACCTTGACCTTGGTCTCGGGCTCGCTTTTGGCGTGCTCGCGGCTGCGCACCTGCTGCTGGCGGCGCACCTTCTCGAAGGTCTTGCGCACGTCGGTGTCGAAGCTCGGGCGATAGCGGAATTCGGAGTCGAGGATATGTTTCATGCAATCTCCTGCGCTGTGGACCCGATTGTTTCAGTTACACAGTGGGGCCGTTGCGGACGCAATTTGGTCTCTCCGGACTAGTCTCGCCACGGCGACAGAGATGCTAACGCCCTAGTTTTTCTTACTTTTTCCTGAGTTTGCGGATCGCGGCGAGCTGCGCCGCAAGCATGGAGACCTCGCTTTCGACCGCGGCGATCTCCTGCTTGTCGCGAGCGGTGCGCCGCGCTTCTTCGGCTCTCTGCAGCGCCTCGTTGGCCTTGGCCTCGTCGAGATCGTGGCCGCGGATGGCGGTGTCAGCGAGCACCGTGATCAAGTTTGGCTGCACCTCGAGAATCCCGCCTGCGACGAAGATGAGCTCCTCCTCGCCGCCGCCCGCCGGCTTGATGCGCACCGCGCCGGGCCTGATGCGCGTAATGAGCGGGGTGTGGCGCGGATAGATGCCGAGCTCGCCGGCCTCGCCCGGCAGCACCACGAACTCCGCCTCGCCCGAGAAGATCGATTCTTCCGCGCTGACGACGTCGATGTGGATGGTGTTTGCCAAGGCGCGCTCTTACTTCTTCGCCGCGGCAGCGCTCTGCGCCGGCGCCGAAGGTTCCTGCAGGGACTTCGCCTTTTCGAACGCCTCTTCGATCGAGCCCACCATGTAGAACGCCTGCTCGGGCAGCGCGTCGCATTCGCCGTTGACGATCATCTTGAAGCCCTTGATCGTGTCCTGGAGCGACACGTACTTGCCCGGCGTGCCGGTGAAGTTCTGCGCCACGGTGAACGGCTGCGACAGGAAGCGCTGGATCTTGCGCGCGCGCGCCACGGCGAGCTTGTCCTCGGGCGAGAGCTCGTCCATGCCGAGGATCGCGATTATGTCGCGCAATTCCTTGTAGCGCTGCAGCGTGGCCTGCACGGCGCGCGTGGTGTTGTAGTGCTCCTCGCCGATGGTGTTCGGATCGACCTGGCGCGAAGTGGAGTCGAGCGGGTCGACCGCGGGGTAGATGCCGAGCGAGGCGATGTCGCGCGACAGCACCACGGTGGCGTCGAGGTGGCCGAACGTGGTGGCGGGCGACGGGTCGGTGAGGTCGTCGGCCGGCACGTACACCGCCTGGATGGAGGTAATCGAGCCGGTCTTGGTAGAGGTGATGCGTTCCTGAAGCCGGCCCATCTCCTCGGCAAGCGTCGGCTGATAGCCCACTGCGGAGGGCATGCGCCCGAGCAGCGCCGAAACCTCGGTGCCGGCGAGGGTGAAGCGGTAGATGTTGTCGATGAAGAGCAGGATGTCGCGCCCCTCGTCGCGGAAGGCCTCGGCCATGGTGAGGCCGGACAGGCCTACGCGCAGACGGTTGCCCGGCGGCTCGTTCATCTGGCCGAACACCATCGCCACCTTGGACTCCGGCAGATTGTCGAGCTTGATGACCTCGGCTTCGATCATCTCGTGGTAGAAGTCGTTGCCCTCGCGCGTGCGCTCGCCGACGCCGGCGAACACCGACTGGCCGCCGTGCTTGGTGGCG
>Ga0180104_1000071_pt1 | contig 24781 bp, 19 predicted proteins | sample EasRiv730_16_1Da_FD_121791 | JGI IMG/M metagenome (GOLD analysis project Ga0180104, IMG submission 121791) | Soil microbial communities from meander-bound floodplain in the East River, Colorado, USA - East River metaG ERMLT730_16_1Da | ecosystem: Environmental > Terrestrial > Soil > Floodplain ... | reverse complement strand
TGCCACCGCGCGCGCCGGGCAGCCTACGGTGCGAGCGGCTGTGGGAGCTCCCGCTGCGCGGGCCGGTCGCGCGGGCCCTGGGCCAGCGTCAGCTGGCGCTGGAGCGCCGCGGCCAGCTGAGGTTTGGCTTCGCCGCCGTCCTGCTGCTGGTGGCGTTCGTCGTCGCATTGCTGGGCGAGCCGTATGCGGCCGTCGCGTTGCAGGGACTCCTCAGGGGTTAGCGCATGAGCATCATCGAGAAAGCGATCGGGAAGATGCGCGACGGGGTACGCACCGCGGCGGCAGTGGCCGCAGTAAGCGAGAGCCGCCGACGCCACGAGCCCGTGCCCCTGCCACGCGCCGAAAGGCACCGGGAGACTCTGCCATACGTCGTGACGCGCCAGGCGGCGGTGGACGACTGCGTCTCGCCCAGCGACGCGCTGCATATCGATTTCGATGCGCTGCGCGCCGCAGGCGCTCTGCCCCCGGAGAGCCTGGAGCGCCAGCTTGCGGATGAGTACCGGCGGATCAAGTGGCCAGTGCTCGATCGCGCATTTGGACGTGAAGGAGCGGCGATCGCCGATGGCACGCTGGTCATGGTGACCAGTGCGCTGCCGGGCGACGGCAAGACCTGCACGGCCCTCAACCTGGCGCTGAGCATTGCGCGCGAGCGCGATTCCTCGGTGCTGCTGATCGACGCCGACGTCGCCAGGGCGCACATGGGCGAATTGCTCGGCATTCGCGCGCATCCTGGCCTGACCGACCTGCTCGTGAATCCGGGCATGGATCCCGCCGCGGTGGTTCTGGCGACCGACGTGGACGGACTGCGAGTCATGGCCGCAGGACGGCGCCACGACTCCGTGCCGGAGCTCATTGCGAGCCAGCGCATGCGCGATCTGATCGTGGAGCTCGCCACGCGCAATCGCGAGCGCGTCATCATATTCGACTCTTCGCCGCTGCTCGCGACCAACGAATCACAGGTGCTCGCCAAGCTGGTTGGGCAGATCCTGTTGGTCGTTCGAGCCAACGGCACACCGCGTCCCGCGGTGGAAGAGGCGGTGGCGCTGCTCGATCGCAAGAAGAACGTGGGCCTGGTGCTCAATCAGCTGCGCGCCCTGTTCGGGTTGGGCAGCTACTACTCGAGTGACTACAACTACCGCGGCGGCAGCCAGAGCTAGCGCCGCAGGGGGCAACATGTTGGGAAGATCGCGCCGCATGCTGGCGCCGGTGCTGGCAGTGGCCGCGACGGCCGCGATGACTGCCGAGGCGGCAGCCTGGACTGTGGAGCCCGAGTTATCGCTCGCGGAAACCTACACCGACAACGTTGCGCTCGCTCCGGACGGCCTCGAGGAGTCGGACTACGTCACGGAGATTCGCCCATCAATCAGTTTCGAGACCGAATCCTCGCGCTTCACCGCGGACATCGATTACCAGTTCCAGTATTTCGCTTTCGCCGAAGACAGCGATCGCAACACCTCGTATCACAACTTCGCGGGGACCACGACCACGCAGATCGTGCCCGATCGGTTCCTGCTAGATCTCAACGGCGCCTACGGTCAATCGCTGGTTGACCCGACCGAGCCGATTCCGGTGAGCAACGTGCTCATCAGCGACAACCTCACGGACTACTGGTCGCTGGACGCCGCGCCAATGTTTCGCCAACCGCTCGGCGACCGCCATCGCCTGCTGCTGGGGTACGCGTACGGCATCCTGCGCTATCCGGACTTCGACCTGAGCCTCGGCAACAACGTCGACAGCATGGACCGGCAGCGCTATCTCTTCGAGGTCGGCACGAATGAGGACGAGGCCGGCTTCGGCTGGTCTGCGAGCGCGCGGCGCGTCCAGGCTGACTATGAAGACTTCGACACCTTCAGGCAGGACGAAGTCGCCGCGCAGATCAGCGTGCCGATCGACCGCGAGCTGGCCCTGGTCGGCCGCGGCGGCTGGGAGACGGACGTCGTGGAAGATCCGATCGGTGGCGGCCTGGACGAGGAGTTCTGGGAGGTCGGCGCGCAGTGGCAGCCGAGCGGCCGCAACCAGTTCGAGGCAAGGGTGGGCCGTCGATACTATGGCCCGACCTATTTCGCTCAATGGAACATGGATGGCGCGCGCTTCGACATCAATCTCCTGTACCAGGAAGCGCCCACCACGCTCAGCATCGAGCAGTTGAATCCGAACCGCGTCCTGGTGCGCACGGGCAGCAACCCGGGATACGACATCGTTGCGCTGACCAACGACGTGTACATCAACAAGGAGGGCACCGCGGAGCTGAGCTGGGGGCTCGCACGCAGCGAGCTGGTGCTCACCGCGCGCGACGTGCGGCGAGAATATGTGGAGACGGACGACAGCGACCGCGAAAGCGGCTTCGGGCTCGCATGGTACTGGCGTCTCGGGGCGCGTACCCAGATCAACGCGGGCGCGTATGCGGGCAGGATCGAGTTCCGCCAGACCGACGTGATCGACAATCTCAGGCAGTCGACGCTCGGCATCGCGCGCCGCCTTGGCGAGCGAACGCTCCTCGACCTGACTCTGCGCTATGACCAACGCCGCTCGAACACCGTGCAACAGTCCAACGAGTACACCGAGCAGGCGGCGGTTTTCACCTTCACGCGCGTTTTCGGCCGCAATGATCTGCCTTTCGGAGGGCGCGACAATCTGCCGCGGCTGAGGATCTGAGGGCGCGGAACGCCGGGACATGCACACCGTCAGCTTCCTGCCGGAGCATCAGCGCCTCACTACCGACTCGCCTGTCAACGCGATGTCTGTCGACGTGGAGGACTGGTTCCAGGTCTCGGCTTTCGAGAGCACGATTGCACGCTCCAGCTGGGACTCGCTCGAGTGTCGCGTGGAGCGCAACGTGGAGCGCATCCTCGCGATGTTCGCCGATGCCAACATCAAGGCGACCTTCTTTACGCTCGGCTGGATTGCCGAGCGCTACCCGCAACTCGTGCGCTCGATAGTGGGCGCGGGGCATGAGCTGGCAAGCCATGGATACAGCCACGTGCGCGCCACCGAGCAGAGCGAGCTCGAGTTCCGAGAAGACGTCACGCGTACCAAGTCGATGCTCGAGGACCTCGGCGGCGTCGCAGTGAACGGCTATCGCGCTACCAGCTATTCCATTGGCCGGCGCAACCTCTGGGCACTGGATGAGCTGCAGCGCGCGGGTTACCGCTACAGCTCGAGCATCTACCCGATCCGCCACGACCTGTACGGCATGCCCGAAGCGCCGCGATTCGCGTTTCGCACGCGCCCGGACGCGATTCTGGAGATTCCGATCACGACCCTCGACATCGGATCGCAGCGGATTCCCTGCGGCGGCGGCGGGTTCTTTCGCCTGTTCCCATATGCCTGGTCGCGCTGGGCACTGCGGCGTGTCAACCACCGCGAGCGGCAGCCCGGGGTGTTCTACTTTCATCCGTGGGAGATCGACCCGGAGCAGCCGCGCGTCGGCAATGCGCCGCTGCGCTCGCGCTTGCGCCACTATCTCGCGCTCAAACGCATGGAACCCCGCCTGCGCCGGTTGCTGCGCGACTTCCGCTGGTCGCGGATGGATCATGCCTTTGCGTTGGCGCGCTCGTCATGAACGCGATGCTGGCGCCGGCACCGCAGCTTGAGGTGCGCAGGCGATTGCCGGCCGACGATGCGGCGTGGGACCAGTTTGCACGCGCGCATCCTGACGGCACCTTTTTTCATCTCTCGGCCTGGGCGGGTGTGATCGAGCGTGCGTTCGGCCATCGCAGTCACTACCTGCTCGCCCGGCGCGGCGTCTCGATCGAGGGCGTCCTGCCGCTCGTGCACGTCAAGAGCCTGCTGTTCGGCAATGCGCTGATTTCGATTCCCTTTGGCGTCTACGGCGGCGTGATCGCTGCGAGCGCCGCGGCGTCGCGCGCACTGATCGAGGCTGCCTGCGCGCTGGCGCGCGATCTCGGCGTCGGATACCTCGAGCTGCGCAACCGCGAGCCTTCGGATCTCGACTGGCCGTCCCGCGACCTGTATGCGACTTTTCGTAAATCCCTCGCGCCGACGGAGGAGGCGAACCTGCTCGCCATTCCGCGCAAGCAGCGCGCCATGGTGCGCAAGGGTATCGAAGCCGGGCTGACGGCCGAGATCGACGGCGGCACCGAGCGGTTGTACGCCGCCTACTCCGAGAGTGTGCGCAATCTTGGCACGCCGGTATTCGGGCAACGCTATTTCCGCGAGTTGCGGCGCGCTTTCGGCGACGACTGCGAGGTGCTCACTGTCCTGCGGCAGGGAGAGGCCGTCGCCAGCGTAATGAACTTCTATTTCCGCGACGAAGTGCTGCCGTACTACGGCGGCGGCACGGCCGCCGCGCGTGACTGCAAGGCGAACGATTTCATGTACTGGGAGGTGATGCGCCGAGCCTGCTCTAGGGGCCTGCGCATCTTCGACTACGGGCGCAGCAAGTGCGACACCGGCTCTTTCGCTTTCAAGGAGCATTGGGGCTTCGCGCCCGCGCCGCTACACTACCAGTACTACCTGGTACGCACCCGCGAGCTACCCAACGTCAGCCCGAACAATCCCAAGTATCGGATGTTGATCCGCGCCTGGCGGCATTTGCCGCTGCCGATTTCGCGCGCGGTAGGCCCGTTGCTCGCGCGGAGCCTCGGATGAGCGCGCCGCGCAATCTGCTGTTTCTGGTGCATCGCATTCCGTATCCGCCCGACAAAGGTGACAAGATCCGGTCGTTCCACCTGCTGCAGGCGCTCGCTTCCGAATACCGCGTACATCTCGGCTCGTTCGTCGACAATCCGGCCGACTGGGCTCACGCCGCAACGCTCAGTCAGTGGTGCGCGTCACTCGAGCTGCGACCGCTCGTGCCCTGGCGAGCGGCCCTGCGCAGCGCTCGCGGGTTGTTTACCGGCGAGCCGCTGACGGATCCGTATTACTGCGATCCCGGTCTCCACGCGTGGGTGAGGGCGACGCTCGCACGGGAGCCGGTGAGCGCAATCGTGGTGCTGTCCGCGTCGATGGCGCAGTACGTGCCTGACGCGCACAGTCGCACTACTCGCTACCTGGTCGATTTCGTCGACGTCGATTCCGACAAGTGGCTGCAATATTCGACCGGAGCACGCTGGCCGATGTCGTGGGTATATCGGCGCGAGGGGCTGCGGCTGGAGCAGCGCGAGGCCCACATTGCGCGCATGAGCCACGCCAGCGTCTTCGTCTCGCAGGCAGAGGCCGAGCACTTCCGGCGTCTGCACCCGGACTCGCGCGAGCGCGTTCACGCGGTGCCGAACGGCGTCGATAGCGTGAAATTCTCGCCCGCGCACCCGTTCGAATCACCGTATGCTACCGGCGAATGCGCGCTGGTGTTCACGGGCGCCATGGACTACCGCGCGAACGCGGACGCCGTGATTTGGTTTGCGCGCGACGCACTGCCTGCGATCCGCGCGCGCGAACCGCGGGCGCGCTTCTGGATCGTGGGATCGAATCCGGTCGCGCCGGTGCGCGCGCTAGCTGCTCTCCCGGGAGTGAGCGTGACCGGCCATGTGCCCGACGTGCGTCCGTACTTGCGGCATGCGGCGCTTGCCGTCGCGCCGCTGCGTCTCGCACGTGGCGTGCAGAACAAGGTACTGGAAGCAATGGCGATGGCTCGTCCGGTGCTCGCCACGTCGGCGGCCACTCGCGGAATCGACGCGGTCACGCCGCCAGGGGTGACGATCGCCGACACGGCTGAGTCGCTGGCGAGCGAGGCGCTCAGACTGCTGAATGCTGCGGATTGCGAGGCGCTTGGCGCGGCAGCGCGGCGTTTCGTCACGGAGCGCTTCGATTGGGAGACGAGCCGGCGCGCATTCCTCGCGTTGCTCGCCGAGCGTCCGAGCGGATCGTTGCTGCGGCTGCGCGGAGGAAGCCGGCCGTGAGTACGACAGCGACCGCAATCGTTGCAGGGTCGGCGGGCCGGCAGTGGAGTCGCAGTCCCTGGCTGGCCGTCGTCCTGGCCTGGTTCGCCGTGGTGATCCTGCTTTGGGACACGTTTGTCGACATGTGGCGGACATGGAGCGCGTCGGGCACGTTCACGCATGGCTACGCCATCTTCCCCATCGCGCTGGTCCTGCTCTGGCGCCGCCGCGCACTCTGGCAGGCACTGCCGATGCGGCCGAGCGCTGCCGGAGTCGTGCTCGTGGCCGGCTCCGTCACCCTGTGGCTCGTCGGCTCGCTGCTGCATCTCAACGTCGTCATGCAATTCGGCGCGGTGGGCACGCTGGTGTTCTCGATCATCGCGATCGCCGGGATCGAAGTGTTCAGGGCAGCGAAGTTTCCGCTGCTCTTCATGTTCTTCGCCGTGCCCGTCGGTGAGGAACTGGTGCCCTGGCTGATGGATTTTACCGCGTGGTTCACGGTCGGGGCGCTCAATACGGTCGGAATTCCCGTGTTCGCCGAAGGTCACCTGATCCACATTCCGACCGGCAACTTCTCGGTCGAGAAAGCCTGCAGCGGCATCCGCTACCTGTTCGCCTCGATCGTGCTCGGCACACTGTATGCGCACCTCGTCTATCGCAGTACGTGGCGGCGCGTCGTGTTCGTGGCGCTGTGTGCCGTCGTGCCCGTCGTGGCGAACGGTCTCCGGGCGTTCCTCATCGTGATTCTTGCGCACGTGAGCCAAAACGAGATCGCGATCGGCATCGATCACCTGATCTACGGCTGGATCTTCTTCGGCTTCGTGATGCTGCTGGTCTTCTGGATCGGGCGGAGCATTGCGGAGCCGGTGGCACCGGAACCGGCACCGCCTCCCGTCGCCCCGTCTTTCGTCGGCCGCTTCGGACGATTCGCACCTTGGTTCGCACTGGTCGCGCTACTCATTCCGGTGTTCGGGCTGAGACTCACCGCGGCGGCGCTGCAGGGTCGCGAAGCGGGCGACGCGTCCTCCGCCGCAGCTGCGGCGCGCGTGCCGGCGCCGATCGCGGGCTGGACCGGCCCGACTACAGTGTCAAGCAATTGGGAGCCGCGGTTCATCGGCCCTACGCGCGTCGTGACGGCAGCCTATCTGCACGGTGGCGATGCCGTGGACGTCGCGTTGCTGAGTTACGGCACCGAGCACGCCGGGGCGGAGCTCGTCAATTCGGAGAATCGCCTGTTCGACCCCGAGCGCTGGACCTGGCTCGGGGAGCGCTGGCTGCAGCTCGACCTGCCGGATGGGATGAAGATTCCCGTGTTTGCAGTGCAGGTTCGCAGCGGACTGACCCGCCGGGCGATCTGGCGCATCTTCCTGGTCGGGAACCGGCCGGTGAGCGGCGACATGCAAGCCAAGCTCGCACTTGCGCGCGCAATCGTGCGAGGGGAGAGCGGCGCCGGCACCGCGCTGCTCGTATCGTCCGAGCAATCGGGGCAGGACGCCGCGCCCGAACGCGAAGTGCGCGCGTTCCTGCTGAACTACTATCCGCAACTTCTCGGCTGCCTGGCGAATGATGCAGCCGCGTCGACGGCGTGCGCGCCCGCACCCTAAGTACAGCCCGGAGCACGAGCTTGAGTGAGATGGCGACCATCGCGACTACCTGCACGACGCGTATACCGCTCATCGTGCACATCGTGTATCGCCTGGACGTCGGTGGCCTGGAGAACGGGCTGGTGAATCTCATCAATCATCTGCCGGCCGCACGTTTTCGCCACGCCATCGTCTGTCTGACGGAGGCGACGGATTTCAGGAGGCGCATCCGCAGCGCCGACGTCGAGGTTTACGCGTTGGGCAAGCGCGCAGGCAAAGACCCGGGTGCCTACTGGAAGTTGTGGAAACTGCTGCGCGAGCTCTGTCCGGACGTGGTGCATACGCGAAATCTCGCCACGGTCGACTGCCAGTTCGTCGCCGCGCTGGCCGGCGTCCGTGGCCGCGTGCATGGCGAGCACGGTTGGGACTTGTATGACCTGCACGGCACCAGCGGTCGCTATCGCTGGCTGCGCCGTGCGGCAGGGCACGTCGTCGGGCGATTCGTCACTATGTCGCGCGATCTGCAGCGCTGGCTGGTGGATGACGTCGGCGTCCCGGCCGAGCGCGTCACGCAGATCTACAGCGGCGTCGATACCGTCCGGTTTCATCCACGCTCTGGCCCACGCGGCTCGTTCGGGCCGGCCGGCTTCAGTGACGAGCACTCGTTCATCATCGGCACAGCCGGGCGCCTCGAGGCGGTCAAGGATCCGCTCACATTGCTGCGCGCGTTCATCGCGCTCATCGAGAGGCGCCCAGATTTGCGCGCGCACGCGCGGCTGGTCGTCATAGGCGATGGCACGCTGCGCCGCGAGCTGGAACAGCAGATCGTGGCCGCAGGCGTTGCATCGCTGTGCTGGCTCGCCGGCTCGCGCGAGGATGTCCCCGTGCTGCTGCGTGGCTTGGACTTGTTCGCGCTGTCGTCGCTCAACGAAGGCATTTCCAACACGATACTCGAGGCGATGGCGACGGCGCTGCCCGTCGTGGCGACACGCGTGGGTGGCAATGTGGAGTTGGTGGGCGAAGGCCGCACCGGCCTGCTGTGCGAAGCGCGCAATGCCGAGGCGATGGCCGCGGCGCTGCTCGCCTATGCGAACGATCCCGGGCTCGCGCGCCGGCACGGCGCTGAGGCTCGCTCGGTGGTGGAACGCGATTTTGCGCTGGCACGCATGGTTCAGGACTACACATCGGTCTACGAGTGCGTGCTCGCGCCGGCGATGCTCGACCAGGAGAGGTAAGTAACGCATGTGCGGCATCGCAGGGCTGTGGAGTACCGACCGCGAGGCAAACGTCGATCGGCCGCTGCTCGAACGGATGATCAGTTCGCTCGCGCATCGTGGTCCCGACGGCGACGGCATTCACCTCGAGCCCGGTGTCGGCCTTGCCCACCGTCGCCTGTCGATCATCGACCTTGCCGGCGGGGCACAGCCGCTCGGCAACGAGGATGGCACGGTGCTGGTCACGTTCAATGGGGAGATCTACAATTTCCGGGGCCTGGCGCGCGAGCTGCAGGCACTCGGCCACCGCTTTCGCACGCACTCGGACACTGAAGTGATCGTGCATGCCTGGGAGCAATGGGGCGAGCGGTGCGTAGAGCGCTTCGCCGGGATGTTCGTGTTTGCGCTCTGGGACCGCAATCGACAGACGCTTTTCATCGCGCGCGACCGACTGGGGAAGAAACCGCTCTACTACGCATGGTTGCCGGACGGCGGTCTCGCGTTCGCATCTGAGCTCAAGGCGCTGCTGGTGCATCCGCGCATTGCACGCGACCTAGATCCGCTGGCGATCGAGGAGTACTTTGGCTTGGGCTACGTCCCCGATCCGCGCAGCATTCTGAAGGCGGTGCGCAAGCTTCCGGCGGCCCACACGCTGACCGTCAGCCGCAATGGTGCGCGCGCGGCGCCGCGCGAATACTGGGACCTGCCGCGCTTTGCGACGGCGAACACCGATGTCGTCACTGCCTGCGACCAGCTCATCGAGCATCTGCGGGCGGCGGTGCAGGCGCGCCTGATCTCGGAGGTGCCGTTGGGAGCATTCCTGTCTGGCGGCGTCGATTCGAGCGCTGTGGTTGCGATGATGGCGCAGACCTGCAGCGAGCCAGTGAACACCTGCTCGATCTCCTTCCGCGACCCGCAGTACGACGAGGCGAAGTACGCGCAGCTGGTGGCGGATCGCTACCACACCAATCATCACGTCGAGGTGGTGGAGTCGGATGACTTCGGCCTGATCGACACACTCGCGGGCGTTTACGACGAACCGTTCGCGGACAGCTCGGCGATTCCGACTTACCGCGTCTGCCAGCTCGCGAGGCGGCGCGTCACCGTGGCGCTGTCGGGCGACGCCGGCGATGAGACGTTTGCCGGCTATAGGCGCTATCGCTGGCACATGCACGAGGAGCGCATCCGTGCCGTGCTGCCGCAGCTCCTGCGCGGGCCGCTGTTCGGCGCACTCGGCGCGCTCTATCCCAAGGTCGATTGGGCACCGAAAGTATTTCGCGCCAAGTCGACGCTGCAGTCGCTGGCGCTTGACTCGGTCGGCGCCTATTTCAATACCGTTTCGGTGGTTCCCGATTACCTGCGCAACAAGCTCCTGAGTACGCAGCTGCGCCGCGAGCTGCAGGGCTACAACGCCGTTCAGGTGCTGCGTGGCTTCGCCGACCGGGCGCACGACTTCGATCCGTTGTCACTAGTGCAGTATGTCGATTTCAAGACCTACCTGTGCGGCGACATCCTCACCAAGGTGGATCGGGCCAGCATGGCGCACAGCCTCGAAGTACGCGTGCCGATGCTCGATCACCGCTTCCTCGAATGGGCGGTGACGCTCCCGCCGCAACTCAAGCTGCACGGCGGGTCGGGCAAATTCATCCTGAAGAAGGCTCTTGAGCCGCATGTGCCGCACGACGTCCTTTACCGCCCCAAGATGGGCTTTGCGGTCCCCCTCGCCACGTGGTTTCGCGGCCCGCTGCGGAGCCGAGTGCGCGAACTCATCGAGGGTGGCGGGCTCGCCGCTACCGGATTTTTCGACGCGGCGATGGTCCGGCGCCTGGTCGAGGAGCACCAGAGCGGGGCGCGCGAGCACAGCGCGGCCATCTGGGCGCTGCTCATGTTCGAGGCGTTCTTGCGCAATGTTCTGCGCGTGGACGCGAGTGACGCGGCGGCCGCGCGCGCCGCCTGAGTCACGCATCGATGCTCAGACTTGCAGTCTTCTCCACGCTTTATCCGAACGCCGCCAATCCGGCGCACGGCGTGTTCGTCGAGGAACGCCTGCGCAAGCTAGTGGCGACCGGCCAGGTGCAAGCGCGCGTGGTCGCGCCGGTGCCGTGGTTTCCATTTCGCAGCGAGCGCTTCGGCGAATATGCGCGCTTCGCTCGTGCACCGCGCTCGGAGGAACGCCACGGCCTGGCCGTGGCGCACCCGCGCTATGTACTGGTGCCACGCATCGGCATGGCGAGCGCGCCGTGGTTCCTGGCGTGCGCGGCGTGGCCGGCATTACGTCGCATGCGCGCTGAAGGTTTTGATTTCGATGTCATCGACGCTCATTACTTCTACCCGGACGGCGTAGCTGCGGCCGAGCTCGCGCGCAGGTTCGATGTGCCGCTGGTGGTTACCGCGCGCGGCAGCGATGTGACGCTGCTGTCGCGCTATGCGCTGCCTCGCCGCATGATCGTGTGGGCCGCCCGGCAGGCGGCCGGCATCGTCACCGTATGCCAGGCGCTCAAAGACGGGCTGATCGAGCTCGGCGTGCCGCCCGACAAGATTACCGTACTGCGCAACGGTGTAGATCTCGAGCGCTTCCACCCGGTGGCGCAAGATGGCGTACGCTGTGAGTTCGGGCTGGAAGGTCGGGTGCTGCTGTCGGTGGGCTGGCTGATCAAGCGCAAGCGCCACGACTTGGCAATCCGCGCTTTGCGTATGCTTCCCGATTGCCGGCTGCTGATCATTGGCACGGGTCCCGAGGAGCAGGTATTGCGAGCGCTCGCCAATGAGCTGGCGGTGCAGGAGCGCGTTACCTTTGTCGGGCACGTGGCGCAGGCGGATCTGTACCGCTATTACAGCGCCGCTGACATGCTGCTGCTGTGCTCGGAGCGCGAGGGCTGGGCCAACGTGCTGCTGGAGGCTATGGCGTGCGGGACTCCCGCCGCGGCGACCAACGTGGGTGGAACCGCGGAAGTCGTGACGGCGCCTGCCGCCGGAGTGCTGATCCCGGAGCATTCGGAAGTCGCGGTTGCAACAGCGGTGCGCGAGCTGCTCGCGCGACATCCCTCGCGCGCTGCCACGCGCCGCTACGCCGAACAGTTCAGCTGGGACGAAACCACACGCGGACAGCTGGCGGTGTTTCGCACGGCGACCATGCGGGGCGCTGCGGCATGAGGATCCTGTACCACCACCGGGTCGGCTCTAAGGACGGGCAGTACGTGCATATCGTCGCGCTGATGGCGGCGTTGCGCGAGCGGGGCCACGAGCTGATTGCAGTCGGCCCGGCCGCCTACGAGAGCCTGCAGTTCGGCGAGCAACGCGGTCTCGTGGCACGTTTGCGCTCGCGGCTGCCGAAATGGCTCTACGAATTGCTTGAGATTGGTTACTCGGCTCTCGACTTCGTGCGGCTGTCACGTGCCATACGCCGCCATCGGCCGGCCGCGGTCTACGAGCGTTACAATCTGCACCTGCTCTCTGGCGCCTGGGCGCGCGCGCTCCTGCGACTGCCGTTCATCCTCGAGGTGAACGCGCCACTGGCAGAGGAGCGCAGCCGCTATGGTGGCCTTGCTCTGCCGCGCCTGGCCCACCGCTTGGAGGCTTACGTCTGGCGCAGCGCCGACTACGTGCTTCCCGTCACTCAAGTGCTCGCCGGACACCTGATTGCGGCCGGCGTCCACGCGCAACGCATTCGTGTGGTGCCCAACGGCGCGGCCCGCGAGTTCCTCGAGCCGCAGGATCGCGACGCGGCGAAGGCGCGGCTGGGGCTCGCCCGGCGCACGGTGCTCGGTTTCACCGGATTCGTGCGGGAATGGCACCGGCTGGAGCGCGTGCTCGAACTGATCGCACGACACCGTGACCGCGACTGGCATTTCCTGATTGTCGGCGATGGCCCGGCAAGACCGGGTCTCGAAGAGCTCGCGACGCGGCTCGGCATCGGTGACCGGGTGAGTTTCACGGGCGTAGTCGGGCGCGCAGGTGTGCCTGCGCACGTCGCCTGCTTCGACGTGGCTCTGCAGCCAGATGTCGTACCCTACGCCTCGCCGCTCAAACTCTTCGAATACCTGGCACTGGGGTGCGCGGTGGTCGCGCCCGCGGCAGCGAACATTCGCGAGGTGCTCGAACACGAGCGTAACGCGCTGCTATTCGCTCCCGCCGACGACGAGGCCTTCGCCGCCGCCATCGAGCGCCTGTGCAACGACGCGGCGCTGCGCGTCCGGCTGGGCGCGGAGGCGCGCGCCACCATCGATCGGCGCGGGCTGACCTGGAGCGCCAACGCCGCGACCGTGAGCCGACTTCTGGATGAACTTACGGCTGCGCCCGGCGCTACTCAACCGGAAAATGGCTGATTGCACCGCACTTTACCCGCTCGGCACGACAACTGAATTCGGCTTGGTGCCATTCACGCTGATTGGCCGCGTGCCCGGCAAGCTAGTGTGGTGCTGGATGACCGGCGCGCGTGGCAACACCCGCTGCGAGCGCGTCGATGCGTGACCTTATCCTGTTGCTGCTCATGGCGGGACTGATGCCTTTCATCCTGGCGCGGCCTACCACGGGCGTGCTGGCTTGGTCATGGCTCGGCTACATGAATCCGCATCGGCTCACCTGGGGCTTCGCTTACGATTTTCCGTTCGTGATGGTCACGGCAATCGTCACGCTGGTCGCGATGCCGTTCTCACGGCAGCCCAAACGCATGCCTTGGTCGCCGTTGACCGTCATTTGGCTGTTGTGGGTGTTGTGGATGTGTGTCACGACGCTCACGGCGCTCAATCCGGTCGACGCCGTGCCCGAGTGGCAACGCGCCATGAAGATCCAGTTGATGGTGTTGGCCACGCTTCTGCTAATGGGTGAGCGCGAGCACATACACCGGCTGGTGTGGGTCATCGCGCTGTCCATCGGCTTCTTCGGCGTCAAGGGTGGGTTGTTCACGGTTCTCCACGGCGGCAACTACCTCGTCTTGGGGCCACCGGGTAGCTTCATTGCGGGCAACAACGAAATCGCACTGGCGCTGCTCACCGTGCTGCCGCTGTTCCGCTATCTGCAGGTCACGAGCGACAATGTGTGGATTAGGCGGGCCATGCTTGCCTGCATGGTCCTGTGTGGAGCGTCCATCATGGGCTCCTGGTCGCGCGGCGCGTTACTCGGCGGCGCGGCGATGTTCTTCGTGCTGTGGCTGAAGACGCGCAACAAGTGGCTGTCGGGCGCCGCCATCGTGGTAGCCCTGGTCGCATTCCTTGCATTCCTGCCCGAGGGCTGGTTCGAGCGCATGTCGACGATCAAGGACTTCCGCGCGGACAGTTCCGCGCTCGGTCGGCTAAACGCCTGGGCATTCGCCATCAACATTGCGGACGAACGGCCCCTGGTCGGTGGCGGATTTCGCGCGTTCACCCCGGAGCTTTTCATGAAGTACGCGCCGACACCCACAGACTTTCACGACGCGCATAGCATCTATTTTGAAGTGCTGGGCGAGCAGGGCTACGTCGGGCTCGCGCTGTTCCTGACGCTGGCGATCACCGCCTTTCGCACTTGCGCGCGCATTCGCCGCAAGGTCATCGGCCGCGAGGAGCTCACCTGGGCTGGCGAGCTCGCATCAATGATCCAAGTGTCGGTGGTGGGGTTCGGCGTCGGCGGCGCTTTCCTCGGTCTGGCGTATTTCGATCTGCCGTACTCGCTCATTGCGATCGTGGCGCTCACAAACGCGTACGTGGACCGTGTGCTCGTCGGTCAGATCGCGACACGAGCCGGCGTCGCGGCCGAGCTGCCGGCTCGACAGTCGGCGGTCACGGCACCGGGCAGCAGCCGTACGACCTAGCGGCATGCCCGGTAAATCTCGCGCGCTTCTGATACTCACGTATCACCGGGTACTGACCGCGGAGGACCCGCTGCGGCCGGGCGAGATGCCGCAACGTGCGTTCGCGCGGCACGCCGCAGTCTTGCGCCGCTGGTTCAACGTCATGCCGTTGTCACAAGCGTGGCGCCGCACGCTCGAAGGCACGCTGCCGGCGCGCGCCGTGGCGATCACTTTCGACGATGGGTACGCGGATAACGCCGAGCTCGCCCTGCCCATCCTTAAGCACTGCGGCTTGACCGCCACATTTTTCGTCGCGACCGGATTTCTCGACGGCGGGCGAATGTGGAACGATACCATCATCGAATCCCTGCGCCAGGCGCGCGTGCCGCTCGACTTGCGCGACCTCGATGGCGGCATGCTCGCGAGCGGGGACGCGGATTCCAGGGCCAGGGCCGTGCAGGCGATGATTCGCGCGTGCAAACACTTGCCGCCGCACGAGCGGCAGCGCCGCATCGAATCGTTGGTCGAGCGTACGAAGTCAAAGCTGCCCGATGACCTGATGATGCGCAGCGAGCAGGTAAGGGAGCTGGCGCGGTCCGGAATGGACCTCGGTGCGCATACCGTCTGGCATCCAATCCTGCGCAGCGTCACCGACGATGAGGCCGCCGCGGAAATGCGCGAAAGCCGCGCGACTCTCGAAGCGCTCACCGGCGCGCCGGTGAGCGCCTTCGCGTACCCCAACGGCCGCCTCGGCGACGACTACGACGCGCGTCACGCCGAAATTGCGCAGCGCCTCGGGTTCGAACTTGCCGTGAGCACCAACGTGGGTACGGCCCGCCCGGGGTCGGATCCGTATCAGCTGCCGCGCTTCGGTCCCTGGGCGGAGAGCAACTGGCGGTTTGCGGCGCGCCTGCTGCGCGCCTATTGAGTGCGCGGCGCGCTGGCCTACTGTGGCCCGTTAGCCTGCGGAGTCTCGGGCTTCGTCGCGGCCACGCTCTCGTCGAGCGTGATCCCGAGCCTCTTGAGCTTGTTGCGCAGGCCCGGCAGCGGATAGTGCTGCGCGTACGCTTTCTGCGCGTACTCTTTCGCCTTGTCGTAGTTCTTCAGCTCGACGTTCAACAAGCCCAGGTTGTACTGCACTTCCGGATCGTTCGGTGCCAGTTCTTCTGCCCGCCTATAGATCAGTACGGCGCGTTCGTACTCCTTGATCCGGTAAACGTAGTTTCCCCAGATCATGTAGATCAGCGGATCATTCGGCGTGAAGGCGAGTGCGCGCTCAAAGTAACAGTCGGCCGGAAAGAACTCGTCGCCGTCTTTGCGCGGGTACTTTGCCTGCCAGGTGGCCATCGCCTGCAACGCGCGGTGGTGGTTCACGAGCTGGATCAGCGTGTAATGAATGTCGCCTGGCAGCGGACCGTTGAGCCCCTTCTGCAGGCTCTCGATTTCGGGCGTGAAATGGTAGCGCTCGACGATGTTGCGCTTGTAGCTCTCGTTGGGATCGCGGTAGTCGACCGGCATTCCCCAGTGGTTCATCTCGAGCGGTGGGCCGCAGAAAGCTCCGGCCGTCGGCGCGGTGCAAGCCAGCAGCGCTAACAGGGCAGGGCGAGCCATTCGGGCGTTCATTGGTATCTTCCGGCCGTGTTTACTCTAGCCCAGATCAGCTGTGCGCGACACGCACGCCCCGGCTGTCGAGCCACAATTCGAGCATCATCAGTACCCACAGAAACTCACCATAATATGCCGCGTGCTCCTCGCGGTGGCGGCGCATGAGGCTGTCTATAAAGTCTGCCCGTACCAGCCGCCGTTCCTTGAGGGAGGCCATGCTCAGGCCCACCAGGCGCTGCAGGGCCCGATCCTCGCGCATCCACACCCCGAAAGGAAGGCCGAAGCCGTGCTTGGTCTTTTGGATCACCTGCCGCGGCAGGAACCCCGCGAGCGCCCGTTTGACAAAATAGCGCAGCGTGCGGCCCCGCACTTTGGCCGCTGCTGGCACCTTGAGCGACAGGTCCACGATCCGCTCGTCCAGCCAGGGGAAACGCACGCCGATGCCGGCGAGCGCGCAGCTCGACATCACCTTGCGCAGGTCGTTGTCGGCGAGCGTGTACTTCCAGTCGAGGTACAGCATGCGATTGATTTTGTCCTGCGTGCGCGGCTCGGCGAATACCGCGCGCTGTTCGGCCAGCGGCAGCTGCGTGTCGACGGCCGCTGCCAGCTCTGCATGCAGGACCGCATTGCTCGATTCGCGCGCCAGGTAGTTGTAAGTCTGCAGGCGGTCCGGCAGCGGAACGTTGGCCTGATCGATGTAGCTCTTGAGCTTGCGCACGACTGGCAATGCTCCCAACGCAGATGCGAAAGGCTCAACCACGCCGGAGCGCAGCCCCCGCGGTACGCGCAAATACCATTCGAACACGTTCTGCTTGGCGTAGCGGGTGTTGCCGCCAAAGAGCTCGTCACCGCCGTCACCGGCCAGCAGTTGCCGCATGCCGTCCTGGCGCGCGGCGAGCGCACAGAAGTAGGCCGGGATCGCGGAAGAATTTCCGAACGGTTCATCGAAATGGGTGGCGAGCTTCGGCACGCCTGCAGCCACATCCTGCGGAGTCACGTAGTACTCGTGCGCGCGAATGCCGAAATGCTTCGCGGTGATGCGCGCGTAACTCACTTCGTCGTAGCCGGTGGCGGCAAAACCGATCGTGTACGTGCGCGCCTCTCCCGGGTTGGCGCGCGCGAGCATTCCGGCGACCGTCGAGCTGTCGATGCCGCCGCTGAGGAACGCAGCGGTATCGCTACCGTCGCGATATTCGGCCGTCACAGTCTCGAGACTTTCCAGCAGTTCGCGGGCGCGCGCTGCCTCGTCGAATCCATGTCGCGCGTCCGCGAATTTGCACTGCCAGTAGCGGCGGACCGTGGCGTGCCCTGCGGAGCAGATCAACAGGTGTGCCCCGGGCAGCTTGAAGACGCCGCGTGCGACCGTGCGTGGCGCCGGGACCATGTGGTGATACAGGTAATCAAAGATTGCTTGCGGCTCGATTGAGAAGCCGATCGAGGGATGACGCGTCACGTCCTCGATGGTGGCCCCGAAGGCGAGCAGTCCGTCCTTCAGGCCGTAGCAGAGCCTCTCGACACCCATCCGATCGACGGCGAGCAATGCTCGCGAGCGGCGCGCATCGACAACTGCGAGCGCGAACGTGCCCCCAAGCCGCTCCACCAGCCGTTCGCCGAGCTCGGTGTAACCCTCCAGTAGAGCCTGCGCGTCGCCTTGGCGGCTCGCCGTTGCGGCCAGTGCCGAATCCAGCCAGCGCGCGTGACCACACAGCAACGCCGCCACCCCACGCGCCGGGTCCAGCGCGAGACGGGCGCGACCACCGCTCAGGAGCATCGCGCCGGGACCGAGCGCAACGGAATCGCCCTGCGACGCGCGCTGCTCCCCGGCGCTGCGAGCCGCGAGCTCTCCGGCCGCAACCCCGTTGCGCGAGTCGAGCCAGCCTGAGTGATCGCTCATCGAGCCTGATTGTCGAATTGTCGTTCTTTGTTCAAAAGTTTACCCGCCGCTGCCCCGATCTACTGTGACACGTGCCTCGAAAGGTCCTTGAATTGCCTGTAGAGTATCGCGCCCAGAACGCACCTGGAGCGCGCCCGCAATCGACTCCTCCAGAGCCCACGACGGCCGCTGGGGAATGGGCCGCCCACGTACCTTGACGGGTCCAGCCTCATGCCTTCAGTTCAGGACGTTATCGTACTGCTCAAAGACGCCCTGCAGCTTGGTGACCGCGCCCAGAGCTTCTCCGAGGTCACGCGTCTGCTGGGGCATGTCCCGGAGCTCGATTCGCTCGCAGTCGTCAATGTGATCACGGCGCTAGAGGAGCGCTTCGGCATTGTCGTCAACGACGATGAAATCTCGGCCGACACCTTCGAGACGGTGGGCAGCCTGCACTCCTTTCTCGTGCAAAAGCTCAACGCATGATCCGTTCCGCCGCTGCGGCTGCGCCCGCCGGGCGATTTCTCGAGACGCCGCGCGGCCGCATCTTCTGCATGCACAGTCCGGTGCGTGCCGAGGGGTGTCTGGTCGTCGTGCCGCCATTCGCCGACGAAATGAACCGGAGCCGGCGCATGTGGAACTTGCTCGCTGCGCAACTCGCTGCAAAGGGCGTCGGCACACTGATTGCCGACCTTTATGGCACGGGAGAGAGCGACGGAGACTTCGCGGATGCGCGCTGGGAGTCCTGGTGCGAGGATCTCGATGTCGTCTGCCGATTCGCGCGCGAGGCAGGTACGCGCCGCATCGCGCTGCTAGGTGTGCGGCTCGGCGCTCTGCTCGCGCTCGACTATCAGCGACGCATCGCGGGGCAACCGGCTTCTGACGGCGGCATCGTGCAACTGATTCTCTGGCAGCCGGTGCTGGACGGGCGTCAGAACATGAACCAGTTTCTGCGCCTGAAGCTCGCGGCCGGACTGCGAACGTCGGCGGCGGTCAAGGAGACGACCGCAAGCCTGCGCGAGCGTCTCGCGCGCGGCGAAAAGCTCGAGGTGGCGGGCTACGAGCTGGCGCCGGAACTGCTCGCGGCGGTCGATGCAATCGATGGTCAGTCGCTGGCGCCGACCTCGATTGCGCGGGTCGACTGGCTCGAAGTCTCGACGAACGAGGCGCGCGTGCTCATGCCCGCGAGCCAGCGGATGCTCGAGGCCTGGCGTGCGGCGGGCGTGAACGTCCATGGCCGCGTTGTGCGTGGCGAGGCCTTTTGGGCACTACAGGAAATCACAACGGCTCCCGAGCTCATCGCGCTGACGCGTGACGTGGCGACCGAGGCACTGGCGGGATGAGTGCGCGGGCGGAAGGGGCGCAGGCGCTCGCCTTCGACTGCGAGGGCGCACGACTGCAGGGCGTTCTGCACCCGGGCGCGCCCGCGGCGGCGACCGGCGTGTTGGTCGTGGTAGGTGGACCGCAGTATCGCGTCGGAAGCCATCGCCAGTTCGTGCTGCTCGGTCGCGCGCTGGCCGCGCGCGGCATTCCGGTACTGCGATTCGACTATCGCGGTCTTGGCGACAGCGGCGGTGAAGTGCGCACATTCGAGTCGATCGACGCGGACATTCGCGCTGCCCTGGACGAGTTCTTGCGCCGCGTACCGGGACTGCAGCGCGTCGTGATCTGGGGTCTGTGCGACGCCGCGTCGGCGGCGCTTTTCTACGCGCCGACGGATGCGCGCGTCGCCGGGCTGGTGCTGCTCAATCCCTGGGTTCGTTCGCAGAAGACGGTCGCCCAAGCCTACCTGCGCAGCTACTATGTCCGGCGGTCATTCGATTCGCAGGCGTGGCGCGAACTGCTCTTCGGCAGCAAATCGGTACTCACAGCGGTGGTCTCGTTTGTGCAACTCGTGCGCCACGCCGTGGGCGCGAGCGCAACGTCAAGCAGCGCTGATCCGACTTCGGGACCAGGCAGCGCAAGGGGTCAGGCAGACACCGCTGGCGTGGAGCCGGCGAGCCCGCTGGTGCTGCGCATGCGCCGGGGCTTTGCCGCGTTTCGGGGTCGGATCCTCATCATCCTGAGTGGCGATGACATTACGGCGTCGGAGTTTGTCGGCGCGAGCGGATCGCCCGAGTGGCGCAAGCTGCTCGAGCACCCGCGCGTGAGCTGTCGCACGCTCGAGGCCGCGGATCACACGTTTTCCACGCGTGCCTGGCGCGATCAGGTGGCGAGCTGGACGGGCGATTGGCTTCAGGGTCACTGGCCGCCTGGCCGCGTGCTGGCGCGAGCCGCGACTGCGGCGGACGGAGCTGGAGCGAGCGCTGCGTGAGCGACCTGCGCATCCGCATCGACGACTCGCTCGAAGCGATGTCCGCGTCGGCGCGCGAACTGTGGCTGCGCGAGGAGCCCGCGCTGCAATTCGATCAGACGCTCGGCTGGAGTGAACTGCTGTCGCGGCACGCGCGGGAGCGCGACGAGAGGATCCATGTCGTCAGTGCAAGCCGGGCCACCGGCGAGTGTGTCGGCATCCTCCCGCTCAAGGCGGGTGCGCCAGAAGGTCTCTGGGGCCTGCGCACGGTGCGCAGCCTTGCGAACTACTACTGCTCGCTCTACGCGCCCATCATCGACTCGCACTCGGATCGGTCCGCCATCCTGCGCGCGCTTCTCGGCGCCGTGACTCAATTGGAGCCCGATGCGCTCGATCTCAATCCGCTGGCGGAGGGTCCTGGTGCCGCCGCGGCGATTGCAGCCGTCCTCGACGACCTCGGCTGGCGCATCAAGCCCTATTTTCGCTTCGGCAACTGGTACCTGGAAGTGGGCGGGCGCAGCTACGCCGAGTACTTCGCGGCTCTGCCGTCGCAACTTCGCAACACGGTGACGCGCAAGGAAAAAAAGCTGCGCCAGCAGCCGGGTGTCAGCATCGCGATCGCGCAGGCGCCCGCCGAAGTCGACACGGCGCTCGCTGGCTATCAGCGGATCTATGAAGCAAGTTGGAAGAATCCGGAGCCGCATCCCCACTTCGTGCCGGCGCTGGTCCGACACCTGGCCGAGCGAGGGTGGCTGCGTATGGGACTCGTGACGGTCGGCGCCGATCCGGTCGCCGCACAGATCTGGGTCTGCAAGGACAACGTCGTTTCAATCTTCAAGCTCGCCTACGACGAGCGCTTCGCGAAGTTGTCCGCAGGCTCGGTGCTAACGACGCACCTGATGCGGCACGTCGTCGACGTCGATCGCGTCGCGGAGGTCGACTATCTCACCGGCGATGACGCGTACAAGCGCGACTGGATGTCGCATCGTCGTGAGCGCGTGGGAGTGCGCGCGTTGCGCGCGAGCGGCTGGCGCGCGCAGGCCGAGTTCATCTCGCATTCGATTGCCGACGGGCTCAAGCCAGTGCTGCACGCGCTCAATTCGATGCGAAAAAAGCTGGCGACTCGTCGCTACCCGCCGACAACACCAAACACTTGATTTCCCGATGGGGCGCGATGCAGCGTCAGGCCCGCGTCGGTCAGCAGCGACAATCAGCTGCGTGAACAACCTGCATAGCCGCAGCGATTGCGATGCTAATCGCTTCAATTTAAAGAACTACATCGCCGCTGGCCTGATTCTTGCTGCTGGCTGTCGGCGTGCAGCGGCACGACGGGGGAAATTTCGTCGGCGCCACTCCTTCAATTACGTGTTGAGTGCCTTCTGATCGTTAGGCAAAATTGACCACAACTGCCAAGGGCAAACTCGTCGAAAGACGGGGACGCAAAACTTCCGGTCTAAGGGAATTCGTTCCTAGGACAGCGGGGTTGCCAGGACCACGGCCCAGCGCGCGTCGGGCCGGCGACGTATGAGCATCGCATCGTCCGCTTCTCTCCCATTCCGGAAGCCCTTGGTCAGTGCGTTGAAATCGTTGGCACGCGCTTGGTGCCACGGCAATTCGGCTGTAACCAGGACTTCAGAGTGGGGAGTATGAACAAGCAGACTTTCATTCGGATCGCGGGTACGCTGCTGCTCGCCGGGCAGTGCTCGTTCGCAGCGGCCTCCGTGCTCTCCGACGCCGCCGCAGCGCTCCAACCCGGTCAGTGGGTTCAGCTCAACACGCAGAATTTCAATGCCGCGCTGCTCAACGACGGCGCCAGCTACGACGTCTTCTACTACTCCGAGGACATGACCTGGGATCCGGTCACGCGCCAGCTGCTGTTCGTCGGCGGCGGCCACGACAGCGACGCGGAGTTCCTGCGCTACAGCGAAGCCACCAACACCTGGTCGCGCAGCAAGCCCACGGGTGGGTTCTGGCATTCGAACTTCTCGCACGCCTACGATCACGACGCCATCATTCCCTCGCTCGGCAAGTTCTTCTTCCGTCAGCCGGCCTACGACCCGAGCGATCGCATCGAGATCTTCGACATCCCGACCCAGACCTGGTCGCGCTCGGCGGCCATGCCCAATCGTCCGGGCTGCTGCGGCGGCTTGGAGTACTTCCCCGAGCTCAACGGCCTGATCCTCGCCAACGGCGATGCGGGGGTTCTCTTCTATGACGTCGGCGCCAACAGCTGGCAGACGATTTCGAGCGCATCCTGGGGCGACTACCACAACTTCGCCGAGTACAGCCCGGTCCACAAGACCATGATCTTCGGCGGCGGCGAGTCCTCGGGAACGAATGCGATCTTTCGCATCAGCGCCAACCGCCAGATTGCACGGTTGAGCAACGCTCCGGCGCACATGGGCATCACGCATTCGATCGTCACCACCGATCCGAACAGCGGCAATCACCTGGTCTTTTTCAATAGCTCCTTCTACGAATTCAATCCGGCTACTGACACTTGGCGCCTGCAGAGTGGCGATGCGCCGTGGAGCGGGGGCGTGTTTGGCACGGTGGCCACGCCGATTTCAACCTATGGCGTAGTGCTGTTCGCACACTACGGTGGCGGCAGCGATGCGCGGGTTTTTCTCTACAGGCACAGCCCCGGCAGCGGCACCACGGTGCCGACCGTTACCCTCTCAGCCAATCCAACCTCGGTGGCGAGCGGCGCAACGGCTACGCTGACCTGGTCGAGCACGGATGCGACTGGCTGTACGGCGAGCGGCGGCTGGAGCGGTACGAAGGCGACGAGCGGCAACGAGACGAGCGCGGCGCTCACTTCTAATACGACTTTCACTTTGACGTGCACGAACGGGCAGGGCGGCAGCACCAGCCGCTCGGTCAATGTCACCGTGGCGTCCGCAACCCCGCCTCCTACAGTAAATTTTTCGGCGAGCCCCGGCTCGGTGGCGGTCGGTGGCTCTACCACCCTGAGTTGGACCACTACTGATGCCACGAGCTGCTCTGGCAGTGGCGCGTGGTCAGGGGGCAAGTCGATTCCGAATGGCAGCCAGAGCGTCGGTCCACTCAGCACCGCGGCGACCTACATGCTGTCGTGCACCGGTTCGGGTGGAACGACGCAGCGCTCCGCGACGATTGGCATCCTTCCATCGCCAATTCTGTCTTTCAGCGCCAATCCGACATCCGTGGCCGCCGGGGATCGCTCCGCGCTCACGTGGAACTCGCAGAACGCCACGGGCTGCAGTGCTTCCGGTGCGTGGGCTGGCGCGAAGGCGATCGCGGGCTCAGAGCAGTCGCCCATCATTAACGCAAGCTCCACATTCAATCTCACATGCACCGGCGCGGGTGGTGCAGCTGGACAATCGGCCACAGTGACCGTAAACGGCAGTCCGCCGCCACCGGCTGCGCCAACGGTGACACTGAGCGCCTTGCCCACCTCGGTGAATGTCAACGGTACCTCCACTCTGACGTGGTCTTCGACGAACGCTACGTCGTGCACGGCCTCTGGAGCATGGAGTGGCTCGAAGGCGACTTCGGGAAGCGAGCCAACCGCAGCGCTGAGCGACACGTCCTCCTACACGTTGGTATGCAGCGGCTCTGGCGGCACGAGCACGCCACAAAGCGTGACCGTTACCGTGATCCCGGGTGGCGGCTCGGGAGGCGGCGGCGCGACGACTGATGAGTCGGGCGGTGGCAGCCTCGATCTCATGCTGCTGGCGCTGGGCACGCTGCTGGCCGCCATGCGCGGGGTACGCGGGCAGGTGCGGTTCGCGCTACGTCCCCGCGCCTTGGCCCGCTCTTCTGGCGCGCTCATTGCGATGTCGGTGGCGTTCGGCGCACAGGCAGCTGACGTCACCAGCGTCACGGTCGTCAGCACGAGCGGGAGCTCGCAAAGCAGTGTGCCGGTCACTTTCGGCCAGGTCTTCAAGCCGGGAGATGTGCCCGCCAACGCGGTGATCGGCGCGCGCAGCGGCAGCAGCGCGATTGCGCTTCAGGTCGACAAGAAGGCGACGCATCCCGACGGCAGCCTTCGTCACGCCGTGCTGTCGCTGGTCATGCCCTCGATGGGAGCGAACGCCTCGCAGGTGCTGACGCTGAACAATACCGGCACGGCGCCATCGGGCAGTGCGATTGCCGCGGCGAGCCTGCTCGCCACGAGCTTCGATACCACGATCAACCTCGACATCGGTGGCACGACCTACAGCGCTTCCGCCCGCGAGCTGCTGGCTGGTTCGCCCGCGACGTGGCTTGCGGGTCCGCTCGCCACCGAGTTCCTGCTGAGCGGCCCGGTCAAGACGACCGCAGGCGTATCGCATCCTCATCTGCAGGCGCGCTTTCACGTGCGCGCCTACCAGGGATTACAATCGGTACGCATCGAGGCAGTCCTTGAGAACAACTGGGCCTTTGAATCCGGCCCGCGCAATTACACCTACAACGTCACGGTCAACGTCGCCGGCCGCGGCGCTGTCTACACGCAGAGCTCCGTCAATCACTACCGGCAGAGCCGCTGGCGTCGGATCGTGTGGTGGGGCACCGTGCCCGCATACAGCGTCAAACACGACAGTGCGTACATCATGGCGACGCGCGCCGTGCCCTCATATGACACACG
>Ga0180104_1000070_pt1 | contig 24825 bp, 19 predicted proteins | sample EasRiv730_16_1Da_FD_121791 | JGI IMG/M metagenome (GOLD analysis project Ga0180104, IMG submission 121791) | Soil microbial communities from meander-bound floodplain in the East River, Colorado, USA - East River metaG ERMLT730_16_1Da | ecosystem: Environmental > Terrestrial > Soil > Floodplain ... | reverse complement strand
GCCTCCCCGCTCCTGCACCGCGCTCACGGTGCCGATGGCCTGGACGATTCCGGTAAACATTCCGCAATGACCCTCAGATCCCGCCCGATCAGGCGCACGTCCGCAAACTTCAGCGGCCACTTGCCGTCGAGCGCAAACAACTCCGGCAGCTCGAACATTCCACGTGCCTTGTCGCCGAGCAGGTCGGGCGCGAAGTAGACGACCAGCTCATTGACGAGCCGGGCGCTGATCAGTGCGCCCGCCAATCGCGCACCTGCCTCCACCCATAGCTCGTTCACCTCGAGCTCGCCCAAGCGGCGCATCACTGCCGACAGATCGATGCCGCCCGGGGCCGCAGGCACGGTCTCGATGCGTGCGCCGCGAGACTCGAGTCGCGAGCGCGCGGGTCCAGCGGGCCGCGCCGCAAAGATCACCACTTGCCCCGGCGGTGACAACACCCGAGCCGCCGGTGACGTCCGGAGCTCGCTATCCGCGATCACGCGCAGCGGTTGACGCTCCGCGGGTTTGCCATCGTCGAGCCGCACATTGAGTTGCGGATCGTCTCGCAGCACGGTCGCGGCGCCGGTGAGGATTGCCGAGCTGCGAGCCCTCCAGCGTTGCACATCGGCACGTGCGGCCGCGCCCGTGATCCAGCGACTGGTGCCATCCGCGAGCGCGATACGCCCATCCAGGCTCGCAGCCAGCTTGAGCCGCACCCACGGCAAACCCTTCTCCATTCGCTGCACGTATCCGTTGTTGAGCGCGCGTGCCTCCGTTTCGAGCAACCCCGCTGTGACATCGATCCCAGCCGCGCGCAGGCGCTTGATTCCCTCACCGCTGACGCGGGGATTCGGATCGGGCATCGCGCAAACGACGCGCGCGACGCGCGAGGCGATCACGGCGTCGACGCATGGCGGCGTGCGGCCGAAGTGCGTGCAGGGCTCCAGCGTCACGTACATAGTCGCATTGCGGGCCGCTTCGCCGGCACCATGCAGCGCGTGAATCTCCGCATGGGGCTCGCCGGCGCGCTCGTGCCAACCCTCGCTGATGACTGTCCCGTCGTTTGCGATGACACAGCCGACGCGGGGATTGGGGTTCGTGGTCGTCAATCCGCGCTCGGCGAGCTCCAGTGCCCGCGACATACACTGACTGTCGAAGCCGCTGACGCCGCTCACGCGTCAGTCCTTCTTGTCGGCGCGCGGCAGCAGCGACAGTTGACCGGCGCTGGCCTCACGGCGTCGGCGATGGCGCAAGCGCTCGATTTCCTCGCGAAATGCCTCCACGTCCTGAAAGCTGCGATACACCGACGCGAAGCGCACGTACGCGACTTCGTCGAGGTGTCGCAGTTCCTCCATCACCAGCTCGCCGACGCGCAGCGCCTGGATCTCGCGTTCGCCGAGGCTGCGGATGTTGTGGCAGATCCGGGAAATCGCCGCCTCCATCGCCTCGCCGCTGACCGGGCGCTTCTCAAGCGCCTTGAGCATGCCGGCGCGCAGCTTCTGTTCGTCGAACGGCTCGCGGCTGCGATCGCTTTTCACCACCTGCGGCATCAGCAGTTCCGCCGTCTCGAAGGTCGTGAAGCGCTCACCGCACTTCAGACATTCGCGGCGGCGGCGAATCTGGCTGCCCTCGCCCGCGAGTCGCGAGTCGATGACCTTGGTTTCGCCATGGTTGCAGAAGGGGCAGTGCATTGCGGTCCGCCCTCAGTTCTCACGCGCCTCACGCGTACACGGGGTAACGCACGCAAAGTTCAAGGACACGACGGCGGACCTGTTCGATCAAGGTCGCGTTCGCCGCATCAGCGAGCACGTCCGCGATCCAGTGACTCAGGTTCTCCGCTTCGCGCACCCCGAACCCGCGCGTCGTGATCGCCGGAGTGCCCATGCGCAACCCGCTGGTGACGAATGGCGGTCGTGGATCGTTCGGCACCGCGTTCTTGTTGACCGTAATGTTGGCGCGGTTGAGCGCCGCATCCGCGTCCTTGCCCGTGAGGTTGCGCTCGATCAGGTCCACCAGGAACAGGTGATTGTCCGTGCCGCCGGAAACGATCCGGAAGCCCCGCTCGATCAGCACCCGGCACATGGCGCGCGAGTTTACGAGCACCTGTTTCTGATACTCGGTGAACCGTGGTTCGAGCGCCTCCTTGAGTGCGACTGCTTTTGCCGCGATCACGTGCATCAGGGGTCCGCCCTGCATGCCGGGAAAGACGATCGAGTTGAGCTTCTTGGCCAACTCGTCGTTCGGCCGCGCGAGGATGAGACCGCCGCGCGGACCGCGCAGCGTCTTGTGCGTGGTCGTGGTGGTGACATCGGCGATCGGCACGGGATTCGGATAGATGCCGACCGCGCACAGCCCCGCGACATGCGCCATGTCCACGACCAGATAGGCGCCCGTCGCATCCGCGATGTCGCGGAAGCGCTGCCAATCGACCACGCGCGAGTAGGCAGAAAACCCGGCGACGATGACGCGCGGCCGATGCTCCTTCGCGAGCCGTTCCACCTGCTCGTAGTCGATGAGTCCGGTTGCCGTGTCGAGCCCGTACTGCACGGCCTTGAACACCTTCCCCGACAGATTGACCTTGGCGCCGTGGGTGAGATGACCGCCGTGGTCGAGGCTCATGCCGAGCAGAGTCTCCCCCGGGTTCATCAGCGCGAAATACACCGCGGCGTTCGCCTGCGAGCCCGAATGCGGCTGGACGTTGGCATAGGCCGCGCCGAAGAGCTGCTTGGCGCGATCGATCGCGAGTTGCTCTGCAATGTCAACGAATTCGCAACCCCCGTAATAGCGCTTGCCCGGATAGCCCTCAGCGTATTTGTTCGTCAGCACCGAGCCCTGCGCTTCGAGCACGCGGGGGCTGACGTAGTTCTCCGATGCGATCAGCTCGATGTGCTCCTCCTGCCGGCGCCGCTCGCCGTCGAGCGCTCGCTTGAGCTCCGGATCGAAATCGCCAATGGTCATTCTCGAATCGAACATCATCCTCTCCGGGGGATTGCGGGAACCCGCCCGCGCAGGCTCCGAGGCGTGTCATTCTATCAGGCCGCCACAGCGTTATCGGGTGGAGTGTCAGACGGACTCGAGCAGCGAGCGGACAACACGCGTCCACGCACGAGCGAGATTGCGGCGGTTGTAGCCGCCGCCGCCCATGGCCAGTACGCGGCCCCCGGCCGACTTCTCCGCCAACGCGCACAGCCGCGCCGCCGCGTGTGCATGAGCCTCTTCGCTGAAGCGCAGGTGCGTGATCGGGTCGCCTTCGAGGCTATCGGCCCCGCACTGAAACAGGAAGAACTCCGGACGAGCCTCGCCCAGGTAGGTCTCGACCCGCTGCCAGGCGCGATGAAATTCCTCGTCTCCCGCTCCCGGGGGCAGGGGCAGGTTGAGCTTGGTGCCTTTCGCCGCGCCAACGCCGGTCTCAGATGCCGCGCCGGTTCCCGGATAAAGGAATCGGCCGTCTTCGTGAATATCGGCGAACAGCAGATCCGGATCGTCCTCGAAGCTGTAGAAGACTCCGTCGCCGTGATGCGCATCGATGTCAACGTACGCGATGCGCTGGATGCCGAATCGACGGCGCAGAATCTCGGCCGCGACGCCACAATCATTGAACACACAGAATCCCGCGGCGTGCCCGCGCGAAGCGTGGTGCAGACCGGCGATCGGCACGAACGCGCGTCGCACCTCGCCTGCCATGATGGCCTCGAGCGCTGTCAGCGTCGCACCGACGACGTTGCTGGCCGCCTCGAACACGCCACGGAAGGCGGGCGTATCGCCGGCGTCGAGGAACCCGACGCCGCTCAGCGAACGCTCGGCCACCAGATCCAGGTAGGCGCTCGTGTGAAAGGTCTCGAGCTCCTCGCGGCTGGCCGAGCGCGGCTCGAGCTGCCGGACAGCGTGGTCGAGCGACTCCGATTTCAGCTCCCGAATGAAGGCGTCGTGCCGGTCGGGGCCGAATGGATGACCGTCCGGAAAGCCGTAGCGCGCGATTTTCTCGCCGGCCACGAGCGCAACCGGCGCCATTCTTGCTTGCGCCATCGAGCTTTCCCTTAAGCGGATGCGGTAGCCTAGCACAGGGCTACTGGTGGATAATGCGCGGCCTTTTTTGCCGCGAATCGCGCCGCTTTCACCTCGCACCGATGGCCCAATACATCTACACCATGAACCGGGTATCGAAGGTGGTACCCCCGAAGCGCATTATCCTGCGCGACATCTCCTTGAGTTTCTTTCCCGGCGCCAAGATCGGCGTACTGGGCCTCAATGGCGCCGGCAAATCCACGCTTCTCCGGATCATGGCCGGCATCGACACGGAGATCGAGGGCGAAGCGCGCCCGCAGCCCGGCATCAAGGTCGGATTCCTGCCCCAGGAGCCCGAACTCGATGCGAAGCTTACGGTGCGTTCGGTCGTGACCGAAGGTGTAGGTGCGACGCAAGCGCTCATCGATCGTTTCAACGCCATCAGCGACAGATTCGCCGAACCACTGGCTGACGAGGAAATGCAGAAGCTGCTCGATGAGCAGGCCAAGCTGCAGGACGCGATCGATGCGGTCCAGGGGTGGGAGCTCGAGCGCAAGCTGGAGATCGCGGCGGACGCGCTGCGTCTGCCGCCGTGGGATGCGAAGGTCGCGACGCTCTCCGGCGGCGAGAAGCGCCGCGTGGCGCTGTGCCGGTTGCTGCTCTCGCAACCCGACATGCTGCTGCTCGATGAACCCACCAATCATCTAGATGCCGAATCGGTCGCCTGGCTTGAGCGTTATCTCGACGAATACCCGAGTACGGTCGTCGCTGTGACGCATGACCGCTACTTCCTCGATAACGTCGCCGGCTGGATCCTCGAGCTCGATCGCGGGTACGGCATACCGTGGCAGGGCAACTATTCGTCCTGGCTCGAGCAGAAGGATCAGCGACTCGCGCAGGAGGAGAAACAGCAGGAGGCATTGCGGCGCTCACTCCAGCGCGAGCTCGAGTGGGTGCGCACCAACCCCAAGGCACGCCGGGCGAAAAGCAAGGCGCGCGTGCAGCGCTACGAGGAACTCGCATCGACCGAATTCCAGAAGCGCAACGAGACCAACGCGATCTACGTGCCTCCCGGACCGCGCTTGGGTGAGCTGGTCATCGAGGTGAAGAATCTTCGCAAGGGCTACGGCGAACGGCTGCTGATCGACGACCTGAGCTTCAATCTGCCCGCTGGTGGCATCGTCGGCATCATCGGCCCGAACGGCGCGGGCAAGACCACGTTGTTTCGCATGTTGACGGGACAGGAAAAGCCCGACGGGGGCGAGATCCGCATCGGTCCAACCGTGCAACTGGCCTACGTCGATCAGTCGCGCCAGTCACTCGATGACTCGAAGTCGGTGTGGGAGGAGATCTCCGGTGGACAGGAAATCATCCGGGTGGGCAACTACGAGACTCCTTCACGCGGCTACGTCGGCCGCTTCAACTTCCGCGGCGTGCAGCAACAGCAGCTGATCGGCGAGCTGTCAGGCGGGGAACGCAACCGGGTCCACCTGGCGAAGGTCGTGCGCGCGGGCGGAAACGTCCTGCTGCTCGATGAGCCCACCAATGACCTCGACGTCGAGACACTTCGCGCGCTCGAGGAGGCGCTGCTGTCGTTCCCCGGTTGCGCAGTGGTGATCTCGCACGATCGCTGGTTTCTCGACCGCATCGCGACTCACATCCTCGCCTTTGAGGGCAACTCCGAAGTTGTCTGGTTTGAGGGGAACTACGCGGAATACACCGAGGACTTCCATCGTCGCCGCGGTACCGACGCGGATCAGCCGCATCGCATCCGCTACAAGCCGCTGCACTAGCGTTGCGTCATGCACTAAGCCGCGGTGACAGATGCCGCCGCCGGCTGGCAACCTAAGCGAGTCGATCTCCTCTCGATTGACCCACACTTCCCCGTCCCTCTTGATTACCTTTGCACTGGCATGCCGTTTCCCGCGGTCCGCAACTCTGGATTCCACGATGCAAGTCGTTGCGTGTGGGGAAGTGTGGGTCAATCGAGAGGAGATCGACTCGCGGTAGGTTCCGTCAGGCAATCAGCGCGCCCGCACTGAATTCACGATGCCCTCGAACACGGCGCGCAGCACCCGCTGAAACGCGGCAAAGCCGGGCGATGCGCGCGCACTGGCCGGATCGTCTTCCGTCATGTAGAGACGCTGGCACATCTCGATCTGTAGAGTCTGCACCGCTTCGATCGTGGAGTAGTGAGCGGTGATGTATCCGCCCTTGTACGGATCGTTAAGACTCACCCGGAGCTTGTGCGCGCCGAACAGTTCGCTCACCTGCCGTGTAAACCACGGATCGCAGGTCTTGCCGTCGCGATCACCCAGGTAGATATCCTGAAGCAATGGACCATGCAGCCGGCTGGCGCGCGACTCGACGCTGTGCGCGTCGATGAGATGGCAGCGGCCGAACCGTGCGAGCTTGTCGCGCAACCGCTGCTCGAGCGCCGCGTGATAAGGACGATAGAAGCGCTCGATCCGCCGCCCGATCTCTTCGGCGGAGGGCGGCACGCGCCAGATCTTTTCTCCCTGGAAGTTCTCCGTCGGCACCAGCCCGGTTTCGAACCGACCCGGATAGAGCGGCCTCGCATCCGGCGGTCGGTTGAGATCGACCACGAAACGGTGGTGCGTGGCGTGAATGACATCGATCCCTAGCGCCGGCAGGAAATCGTACAGCTCGTGCAGAGCCCAGTCGGTCATCATCCCGGCGGCACTGCGGGGATCGGCGAACTGAGCGGCGACGTCCGCGGGGATGAATGTCCCGGTGTGCGGAATGCTGACGAGCAGCGGGATCTCCTCCGCCACCGCTCGAAGATGACGCCAGATCGGGGGATCGTGCGACAAGCTGACAGACCTCGGGCGTCAGACCTTGGGCCCGGACCGCGAATGCAGCGCGCGCGTCACCGCCGCGAAACGAGCCGCCGCCGCGGGCAAGGTGATTTCGCCGCGCTCGACACGCCTCTCGCCGCCGACGTAAACGGCCGCGATCTGCGCGGCGCATCCGCCGGTGATCCAGGCGTCGAGCACGTTGTCCACCGCGACCCCGGCGAAGAGCGGATCCTCCAGACTCAGGACGACAAGATCGGCAAGCGCGCCGACGCGCAACGCACCCGCGTCCTGATTCAGCGAGCGAGCGCCACTCTGTGCCGCCTCCGACCAGAGCCTGACACCCAATCCGTCCTCACGGGCCAACAAGCCGCGCCGCTGGTGGATCAGCCGCTGTCCATACTCGGCGAGCCGCAACTCCTCGATCGCATCGATGCGCACGTTGCTGTCGGACCCGATGGCAAACGTGCCGCCGCGGGACGCGTAGGGTTCCAGCGGAAACACGCCATCGCCGAGGTAAGCCTCGGTGAGCGGACAAAGGACCAGGTTCGGGTGATGGCGGATCAGGATGTCGAGTTCCTGCGGTTCGGCGTGCGTGGCGTGCACGAGGCTCCAGCGCTCGTTGAGATCAACCGTCTGCGCCAGGCATTCCACCGGCGGACGGCCATGGATCGCGCGACAGTCGCTCACCTCCTGCTGCTGTTCGGAAACGTGAATGTGAATCGGGCAGTTCCGGCCCAGGACCCGGTCAGCCAAGTCTACGAGTTGCGGCAACCACTCGAGCGGCACGGCTCTGAGCGAATGCGGCGCAACTCCACAGGGTTCGCCGGCGAGCTGCTCGAGCAGGCGCGCGAAGCCCTCCAGCGAGCGATGAACGAAACGCCGCTGCTCGCCCGACGGTGGACTGTTGAATCCGCCTTGGCTATAGAGCACCGGAAGGAGCGTCAGCCGGATGCCGGCATCGCGCGCTGCGCCGCGGATCGCCATCGCCATGTCGAGTGTGAACCGGCCCTCGCGGGTATGGTGCAGGTAGTGAAATTCCCCCACCGACGTAAAACCCGCGCGCAGCATGTCCGCATAGGCGCGCAGAGCCACGACGTAAAGGTCGTCCGGATCGATCGCATTGGCCATGGCGTACATCGCCTCCCGCCAGCTCCAGAACGAGCCGGCCGCGGGCGACTCGCGGATTCCCGTGAGCGCGCGCTGGAAGGCGTGACTGTGCGCATTGGGCATTCCGGGTATGGCAAGCGCACCGTCCCATGGCCCGGAGGAGACCGCATCGATCGACGCGATGCGGCCGTCGGCATCGAGAACTAGCCGGCGGTCGCGTTCCAGCCCGGCACTCGTCAACACGTATTCAAAACTGAGCTGGCGCAGCATACCCTTGCGGAGTCCGAATCACGGCAGGTGACGGTGTTCGATCTCAGAGTCGATAACACGCGATTGTATCCGATGGCCGGCGACACCCTTCCGAGCCCGGTGCGTTCATTCGGTGTCAATGACGGCCGCATCAGTGCCCTCGATGCTGGCGGACCCGCTCGCGAGGTTATCGATGCCGGCGGCGCCATCGTGATGCCCGGCTTGATCGACTGCCACACGCATGCCGTGTTTGCCGGCAATCGGCTCGGCGAGCACGTTCTGAAGCTCAAGGGGGCAAGCTACGAACAGATTGCCAGAGCCGGCGGTGGCATTGTCTCGACGGTTCGCGCCGTGCGCGAAGCGAGCGAGCGGCAACTCGTCGATCAGTCGCGACCGCGCATCGAGGCGCTCGCTGCCGAGGGTGTCACCACGATCGAGATCAAGAGCGGCTACGGGCTCGACCTGGACAACGAGCTCAAGATGCTGCGCGCGATCCGTCAGCTCGCTGCCGAGGTTTGCCCACGCATCGTGCCGACGTTTCTCGGCGCACATGCAGTACCGCCGGGGAGCAGCCGGGCCGACTATCTCGCCCGCGTGTGCGAGGAAATGTTGCCGCGCGTGGCAGCGGAACGATTGGCGGATTGCGTGGACATCTTCGTCGAGTCGATCGCATTTGATCTGGCGGATGCCCGGCGCCTGTTCGAACGAGCGCGTACCCATGGCTTGAAGTTGCGCATTCATGCCGAGCAGCTGTCGGCCACCGGCGCGGCCGCCCTGGCCGCGGAGTTCGGCGCACTGGCGTGTGACCATCTCGAGTACCTCGATGAAAAGGGTGCGCAGGCGATGGCGCGGGCGGGCAGCGTCGCCGTGCTGCTGCCGGGAGCATTCTACTTCCTGCGCGAGACTCGCAAACCGCCAGTGGCACTGCTGCGTGAGCATGGGGTGCCGATCGCGATCGCCTCGGACCTCAACCCGGGCACCTCGCCGATTGCGAGCCTGCTCATTCCACTGCACATGGCCGTGACGCTCTTCGGTCTGACACCGGACGAAGCCTTGCTGGGAGTCACATGGAACGCTGCACGTGCGCTGGGCCGTGACGACATTGGCAGCCTGACGAACGGCCGGCGCGCCGATTTCGTGCTGTGGGATATTCCGGAGCCGGCGTTTCTCACCTATCAGCTCGGCGGCGTAAAGCCCCGCGCCATCTATATCGAGGGTCAACGCGTGAATCCGACATGAGCACTCAATGGCAACTGACGGGACGCGACCTGACGCTCGCGCGGCTGGCGGAATTCGAGCTGTCGCGCCCGCGTGTGACGCTCGGCGCCGAGGCGCGCGCAAGAGTCTCCGCGAGTAATGCGACGGTCGCCGCCGCAGTCGCGGCTGGCGACGTCAGCTACGGTATCACCACCGGATTTGGGGCCTTCGCCAATCGGCGGATACCGGCACAAAAGGTGAAGGAGCTGCAGCTCAACCTGGTGCGCAGCCACAGCTGCGGTGTCGGGGAGCCACTCCCCGCCCCGCTGGTACGGCGGATCCTGCTGCTCAAGGCCAACAGCCTCGCCGCGGGATTCTCGGGAGTCCGTCCCGCCGTGATCGAGGCACTGCTCGCGCTGCTCAACGGCGACGTGCTGCCGCTCATTCCAGCCCGAGGCTCGGTCGGCGCGTCGGGAGACCTCGCGCCGTTGGCCCATCTGACACTCGCCCTCATCGGTGAAGGTGAAGCCCAGCACGCCGGCCAGGTCTTGAGCGGCCGGCAAGTGCTCGATGTCGCAGGAATTGCGCCGCTCGAACTCGAGGCCAAGGAAGGTCTGGCGCTGTTGAACGGGACGCAGTTGAGCGCCGCACTCGCGATCGAGGGAACGCTACAGGCGGACAACCTCCTGCATTCGGCAATCGTCGTCGGCGCACTGACGGTCGACGCGCTGGCCGCAAGCTACACGCCGTTCGATGCCCGTATTCATGCGGCTCGCGGCCTCGCGGGACAGATATATGTTGCGGAGTGTTTCCGCAAGGTGCTGACCGATAGCGAGATCAAGCGCAGTCACGAGAACTGCGATCGCGTCCAGGACCCGTATGCCGTGCGCTGCATGCCGCAGGTGCTCGGAGCGGTGGCCGACACCGTGAGCCATGCACGCCAGGTGCTGGAGTCCGAATGCAACGGGGTCTCGGACAACCCGCTGATCTTCGGCAATGACATCCTCTCGGGCGGCAATTTCCACGCCGCGCCGCTCGGCTTCGTGAGTGATTTCCTCGCCATCGCCGTCGCCGAGATCGCCAGCATGTCAGAGCGGCGCACAGATCTCCTCGACCGGCGCGTCAATCCCGCCCTCAACATGTTCCTCACCAGCGAGCCCGGCGTGGAATCGGGGTTCATGATCGCGCACGTCACAGCGGCGGCGCTGGCGTCCGAGAACAAGACACTGGCGCATCCCGCCTCGGTGGACAGCATTCCAACGTCCGCGGGCCAGGAAGATCATGTGAGCATGGCGACATGGGCCGGCCACAAGCTGTTGCGCATCTGCGAGAACACTGCCCAGGTGCTGGCGGTCGAATTGCTCGCCGCCGCCCATGCGATCGATTGCCTGCGCCCGTTGCGTTCGACGCCGGCGCTCGAGGAGTTGCACGCGACCGTTCGCGCCCAAGTGCCCTTCAATCCGAAGGACCATCGCCTCGACCGCGACATCGCCGCGCTTTCCCGGCTGGTCACCGGCGGTACGTTGCATCGCTTCCTGGGCTAGAGCGCAAGGCTCGCCGCGGGGCGACGGGCAGGTCAAACGGCGCTTGAATTATGTCGTGTTCCCCTTGGAAAACGTTGAGAAACGGCGGCGTGGCAGCTCTGCTACACTGAGTCATCGCCTGCGACTCGAGGGGATGACCGGGCGATCAGAGGTAGAGAAGAACATGTCGGTCCACATCGACAGCCAGAGCCGCCTGCACCACGACCAGGAGCAGCACCTCGCGGTCACCTGTCCGCATTGCGAAGTCTTCTCGCACATCACCGCCCTCGCCGTACCCCAGTACGACCAGCTGATTGCCTTCCGGCCGAAGCAGATCGGCGTCGTATTCCGGTGTGATTCCTGTAACGCGCCGGTCTTCCTCAAGTTCAACGCCAAGATGTACTCGGCGAATCGCATCGAGCTGTCGAGCACGTTTGTGGAGCTCGAGCGCGCGCGCGAGAAGTTCTCCTTCACCTACCTGCCGGAGGAGGCGGAGCTGCTGTTCAAGGAGGCACTCACCTGCTACTCGGCATCGAGTTTCAACGCTTTTGCGTCGATGTGCCGGCGCACCGCGCTGGTGGTGTTCGATGACCTGGGCGACGCTGGAAAACTGCGATTATTCGATGAGCTCAACGAGATCCGGCAGCTGGCGGAGATCGACCTCGAGAGCTTCAACGTCGTCAAGAAGGTGATCTTCGGCAATGACGGCGAGTCGAAGCACTCGGTCCCGACGCTCGACCCGTATCAGGCCGGAGTATTGCTCGAAGTCATGAAGGACTTGCTGTACCAGGCGTACGTGCGCAAGGGGCGGCTGCAGCAGGCGATGATGGTGCGACGTTTCTTCATCGAGGAAACCTCCGGAAACATCGCCGCCTTCTCGAAGACGAGCGCCTAGCTCCTCATTCCACCATCGGCAGGTCGAGTCCGCGTTCGCGTGCGACTTCGATTGCGCGCGCGTACCCCGCGTCGGCGTGGCGCATGACGCCCGTTCCCGGATCGTTGATCAGAACGCGCTCCAGCGCCGCCTCCGCCCGCTCGGAACCATCGGCGACGATCACCACCCCGGCGTGCAGCGAGTAGCCCATGCCCACGCCGCCGCCGTGGTGAAAGCTCACCCACGAGGCGCCGCTGGAAGCATTGAGGAGCGCGTTCAGCACCGGCCAGTCCGCAACCGCATCGGAGCCGTCGCGCATGCCCTCGGTCTCGCGATAGGGTGACGCGACCGAACCCGAGTCGAGATGATCGCGGCCGATGACGATCGGAGCCTTGAGCTCGCCCTTGCGCACCATGTCGTTGAACGCGAGCCCGAGCCGGTGTCGCTCCTTGTAGCCGAGCCAGCAGATACGCGCCGGCAAGCCCTGGAAGCGGATCCGCCGCGCGGCATGATCGAGCCAGCGGAGCAGCCCGCTGTTGTCGGGAAAGAGCTCGCGCGCCTTGGCGTCGGTGCGCGCGATGTCTCCCGGGTCTCCGGACAGCGCCACCCAGCGGAACGGTCCCAAGCCCTCGCAGAACAGCGGCCGCATGTAGAGCGGCACGAAGCCCTGAAAATCGAAAGCGTTCTGCACACCGGCATCGCGCGCCATGGCGCGTATGTTGTTGCCGTAGTCGAAGGTCGGGACACCCCGCGCATGAAATCCGAGCATCGCCCGCACCTGCTGCGCCATGGAATCCTTCGAGCGGCGCACGTACTCACGTGCGTTCGTGCGCCTGAGTTCCGCAGCCTTTTCGAGCGGCAACCCCAGCGGTATGTAGCCGTTCAGCGGATCGTGCGCTGAGGTCTGGTCGGTGACCAGATGGGGATGCTGGGTTCCCGCGAGAACGCGTGGAAAGACCTCGGCCGCGTTACCGAGGAGCCCGACCGACACTGTCGTCCCGCCGGCCGCTGCGGCCGCGATCCTGCGCAGCGCCTCTTCGAGCGTGCCCGCGCGCACGTCGAGAAATCCGGTGCGGAGGCGCATGTCGATGCGTCGCGGATCGATCTCGACCGCGAGGCAGGAAATCCCGGCAAACGCAGCGGCGAGCGGCTGGGCGCCACCCATGCCGCCGAGACCGCCGGTCAGGAGCCACTTGCCCGCGCTCTTGCCGTGGTAGTGGCGCCGCAACGCTTCGACGAAGGTCTCGTAGGTCCCCTGCACGATGCCCTGCGAGCCGATGTAGATCCATGAGCCGGCCGTCATCTGGCCGAACATCATCAGCCCCTTGCGATCGAGCTCGAAAAAGTGATCCCAGTTCGCCCAATTGCCGACCAGATTGGAATTAGCAAGCAGCACGCGCGGCGCGGTGGCGTGCGTGCGGAAGATGCCGACCGGTTTGCCGGACTGGATCAGGAGCGTCTCGTCGTTCTCCAGTCGCCTGAGCGATCGCACGATGGCGTCGAAGCATTCCCAGTTGCGCGCCGCGCGCCCGATGCCACCGTAGACGACCAGCTCGCGCGGATTCTCGGCCACGTCGGGATCGAGATTGTTGTGCAGCATGCGTAGCGCCGCTTCCTGCTGCCAGCCCTTGCAGGTCAGCTCGCTGCCGCGAGGTGCGTGTAGTTCGACGTCCCGGAATCGCGTAGTCATGGTCCTGGCCTGATGTCGTGTAGAGAGTTTACGTTCGCCGACGTCGGGTTCGGAAGTCCGACTTCCTCCCCGGCTTTCCCATGGCTCCCCACACGCGCCACCGTCATCTCGTACAAGCGGTCAGCGATCGCGGGATTCGCTGTCGGCTTGTCTACGGCAATCTAGAAGGACGGGGAACTGTGGGAAAGCCGGGGAGGAAGTCGGCGATCGGCTTCTTCTGCGAAGCCTTCTCCTCCCGACTTATCCACATGTACCCGTCCTTCTTGGTTATGTCCATTCTGCGATACCGTTTCCCGCGTACTTCAGCGCTGGATCCCACAATGCGAATCGTTGCGTGTGGGTAGATGTGGATAAGTCGGGAGGAGAAGGCTTCGCAGCTTAGCCCGACTGGCAGCTAGCCAACCCAGACGCGCGCGTTGCGGAAGAGCCGCATCCAGGCGCCGTCCTCGCCCCAGTCGGCCGGATGCCAGGAGTTGAGCACGGTGCGAAACACCCGCTCCGGGTGAGGCATCGTGATCGTGACCCTGCCGTCAGTATTGCTCAGCGCCGCGATCCCGAGCGGCGAGCCGTTGGGGTTCTCAGGGTAGTGTTCGGTCGCGGCGCCACGATTGTCCACGAAGCGCATCGCGATCAACCCCTGCGAGCTGCATTGCTCCAGCGCGCGTGGCGATTCAAATTCCGCGCGACCTTCACCGTGCGCAACGGCGATCGGCAGCATCGAGCCCGCCATGCCCGGCAACAGAATCGACGGCGATGCCAGGATCTCGACACGGCTCAGGCGCGCCTCGTACTGCTCGGAGCGGTTGCGCACGAACTCCGGCCAATGCTCGGTGCCCGGGATGAGCTCGCGCAGCGCGGAGAACATCTGGCAGCCGTTACAGACGCCGAGCGCAAAGGCGTCGCTGCGCTCGAAGAAGCGCAGGAACTCCTCGCGCGCATGGCCATTGAACAGGATCGACTTCGCCCAGCCCTGCCCGGCACCCAGCACGTCGCCATAGGAAAAGCCACCGCACGCGACCAGACCGCGGAAGTCTGCCAGGCTGGCCCGGCCGCTCAGTACGTCCGTCATGTGTAGGTCGTGTGGCTCAAAGCCAGCGCGCAGGAATGCGGCGGCCATCTCGGTCTGGCTGTTGACGCCTTGTTCGCGCAACACCGCCAGCGCCGGTCGCGCGCCGCGGTTAACGAATGGCGCGGCGATATCCTGACGCGTATCGAAGCTGACGCGGACACTCAATCCCGGATCATTCTCCTCCGCGAGCCGTTCGTACTCCTGGTCGGCGCAGGCCGGATGATCGCGCAGCTTCTGCATCCGCCAAGTCGTTTCGGACCACAGCCGGCGCAGCGCCGTGCGTGATTCCCGTAGCGATCGGTCACCCGCCTCGATCCGGATCGAATCACCCGCAACGACCTGCCCGATGTCGTGAGCGCACTCGTCGACGCCGAATTGCCGCAGCAGGGCGCGCACGCTTTCGAGGTCTTTCGCACGCACCTGGATCACGGCACCCAGCTCCTCCGCGCACAAGACAGCAAGTGGATCAGCGGCCCCGCACGGGATGGCGTCTTCGAGACCACAGTGTCCAGCAAAGGCCATCTCCATGAGCGTCACCAGCACGCCCCCGTCCGCGCGGTCGTGATAAGCCAGTATTCGATCGTGCGATTTGAGCGCAGTGAGCGCAGCAAAGAAGTCATTGAGCAGGTCCGGTGAGTCAAGATCGGCGGGCTCATGACCGATGGTGCCGTACACCTGCGCGAGACACGATCCGCCGAGGCGGTTGCGGCCTCTCCCCAGATCGATGAGCAACAAGCGTGTGGTGCCGGCGTCGAGGCGCAGTTGCGGCGTCAGCGTGCGGCGCACGTCGCGTACCGGCGCGAAAGCCGAGACGATGAGCGACACGGGCGCCACGACACTGCGCTTTCCCTGCGCGCTCTCCCAGCCCGATTTCATCGACAAAGAGTCCTTGCCGACCGGAATCGTGATGCCGAGCGCGGGGCACAACTCCTCGCCAACTGCGTTTACCGTTGCGAACAGGTCAGCGTCTTCTCCAGGCTCACCGCAGGCCGCCATCCAGTTCGCCGACAATCGCACCTGGTCGAGCCGAACGATGTCCGCGGCCGCGATATTGGTGATGGCCTCACCGATCGCCAAGCGGCCCGATGCCGGTGAGTCGAGCAGCGCGACGGGTGTCCGTTCACCCATCGCCATGGCCTCGCCGGTGTAACCGACATACCCCGTTGCGGTCACTCCAACGTCGCTCACCGGTACCTGCCATGGCCCGACCATCTGATCGCGGCAGACCAGGCCGCCGACCGTGCGATCGCCGATCGTGATCAGAAAGCTCTTGTCGGCGATCGCCGGCAGTCGCAGCAGCCGCTCGACGGCATTGCGCAGATCGATGTCACGTGTATCAAAATCCATCTGCCGCCGCGGCAGTCGGCGTACGTCTCGCACAATCCTCGGCGGCTTGCCGAGCAGCACGTCTACCGGCATCTCGACTGGGCGGTTGCCGAAGTGCTCATCCTCGACTCGAAGCCAGCCGTCGCCCGTGATTTCGCCGATCACCGCGAACGGGCAGCGCTCACGCTCGCAGAGAGCACGAAATGTCTGCAGATCGGCATCCGCGACAGCGAGCACGTAACGCTCCTGCGCCTCGTTGCACCACAACTCGAGCGGCGTCATGCCGGGTTCGGCGGACGGAATGCGGCGAAAATCGATTCGCCCGCCGCGGCGGCTGTGAGCGATGGCTTCCGGCACGGCATTCGACAGGCCGCCGGCGCCGACATCGTGGATCAGCAGGATCGGGTTGCGCTCGCCGAGCGCCCAACAGCGATCGATCACCTCCTGCGCGCGGCGCTGGATCTCGGGATTGCCCCGCTGTACGGAGGCAAAATCCAGATCCTCCTGGCTGGCACCGCTCGTGAGCGATGAGGCTGCGCCACCGCCCAGCCCGATCAGCATCCCGGGACCGCCGAGCACCACGATGCGCGTCCCCACCGGCACCTCGCGCTTCTCGACGTGAGCGCGACGGATGTTGCCGAGGCCACCGGCGATCATGATCGGCTTGTGATAGCCGCGCACGCGCCCCACTGCATCTCCCGGGAGCGCCAGTTCAAACGTGCGGAAGTAACCGAGGATGTTCGGACGCCCGAACTCGTTGTTGAACGACGCCGCGCCGATCGGCCCGTCGAGCATGATTTCAAGCGCCGCAGCGGCCCGCGGAGAATGGCCGTGATCGGTCTCCCATGGCCTGAGCGCGCCTGGAATCCGCAGGTTTGACACGCTGAAGCCGGTGAGCCCCGCCTTGGGTTTGGCGCCGCAGCCGGTTGCACCTTCGTCGCGAATCTCGCCACCGGAGCCTGTGGCGGCACCGGGAAACGGCGCAATCGCGGTCGGGTGGTTGTGCGTCTCCACCTTCATCAGGATGTCGACGGGCTCCTGCGTGTAGGTGTACACGCCGGTGTGCGGGTGTGGAAAGAGGCGCGAGCCCGGCCAGCCTTCGATCACCGCCGCATTGTCCCGATACGCCGAGAGCACTCCGCGCGAGTTGTGAGCGTAAGTGTTGCGGATCATCGCGAACAGCGACTTCGATTGCGGCTCCCCGTCGATGATCCAGCTGGCGTTGAAGATCTTGTGGCGACAATGCTCGGAGTTCGCCTGGGCGAACATCATCAGCTCGACGTCGGTGGGGTCGCGGCCGAGTGGGCGGAAGTGCTCGCAAAGGTAGTCGATCTCGTCACCCGACAGCGCGAGTCCGAGGCGCCGATCCGCATCCTCGAGCGCTGCCCGTCCGCGCGCTTGCAGATCAACGCGGGTCAGCGGTCGCGGCTCATGATGAGCGAATAGCAGGGCCGCGTCATTCACATCCCACAGCGGCCCTTCCGTCATGCGATCGTAGAGGGGAGCCGCAAGCGAGCACAGCGCGGCGCGATCGAGTTTGTGGCTGGCGCGCAGCCGGTATGCAATCCCGCGCTCGAGACGGCGCACGGCCGTCAGACCACACACGTGCGCGATGTCGGTGGCCTTGCTCGACCACGGCGAAACGGTCCCTGGCGGTGGGACCACCAGGATCAGTTCGCCTTCATCCTCGCTGGCCTTGAGCCGCGGACCGTAAGTCAGCAGCCTGCCGAGAACGCGGCGTTCGTCTGCGGTGAGCTCACGATCCAGGTCGGCCAGGTGCATCCAGCGCGTCGCAACCGATGCGATCGTGGGCTCGCGCGCGCGAAGCGCGCCCAGGAGTTTGTCGAGACGGAACGGAGAAAGGGCCGGCGAGCCTGGCAGTGACAGCATTGCGAACGGGTTATGTCGCGTCGCTAGTGAGATCGAACTATCAGCTGCGCTTGCCCGAATCTCCGGGTGGCCCATACACGGGGCCGGGAAACTGCGCGACATTCGCGCCCTCGAGCACGGAGATCTTGCTGACCCCCTGTTTCCTCACCTCGTCGATTCGCACGATCGAATGCAGCGGAAGGTAGGTGCGTCTTACGCCGGCGAACTCGCTCTTGATGCGTTCCTCGCCGGGATCCACCACTACGCTGGAGCGCTCACCAAACACCAGCTCTTCGACCTCGATGAAGCCGAAGAGGCTGCCGTGACTGACCTTGCGCGCATAAACCTCGTAGACCTTGCCCTGGTTCACGAACATAACCTTGAAAATGTGACTGGCAGCCATCGGAGTGGAAATGGGCGCTGATAGTGTGTGCGTCATTATACGGACACTGGCCAACGTGCGTCCGCCTACGGGCAAGACCGACGGCAGGGCGCCATGAAGCTGATGTCCAGTAGAGCGGAGCCGGCGCGAGCCGGCCGACACCGGGTGCTTCGGAAGATTGGCGAGGGAAGATCATGGCGCTGCGGCTCAGGGTCGTAAGCATTCACGCGCAACTTCTCGGCGAGGACGGGACCAAGGTTTTTGGCGTCCACGGCGGGTCAATTGGCCGTTCTGGCGACAACGACTGGGTGTTGCCGGACGCGGATCGTTATGTGTCCGGACATCACGCGCGTGTCGAGTACCGCAATGGCCAGTACTGGCTCATCGATACGAGCTCCAACGGCACCTACCTGAATGACTCAAATGCTCCGCTCGCAGACAGCGGATCGCATGCGCTCAAGGACGGCGACCGGCTGCGGCTGGGCGACTATGAAATCACCGTCGACCTCGACCTCGCCGGCAATCTGCCCGCAGAGAGGAGCCGCCCCGTCGAGAATGATCTCGGCGCATCCCTCGACCTCGATTCACTGCTGTCAACCGAGAGCAGCTCCGGACGGCGTATGGCCCCGGTGAATGCCTACGGGCAGGCCGTGGAGCTGTCTGGCATCAGCAGCCGACAAACCCCACTCGAACCGCGGCCACGGGCCCAGGCGCGAGAGAAGAAGCCACCGACTGCCAAGGCGGACGTTCCTTGGAATCTTTCCACGCGGCGCCGCGTCGAGCCTTATCGCAATTCGGCGAAATCGGAGCCGGCCGAACCGCCCTCCACGCCCGCCCGCGCTGCGGAATCTGCACCGGGAACGGAGGCTGCCGCCGCCGACCCGCTGAATGGGCTCCACGAGCTCTGCCGTGGTGCAGGCATCGATCCGGCCAGCATTCCGGCCGCCATACAGCCGCAAGCAGTGCAGATAGCGGGCCAGATTCTGCGCGAAGTTTCGATGGGGTTGATCGAGCTGACGCAGGAGCGTACCGAGCTCAAGAAGCGCTTCCGCATTTCGCAGGACACGATCCAGCCGTCGGAAAACAACCCGCTCAAGTTCTCTGCCGGCGTCGAGGAAGCGTTGCGCAAGCTTTTCGAGCAATACGGAAACCGCTATCTCGGTCCGGTCGAGGCCGTGCGCGAGAGCTTTCGCGATACGCGTCTGCATCACCAGGCCGTCGCGGGCGCGATGCTGGCCGCGTTCGTCGATTTCATACGTCGTCTCGATCCCACCGATCTGCGCGAGCGTTTCGATCGCGGACTGAAGCGCGGCGGACTGTTGGGCGCGGCCAACAAGATGAAGTACTGGGACCTGTACGCCGAGCTCTATCAAAACCTCGCGCAGATGCCGAAGGACGAGCTACCCCATGTATTTATTGAGGAATTCGCGCGCGCCTACGAAACCAAGGTCAAGGAACTGGCGGCACGCCGCGGACGGGGTCCAGACAATCGCGTCGAATCGCGAACTTCGGTGGCCGGCAACACCTGATTCGACCGGCTCTCAGGCCGCAACCCCCTTGATGTGAAAGATGCGCTCGGCGTTGCCGTGCGCGATCTTCTGCTTGTCCGAGTCCGGGATCGGCGCCGAATCGATGAACGCGACGGCAGGGGTGGTGGGCTGATACGGATAGTCGATGGCCCACATGACGTTGTCGACACCGATGCGGTCGATACAGTAGCCGAGCGCGAGATGATCCTCGACGCCGCTGGTCGTGATCGCGAAGTTCTTCCTGAAGTACTCGCTCGGCTTGAGCTTGTTGGGGCGCAGGCCCCAGCCCGGCTTGCCCATGAAATCGAGCCGCCACAGCCAGAATGGCACCGCTTCGCCCATGTGCCCGAGCACGATCCTGAGCTTTGGGAACCTGTCGAACACGCCGCCCAGCATCAGCCGCACCGCGTGAGTGCCGACTTCCATGCCGTAGCCCCACACTGCCGTCTCCATGTTGTAGTCGCGGAAAGGTGCGGCCATGCCATCCGATGGCGCGCGCGGGTGAATGTAGATGGCCGCGTCGAGCGCTTCGGCCGCTTCCAGGATCGGCCAGAACTTCTGCTCGTCCAGGTACTCGTTGTTGGTGTGCGAGTTGATGATGAAGCCGTTGAGCTTGAGTGTGTTGATGGCGCGCTCCATCTCCTTCACAGCGCGCTTGGGGTCCTGGGGTGCAAACGTCGCGAGCCCGGCAAAGCGCGTGGGATGACGTCTGACGGCTTCCGCAATCCGGTCATTCGCCAGCGTCGCAAGCGCGGTGCCGAGGTCCGCGTCGAACATCTGCACCCCGGGCGCGGTCAGCGACAACAGGTGCATGTCGACGTTGTTCTCGTTCATGACCGCGAGGCGGCCGGTGTCGATGTCGAGCAGCATCGGCAGCAGCGGGCTGGGCGCTTCCGGTCGCGCGTTGTAGATCCTGTTCACGAGCTTGGTGTCGAGACTGTCCCAGGTGGTCCGGGCGACGTTGTGCAGCGCTGCGGCAACCTCTGGAATCGAGCACGCTTCTTCGGTTCCGATCTTTCTCAGCTTTGCGGAACCACCCTTCAACGTGGCTTGCGCGGCCGTGGCGTCGGCGCCGACGACGGCGGCAGCCGTCAGTGCGGACATGGCGCCGATGACCTCTCTTCGATCAAGGTTCATTGATGGTCTCCCTGCATGGATACCGGTGCGGCGGGAGAGTATCTCAGAGACGAGTCGACGCGTGCTCTACTCGCGGATTCGTCCAGGAATGAAATGTTGTGTCGTCGAGGGTGGGATTACTCCGCCCCGTCCCTGCACTCCGCCCCACAGGGGCCGGCCTGCGGCCGTTCAAAATTGCTCCGGGCAATTTTGTCGAGCCCACTCTCACTCACGTGGGTTCTCAAGACCCACCCTGATGCGGAAATCAAAAAGGCCCCAAACACTGTTGGGGCCTTCTTGATTTCTGGCGGAGAGGGTGGGATTCGAACCCACGTGGGGCGTAATGCCCCCATCGCATTTCGAGTGCGCGCCGTTATGACCGCTTCGGTACCTCTCCAGTATTCTTCAGGCGATTGGCGGAATCGGCGGGGCTCGCGACGGCGCGGTATTCTACCTCAACACCCGGAGGTCTGAGTCATCGTCAACATGTCGGAGCGCGCGCCCGCGATCAAGTTCACCGCCGCGGCGATCATCTGCCTGTTGGTCGGAACCTGCCAGCGGGTGCCGCCGACTCTGGAACAGATCCGCACCCTGGGGGAGCTGCGCGTCGTCACGCGCAACAGCCCGACCGCCTACTATCTTGGTGCGAATGGCCCGGAAGGGCCGGAGTACGATCTCATCCAGCAGTTCGCGGCCGATATGGGAGTCGCCCTCTACATCTACACGGTGCCGGGCTTCGCTGAAATCCGCGATCAGATCGCGAGCGGCCGCGCACACCTCGCCGCGGCCGGGCTGACGATCAGCAAAGCATGGGGCGAGTCGATCACCTTCGGCCCAGCCTATCAGCAGGTGCGCCAGCACCTGATCTATAGCCAGGGGAAGCGCAAGCCGCGGTCGCTCGAGGAGATCAATGGCAGCCACATCGAGGTCGCCGCCGGCAGCGCGCAGGCCGAGACCCTGCGTCGCGTACGAAGTCGCTTCCCAATGCTCACGTGGGTCGAACGAGGCCGTGGCGACTCGCTTGAGCTGCTGGGAGACGTTGTCGCCGGGAAGATCGATTACACGATCGTCGATTCCACCGAGTTTTCGCTGGGTCGCGACTTTCACAAGGCCGCGCGTGTGGGATTCGATCTCATGGCCGGTGAATCGCTCGCCTGGGCGATGAACTCGCGCGACGACAGCCTGCGACTGCGGGTGGCGCGCTACTTCGCCGATATCACGCGCAGCGGCCAGCTGACGGCGGTGTTGAATCGCTACTACGGCAAGTCCAATCGCTTCGATTACGTCGGCCCGCGCAGCTTCCTGCGGCACGTTCAGAGCCGGCTGCCGCGTTACCGACAGTGGTTCGAGGAGGCGGCAGCGGGCGTCGGCGAGGACTGGCGCCTGATTGCTGCGATCGGATACCAGGAATCGCACTGGGAGCCCGACGCCGTCTCGCCCACGGGTGTCCGCGGGCTGATGATGCTGACGAAGGGGACTGCGCAACAGATCGGCGTCAAGAATCGCCGCGATCCCAGGCAGAGCATTTTTGGCGGCGCGCGTTACTACGGCAGCGTGCGCGCCCAGATGCCCGCGCGGATTCCCGATCCTGATCGCACCTGGCTGGCGCTCGCGGCGTACAACGTCGGCTATGGGCACCTCGAGGATGCGCGCATCATCACGCAGCTGCACGGCCGCAATCCCGACCTCTGGCAGGACGTGCGCGCGTTTCTGCCCCTGCTGGCGCAAGAGTACTGGTATAAGCAGACCAAACACGGTTACGCGCGCGGCTGGGAGCCAGTGCGCTACGTCGACAACATCCGCGGCTACCTGGACATTCTCGAATGGGTGGCCGCGGACAGCGGGCCACAGGCCGCAGCCGATGAGGGCCTTCCGCGGATCGAAGCTCCAGTGAAGAGCGGAGGTTGAGAAGGGCTACTCGCGGCGTCGCGCGAAGAATTCGCGCAGCAGCACACCGCATTCGTCGGCCAGCACACCGCCGAACGAATCGACGCGGTGATTGAGCTGTGGCGCGTTCACAAGGTTGAAAACGCTGCCAGCGGCGCCAAAGCGCGAGTCCCAGGCGCCGAATACCAGCCGCTCGACGCGCGCATGCACCATCGCCGACGCACACATCGGGCACGGTTCAAGTGTCACGTAGAGCGTGGTCCCGGTGAGACGGTAGCTGTTGAGGGTGCGGGCGCCGGCGCGCATCGCCTCGATTTCGGCATGTGCCGTGGGATCGTGGGCCGCGATCGGCCGATTCCAGCCCTCGCCGATGATGGCGCCATCCTTGACCAGCACGGCGCCCACCGGCACTTCGCCTTCCGCCTCGGCGCGCGCGGCAAACTCGAGCGCGCGGCGCATGAAGGCGGTGTCGCTATTTTCATTCACCTGTATCCGCACCCTGCAACCCGTTTCATTGTCGCAAAGGAACCGTCCCACCGGTATCAGTTAAGCCGCCACAACGCAAAGTTGAGCGCGCTGGCGAATGAGACCCATACGGCGTAGGGGACCAGCAGCCATCCGGCAACCCGATCCACGCGCCAGAACATCACGACGTTGATGGCGATTACTGTGAGAAGCAGCAGGATCTCCGCGAGCGCGAACCCGATCGAGTGCGCGCCGAAGAAAATGAGCGACCAGGCGACGTTCAGAATGAGTTGCAAGGCATAGAACGCCATCTCGGGGTGTGCGCACACGAGCCCGCGCACGCGCCAGACACGCCAGCCGGCGAGCGCGATCATGAGATAGAGCAGCGTCCATACCGGTCCGAATACCCAGTCGGGCGGATTGAAGGCGGGCATGTTCAGCGTTGGGTACCAGGTGGTGACGCTGTGCGCCGTCACCAGGGCGCCGAGCGCCGAGACACCGAAGCAAAGCGCGACGAACGCGGCGAGACCGAACAGGTCGTGAGCGCGCCCCGGTGCCCGCATCGTGGCGCCGCTCATTGCGTCCTCGCCGCGCGATAGCGCGCGAGCGTGCGCTGTCGCGCCTCCTCATGGCGCACGATCGGCGCCGGGTAGTCGCGGCCGATGATGCATCCCGCCTGTTCCTGCTCGAGCAGGCTCATTTCCCACGGCGCGTGCAGACGCGCAAGCGGCACGGCCGTGAGCTCGGGCACCAAACGGCGGATATATGCCCCCTCCGAATCGAAACGGTGCGACTGCGTCACCGGATTGAAGATGCGGAACCAGGGCTGTGCGTCGCAGCCGGTGGACGCGCACCACTGCCAGCCGCCGTTGTTCGCGGCGAGATCATAGTCGAGCAATCGCTCGGCGAAATAGCGCTCGCCCCGCCGCCAGTCGATGCCGAGGTCCTTCACCAGGAACGATGCCGTGATCATGCGCAGCCGATTGTGCATCGTCCCGGAAGCGTTCAATTCTCGCATCGCGGCATCCACGAGCGGGTAACCCGTGCCTCCTTCGCACCAGGCACGCCATGCGGCGTCGTCGTCGTTCCAGTCGAGCCCATCGTATTCAAGACGGAATGAATGATCAGTAACGTCAGGCCGCGCGGCAAGGCTACGCCACGACGCTCGCACGCTGGCGCGAGAATTTCATCGCCAACCTGCCCTGCGTGCGCGCGCTCGGACTGCCCGAGAGCTTCGTCCGGATGTGGGAGTTCTACTTCTGCTACTGCGAGGCGGGCTTCGCGGAACGCGCGCTGGGCGACGTGCAGGTGCTGCTCGCTAGAGAGGGCCTTGGCGGCTCATGATCCGCTGAACGCCTTCACGTATTCCGCGACAGCCTGCAGCTGTTCCGGCGACAGCATCGGCCACGGCGTCATCAGCGGCGATCCTCCGTGCATCGCCGCACCGTCGTGAACGATGGCCTTGATGTCGTCGACGTCGCCTTTCGTGCCGTTTCCATTCACGTCGTACTTGAATGCTCCGGTGGCGAAGCTCGCAGGCTTGGGGTTGAGACCTGCAGCGACGGGCCCATCGCCGTGGCCGCTCGCGCCGTGGCAGGTCACGCAGAATGTCTTGAACGCTTTCTCCCCGGCAGCGCCAACCGAGACGCCAACGACTGCGGCTGCGTCAGGCGGCGGTGCCGGGGAGAAAGCGTTCAAGACATTCTGCGTGACCTGCCACGGCGCGAGCGGCCACGGCG
>Ga0180104_1000069_pt1 | contig 25138 bp, 26 predicted proteins | sample EasRiv730_16_1Da_FD_121791 | JGI IMG/M metagenome (GOLD analysis project Ga0180104, IMG submission 121791) | Soil microbial communities from meander-bound floodplain in the East River, Colorado, USA - East River metaG ERMLT730_16_1Da | ecosystem: Environmental > Terrestrial > Soil > Floodplain ... | reverse complement strand
TTCGGCTCCGAGCTCGTCCGGAATCGGCTTGCGCTCGAACTTCATGCCCTGCGTGGCGTCGTCCCAGTAGATTGCCTGCATGCTGACCAGGTCGATGACCCCGGCGAACTTGTCTTCGGCGCCGATCGGCAGCTGGATCGGAACCGGGTTGCCCTTCAGCCGGTCGCGGATGTGCCCGTAGGACTTGAAGAAGGTGGCGCCGACGCGATCCATCTTGTTGATGAACGCGAGCCGCGGCACGCGGTACTTGTTCGCCTGGCGCCATACCGTCTCGGATTGAGGCTGCACGCCGGCAACCGCGTCGTAAACCATGCAGGCGCCGTCCAGCACCCGCAGCGAGCGCTCGACCTCGATGGTGAAGTCGACGTGACCCGGCGTGTCGATGATGTTGATGTGGTGCTCGGGGTAGGAAAGATCCATCCCCTTCCAGAAGCAGGTGGTCGCCGCGGAAGTGATGGTGATGCCGCGCTCCTGCTCCTGCTCCATCCAGTCCATCGTCGCGGCGCCGTCGTGCACCTCGCCGATCTTGTGGTTGACGCCGGTGTAGAACAGGATGCGCTCGGTCGTGGTCGTCTTCCCGGCGTCGATGTGCGCCGAGATGCCGATGTTCCGATAGCGTTCGATTGGAGTCTTCCGCGCCACAGCCATTGTCCTCAGAACCTGTAGTGTGAAAAGGCCTTGTTTGCTTCAGCCATACGATGGACCTCTTCACGCTTCTTCATCGCACCGCCGCGGCCCTCGGCCGCTTCCTGCAGCTCGCCGGCGAGCCGCACCATCATCGACTTCTCGCCGCGCTTCTGCGCCGCCTCGCGGATCCAGCGCATGGCGAGCGCGATACGCCGTACAGGGCGCACTTCGACGGGCACCTGGTAGTTGGCGCCGCCGACGCGCCGGCTCTTCACTTCCACCACCGGCTTCACGTTCTGCACCGCCTGCGTGAACACCTCGATCGGGTCCTTGCCCGACTTCGACTTGATGGTGTCGAGCGCGCCGTAAATGATGCGCTCGGCCACCGACTTCTTGCCGCGCGTCATCAGCACGTTGACGAACTTCGCCACGTCCACGTTGTTGAACTTCGGATCCGGCAGGATCTCGCGCTTCGGGACTTCTCTTCTGCGTGGCATAAGTTAGGCTGACTTCGGAGCCTTGGCCCCGTACTTGGAACGACCCTGCTTGCGGTCCTTCACGCCCTGCGTGTCGAGCGAGCCGCGCACGATGTGGTAGCGCACGCCGGGCAGGTCCTTGACGCGGCCGCCGCGGATCAGCACCACCGAGTGCTCCTGCAGGTTGTGGCCTTCGCCGCCGATGTAGCCGATCACCTCGAAGCCGTTGGTGAGTCGCACTTTCGCGACCTTGCGCAGGGCGGAGTTCGGCTTCTTGGGCGTGGTCGTGTAGACCCGCGTGCAGACTCCCCGCTTCTGCGGCGAGCCGGCGAGCGCCGGGACTTTCGACTTGGCGCGCTTGGCGGCGCGCCCTTCACGCACTAACTGGTTGACGGTGGGCATGTTTTTGCGTTTCCAGAAACGAACAGGCGGCCCCGTTTTAAGCTCCCCGTAGGCCGCCCCGACCCGAAAAAGAGGCCGGATTATAAAGAGGAAATTGCCCTAGCGCAACGATTCTGAAGGGTTGGAAATGAAATGAAAGCGGCGCTCGACCTCGGCGCGGGCGATCCGCGGCAACCCCTCCGCCAGATCGGCATACCGCTCGAGGTCGCGGTCGTCCAGCAGGGCGATGCCACGGTCGCCCTCCACCAGGACAGAGCCCTCGTCGTCCTGGAAGGCATTCCTGGTTGCAAATGGACGGCCGCAATGGTCGAACAGACGATCGCCTTCGTAGTGCACGACGAGCGGCGTGTAGGCGAGCTTGACGTAAACCCGCTGCGGGCCGTTCTGGAAAAACCAGCGGCCGCGCTCGTCCGCCTCGTAATTGCGGCCGATGAACTCGCGCAGCGCCTGGTTGCCGATGCGCTCGAAGCGACCGGTCGCACCCGTGCTCCGGATCAGCCAGTTGCCGCGCCGGTCGAGCTCGAGCCAGCCGTACACCGCCGGCACATTCGGCCATTTGGCAAGGCTGCGGGCGACGATCTCATCCATCGGAGGGATAGAATCTTCGGCGGGAGGAGGCATGAGCGCAATTGAGACTTATCTAGCCAAGCCTTGGCTGGCCCACTACCAGAAGGGAGTGCCCGCCACGGTCGAAGTTCCGCTCAAGTCGGTGGCTCAGGCATTCGATGAAGCGACCGCACGCGCGCCTGAGCGCGCCGCGGTGGTGTTCTACGGCCGCTCGATCAGCTACCGCGAGCTGCGCGACGCTACCGACCGCCTGGCCTGCGCGCTTGCCGACCTCGGCGTGAAGAAAGGCGACCGCGTCGCGCTCTATCTCCTCAACAGCCCGCAGTTCATCATCGCCTACTTCGCCGCGCTCAAGTGCGGAGCCACCGTCACGCCGATCAGCCCGGTCTATACCAGCCACGAGGTGCGCTACCAGCTCGAGGACAGCGGCGCGCGCGCCATCATCTGCCAGGACATTCTTCATGAGAAGGTGGCGAAGTCCGGCGCCGCGCTGGATCTGGTGGTCGTGACGAACGTCAACGAATACCTGCCGGCGTTGAAACGGCTCTTCGGCAAGAAAGCGGAAGTTTCCGGAAAGGTGCACTGGCTGCAGGACCTCCTGAAGAAATACCCCGCAAAGCCGCCCGCGGTGACGATCGACCCGAAGACCGACCTCGCCGCGCTCCCCTACACGGGCGGCACGACCGGCAATCCGAAGGGCGTCATGCTCACGCACTACAACCTGGTCGCGGCGCAGACGATGGGCCAGGCTGCGTTCTCGATCTTCGAGCAGGGCAGGGAAGTGATCCTCGCCTTCCTGCCGTTCTTCCACATCTATGGCCAGGTCGTGATCATGCTGAACGGCCTTTGCCAGGGGAACCTGCTGGTGCTCTTCACCAGCCCGGATACCGAGGCCATCCTCGAGGCGATGGAGCGCCATCGCGCGACGGTGTTCTACGGCGTGCCGACGCTCTACGAGTACCTGAAGGACCACAAGGACACCAACAAGACCGACTGGCGGCGCCTCAAGCTCGTGCTGTCGGGCGCCGACACGCTGCACGAATCGACCATGCAGGGCTGGGCGCGGCGCACCGGCTCGAACATCATCGAGGGCTACGGCTTGTCCGAGACGTGCGCCACGAGCCACGTCAACCCGCTGCACCGCCCGAAGACCGGCTCGTTCGGCTGTCCCATCCCGGGCATGCAGGCTGCGGTCCTCGACCCGGAGTCGCTCGAGTTCGTGCCGCCGGGGGAGACCGGCGAGCTCGTGCTGTGCGGACCGAACGTGATGCAGGGCTATTGGCAGCGGCGCGAGGAGAGCGCACGCGCGTTCGTCGAAAAAGGCGGCGTGCGCTGGATGCGCACCGGGGATCTCGTGCGCATGGACGATGAGGGCTACTTCCACTTCTACGACCGCTCCAAGGACCTGATCAAGTTCAAGGGCTACTCGATCTTCGCCAAGGACGTGGAGGACGTGCTCTACGCCCACCCCCAGGTAAAGGCGGCGGGCGTGATCGGGGTGCCGGATCCTGCGGTCGGCCAGCGCATCAAGGCGATCGTCGTGCTGCAGGGCGACGCGCGCGGCAAGCTGTCCGAGGAGGAGATCAAGGCCTACTGCCGGCAGAGCCTCGCCGAGTACAAGGTGCCGCACATCGTGGAGTTCCGGGGCGAGTTGCCCAAGACCGACGTCGGCAAGGTGTCGCGGCGAGAGTTGCGCGACGAAACTAAGGTGTAGATGCGGACGGTTTGCCTACAAAACTCTCCATGGGCTGCGGCTGAGCCACGCCGAATCCCTGCGCGAAGCCGACATCGAGCGCCTTGAGGCGCCCGAGCACGCCCTGCTCCTCGACGCACTCGGCGACCACGCCGATACCGAGTGCGTCGGCGACCCGGACCACCGCCTTCAGCTTGCTCTGCGCCGCTTCGCTGGCAAGCAGCCTGCGGATCACGCTGCCGTCGACCTTCACATAGTCCAGACGGAGCGCTTTGAACGGCGCGAACGACACCGCGCGGCGGCCGAAGCCGTCGATCAGCAGGCCGCCGCCGAAGGCCTTCACCGCCGAGCCGAAGCGCGCCGCGGTCTCGAGCCGCGTGAGGATGTCGCTCTCGTCGATCTCGAACAGGACGGCATTCATCGGCACGCCGGCGGCGCGCAGCTCGGCGGCGGCGAACGGCGGGAACTGGCTGTCCTGCAGCGTCTGCCCGGAAACGTTGATGGTGAAGCGCGGAATGCGCGAGCCGCGCGCCAGGTGCTGCACGACGTGGCGCAACACCCATCGGTCGAGCTGCGGCATCATGCCGTAATGCTCGAACACCGGCAGGAACTCGCCCGGCGGCAGGAGCGCGCGCTCCTCTTCGCGCATGCGCACCAGTACCTCGGCCATCGGATAGCGCTCCGAGCCGCGCAACTCTGCGGCCAGCGCGAGGATCGGCTGGCAATAAAGCGCGAACTCGTCCTTCTCGAGCGCCTCGCGCAGCCGCGCCGCCGGATCGCTCCAGCCGGCGAGCTGCTCGTCCATGCGCTGGAGGAACCGATCGTCCACAAAGTGTCCCGACGGCAGGTATTCTAGCGGCATGCCGGAATCGTTCTTCTCGGTCGAGCGGCTCACCAAGCGCTTCGGCGGGCTCACCGCCGTCAACAGCGTGAGCTTCGCGCTGCGCCGGGAGGAAATCGTCGGACTGATCGGCCCGAATGGCGCCGGCAAGACGACGCTGCTGCGCCTGATCACCAAGATCCTCAGGCCCGACGCCGGCCGCATCGTGTTCAACGGCGAGGACATCACCGGGCTGCGGCCGTGGGACATCGTCGAGCGCGGCATCGCCGGCACGTTCCAGAACACGAGGCCGTTCCGCCACCTGCCGATCGTCGCCAACGTGATGGTGCCGCTGGTGGCGCCGCGCGCGCGCCGCCGCGGCGAATGGGTCAAGCGCATCGAGGCGAAAGCGATGGACGCGCTCGAGTTCGTCGGCATCTCCGACATGGCGCTCGAGCCCGCCTCGGCGCTGTCGCAGGGAGATCTCAAGCGCCTCGAGGTGGCGCGCGCCATCGCCACCGAGCCCGAGCTCCTGCTGCTCGACGAGCCGCTCGGCGGCCTGAGTCCCGCGGAGTCGGAATTGCTGGCGAAGTCGATCCGCCGCCTGCACAAGGGCGGGCGCTTCGGCCGGCTGCACTCCGAAGGTCCGGCGGTGCTGATGATCGAGCACAAGCTGAAGGAGCTGATGTCGATCGTCGACCGCGTCATCGTGATCGACTACGGCGAGATCATCGCCGACGGGCCGCCCACCGAAGTGGTGAAGAATCCGAAGGTGATCGAGGCCTACCTCGGGAGCGAGCATGCCGCTGCTTGAGGTCAGGAACCTGCGCGTGCGCTACGACAAGGCGCAGATCCTGAACGGCGTGTCGCTCGCCGTGAACGAGCGCGAGTTCGTCGGACTGGTCGGCCCGAACGGCGCCGGCAAGTCGACGCTGCTGCGCGCAATTTCAGGCCTGGTGCGCTTCGAGGAACGCATGAAGCGCGGCACGAGCGGCGACATCGTTCTCGAGGGCGAGGTGATCTTTGCCGGCGAGCGCATCGACGGCCTCGCGGCGCACGAGATCCGCATGCGCGGGCTCGTGCACTGCCCTGAGCGCCGGCGCCCGTTCCGCGAGCTCACCGTGCTGGAAAATCTGCTCGCAGGAGCCTTCCTGTCATCCAGCAGGGAAGAAACGCAGCGCCGGCTCGATCACTGCTTCGCGCTGTTCCCCAGGCTGGCAGAAAGACAAGCGCAGATCGCGGGCACCCTGTCAGGTGGCGAGCAGCAGATGCTCGCCACGGCGCGCGCGCTCATGTTCGAGGCAAAGCTGCTCGCGATCGACGAGCCCTCGCTCGGCCTCGCGCCGCGCATCCGCGAGGAGCTGTTCGCCGCGATCGGCAAGATCCACGCCGAGGGCGTGCCGGTGCTGCTGGTCGAGCAGGAGGTGGGGCAGGTATTCCGGATGGCGCGGCGCAGCTACGTGCTGTCGCAGGGCCGCATCATCGCCGAGGGCTCGGCGCAGTCACTGATGGCCGACGAGACGCTGCGCGCCGGCTACCTCGGCTTGTAGCTAAGGTCTTCACCCGACACCGCCGCGCCGCACAACCTGCAGATCTTGCGCCAGGTGCCGTTGCGCTGCTTGCAGCGCGGGCATTGGGTCTCGATCTTGTCGCGCACCCAGGGCGTCAGGCCGCGCGGCATGAAGAGCAGCACGAGCAGCACGATGATCGCGAAGATCAGCAGCCGCAGCTCGCCGAATGCGCGAAAGCTGCCGAGCCACTCGGTGAGCGGGTAAAGGATGAACACCGCGGCCACCGGGCCGTAGATGGTCGCCACCCCGCCGAAAATCCCCCAGATCACCACCTGGAAGGAAAGCGCGACCTCGAGTGTCGAGGGGCCGGCGACGCGCAGGTAGTGCGCAAAAAGGGCGCCGGAGAAACCGGCTGCAGCTCCGGCCACCGCGAACACCATCAGCTTGTAGCGCGGCGTATTGATGCCGGAGGCGCGGGCCGCAACTTCGTCGTCCCGGATGGCGTGCAAGACGATTCCGAACCTGGAGTCCGCCAGCGCCCACAGCGCGAACACGATGACGAGCATCGAGAGCGCGGCCACGTAGTAATTGCCCGTCGGCGTGAGCGTGAGCCGGCGCAGCCCCGAGACGCCGAGCTCGCCGCCGGAGAAGTCGGGGAAGGCGAACAGGATGCCGAGCGCGATCAGCGGAAACGCGAGCGTCGCGAGCGACAGGTACGAGCCGCGCAGGCGCAGGCAAAGGTAGCCGACCACGAAGCCGACGAAGAGCGCCACTGCCGCGCCCGCCCAGATCGTGGCCCAGGGCGAAAGACCGAGCTTGAGCGACAACAGCGCCGAGGTATAGGCGCCGGCGCCGAAGAACAGCGCATGGCCGAAGTTCACCTGCCCGGTATAGCCGGCGAGCAGGTCCCAGCTCGCGGCGAAGATGGCGAAGATGCAGGTCATCGTCACGATTCGCATCACGTATGCGTCGCCATAGACAAGGGGCAACGCGAGCAATGCGACCACCCAGGCAAGCACCAACGTGCGGGAAGGCAATACGAAAACTTCATTGCGCAATTCCGCCCATCCCCGCCTGAGCCAGTACATCAACGCTCTTCCTCGAAAGCCACGCCGAAGAGCCCCTCGGGGCGGACGAGCAGGACCGCGACCATGATCATCAGCGCGACCGCGCCCTTCAGATAGGCACCGGCCGGAACGGCGAACACGGTGATCGCCTCGACGTACCCGATGATCAGGGCGCCGATGAGGCTGCCTTTAAGGCTCCCCAGGCCGCCGAGCACGACGATGGCGAGCATCGTGACGAGCGGCGCGAGCCACATGAAGGGATCCACCACGAACACCGGCGCCACCACCACCCCGGCGACGGCGGCGAGCGCCACCGAGATCGCGACCGTTGCCATGGCAACGCGGTGCACGTTCATGCCCATCAGGTTCGCCACCTCGAGATCGTTGGCCGTGGCGCGAATTGCCAGGCCAAGGCGGGTGCGGTACAGAACAAACCACACCGCGGCGAGTGAGACACCGGCAACCACCAGAATCAGGAGCCGCTGGTACGGAATGCTCACACCGAGGAAACGGACCGCGCCCTCGAGCGTCGACGGGATGCCGAGAAAGTGCCCGCCGAAGGTGAACAGCATCAGCTCCTGGAAGATCAGCGCGAGCGCAATGGTGGCGATCAGCACTGCCGCCTCGTGCTCGCGCACCGGCTCGATCACGAGGCGATAGCAGATCACCGAGAACAGGGTGACCGCGCCCACCGCGATCACGCCCGACAGCAGGAAGCCGAGGCCGGTCTTCACCAGCAGCGTGTAGAAGCAATACGCCGCCAGCATGTAGAAGGCCGTGTGCGCGATATTGACGATGCGCGCAACGCCGAAGATCAGCGAGAAGCCGATCGCCAGCAGGGCGTAAACCCCGCCGTTGACCAGCCCTGTTACGAGGATGTCTTGTAACAACTTGGCGCTAGCGCGCCGGCAGCTTGAAGGGCTTCATCCCCTTTACGTTCGGCGGCCAGAAGGGCACTTTCTGGCCGTCCTGCCACTGCACCGCGATGCCGGCGGTCTTGCCCACCGCCCATACGAGGTCGTGGCGCTTGTCGAAGGTCACGATGCTGCCGGTGCCGACGTGCTCGATCTTCTCGATCGCCGCCACCAGCCGGTCTGCGTCCAGCGTGCTTTCCTTCTCGATCACCGACTTCAGCATGATGATGGCGTCGTAGGTGGCCGCGTTGTAGGTCGGCATCTTCTTGTACCGCTCCTTGAACGCGCGCACGAAGGGGATCGTCCTCGGCGTCATCTCCACCTCCGCGTAGGTGTCCAGCGTGGACACGAACTGGGCCTTGCCTGCCGCGGCCTGCCAGAACTCGTCCTTCTGGCCCTCGACGTTGATGCCCCAGGCCACCGCCTTCATGTTGCGCTCGCCCATCTGTCGCGCAACCGAAATACCGACTGGACCCGAGAGCATGGTGAACACGATATGCGCCCCGGCGCGGTCGATCGCCGAGAGCTCCGCCGTAACGTCGGTCGCGGTCGCCGAGGGCTGCCACAGGCCGACCACCTCCATCTTCATCGCCGGCAGGTTCTTTTGCGCCGCGCCGATCAGCCCCTGGGTCCAGACCGCCTTCTCGGCGAGCAACGCTACCTTGGGCGTGTCGGTCTTGAGCTCGGTGCGGATCTGCTGCGCGATGGACGCCATGACGGCGAACAGCGTGCGCGCGAGGTCGACATCCTTGGTGGGCGTGTACCGGAACCAGTACTTGTAGCGGTTGTAGTTCTCCTCGACGTTCTGCCCGAGCTTCGAGTGCGCCGCGCCCGCGCCGAGGAAGATCTTCTTGTTGTCCATCGCCACTTCCTGCATCGCGAGCACCGCCTCGGAGCGGAAGCCGCCGATCAGGAAGTCGGCCTTGTCGCGCGTGATCACGCGCTCGATGGCGTTGGTGGCGTCGGGCACCGACTGGATCTCGTTGGTGTCGGCGCGGATCAGCTCTATCTGCATGCGCTTGCCGCCGACGTTGATGCCCCCGGCCTTGTTGATCTCGTCGCGCGCCATCTCGGCGCCCGCCCAGTGGTTCTCGCCCTGGACGAAAGCCATCGGCCCGAGGATCGCGATCTTGATGGTTTGCGCCTGGGCGCCGAGCGCGACCGCGAACGCCGCAAGGCCAATGGTGAACGAACGCAGCATGTCCTGCCTCCTTTTTGAACTACACTTTATCTTGTTGTATTCAAGGATGTTGCCAGCAATTTGATCTGGTGGGAAGACTTCAGGGTCGGCGACCAGGCTGAGCTCGGCCGGCACACCTTCACCGAGGAGGAGATCGTCGCGTTTGGCCGGCAGTTCGATCCTCAACCTTTTCATACGGACAGAATTGCCGCCCAAAACAGCGTCTTTGGCGGCCTGATCGCGAGCGGCTGGCATACCTGCGCGGTCGGCATGCGCCTCATGTGCGAGGGCACCATCAACCAGACCGCCAGCCTCGGCTCGCCGGGCATCGACAACATCCGCTGGCTCAAGCCGGTGCGCGCCGGCGACACGCTCGCCTACCGCCGCATCGTGGTGGAGGCGCGCGCCTCGACCACCCGCAAGGGCGTCGGGCTGGTGAAGCACCGCTGGGAAGCGGTGAACCAGCGCGGCGAGCTCGTGCTCACCATGGAAGGCTGGGGGCTCTTTGGCCGCAAGAATTGACCTCCACCACAAGGTCCACGTCCTCACCAAGAAGGAGGAGCTGGACACGGTGCGCGTGCCGGGCAAGGTGGTCGTGGTGCTCGACATCCTCTTTGCCACTACCACCATGGTCACCGCGCTCGCCCACGGTGCGAAAGAGGTCGTGCCGGTACTGGACGAGGCCGCCGCTCTCGCTCACGCTGAAGGTCTTGAGAAAAGCTTGTACGTCCTGGCGGGCGAGTTCTACGCCGAAACGCTGCCGGGGTTCGCGCATCCGGCGCCGCTGTCGCTGCTCGAGCACGGCGTCGAAGGCAAGAGCGTCATCTACTCGACCACCAACGGCACGGTGGCCATGGCGCAGGCGGCGCACGCCTCGCGCGTCTATTGCGGCGCGCTCCTGAACGCGCGGGCGCTGGTCGGGCATATCCTGGCGCGGCATCCGCGCGAGACAGTCCTCATCGTGTGCTCGGGCTCGGGCAACAACTTCAACTTCGAGGACTTCTACGGCGCGGGCTACTTCGTCGAGTGCTTTCTCGAGCACGTGGGAGATCTTTCGGACGCGGCAAAGGCGGCGCTTGCGCTCTACCGCCATGCCCGCGCGCCCGAGGCGCTGCTCGATTGCCGCGTCGGCCGCATGATGGCCTCGCGCGGGCTCGCGCGCGAAGTCGAGTTCGCCTGCCGGCGCGACGCGTTCCCGGTCGTGCCGGCGCTGGAAGAGGGGCGCCTGCGCCTCGTCGCGTAGTGCGGGTCCGAGACCTCTACGTCTATCCGGTGAAGGCCTGCGGCGCCGTCGCCGTCGACGCGGCCGCGCTCGGTCCGCTCGGCCTGGAGCACGATCGGCGTTTTGCCTTTGTCGGCGAAGACGGCTGCGCGCTCACTCAGCGCGAGCATCCGCTGCTCGCCACGGTGCAGCCGGCGCTTGAGGGAGATGCGTTGCGCCTCGACCTCGGCGGGCTTGCCGATCTCGCGATCGGGCCGAACGAATTCTCGGAGAGCCTGGTCGTCGACGTCTGGGGAAAGCGCATCGCCGCACGCGCCGCTCCGCTATCTCTCGTGGCGCGCGCCGCCGAATACCTCGGCACAGGACTGCGGCTCGTCGCCCTGGACTCCTCTTCCGAGCGCTCCTTCGCCGATTCGAGGCCGGTGCTGGTAACGACCACCGGAATGCTTTCCCAACTGAATATTCCCGAAATCGGTATGGAGCGCTTCCGGCCCAATATCGTGCTCGAGGGAGACGGCGAGTGGCGCGAGCTGCGGGGAAACGAGGCCGTGCTCGAATACGCAAAGCCGTGCGGCCGCTGCGAGGTCACGACCATCGACCAGGCGAGCGGCGCCCGCCGCGGCCCGGAGCCGCTGCGCACGCTGAGCGAGCGCTTCGCAGGCAGTTTCGGCGTCTACTGCCGTGTCGCGCGCGCCGGGCGGCTGCGGCGCGGCGAGACGCTGCAAGCGTCCTAGGCGCGCTCGAGCTCGGCGCTCACCGCGAGATGGTCCGAGAGCATGGACCAGGGCTTGCCGCGGTGCACCTGCGAGGACGCGACCTTGAACCCGCGCACGTAGATTCGGTCGAGCCTGAGCAGCGGCAGCGCGCTCGGATAGGTCGCGAGCACGCGGCCGTGGTGCGCGACCGATACCTCGGTCATGCCCAGCCGCCGCTCCAGGATGCTGCTTGCGCGGTGGCGCCAGTCGTTGAAGTCGCCGGCGACGATGATCGGCAGGTCGCGCGAAGCGAGCTCTTCCAGCCGGCCCGAGATCGTCTCGAGCTGGCGGCTGCGGCCGCGCTGGTGCAGCGAAAGATGCACGCAGACGCAGTGCAGGTTGCGCCGCCACCCCGGAACGGAGACCACGCTGTGCAGCAGCCCGCGGCGCTCGTAGCGGTGGTCGGAGACGTCCTCGTTCTCGAACGAGACGAAGCCGAAGCGCGAGAGGATGGCGTTGCCGTGGTGGCCGTGGTCGTACACCGCGTTGCAGCCGTAGACGTGCTCCCACTCTTCGCCGGCGAGGAACTCGTGCTGCGGGTCGACCGGGCAGCCGGCGAAGCGCAGCGCGAAGCGCTGGTTCAGCCCCTGCACTTCCTGCAGGAACACGAGATCGGGATCGAGCGCGCGCAGGCCGTCGCGCAGCTCGTGGATCACGAGGCGCCGGTTGAACTGCGACAGCCCCTTGTGGATGTTGAGGGTGACGACGCGCAGGCGGTCTTGTTTCATAAGTCCAGCTCGAAGCGCCGCTCGACGACATCGGCGTCGTCGAAGTGGCGGCGGCCGACGAATGCCGTGGCGTGCCGGCCCCATTGCCGCATCGCCCCGGGCGAGGCGATCCCCATCGGCCAGAACAGGAACCGCTCCAGCCGCTCGGTGCCGGCGATCAGGCCCTCGGGACCGAAGGCGCTGGCGTGCTCGCCGCCGGCGCGCGGCAGGGAGCGAAGTTCGTCGTACGGACGGATGGTGTAGCGCACCAGGCTGTCGGCCCCGCGCACCACGCCGACGCGCTCGACATAGTGGGTACCGGTGGCGATCGTCACCACCGGACGCTCGCCCTCACCGACTCGAGGCAGCGATTGCGGAACAAAAACCCATTCCTCGAGAGTGTCCGGCGCCGGGCGCGGTCGCGCCCGCGGCGTCGGGAAGAAAAGATGAAAGCAGCCGCAGGGATGGATCGAGTCATAAATGAGCGGTTCGCCGTCGGGCGCGAGGGTCACGCGCCAGATTACGCCGTCCAGCCGGCCGGCGAGAAGGTCGAACGCGCCGCTCGCGGGGCGTTCGGCGAACCAAACCGTGTAAACGAGCTGCAGCAGCAGCTGGTCGCGGTAGCGCGTATAGGCCGCCTGCGCATACACGACGGGCTCGGCAGCGTCGACTTCCGGCACGCCGGAGGCGCGCCGCCAGCGCAACCCGCCGAAGCGGTCGTAGTCGCCGCCGATCTCGACCTCGAAGGTCGGGGCGTAGACCGCGGCGAGCCGTTCGAGCTCGCGCGCGGAGAGCGCCGGGTGGCCCAGCGGATCGAAGGCGGCGCGGGCGAGCAGCCCGGCGACCACGCTGCGAGGCAAAGGCGCCGCGGCCGGAGGGGCGTAGCGCACGCGGTGCGCCGCCGGGTCGGGCTCGCGCTGAAATGCGGCGACGGTGTCCTTTTCCCAGTCCCGCACGCCGGCGGCGAACGGGATCCTCGTCAAATAATAGAGTCCAAAAAAGCGCAGAGCGGTCGAGTAATCGTCCGGGACACGCGCGACGGCGAGCAGCGCCTCGCGCGCGCCGGAGCTGGCGAGGTCGGCCTCGCGCAGCCGCCTGCCGCAATCGCGCGCGCGGCGCAGGGCTTGGGCGCGAGCATCGCCCGTCAGTGCCGGCAGGTTCTGGATCTCGTGACGGCGCGACTCGGCGTCGAGCTCGGCGAGCCGCTCGCCGAAGGCACGCAGCGCCGGCTCGCTCTCCGCCGCGCGGCTCTTGAGCGAGGCCAGCATGCGGTCCACCCGCAGGTGCGGAAAGCCGGGCACGCGCGTGTACTGCGCATCGCGTACCCCGGCGGCGTCGATCTCGGCATCGATCGCCCGGTACCACTGCGCGCACTCGTGCACCTCGGCCGGTCCCGACTCCAGATGCGGCGCGAGCCGGCCGTCGCCGGTGGCGCAGCCCGCGGCAAGGAGCGCGGCGCCGATCATGAGGATAGCGTCGCGATTGGACCACGAGAAGCATTTGCGCGCCGCCTCGCGCCACGGCAGCCAGGCGAACGCCGTGTGCTCCTGTGGTGCGACCGCCACGGGCACGCGTGCGGGCAGCTCAAGGCTGAAGAGGCGCTCGGTGTTATGCGTCACGCCCGGGGCGAAGCGATGGCGCCATTGCGGGTAGATCTCGAAGGTATAGGCGACGTTCCACGCGGTCAGCCGCCCGCTCGCGGCCTGGATGCCGGTCTCCTCGTGCAGCTCGCGCGCCGCCGCCGCATCGTGCGGCTCGTCCGGCCGGTCGAGCGAGCCCGTGACCGACTGCCAGAACCCCGGACGCGCCGCCCGCTCGAGCAACAGCACTTCGCGCTCGGCCGTGTACACGACGACCAGGACTGACAGCGGGAGCTTCATTTCTCCCTGAAGAGATCGGGCAAGGGCAGCGCGCGCGCCGGGTCGATGAACACAGCGAAGAACGGCTTGCCGCGACCGGCCCAGTACTCCGCGCTCGAGCGCAGCACGTCGATGAGGACGCCGAGGTCGTCACCGGCCCTGGCTTGCTCAAAGAGCAAGACGTGGCCAGTCGCCCCGCGCCACGAAAGATCCGACAGGCAGTCCTCGAGCGCGTCCCAGTTCGCCCCGAACCAGTCCGGAAAGTCGAGCGCGGTGGCGATGCTCTTCAGAAGTTTCTCTTTCTCCTGAACGCGAATCTTTACCAGAGAAAGCCCGCTGCCGCCCACCGCATCCATGATCTCGTCGGCGCGGGTTGCCCGATAGACGCCGGAGCGCGACGCATCCTGCAGGCGCTGGGTCAGTTTGCCCATTACTCGATGATGCGCCTGAAGCTGCGGTAATGGTCGGCGGTGTAGTAGTACTCCCCGCCGCGGCCGGCGACGATGCGCCGCGCGCCGCGATCTTTCGCGCCGGGCGTTTTCACCGTGTACTCGCGGTAGTAGCCGCCCTCCCGAGCAGGCAGGCGCTTCTCGCGATTCTGGAACGTCCTGCCGTCCTGGGGATAGGGATACGGGCCACCGGCCTTGATGAGCGCCACGGTCGAATGGGCTTCCGCCGGCAGTTTCTCAAGAGCAATTTCGCCCGAGAACGCGAAAGCCAGTACCGCAACCGCGAGCCAGCTCACGACTGCGGCGGATTCCTCAGGCGCAGGTGCAGCTCGCGCAGCTGTTTTTCGGTGACCGCGGTCGGCGCGTCGGTGAGCAGGTCCTGGCCGCGCTGGGTCTTCGGGAACGCGATCACGTCGCGGATTGCCGCCGCGCCTGCCATCAGCGTGACCAGCCGGTCGAAGCCGAAGGCGATGCCGCCATGCGGCGGCGCGCCGTACTGCAGGGCGTCGAGCAAGAAGCCGAATTTCGCGCGGCTCTCCTCGGGCGACATCTTCAGCGCGCGGAACACCGCCTGCTGGATTTCCTGGCGGTGAATGCGCACCGAGCCGCCGCCGATTTCCCATCCGTTCAGCACCACGTCGTAGGCCTTGGCGTACGCCTTCTGCGGCGCGGTCTCGATGTATTGCTCGTGGCCGTCCTTCGGGCTCGTGAACGGATGGTGCCGGGCTTTCCACTCCCGGGTCTGCGGCTCGAGCTCGAACATCGGGAAATCGACCACCCAGAGCGGCCGCCAGCCCTGCTCGGCCATGCCGCGATCGTGGCCCACCTTGTCGCGCAGCGCGCCCATATAGGCATCGACCGCGCTCGCTTCACCCGCGCCGAAAAAGATGACATCGCCGTCTTGAGCCGAAGTTCTCTCGAGAACAGCGGAAATGGCGCGCGCGTGAAGATTCTTCACGATCGGCGACTGCAGCCCTTCGGCGCCTTTCGCGCGCTCGTTGACCTTGATCCAGGCGAGGCCTTTCGCGCCGAGACCCTTGGCGAATTCGCCATAGGCGTCGAGCTCCCCGCGGGTGAACGCGCCCCCGCCGGGAACGCGCAGTGCGCAGACGCGGTCGCCGGGGGTGCTCGCCGGCCCCGAGAACACCTTGAACTCCACGTCCTTCACGGCGTCGGTGATCTCGGCGAGCTTGAGCGCAATGCGCAGGTCGGGCTTGTCCGTGCCGTAGTCGCGCATCGCCTCGTCGTAGGTAAGCACCGGAAAAGGCGCCGGCAGCTCCACGCCGATCGCCTCGCGGAACACGAAGCGCACCAGCGACTCCATCAGGCCGCGGATGTCCTCTTCTGACAGGAAAGACGTCTCGATATCGATCTGGGTGAACTCGGGCTGGCGGTCGGCGCGCAAATCCTCGTCGCGGAAGCACTTCACGATCTGGTAGTAGCGGTCGAAGCCGGCGACCATCAGCATCTGCTTGAAGAGCTGCGGCGACTGCGGCAGCGCGTAGAAATGTCCCTCGTGGAGCCGCGACGGCACCAGGAACTCGCGCGCGCCTTCCGGCGTCGACTTGTAGAGCACCGGGGTCTCGATATCGACGAAGCCGTGCTCGTCCAGGAAGCGCCGCACCGCCATGGCCGCGCGGTGGCGCAGGCGCAGGTTGCGCTGCATCGGCGCGCGGCGCAGGTCAAGGACACGATGTTGCAAGCGGGTTTCTTCCGCCAGGTTCTCTTCGTCCATCTGGAACGGCGGCGGCGCGGACGGGTTGAGGATCTCGACCTCGTGCGCGAGCACCTCGACCTCGCCCGTGGGCAGATCGGGATTCACCGTGCCGGCGGGACGGTGCCGCACCTTGCCCGTCACTCTCAGGACGTATTCGGCGCGCACGCGCTCGGCGGCGCGGAAGGCTTCCTGGCGGTCGGGATCGCAGACCACCTGCGCCAGCCCCTCGCGGTCGCGCAGGTCGATGAAGATGACGCCGCCGTGGTCGCGCCGGCGGTGCGCCCAGCCGCACAGCGTCACGGTGCGCTCGACGAGTGTCCCGCGCAAGTCCCCGCAATAGTGGCTGCGCATTATTTCTGCGGCGGGGCGACGCCCATCGAGATGACGTATTTGAGCGCCTGGTCGACGCTCATGTCGAGCTCGATGACGTTCTTGCGCGCCATGATGACGAAGTAGCCGCCGGTAGGGTTCGGCGTGGTGGGCACGTACACCGCGACGCAGTCGGGCGGCAGGTGGCTCGCCACGCCGCCGCCGGGCGTGCCGGTCAGAAACGCGATGGTCCACATCCCTTCCTGCGGCCACTGCACCAGCAGCGCCTTCCTGAAAGCCTGGCCGCTGGAGGAGAACAGCGTGTCGGAGATCTGCTTCACGCTCGAGTAGATCGAGTTCACCACCGGGATGCGGTGCAGGATCTCGTGCCACAGCTCGACCAGTTGGGCGCCGAAGAAATTCGTGGCGAACACGCCGGTGACGAACACGATGAACACGGTGAGGATGGCGCCGAGTCCGGGAATGTGCACGCCGAGCCAGTTCTCGGTATGCAGCGCCGCCGGCAGCAGCAGAAGCGACTGGTCGAGCACGTCGACCACGAGCTTGAGCACCCAGATCGTGATGGCCAGCGGGATCCAGATGAGCAGCCCGGTGATGAAATATTTCTTCACGGCTCCAGAAACAAAAAGGCCCGGCGCGTGCCGGGCCGGCTAGGTTACAGGCCGCAGCTCAGGCCGCGGCCTCGGATTTGGTTTCGGTTTTCGTGTCGGTCTTGGTATCGGTTTTAGCGTCCGGCTTGGCTTTGTCGTCGGACGTCTTCGTTTCGGACGTCTTCGTTTCAGACTTCTTCGCGCCGCCCTTGAAATCGGTGGCATACCAGCCGCTTCCCTTCAGCTGGAAGCCGGCTGCGGTGAGCAGCTTCTGCAGGCCGGGCTTCCCGCAGGACGGGCAGTCGGTCAGCGGCGGCTCGGACACCTTCTGGAGCGCTTCGTGCTCCTGGCCGCACAGGCTGCAGCGGTACTCGTAGATCGGCATGCAAATCCCCTAACGTAGCGATTATATCGCTGATTCTTGGGGCGAAAAGCCGCGCCTTCAAGCCCTCAAAGATGCGCAGCATCAGCGCACGACAAGCACCGGCCGGCCGGCGTATTGCACCACGTTCTTGGACACAGACCCGAGCACCAGCTTGGCGAACTTGGAGCGGCCGCGGTCGCCGACGACAATGAGGTCGGCCTGATGTTTGTCGGCGTGATAGATGATCTGCTCGGCGGGATGGCCGACCGCGACCTCGTAATGTGTCTTTACGCCCTTCGTGGTGACCGAGGTCTTGAGCTCGGCAAGCAGCCGGCGGTGATACTGCCGCGAGTGCTCGATGACCGCCTCGGTCTCTACGTCGTCGCCGATGTCGAGCGTCCGGCACACGGCGAGCACGTGCAGCTCGGCACCGTGCTTGGCGGCGAGCTGGAGGGCTGCATCGAATGCCTTGCGGCCTGCCGTCGAGCCGTCGTACCCGACCAGAATCCTGTGATACATGCGATCACCTCCGTTCCGGCTCGGTCGCCGATGACCCTGCGCTGCCATCGGCCACATCGCCCTTTGGCAGCAGATGCCGCGGTAGAAACCACGCATTGGCGATCAGCGTGGGTACCACGGCACTCGCTACGACTGCAGCGACTAAGGCGGAGTACTGCGCCTGATCGACGATGCCGTGCGAAAGCCCGAAGAGCGAGGAGATCGTGCCGAACGTGAGCCCCGTGGACATGAGTAGAGTCGTGTACACGCTCACCTTGTTGGGCGAGCCGAAGGCGCGCGCCACCGGGTAGACGCCGGCGCTCTTCGACGCGATCTTGAGCAGCAGCATCGCCAGGAACGCCGCGGGCGCAGCGACGAGCGCGGGAAGCGATACGAAAGAGCCCGCGCGCAGGAAGTAAAACGGCGTGAGCAGGCCGAGCGTCAACGTGCGCAAGCGCCGAATGAGCGCGTGGTCCCTGCCTACCGTCCCGGCGAGAAGCATTCCGATCACGTAGGCGGGCAACACCGCTTCGCTGTCGGCCCACGCGGCGAGAGCGCCCAGGCCGAAGAGTACGAGAAGCAGATATTTCGCCTCGAGCTCTGAGGGCCTGCCCCCGTAGCGCTTGAAGAAGCGGGGCGTGATCCAGGGCAAGGCGAACGCGGCGGCGGCGAGCCCGCCGACGAAGAGAAGGGTCTTCAGGGTAAAAGGCGCGAAGATCAGCCCCAGCCCTACTACGGTGCCGAGGTCCGTGATAAAGCACGCCGCGAGCACCATCTTGCCGTAGTCGGTTCGATTGAAGCCGAACTCGAGCATGACGGCGTACACCACCGCGACCGAGGTCGTCGACATGGCGAGCCCGGCGAGCAAGCTCGCCTGCCCTCCCCATTCAAGCAGCCAGTAGGCGCCCGCGGCGCAGCCGAGGAACGGCGCGAAGAAACTCACCAGGCCGACCGCGGTCGCCTCCTTCCATTGGCGGCGAAACGCGTCCGGGTCGATCTCCGCGCCGGCGAGGAAGGTGAGCAGGATGGCGCCCGCGCCGGCGAGAAACTTGATCCATGCCTGGTCGACGCCGAGAACCGCCGTCCCGAGAACCGCCCCCGCAAGCGTCCCTACCAGGATTTCCGAGAGCGAGGTCGCAACGCGCAGCCAGATCGAGGCGAGCGCCGCGGCGAGCGCCAGTCCGATCCAGAGCGCCGCGAGGGCGTAGGTCTCCGTCATCAGAACGGAATGTCGTCCTCCATGTCGTCGAACTTGCCCGCCGGCTTCTTGGCGGCTGCTTTGGGCTCAGCCGCCTTGGATTCGATCGCCGGCTCCGCGCGCGGCTCGCCCGCGCCCGCGCGCGAGCCGAGCATCTGCATGCGCTCGGCCATGACCTCGGTGGTGTAGCGATCCTGGCCGTCCTTGTCCTGCCACTTGCGGGTGCGCAGGCGCCCCTCCACATAGACCTGCGATCCCTTCTTCAGGTATTCGCCCGCGATCTCGGCGAGCTTGCCGCGGAACACGATGCGGTGCCATTCGGTTTCCTCTTTCTTTTCGCCGCTCGCCTTGTCGTTCCATTGAAACGACGTTGCCACCGATACGTTGGTAATCGCGGCACCATCGGGCATGTAGCGGGTTTCCGGATCGCGCCCGAGATTGCCGACCAGGATGACCTTGTTCACCGATGCCATGTCACACCTCTCCGGTTATCAATTTGCGTACCTTGCTCTCGTCCCATTGCCCCGTGACCACCTTCAGGTGCGCGATGCGCTCGCGCGGCAATACCTCGGCCTCGCGCACACCGCGCACTGCGGCAAGCGATTCGCGCAAATGCTCGAGCTCAACCCCCGCTGCAATGGAGAACGTCAGACTCGTCAGCTGGTTGACCGAGCCCAATGGTCGCATACCCGCGGCCACGAGCAGCCAAACGGCCGCGAGCGCCGCGCAGATGCCGAACACGGCCGCGGCGCCGAAGTGCATGGCCGCCCAGCCGCCGAGCAGGCCGCCGAAGAATACGCCCAGGGTCTGCGTCGTGTTGTAGACGCCGATCGCGACGCCGCGGCCCTGCGCCGGCGCGATGCGGGACACCAGCGCAGGCAGCATGGCCTCCAGGACGTTGAACGCGGCGAAGAACCCCAGCATGAGCACCGCGAGCGCCGCGATGCCGGCGTCGAGCGCCGCGAGGGCGGCTTCTACCGCCACGAGGAGCGCCACCGCCGCGAGCAGCACGGGCTTCGGCCGATTTTTCCGGTCGGCGTAGACGACCCCCGGAATCATCAGGACAAACGAGGCCAGCACTACGGGTAAATACAGCTTCCAGTGCTCCGGCAATGGCAAACCCGTCTGCACGAGAAGAGGGGGCACGACCACGAACATCGCGTAGAGCACTATGTGGAGGATGAAAATTCCGGCATTCAGGCGCAGAAGCTCCGGCTCGAATGCTCGCCTGAGCGTCGAAGGCTCCGGCAGGTCGTTTTCGCGCTGCGGCGGCTGATCCGGGACCCAGTACTTCACCACGGCGATGGCGGCAAACGACAGCACGCCGGTGAGCGCGAACACGCCGCCCATGCCGATGTAGCGGTACAGCACCGGAGCGCCGACCAGCGAGAGCGCGAACGTGAGCCCGATGGTGGCGCCGATCATCGCCATGATCTTGGTCCGGTGCTGCTCGCGCGTGAGGTCGGCGGCGAGCGCCATGGCGACCGAGTTGATCGCGCCCGCCCCCTGAAGAACGCGCGCCGCGATCGCGGTCCAGATGTCGGTGGCGGCGACGCCGAGAAAGCTTCCGGCGGCGAACACCAGCAGGCCCGAATAGATGAGCGGCTTGCGGCCCCACCGGTCGGAGGCCATGCCGAACGGAATCTGCAGCAGTCCCTGCGACAGCCCGTAGCCGCCGATGGCGATGCCCACCAGCGTGAGATCCGCGCCGCCTTCCAGCGTGACCGCGTGCACGGCGAACACCGGCAGAATGAAGAACAGCCCGAGCATCCGCAGCCCGTACACGCCGGCCAGGCTGGCGCCGGCGCGCAGCTCGACGCGGCTCATTCTTTCATTCATTGAAAACCTGGAGGCGGGAATGCGGGACGCGCTATAGTAGCAAGTTTCACTTCGAAAACAGCAGCATGGATTTGATTCGGATCCGCGGAGCGCGCACCCACAATCTGAAGAATCTCAGCCTCGAGCTGCCGCGCAACCGGCTCGTGGTGATCACCGGGCTGTCGGGCTCGGGCAAGAGCTCGTTCGCGTTCGACACGCTCTACGCCGAAGGCCAGCGGCGCTACGTCGAATCGCTCTCGGCTTACGCGCGCCAGTTCCTCGAGCTGATGGCGAAGCCCGAAGTCGACCTCATCGAAGGGCTGTCGCCCGCGATCGCCATCGAGCAGAAGGCGGCGAGCCATAACCCGCGCTCGACCGTCGGCACGGTGACCGAGATCCACGACTACCTGCGCCTGCTCTACGCGCGCGCCGGCACGCCCTACTGCCCCGAGCACAAGCTCGCGCTCGAAGCGCAGTCGGTGGCGGAAATGGTCGACCAGATCGCCGCGCTGCCGGAAGAAAGCCGCGTCATGATCCTCGCACCGGTGATCGCCGGCCGCAAAGGCGAGCAGGCGGACCTGCTCGGCGAGCTGCGCGCGCAGGGCTTCACCCGCGTGCGCATCGACGGCGCCGTGCACGAGCTCGACTCGACGCCGCGCCTCGCCAAGAACGTGAAGCACTCGGTCGACGTCGTCGTCGACCGGCTGCGCGTGCGCCCGGATGCGCGCCAGCGCCTCGCCGAGTCGCTCGAGACGGCGTTGCGGCATGCCGACGGCAAGGCAATGGTTTTGGAAACTGAAAAAAACAAGATGCATCTCTTCTCGGCGAAGTTCTCCTGCCCGGCCTGCGACTACGCGCTGCCCGAGCTCGAGCCGCGCCTTTTCTCCTTCAACAACCCGGTGGGCGCATGTCCGCGCTGTGACGGCCTCGGCACGGTGGAGTTCTTCGATCCGAAGCGCATCGTGGCGCATCCCAACCTTTCGCTCGCGAGCGGCGCGATCCGCGGCTGGGACCGCAGGAACCACTTCTACTACTCGATGCTGCAGTCGCTCGCCAAGCACTACCGCTTCGACATCGAGAGCCCGTGGGAAATGCTGGACGAGCGCATCCAGGCGCTTATCCTCCACGGCTCCGGGAAGGAGAAGATCGCCTTTCACTACCTCTCGGACCGCGGCCGCACCGCGGTGAAGGAGCACGCCTTCGAGGGCGTGATCCCGAACCACGAGCGCCGCTACCGCGAGACCGATTCGCTGGTGGTGCGCGAGGAGCTCGCCAAGCTGCGCAATGTGCACGCGTGTCCGGATTGCGGCGGTGCGCGCCTGCGCCGCGAGGCGCGGCACGTGAAGATCGCCGACAAGACGCTACACGACGTTTCGGCGTGGCCGTTGAAGCAGACTCTGGACTTCTTCAGGACCCTCAAGCTCCAGGGGTCGAAAGCCCAGGTCGCGGAACGTATCGTGCGCGAGATCGCGACCCGGCTGGAGTTCCTGGTCAACGTCGGTCTCGAGTATCTCTCGCTGGAGCGCTCGGCAGAGACGCTCTCCGGCGGCGAAGGGCAGCGCATCCGTCTCGCCAGCCAGATCGGGTCGGGCCTTACGGGCGTAATGTACGTGCTCGACGAGCCCTCGATCGGCCTGCACCAGCGCGACAACGCGCGGCTGATCAGCACGCTGAAGCAGCTCCGCGACCTCGGCAACTCGGTGATCGTGGTCGAGCACGACGAGGAAGCGATCCGCGCCGCCGACCACGTCGTCGACATGGGCCCGGGCGCCGGCGAAGCGGGCGGGCAGATCGTGGCCCAAGGCGCGCCCGAGGACATCATTTCCAGTCCGCAGTCGCTCACCGGGCGCTACCTCTCGCGCGCGCTCACGATCGCGGTACCGTCGCGGCGCCGCCGTTCAAAGCAAAAAATCGTTCTCCACGGCGCGCAGGGCAACAACCTCAAGGACGTGGATCTGGAGCTGCCGCTCGGCGTGCTCGTGTGCATCACGGGCGTCTCGGGCTCCGGCAAGTCCACCCTCGTCAACGACACCCTCTACGCGGCGGTCGCGCGCGCGCTGTATGGCGCGTCGACGGAGCCGGCGCCCCACCGCGGGCTCGCCGGTATCGAGCATGTCGACAAAGTCATCAGCGTCGACCAGAGCCCGATCGGACGCACGCCGCGCTCCAATCCGGCGACCTACACCGGCCTCTTCACGCCGATCCGCGACCTTTTCGCCGGCGTGCCCGAGGCGCGGCAACGCGGCTACGACGCCGGGCGCTTCTCGTTCAACGTCAAGGGCGGGCGCTGCGAGGCGTGCCAGGGCGACGGCGTCACCAAGGTCGAGATGCACTTCCTGCCCGATATCTACGTCGCCTGCGACGTCTGCCACGGCAAGCGCTACAACCGCGAGACGCTCGAAGTCCGCTACAAGGGGCGCAACATCCAGGAGGTGCTCGAGATGACCGTGGCCGAGGCGCACGGCTTCTTCTCGGCGGTGCCGCCGCTCGCGCGCAAGCTGCAGACGCTGATCGACGTCGGCCTGGGCTACGTGCGCCTCGGCCAGTCAGCGACCACGCTCTCGGGGGGCGAAGCGCAGCGCGTGAAGCTCTCGCTCGAGCTCTCCAAGCGCGATACCGGCCGTACGCTTTACATCCTCGACGAGCCGACCACCGGCCTGCATTTCCACGACATCAAGCTGCTGCTCGAGGTGCTCCATCGCCTGCGCGATGCCGGCAACACCGTGGTCGTGATCGAGCACAACATGGACGTGATCAAGACCGCCGACTGGGTGATCGACCTCGGGCCCGAGGGCGGCGACCGCGGCGGCCGCATCGTTGCCGCCGGGACACCCGAAGAGGTTTCGAAAAACCCCGAAAGCCATACAGGTCGCTACCTGAAGCAGGTCTTGACATTTACGAACGTTCGTTCTATTTTAGCGGCCGGATGATGGCTCCGACCAAAGGCGAGCAGACCCGCGTAGCGATCCTCGACGAGGCGCTGAAGATCGCGAGCAGGCTCGGCCTCGAGGGGCTCACCATCGGCAGCCTGGCCGATGCCACCAGCATGTCGAAGTCCGGCTTGTTCGCCCATTTCGGCTCGCGCGAGGACCTGCAGCTCGCGGTGCTCGAGCATGCCGCGCAGCTTTACGGGGAAAAGGTGTTCGTGCCGGTGCTGAAGATCGAGCGTGGCCTGCCGCGGCTGCGCGCGCTCTTCGAGCGCTGGCTGGACTGGACGATCGAGTCGGGCCTGCCCGGCGGCTGCATCATGATCTCCACGGCCATCGAGTATGACGACCGCCCGGGACCGATCCGCGACGCGGCGATCGCCAACCAGCATCGCGGCAACGCGATCACGCAAAAGGCCGTGCGCCTGGCGATCGAGGAAGGCCACTTGAGCCCCGACACCGATCCCGAGCAGATCAGCTTCGAGACGCTCGGCATCGTGCTCGCCAGCCACAACCACCGACGTCTGCTGGGCGACAAGGAAGCGCGTAAGCGAGCGCTTACGGCATTCGACGAGCTGATCTCCCGTCACGCAGTGCCAGCGCGCATGCGCGTGGGCGCTGCCATCCGCTAACCAGAAAGGACGCCCGCCATGTCCGCAGCCTTCTCCCTGTCCAGAATAAGCACGAACGTTCGATTCTCGGCGTCAGCGCTGCTCTTCCCCGAGCTCGCCGGGGCTTGGGCGGAGCGCATGTTCCTCACCCCGCCCCGGGCGCGCGACGCCGCGGCGACCGCGCTGGATTTGATCGATGCGCGGCAAACCTACGTGGAGCACAAGCGCCGGCTGATCTCGACCTGGCGCTGGGGCTCGCACGATGCGCCCGCCGTCCTGCTTGCGCACGGCTGGGGCGGCAACGCGGCGCAGATGCGCCCCTTCGTGTTTCCGCTTCTGCAGGCGGGGTACCGCGTCATTGCGTACGACCAGCCGGCGCACGGCGTGTCCGAGGGCCGCCTGACGGGATTGCCTGACTTCGCGGACGTGCTGGCCGAGGTCGCCGGGCATCACGGAACGGTGCAGGCGGTCATCGCCCACTCGCTGGGCGGCGCCGCTGCGGCGCTCGCGCTGGCATGGGGCAAAGCCGATTTCCGAAAAGTCGTGCTGGTCAGCCCGCCTTCCGATCTCGTCGGCTATTCGCGCCGCTTCGCCCGCTGGTACTGGATTCCCGAGCCGGTCCGCAATGCGATGCAGAAGGCGATCGAGGAGCGCTACGGCGTGCTGTGGGAGGACCTCGAGGTACCGCGCGTCGCGCCGCGCCTCAGCGCCCAGGCGCTCGTGATCCACGATCGCGACGACCGCATGATGCCGTGGACGCACGGCGCGACGGTTGCGCGTCACTGGCCCGGCGCAAGGCTTCTCAGCACCGACGGCCTTGGCCACCGGCGCATCCT
>Ga0180104_1000068_pt1 | contig 25187 bp, 20 predicted proteins | sample EasRiv730_16_1Da_FD_121791 | JGI IMG/M metagenome (GOLD analysis project Ga0180104, IMG submission 121791) | Soil microbial communities from meander-bound floodplain in the East River, Colorado, USA - East River metaG ERMLT730_16_1Da | ecosystem: Environmental > Terrestrial > Soil > Floodplain ... | reverse complement strand
CTGAGCCATTCACGACAGCTCCTGCCGGTAACCCCGCTATCTCGACGCCCATGCGCTTTGAGACCGGAGGCTTTGCGTCCCCGCCTTGCGGCGGGTCTGCCCTTACTCGAACGGCGCTAGTAAACATCGATCGGCGCTGCGATTCAATGTCTCAGAATGCCGACATAATCCAAATCCTTGAGCCCGATGCGCGGTGGCGCCACGGCAGCCTGCAATTCTCCGTTTTCGCCACTCTTGGCGGCCGGGCGTGCTTGATTTCGGCATTCGCGACGCGCACGACAGGGCTGCGGCAGGACGGAACTCCGGATATCCTGTCCGGACAAAATATCCCAGGCGTTAAGTGAAATCTAAGAAGCGGGCCAGGTCATCCAGCCCGTATTATCCAGGGCATAGGGGAAAGAGCTCATGAAACAATGGGGGACCGTGGTGCATCGCGTGGTGGCGGTCGTGGGGGCCGCGTGGTTGGTGGCTGGCGTCTGGGTAGTGCCCGCACATTCTCAGCAGTTGCCCGACTACACGCTGAGTCCGGGGGATCAGCTCGAGATCTCCGTGTGGAAGGAACCCGATCTCACGAAGACCGTCGTCGTGCGTCCCGACGGCAAGTTTTCGGTGCCGCTCGCGGGCGAGATTATCGCGGTGGGACGCACCATAAGTCAGATTCAGGCCGACATCACCGGCCGGCTGCTGAAATATATTCCCGAGGCCGTGGTGACGGCTTCGCTCGTTCTCATGGAGGGCAATCGCATCTACGTCATCGGTCAGGTGAACAAGCCCGGCGCCTATGTGATGAATCCTCGATTCAACGTGCTGCAGGCTTTGAGTGTCGCGGAAGGGCTCACACCGTTCGCCGGCGCCAACGACATCATCATTCTGCGCGGTTCCGGGCCCAAGCAGCGCGTGATTCAGTTTCGGTATGGAGAGGTGATCAAGGGCCGAGGCCTCGAGCAGAACATACCTTTGGAAGCCGGCGATGTCGTCATTGTGCCGTAAGGTCCCCGTGGCCCTGATTCTGACGCTTGCCGGCAGCGCCAGTGCGTGGGCACAGCAAACCTATTTCGTGCCCTCCGTCGAGGCGACGGCCGAGTGGAATACCAATCGCGAATTGGTCACGGACCCGGCGCTCGAGGACGAGAGCATCGGCTATCGTCTCAATGCGTTGGCACTTTGGGGCCGACGAACTGAGCGCAGCGAGTTCGAAATGCGGCCGCGTGTTCAGTTTCAGGAATTCCCGGATCGAGAAGGCATCGACCCGGTCGAATATTTTCTGGACCTGCGCGGCGAGCATCGCACATTGAAGGGAGAATTCGCGTTCTTCGCGAGTTATGCACGCCAGGATGTCTACAACGCCGAGTACGGCGACGCTGCGTTCGACCCATTCGATCCCAATCGTTCCGACATCACGAGCAGCGGCATCGTGTTTGTCGGCGGCACTCGCGAGACGATCGAGGTCGAGCCCTCTTTCCGCCATCAGTTCTCACAACTCACGGCCGTGAGCGGGCTCGCCAATTACACCAAGATTGACTACGGCGATGATTTCTTGACCCAGCGCGTCGGATACGAGTCCCCGTATGCCGAGCTGATGCTGATCAGAGCGTTTGGGCCTCTCGCCGAGCTCGCGTTCGGCCCGTATGTCACGCGCTCGGAGGCGGACGACGGCTCGAATGAGACGGATACCATCGGCGGGAGGATCAGTGTGCACTACCAGTGGTCCGAGACGACGTACTTTACCGTCGCCGGGTCCGCCGAGCGCAGTGACATCACCCAGTTCACGCCCACGCCCGTAGAGGAGTCGGTCACCGACTGGGGACTCGAGTTCACGGGGTATTACCGCAGGCGGTTGGCAAGCGTGCGGTATGCCATCGGGCGGTTTCTCACGCCGAGCACATTCGGCATGCGGAGCGCGAAGGATCAAGTCCGGGTGCAGTACATACGCCCATTGACACCCGTGATGACGTTCAACGGAGCGGTCCGCTTTACGCGCGAAACACGGGTAGGCGACACGGCGAATCCGGATCGCGATCGCGCAATTGTAGATCTTAGCTTGACCAGACAGCTCACGCCCACGTGGTTTCTCTCGGGCGGGTACCGCTATGTGTGGCAGGACCTCGCAGGCGTCGGCGGTGAGGCCGACAACAATGGGGTGTTCATCACCGTGGGCTATCGCGGTCTGAATCCGCGCACGGGAGTACGATGAACAACCCACCCGACAACGTTCGATCAATGGGCGACTACATGCGGGTGCTGCAGCGCCGCTGGCCCTATCTGGCGATCATCATTCCGGCTGCGTTGGTGATTGCACTGCTCCTTGCCTATCTGCTGCCGCCGATTTACCGGGCGTCCGGCACCATCATGCTCGAGCCGTCGTCGCTGCCCGAGAAGATGGTCCCGACGATCGTCGGACAACTCCAGAACGATGATTTCGATGCGAGCCAGCAGCTCGAGCTGCTGCGGCGGCGCGTCATGACGAGTGACAGCCTGGTCGAGATCGTGCAAGCCGCGGACCCGTATCCGGAAGAGCAAGACATGGACAACGCGCAGAAGGCATTGCGCATTGCCCAGGACACCTCCGTAGAAGCCGTGGATCCCATCACTCTCGAGCCGCGGGAGTTCTCGACCGCATTCTCAATCTATTACGACAACGCGGACGCGAATCGCGCGGCGAGCGTCGCGGACAAGCTGCTCGAGCTCTTCGTCGCCTTCAATCGGCGCGTGCGTGCCGAGCAGGCTGAGGAGGCCTATCGCTTCCTGCAAGCGCGGGCAAAGCTCCTCGAGACCTCGATGGACGGTATGGAAACACGTCTCGCGGCATTCAAGGCCAAGTACGGCGACGCGCTTCCGGACTCGCAGACTCGTAACCTCGCGGGCATGGATCGCACGCAGCGCGACCTCGATGCCATCCAGCGCGAGATTCTTGAGGCTGAAGAACGCGAGGGCCTGCTCGCGCTGCAATTTGACGCGCTGAGCCCCAGTCTTGCTGCGACCGTCGGCGACTGGCGCGCGGAGCTCGCGCGACTGCGGGGCGAGCTTGCCCTCGCCGAGCAGAAGTACACGGCGGAGCATCCCGACGTGAAGCGGCTCAAACGGGCAATCGCTGACATGGCGGCGCAGGGTGCGACCTCGGGGGCAGCGCAGGCCGCGGCTCCCGACAATCCGGAATACCTGCGCGTTCGCAGTCAGCTCAACAGCGTGCGCCGCGAGCTTGCAATACTGCGCGGCAACGCGGCTCGGGTGCGCGGGAGCTTCTCGGAATATCAGCAGAACATTGCGACGGCGCCCAACGTGGAGCGCGAATACTCGCAGCTTGCGCGCGAGTATGAAAATGCTAGGAATCGTTATGAGGACGTTCAGGAGAAGATGAAGGCCGCATCGCTCTCGCAGGTCCTGGAAAGCGAGGCACGCGGCGAGCGATTCTTGCAGATTCGCGACGTTTCGGTTCCACGCAAGCCGTACTCGCCGAATCGGCTGGGCATCATCCTTCTCGGCATCGTGCTCGGCGGCGGTCTCGCTTTGCTGATTGCGATCGTGGCCGATGCGTCCGACCCGACCGTGCGCAGTGTCGAGGATCTGCGGGGCGTCTTCGAGACCACGCCAATCGGCGCCATCCCCCGCATCCTGAACCTGGACGACAGGCGGCGGCGCAGGTTCCTGTGGGGATCTGTGTCTGCGGCGTATCTGGCAGGCGCCGTCCTGGTGGCAATTGTGATCGTCGGGGCAGATTAGTCATGGCGGGAGCCAAGTCGTGGTTATAGAGCGGGCCCTCGAAAAGCTGAGGAAGGACAAGGACGGCCAGAGCAGCCGTTACACGCCTCAGGGTGAGACCGCTATGCAGCGTGCCGGGCGACACGTGGGACGGCGCGTGGGCGACCAGCCCATTCAGCGTCACACTTTCCCGCGCCTGCTACTTGATCGCAGCGTTGTCGCCTCCCACCGTGTGCTGGCATTCGAGGCCGAGGGAACCGAGGACGCCCACGCTGACGCGGCCTACCGAATGCTGCGCACGAGGCTGTTGCATCGGATGGTGGGCAATAACTGGACGACCCTCGGTATCACGAGTCCGGGAGCGGGCGAGGGCAAATCGCTCACCGCGCTCAATCTGGCGATCAACTTTGCGCGCGCGCGCGCCGGTGATGTCTTCCTGCTCGATGTTGACCTGCGTAGCCCAAGCGTCTGCGAGTACCTGGGCGTCGATGCGCCGCACGACCTCGCGGCCTACTTCGCCGGCTCGGGCAACCCACATGACGTGTTCTTCACGATCGGGGTCGAGAATCTCGTGATTGCCGGCAGCTCGGGACCCACCGAACAGGCATCCGAACTCCTCACGTCGGGGCGCTTTGAGGAGTTGCTCGCGTCGATCGCCACTCTCGCCGCGGATCCTATCGTGTTGCTCGACCTGCCGCCGCTGCTGGTGACCGACGAGGCGCTCATCATCGCGCCGCGCGTGGATGCGATTGCCCTCGTCGTCTCCGAGGGTCGTACGCGGCGCGACGCGCTCGAACGGGCCAAACACCTCCTCGAGGAATTTTCGTTTGCCGGCGTCATCCTCAATCGCGCATCGGAATCGTTTGGAGCCGACAGTTACTACGGCTACCGTGACCGATATCGCGACCGCAGCGCCGGTGACTCTAAAGCCTGAACCGCGCCACCAGAGCCCCCGCGGAGGGCGGATGAAGCTTTACTCCCGCGGGCAAGCGCGGCGCTCGGTCTTCCTGACCGTCGGATTCAGGGGCCTCTCGCAGATCGCGACCCTGGCCAGCTATATCGTGCTCGTGCGGGCCCTGAGCGAGGAATCGTTCGGCATTCTGAATCTCCTGTACGCCGTCATCCCCGTCATCAGCACGATCGCATCGTTGGGCATCGAGCAGACACTCAGCCGCTTCCAGCCCGAGTACCTGCAGCGGGGTGAGAACGGAATCGCCGCCTGGCTTCTGCGTGTGTCGGCGTCCAGCCGCTTCGTTTCGAATCTACTGGTCATTGGACTCCTTCTCCTCACATGGAAGTGGTTAGCCCCTGTGTTTGGGCTCGAGGCCTATCGCACAGAGTTTGCGCTGTTCAGCCTACTGATCATGCTGCATTACCAAGCGATGATTCTAAGGGTCTCCCTTTCCTCACACATGCTGCAGGGATATGCCATTGGCCTGATGGTCGTTCTGGCCATCACCAAGCTCATTGCGTATCTCATGCTCGTACACGTCGGCCGACTGACGCTCACGACTGCGATTCTCGCCGATACCGCAGGTTACGCGTTGATGTACGCGGCTATGCGAATCGTGCACGCGCGTCGATGCGCCGTCGAACGCAGCGTGGGGAGCCAGAGACCGGATGCCGGCGAACGCCGACGATTGCTGCGTTACGCTATGTTCAACAATTTCAATGACACGGGGACGCTGTTGCTCACATCGAAGACCGACAACTTCTTCATTGCAGCGCTGCTTAATTCGGTGGCCGTGGGTGCATATGCATTCTATACGCGTCTCAACGAGATGGTGTCGCAGCTATTGCCCACGCGACAACTGAGCAATGTCATTCAACCGCTGTTCTTTTCGGTGCCAGTCGGGGAGGCGACTGAGCGCGTCCCACGCTACTTCACCTTGCTGCTGAACACGACACTTGCGCTACAGCTGCCGATCACGATCTATGCAGCCGCGTACCATGCCGAGATCGTCACGGTGATCTTCGGCGCGAAGTTTCTGGACGTATCATGGTTGCTGCCAGTGATAGTAGGATTTGCGACGCTGAACCGCATCGCCGAGCCGGTCACGCTGGTGGCGCAATATCAGGAGAAGGCCTCGATCATCCTGCTCAGCAAACTCTTCGGCCTCTACAATGCAGCTGCTATCCTCGTGCTCATCCCGATCGCGGGCCTTTATGGGGTTGCGGTGGCGACGGGCACGGCGCAGCTGATGAAGAACCTGTTCATTTGGTGGCACGTGAGGACGATAGCGCGCTGGACAAATTTCCTTTCAGTGGCGGCGTCCAACCTGATTATCGGTGGTGGCGCGATCGCCATTTGCTACGTGCTCAAGTCGACGATGAATGCGCCAGCCATCGTTGACCTTGCGTGCGGAGCCGTGGTGTGCACGCTCGCTACCCTTCTCTACCTGCGCACGCCTGCCATTTCGGAGTCTGATCGGCAGATTCTGAGTTCGGTGTTTCGCGGTCGGGAGATCCGTATCCTTGCCTGGCTTGGCGTTGTGCGCCGGCCTGCCGCGGAGGCATCGTGAACACCCTGATGCTTCTGATGATTGTTGTCGTGATGCTGTCCGGCTACGCCGTTGAATCGCAATTCGTCCCGCGCGAATTGAAGCTGCTGCCGGAACTCTTTTCGGCACTCGTTCTGCTGCTGGTCGTGGTGCACGGGATTCGCAATCGGTTCCAGTTCGTTCGCCCGGGCTATTGGTTCGCATTCGGCGCGATTGCGGCGACAATGCTATGCGGCGCTCTGGCGAATTCGCTCGAATCAGGTCCTGTGATTGCGGGCATGCGGAACTACTTGCGCGCGATGCCGATGTTTTTTCTGCCGGCCGTATTTGCTTTCAGCGAACGGCAGATCCGCAGCCAGCTGTTGCTACTGCTTGTACTTTGCCTGTTGCAGATACCGATCGCAATTTCTCAGCGCATCGCGTCATCGTGGTACAGCAATCCGTCCGGTGATGACGTGCGAGGTACGCTGCTGGTGTCCGGAACCCTGTCAATCTACCTGATATGCGCCGCGTGCGTGCTCACGGGGTACTTCATTAGAAGGCGCGCGTCTGCGTGGCTCTTTGTGCCGTTGTTGGTTCTGGTTCTCCTGCCCACGGCGATCAACGAGACGAAGGCGACGGCCGTGCTCCTGCCAATAGGCCTGCTGGTCACTTTTTACGTCGGCAGCGAGCGCCGCACAAAACTGAAGAACATGGCGCTCGCGACAATGTTGCTTGCGCTCTTCGGAGCGATGTTCGTTCCGCTCTACGACCATTTCATCGTCAAACGGGAGTACGGAGTTCCGATCGGCGAGTTCTTCACCGACGAGGAGAGGCTGTCCAGGTACATGAGCCGTGGGGTGGGTGTCGGCGCTGAGAAAGTAGGACGCACGGATGCGATCGTGACGTCACTTCGGGAGGTTTCCCGCGATCCCACGCAGTTCGGCTTCGGGCTTGGCATCGGCAATGCGTCGAACTCAGCGCTAGGAGAGGCGTTCAGCGGAAAGTATGCACGCAGATTCGCACCATTCATCCAGTCCTCCGCGGTCCTTCTGATACTCGAGGTCGGTATGCTGGGATTTGGTCTGGCGCTGCTCATTAACTGGCTGGTATTCAGAGACTCCCGGGCTGTTGCGCAATCCGACCAAGGCTTCATCGGGACGCTGGCAATTGGCTGGGCGGGTACGAGCGTAGTCATCGTGGTGAGTAACCTTTACGTCAACTTGGTGACGAATGAAGCGATATCCTATCTGTTCTGGTACTTCTCGGGAGTTGTGGCTGCACACCGAGTTCGGCTATTCCAGCAGGGCGCACGCGCTTCTGCGAGTGCTTTCGTGAGCCCGTCGGCTAAACCAGCGCGCGTGTGACATGACGACGCAGTTCATTCGAATGCTGTTCATACCCAGTGAGCCATTTCCGACTGACCGTGTCCGCATCAACGTGCTCTTCGGGCAAGAGTTGCTCGCCCGCGGACATGAGATAGATCTGGTAATGCAGGCCGCAGACGAGGACGTTCCACAAGGGCCGCAAGCGTGGTTCGGGCGCACGCTGTGGGTGGGGCCGACAGACAGCCGCAATGGCTTCCTGCACCGGATGCGGAAGCACTGGCTGGGATTCCGTCACGACCTGCGATCTCTGAGATTGGCCCGGCCGGCGCGCTACGATGGAGTCCTGGTGAGCGACAAGTTCCTGATTGCGGCGATCACTCCCCTGATGTTGCGACGCCGGAAGATAAAGCTCATCTTCTGGTTGACGTTTCCGATGCCCGAAATGCACCTGCAGGCTGCGCGTGACGCAACGGCCAGGTATCCAATCCTGGCGTGGATTCGGGGAGTGGTGTCCGGCTGGCTGCTGTACAAGTGGATACTCGCGCGGAGCGATCATGTGTTCGTGCAGAGCGATCGCATGAAAAATGACATTTGCACGCATGGCATCAGTCGAGCAAAGGTCTCACCGATTCTGACGGGCTTCAGTCTGGCGGACATCGCGCCGGTTCGGCGGCGACACGGGGCCGCGACGCTCCCCTTCGTAACCCTTGCGTACCTGGGGACGCTGGGTCCCCTGCGACACCTGGAAATTCTCGTCGAAATGCTCGCGCGCCTGCGCGAAGGCGGAATGGAAGCGAAGCTGCTGTTAGTGGGTCGCGGCGAAAGGTCCCGAGATGAGTCGATGCTGACGAACTGTGCCGCGTCGCTCGGCGTGGCCGCGCACTTGGAGATCACGGGCTTTCTTCCGCAACCGCAGGCTCTCGGGCGGGTTGCGGTAGCCGACATCTGCCTGTCGCCCATTCATCGCTCGCCGATTCTCGACGTCGGATCTCCGACCAAGCTGATCGAGTACCTCGCTCTCGGTATGCCCGTCGTGGCGAACGATCACCCGGAACAGAAGCTCATACTGCGAGAGAGCCGTGCCGGTGTCTGTGTACCTTGGGGAGCGCAGTATTTCGCGCGCGCAGTCTGCTGGTTAATGAGGCGCAGCCCAGCCGAGCGTGCAGCCATGGGATCTCGAGGACGTGCCTGGGTAGAGGCGAACCGAACGTACGCTCGCATCGCTGACGACGTGGAACGCACGTGCATCGCCGTTCTCACAGGTACCAATACCGAGCGCACGCGGCACGCTGTGGTTGGCTCCCGACGGACGCTAGAGCGGTGATTCAAGCACGTGAATGATCTGTTCAATGTTTCTTTCCGAGAAACGCTCGCGCGCAAAAACACTGGCTCTCTCTCCGATCTTATTCCGAAGCGATGAGTCGCCAATGAGCTGTTCCACAGCATCTCTCAAGCGATCATAGCTACCGCTCGCGCATATCCCGTAGTGACCTGTCTCGAATACACCATCCGGATTGACCGACAGGCTCAAGACGGGAACTTCTCTCAGCCACGACTGAATGAAGGTATTCGGAAAGCCCTCGATCACACTAGTGTTGACCAACAGGTGTGCACTCGCTAGAAGTTCATCCACTGCGGCTTGGGATTGGCGGCCAGCGTATCGTAAGTTAGGCAAGTTGCGCATCCTCGTAAGAAGACTATCCCACGCCTTTCCGCGCATCTGCTGGGCTCCCACCATCACAAACTCAACGTCGGCTCGATATCGAAAATCGGATGCGAGCCGCAAGAATACGTCGGGCTGCTTGAGCGGCTTGAGATTTGCCACCCAGCACACTATGACGCGGTCACTTGCTTTTGCTATCCGTGCGGCCGGTGCAGGGTGAAAATTCGGAATATGAATGGCATCTGAGCGCCCGTAGTGCCTGCGGAGAAGTGCGGCCTGCTCCGCATTCTGGACGATAACGACGTCCGCGCGACGCGCGCCATACTCGATCATGCTGTGGTTCAGTCGTTCCTGCGGCAACCGCCACGAGAGTCGCCATGGAAGGGGCATCAGGTCTCTGTCGCTGGAAACGTGCCAAACCAGTCGTCGACTATTTCTGCGTGCAAAGTAGGCAGCGGCCCCCGTGTATGCGCAAGCAACGCGATGGTAGATCACGTCGGGCTGCAATCGATTGAGCAAACGTACCACCCCCGGCACATCCAGCATGTAGTAACCGGAGATTTGTCTTTGCGCAGGGATGCGATGCAGCGAATAGCCTTCTGGTCTGTAGGCGGGATCGATGTTCCGCGCGACGTAGTGGATATCGAACGAGCCGCGGGCGATGAGTCGTTCAAGCAACGCCTTCACCTGCAATTCAGCACCCGCCGGCTGCGCTGACCAGTGCGAGGCAACCAGGATGCAAAGGCGCCTCATCGCACGAGAATGTCGAAGCTCAGCGCCACAATCGGTATATCGGCCGCCCGTCGTGACATCTGTGCACGAGTTCCGCCTGATTCAGCACCGAGTTCTCCAGGATGAAATTGACGAACTCTCGCTCGTCGAAGTTCACGTGCGCGCCAGTCATCTGCGGCTCATCGCGGCAATGTGGCTCGAAGAACATCGTCTCGACCTGCAAGCGGGAGAGCCAAGCCGTGAATTTCTCGAACGGCCCGCGCTCCTTGAGGAAGTGATGAAATATGTTGAGCGCAAGCACGATCTCGAACTGTCGCCCCCGCAGGGGCTCGCGTTCCGCCGCAACGAAGAGATCCTCGGTGATCACCGTGAACTTTCGACCCTCGGCGATTCTGATGCGGTCGGCCGCCATCGACAATTGATTCATATGCTCGAGCGCAAAGCACGAATATCCCAACGCTTCGAAGCCATGACAGAAGTAGCCCAGGTTCGCTCCAATATCGAGCAAGGCTCCGCTGCCGGGACCGATGTGCTGCTTCATCGCCTCGAGGCGATCCTCGCATGCATGTTCAAAAGGCAAATCCTGCAGGTCCGGATGGATCGGGTTCTGATATAGCGCCATACGCCCCGACGCAGCTCCAGCTTCCCGAGCAAGCCCGAGCAGGTAATTGCGGAAGTCGACCCATTGCTTATGTCGCACCAGCACCTTCACCGGGATTCTTCTTATCCCCAGAATTTGTGCGATCGCCAGCCGATGCCTGCCGTCCTGGAAGAGGTACTGCCCATCGCGTCCGATGTTTACGCTGACCTCCGAGCCGTAAATCGGGTGACCTTCCAGTCCTTTGTCCTCTCCTTCAAGTGCCACTGCGTGGCTCTGGAGGTAACCGTTGCGCCGTACGCTCTCGATGAGGTGATCTAGATACCGACAGCGCGCATCGAGGTCGGTGCGTGACTGGATGTTCCATCCGCAGGTCTTTTCCATGCGCAGGTTGTTGGCGAGCGTTGAATAGAATTCCGTATCCTGCCATTCGCGCTGCTCTTCGATACGCTGCCGAAGCGCCCGCGCCACGTCGAGGTCTTTGAACGCGATCTGCGAAATATCCCACGAGCCGCCGCGAGTCTTTCCGCGGTCGCGTCGCATGTCGAAGACGCGATCCTTGGAGGGAATGTTCTTGCCACCTAGCAGATAATTCGTGTGGTAGACGATCCGCGCGGGATCGATATAGAAGATTGTTTCCGGGTCGGGTTGTGAGTCGCCGCGGACTGGTCTCAGTTTTGAGCTGACGACTCTCTTGGCGAGCATCGCCTGCCGGTATGCGTGCACGAACATCCGTCCCTCTCCAGGCAAATGACGGATACCGTCGCGTATTACTTTCTTCACGCGGCTCATGAATACTCTCGGCTCCAGGCGCTGACGCCGTAAGATGAGAATGTACCATGATTCTTCGGAACGCCTTTTTCTTCGCGGCGGGCATCGGCTTCCTGAGTCTCGCCAAAGCCACAAATACCCTGCGCGAATACTCGAGTTCAAAGCCGTTCGACCATTCCGACATGGAAAGCGGCATTGAATACAACGATCAGGTCGTGGGGCAGTGGCTGGCGTACGTCGCAGACTATGCACGGAGTCGCGCGTGTCTCAGCGGCCGATATCAACCGTCTCGCACGGAGTTTACTTAGTGCAATGTCCAGCGAGCGCGGGGAGCACAACTACGTGGTGAGGGACGACTTCGAGCTCGTTGCCGCGTGCGGAAGCGCCGCTCGAACGGAATGTCAGTGCTCAGCCAGCGCTTTGCCGGCGAGGTGAACGCGATGAATCAACTGGCTGAAGTGCTGTGCGCAACTGAGGCGCGCTTGCCCTAGAAGCATGTGTGCCCACAGTCTGACGGCAGCAGCGCTCAGTCTGTCACGCAACGATTCCTGTAGGCGGTAGGGCATTCCGTGCGAATCTTGCCGTTGATGGATCGAATGAACGGCAGAATTCCCGTGTCCCATTTCTGTTCGTCGCCGCCGAGGTAATCGTTGTGTTGCCAGATCATGTAATTCGCGCGCATCGTGTTGTACTGGTAGTCGAAGAGCAGTTCCGGCGTTTGCGTATATCGGCGCCCAAGTCCTAATCCTTGCTGCTCGCCGACCCATGCAACGACGCCGCGCAGATCCCTTCCGCCGCCGGTATCGCCCCGGAACACTTGATTTGCCTGAATCCTGCGCGTGATGCTCGGCAACGGAAGTTCTGGGTCCGGCCCTCCAATTGCGACAACTCCTCCGATGATGCTGTGGTCGATCAAAGCCCGCATCGTGGCGTCAGAGCCTCCGAAGTTCGCGTTGAGCCGCAACTGCGTATGTGCCCAGGCCTTCTTGCTTGCATCGAACCAGCGATTCAATTGTGCGTGATACGCCGCCAGATTGAATCCGCTTCCGGGAAGGCCGAACGTGGTTTCCTGGAATCCGACCATTTCGAACAGAGGGTGATTGTCATATCGCTTCGCCAGCGCCTGACTGAGTGCGATTAGCCGATCCATGGTGGGCTTCTCCCAGATTCTTGCGCTCAGCGACAGTCCTCCCGATCCGTCCGCGCCTGTTACGTACCCACCGTTGTATGCGGATGTGAACAGATACGCAGGCAGGATTGAGTCGATCCTGGAAGGATCGTACTCACCGAAGAGGCGTTCGTTAATGACGAGCATCAGTCGTCTGGGAGTCTTTAGAGATTCGAGTTCTTGCAAGTAGGAATCTATAACTTCAAATCCGCTGGCGTAATCGCCCGCCGTAGGTCCCTCGAGCACGGCCCAGTAGATGTGAATATTGATGCCCTTGACCGCGGGGACGGCGTCGAGCGAGTCGATTACGGAGAAATGACGATTGCGCCGTTCAGACAGATTTTCAATGGCCAGCGGATCGTCGAGGTAAACATAATGCCCGGGATGCCATTTGATCCCGTCGCCCGCCGCTGGCTCCGGTGTTGTCGGACAATCACCCCCGCTCTCGATGCAGACATTTGCCGGTCGCTTTGGCGGTAAGGCGGCGCTCACGCTGAGCGCGATGAGCGATACGATTGTCCCTACGAGTACCGTCGACCACTGGCTTCTAGTCATCGATTTCTCCTAATAACTGATGCCCGCAACCCGGCGCCGTGCGACGGGAGCGCTCTGGAAAGCGACACAAGCGAGGGGTTATCAGCGGGATAATCTGAATCGCTCTCCCACCGGCAACCCCGCTATCCAAGTCACGTCCTCGGACCGGAGGCTTTGCGTCCTCACCTCTCGGTGAGTTTGCCTTTGACCTAATCTATCCTTCACGATGACTGATATCAACCGTCGGGAGCCTGCGACACCCTGGAGCCTTCCTTGCCGGATCAGCTGCTTGCTGACTCGATTTAGCTGAAAGTGTTCGGTCTCCAATGATCGGCGGGGCGGGAAAGCGTGCGGGTCAAACCACCAATTCACTCGAACCACTTCGAGAGAGCGCGCCGAATCGATCCCTCACTCCCACCGATGTCGTCCTCGCAGAGCGGCTGCGTCGCTACTTAGAACAGGTATGAAAGGTCTGTGCCGATCTCCTTCACGGTTTTCCCGATACCCGGCGTATGGTGAAGTCGTGAATTTCTGCGCGTTGAAGCGGGCTGAAGGCCTCAGTAGGCTAGGTGCGCGCGATGCGGGGAGCGTAATCCATTAAGCTGTGACACCACGTGGGGTAGGCGGCATTGAGCTGATGGTTGGCGGCTCAAATCAGACCCAACTTCATTGCGGCGCGATGCGCTCATCCCAGAGGCTTAGGTCCCGCCCGATCATAGCCGACAATTGAGCGTTTTTCGGCCGATAGAGTTCAACGAGCTTTTGTCGCGTTTCTGGCTTCATGGGCGGCAGAGGCCCGACACTATTTGCCCGTCGCAATCGCTCCGACGCACGGATAAATCCTGTCTTGGCGAAAGCGCGCCCAATGTGCAAGAGAAGACGCGAGCGCGCGAGGTGCCCCTTCCCCTGAGCTGCGTTGCGATTCAGGGATTCGACCCCCGACCTGAAGTGCGGATCGACGCCCAGAAATTCGTAGATCTGGCGCAGGAAGCTGAACGGATCTTCTGTGAGGTCGTCGTACAGCAGTATCAGCATCTGCCTCCTCGGAAAGAGAGAGAGGTAGCGGGCAAGATGCTCGAAATAGAACCCTTCCTGAAGAATCTGCGGGCGCTGCTGCAATTTATCTTCGAAGCTCAAGCCAAGGTTGCGGGCATCCTGGGAAACGTTATGCCAATAATGCGAATAAGCCCGTTCAACCGGATTCCGCAGAACCGCGATCAATTTCACGTTCGGCAAGTGTCTGCGGATCAGTTCGGGGATATTCCGGTTCGGAGAATAGACTCCGCTCAGATAACCGGGCGTAAGCTCGCCCACAGCCTCTTGCCCCGCCCAGTCCATAAACAGGGATTCGTAATATTCGATGCTTCTTTCGTAATGTCTGTCGAAGTAGTGCAGCTCCTTGGTCTTCGGAATGAACACCTGCGGATGCTGTCTAAGGTTCTGGTGAATCCATGAGGTGCCAGACCTCGGGGCACCGATGACAAGGAAATTAGGCAGCATACGCGAACTCCATGTCTGAACCACGGAGAGGCGTGCGACCCCGCCTCACAACAACGATCCTACTTACCAGCAATGAAACCTTTCGCAGGGTCGATATGGTATTCAATGGATAGTGCGCGCGTCTCTGCGGAGGCGCTCGGTCAACCTCGTTATCAAATACGTCCGAAGCGCCAGCCGTCTTGCCGATAGCGTGCATCGGCCAGGCTTGCGTGCCAATGCCGCTCTCAGCCTCGTGGGCAGCAAGCACTTGAGAGCGCGCTTCAGAGCTGCCTTTCGGGTCGAAGCGCCGCGATGACCGGAAGACTCTGTCAGTCTTTCGGCAACGAACGATTCAATGGCGGCAGGCAGGATCTCACCGGTGCGGTCGGATGAGATCTCATCGAGTAAGATTTCAGCCACCGATGGATGTGCGAAGGCATCATCCGGCTTTGTAACTGCGCGCGTGTCGGCGAAAAACACAAGGATGTTCGCCTCGGCGGCGAAACTGGGAGTAACTTCATCCAGCCCGACACACGTTACGTCCATGGCCGCACAGAAGCCGCACCTGTGTACTTCGTCCTCGTTTGGGTCGACACAACACATTACGGGCGGCTCTTCCACTTGGAGGTTCCAGCCCATGCGATCGAGGCGCGAAGCCCCCGGTCCTAATGGTTGCGCGCGCCGGTCCCAGGGCTGGCATGGCCCCAGCGACCTCGATGAAAGCATCCACAGAATTGCGCGGCGATTCGGTTTGAAGCTTTGCAGAAACCAAGGAACAGCTCGCTGCGACATCGAGGCGACAAACACATCGTCGGTCTTCGCAATCCAAATCATGCGAGAGGCGAGGAAATCGGCGAGCAGCTCGATTCGCTGAGCATCGATGGGAATGAGGGCGAATGACCCGTCCGGGGTCGCGGTACGCGTTTGCCACGACCGGTCACGTCCGTCCGCCAGCCGGCGTACGCGCTGCACTCGCGCAAGGCGCCCGGAAATGGGCTGAATATGCCGAGGAAAAGGCCGCGTCCATTGTCGGCAATCGCAGTGGGCACATCCACAAGATTGTCGGGGCGCACACACTCTAGAAAGCGACCCAGACTTTGCTGGGTAGCCTCCATTCGAGGCGGGGTCGGCGCCCTGAGGCACACCAGAACGATCCTCGACATCATGTCGACCCTGCGCTAGAGGTCATGGGTAGCACTTCTAACTATATAGCAAGCGCCATGACGGATAGGAAATTTTCAATCGTCGGCGGGGCGGGGAAGCTTGCAGGTCAATTACACTAACTTACTCGAACCACATCGAGAGATCGCGGCGAATCAATTCCTGAGTCCTACCAATGTCGTCCTGGCACACTTCAAGTATCTTGCGCCTTAATTGTGGATCGATCTCTGTCCGTAGTAGGAGCTTCTTACTCATCTCGGCCCAGGCATTCCTCAGCCCGACAGGTGGAGTACCGAACTTCCTCAAGAGATCCTTGCTGCGCATGACAAACCCATAGAAGAACTTGCTCTTCGGCATGCCCCCCGTATTCATTGGGGTCAGATCGGGCAAGAACGAAGCATCAACATCCAGATGCTTATAGACGCTCTTGACTACCTTCTCCGCGTTCGCCTTTAGATCATCGAAGAGTATGACGCTGATTTGCTCTCTATCGAAAAGTTGAAAGTAGCAATTCAAATCCGGCCAATAGAAGTTTCCCTTGATTCGCGTTGCACTTAAACCGAACAGATATTCGTCGAATGCCTGTCTGGTTAATCCCGCTCTGTAGTGCATCTGATAAAGCGAGTGCAGTCTCTCGGCCGGATGTCGAAGGCACACAATGAGTTTGGCGTCGGGTATTTGCTCTTTTATTCTTTGTGCTGCTCCCGGACTTCTCAGATAGTTTGGTGAAGCTTCGCCGATGGCCTTTGCGTTTCCGCATTTCTCGAAGTATCCCAGATACTCAGTCAGAGTCCTCACATGAGTCGACTTCGCTCGGACATGGTATGAATTGCCCTTGTCAAAGGCGAAATAACGTAGCTCCTTCAGCTCAGACGGCATATACACTTCTGGATGCTGCCTGAGGTAACTGTACAGTGAAGTCGACCCGGACTTGACGTCGCCAATGATCAAGAAATTTGGCATCGCCATCTGACTCATCCTCCTATGACGTGCTTCAGGTCAAGACCTCTGGTGTGGGGGACCGCTGCGCTTCAACATTGCTGAATAGCTCAATGTAGCGCTTGGCAATGACGTCCCAATCATAGAAACGACTCTGATGGGCTTGCCCAGCGGCGGCTATCGCGGCCGATCGCTCCGGATCGTCGAGGAGCGCTTGCCAGCAGCGAACCAGATCGTCGTTGTCGTCTTGTTCGTAAAACGCCACGCTGCCTTCTGCCGTGCTCCGATTTTCCGGAATTCCATTCACCAGGCAGCACACGCCGGCTGACATGGCCGATAGAAGCGAGGGTGAGGTCCCCTCGAGCATGCTGGCGGAGACGTACATCCGAGCATTGGCCAAGAGTTGTTCATAGATGGGCCCGTACTGGTAACCGAGAAGCCGAACCTTGCCGCTCCGACGAGCCCAGATCTCATTGCGGTAAGTCGTCGGCGCGTCATCGCCCACAATCACAAGAGCGAACTGTGTGTCGAGCCGCTCGTAGGCATCGATGAGCTCTCGAACCCCCTTTTCCGGCACAATCCTGCCGACGAAAATGCAATACTGGTCCGCCTGCAGACCGAACCGGGAGAGAATTTCGTCGGCGCCATCCGAGCGCCTGATTGGTTGCGCTCCATAGGCAATCGTCGCTGCCGAGCAGTTGTATCGCTGAGCGTAGAAGTCGGCGACGGCCTGGTTGTCCGCCACCACCTTGTCTGCAAATCGAACAGCGAGATGCGCGCCCAGTCTGTGGCTCCACCTCTGGATCAGCCCCCATTTCTTTCGACGCCACTCGATCCCGTCGACCGAAATGACAACTCGGAATCCAAAGAGCCGAAGCAACGGAAGCAGGAATGCGTTACCGGTGTTGTAAACGTGGACCCAGCGAAATCTGCGACCACGCACTATGAGGTTGATCACAGACAAGGCCGTTGCTGAGGGTGTCTCGAGACCGAACCGCCGCAGGCACGTCGTGTACCGCACGTGCACGCCATTCACCATGGCCGGGCGGTGCTGATAGCGGTGCCTGCGGGCATAAACGACAATTTCATGACCCGAGGCTGCCCACCGCTGCGAAAGCTGCTCGGCGCAGGTCTCGAACCCGCCGTAGTTCGCCGGAATACCGCGGGTACCGAGGATCGCGATGTGCATGATTGGACTACTGACGCAGCACGGACTAGAGCCGGGGCAGAACCGCTTTGAATTCCTTGGCGTAGTCGGCTAACGCATCCCGCCAATGCGGCATGTGCCTGAACCCACGAGCGTGCAGTTTCATGTTGACCAACTTCTCAGAGGCGGGCCGGGGCGCGAAATACTCTTGCTTGAAATAGTCCGATCCAACCTGTGTGACCTTGACTCGATTCTCGAGTCCGAGCAGTCGCACGAACTCGACAGCGACATCGTAGCGGGAGCAGTCACCCTCACACACCTGATTGTAGACGCCGTACAGGTCCGTTCCCGCGACGATGCGCAACCCCCGCGCAAACGAGACTGTGTAGGTTGGAGTGCCGAGCTTGTCACCGACGACTTTCAGTTCGGTACTGCCCGCAGCAATCTGCCTGAAGATCTTGTTGACGAATTTCTTATCCTTCTCGGGTCCGCCGCCCATCATCCAGCCGGCACGAAAGACAAAGTGCTTGGGGTTGAGACGTTGGACGACCAGCTCGCCGTAGTACTTCGACTTCTCGTAGATTCCGAGGGGATTGGGTTGCTCGAAGTCATTGTAGAGCTCTTGCGTCCCATCGACGATTCCGGCGGTGCCGATCTGAATGATCGGTACGTCGAGCCGGCGAGCGATCGTTGCCGCATTCTCGGCCCCTAAGGCGTTAGTCAGCCACGCATCACCGGCATTGAGCTCGCAGTGCTCAAGATCGGTGAGGGCGGCCAGGTTGATCAGGACGTCAGGACTGAAGGATCGAACCGAATCTTGAAATTGGGCGAAATCCCTCACGTCCGCGTATTTGAGCCAGTCGATATTGAGATCGATGTCGGTAGCCATGACCTGGCAGTCGCGCGCAAATTCCGCGTACACCGCGCGACCGAGCATTCCGCCGCATCCGGCGATGTAGACTTTCGTGCCTGCTGGCAACATCTTTGCTGCTTTCCCCTGAGTTTTAGCGTGTAGTGTGCGTGTTGCTGAATTTGACACCAAGCTCACGATAGATCTCAAGAATCCGCTCCCGATACACGTGGGCAGAGAATTCCGTCTCGACCCATTGTCTGGCACGTCTTCCCATCTCTTCGATTTGTGCGCCCGATCGCTCGGTCATGTCCCTAAGTGCCGCGGCCAGTGATGCCTCGTCACCGCTTGTGAAACTTATCCCGGTCTCATCCTCGCGAATAAGCTCCGGAATGCCACCAATGCGCGCCCCGATGACGGGCTTACCCAACGCGTACGCCTCGAGCACGCTCATGGGCGCATTTTCATACCACTCAGACGGCAACACCACTGCGCGAGCGCAGCGGACAGTCTCGTGCAGGGTCTCTCCTGTGAGAAAGCCCAGGAAAGTGACGTCCGCATGCAGCTGCGCCACCAACCTGCGCAACTTTTCAAGCTCCGGTCCCGTACCTGCTACTAACAATCGGCAGCGGGCAGATGCGGCCGCGCGAATCAGCGTTGCCAGGCCCTTTTCACGCGACACTCGCCCGAAGTAGACAAATGAGTTGCCCGAGTCGTAGCGCGGCCAGTAGCTAGCCGCATTGACAAAATTTGGAACGTGCCTAAACACGGATACTGGCATTCCCCACTCCGATAGCTTGTCGACATAAAAGCGGCTGGGTACGACGAACCGGTTCACGCAGCGACGGTAGGAACCGAGCAGACGATGCAATATCGCCTCCACCATCACGACAGTGCTGAGCCAGGTCGAGCCCTTTATGCAACGATGCACGACCACGTTGTGCAGTCGTCCGCCGCGACAACGCTCACAAATGCCGTCATGTGTGACCATGTTGTATGCAGGACACGCAATTTTCAGGTCATGGAGGGTCAACACCGTCGGAATTCCGCGGCGCTTCAAGAGACTCAGTATAGAGGGTGAAATATGGTGGTAGACATTATGTGCATGGCACACATCCGGTGATGCTTTATCTAGCAGCCGGCTCAGATTGCGTCTGGCCTCAAAAGAATAAACCACCTTAGGTATCCGATTTAGCTTTCCGAGAAGTGAATACTCCGCGCCGAGCTCGATCTCCTCAACGAAATACTTCGACCAAGGTGTTTCGAAGTTGTTCGGGTGCTTCATTGCAAATGGAATGACCTTCCACCCTTCTGCTTCGAACATTCTGTTGTGTTCGAGAAACACTGTCTCCGCGCCGCCGCGGTAGTAGTAGTAATTATTAATGGCTAGCAGCGTCGGCATGGTGAGAACCTAAATCACGGAGAGGCATGCGACCCCGCCTCACAACAACGACGCTACGTGGCAGCAATGAAACCTTTCGCTGGCTCGATATCGTATTCATTGGATAGAACGCGCGTCCCTGTTGAGGCGCTCGGCCATTCTCGTAATCAAATACGCCCGAAGCGCCAGCCGTCGTGCAAGTAGCGTGCGTCGTTCAGGCTTGCGTGCCACTGCGGTGCTCAGCTGCGTGGGCAGCAAGCGCTTTAAAGCGCGCTTCACAGCTGTCCTTCGGACCGAAGTGCCGCGACGACTGGAAGCGTGTGCCAGTCTTTCAGCAACGAGCGAGACAAGGTCGGCAGACAGGATCTTGCGAGTGCCGTCGGATGAAATTTCGTCGAGTAAGAACTCAGTCACCGATGGATGTGCGAGGGCATTGTCGGGCGCCGCAGTTGCGCGCGCATCGGCGTAATTCACAGGGATGTTCGTCTCGGCAGCGAGATCGCGGAGTATCTTCTTTTCCGTTCGCAAGTGCGTTGGATGTGAGCGGGCCAGCTCGACAATTCGACGCACGAGCAAGGGATTGGCAATCTCGACGTAGGGCGACTTCAGATCGCTCAGAGCCGCATAAACCGACGGGATACGGAATGCATGCACGAGGCGGTCGCGCCAATCGGGTGGCGATTCTCCCGGTTTTCGCTTGAGTGCCGGCGGGAGCTCTTGTTCGCCAAGGTGTCGCAGGCTCAGGTCCGCAAGGGCCGGTACGTTTCGATAGTCAGACCAAAACGCCAGACCCACTGTCAGACGCGCTTCGTCGGCGCTGGACGCACGTTTCTGGCCAAACGCTTGATCGCCTCGGATGATCCCGGTGATTCCACGCGCTGACAACGAGCGCCAAAGCTCGAATCCGTCCATGTAAGCGGAGACATGATCGATCCGGCCCTCTCCCGCGACCAGAAACCGTCGAAGGATCCGTTCTGGAGGATCGTCCGACGGATTCGTTTCAACATACTCGTGAGGCAGACCGAGATAATGGGCAACTTCGCGCGCGACAAAGGCATCCGTTCCGGGCTTGTTCAATGCCTCGCGGAGCCCCCATGTGACGCATCGCAGACCCGCCCCCCGGTGCTGCATTCGAAGCAGAATCGCACGGCAATCTCTGCCCCCAGACAGTGGCAATGCCCACATGGATCGGTCCAGATCCAGACCGGCACACGTGTCGTCCATGGCCGCACGCAGGCGGCCCCTGTGCACTTCGTCCTCGACTGGGTCGACATGGAGCGATATGGGTGGCTCTTCCACGCGGAGGTTCCAGCGCCTCCGATCGAGAAGTGCCTGGCCGGCTGGTCCGAGCGGATGCGCGCGTTCGTCCCAGGAGTGGCCCGGTCCCAGCGAACCGGAGGACAGCATCCACAGTATTGCGCGGCGATTCGGTTTGAAGCTGCCCAGAAACCACGGAATGGCACGCTGCGAAGTGGAGGCGACAAAAATATCGTCGGTCTTCGCGATCCAGATTGTCCGTGAGGCGACGAAATCGGCGAGCACTTCTACTCGCTCGGCATCGCTGCGGAAGAGCACGAATGATCCGTCGGGAACTTCGCTCCGCGGTTGCCACCACTGCGCACGGCTGTCCGCCAGCCAGCCGGCATAGGCACTGCATTCGCGCAACGTACCCGCAACCGGGTTGAATATGCCGAGGAAAAGGCCGCGGCCGTCGTCGGCAATCGCCGTAGGCACGTCGGGAAGATTGTCGGGGCGCAGAGTCTCAAGAAAGCGTCCAAGGCTTTGCCGGGTAGCCTCGACTTGAGGCGGGGTCGGCGCCCTGAGGCACACCAGAACGATCTTCGACACTATGCCGAGCTCATGCAGGAGCAGGCACAAAGCCTAGGATGCACCAGAACGATGCTCGATGCTGTCTGAGCTGTCTCTGTCGCCAGGTGATCGCGGCGTTGCACGCTGAGGCAATCTCCCCTTGTGGCCGAATCGGATCGGCACGCTCAGATACTGGAGCCTTTTCGCCTCGTTGCGCCCGCGCGTAACTGTTGCAAGGATCAGGCCGCACGTCAGGCTGAGAAAGCTGAGCAGCATCAGGCCCATCGAAAGAACTGCGGTGGGGAGTCGAGGCACGAGTCCTGTTTTCAAGTATTCATTCAAGACGGGTGCCGCGAGAATCAGCGATGTCACGGCAAGAACCAAGGCAACTGCAGAGAAGAATTCCAGAGGCTTCTCCTCGCGGATGAACCGGGCGATGAGGCGTGCGATGCGGATGCCGTCCGGAATCGTCCGGAGCTTGCTCGCAGAGGCAGCCGGGCGCTCGCGATATGGTGTCGGAATCTCCACAATCGGCGCGCGTAACTGAAGAGAATGGACGGTGAGCTCGGTCTCGATCTCGAAGCCGGTCGCCAGTGCTGGAAATGACTTCACGAAGCGGCGTGACATGACGCGATAACCCGACAGCATGTCTTTCATTCGCTCGCCGAAAAACCATGCGACCAGGCGACTCAGCATGAGATTGCCGAAGCGGTGACCGCGGCGATATGCCTCCTGAGAGGTTTCGATGCGTGCGGCATTTACCACGTCGAGCGTATCCTCGATGAGCTTGCGCACAAGCATTGGAGCGCTCGTGGCATCGTAGGTGTCGTCACCGTCGACGAGGATGTACACGTCGGCTTCGATATCCGCGAACATGCGGCGGACCACGTTGCCTTTGCCTCTCAGGGACTCGATGCGTACCACAGCACCGGCGTCGCGGGCCACCGTTACCGTGGCGTCCGTGGAGCCGTTGTCGTAAACGAATACGGTCGCCTCCGGAAGTGCGCGATGGAAATCCGCAACGACCCTGCCGATCGCCACCTCTTCATTGAGGCACGGAATAAGTACAGCAATATCGGGTTGGTTCGGTGCGTTCATGCATTATGGCTAACGGAGGCGAACGGGCGGTCAGCTACGTCCGACATGCTAGCATCTGACGCCGAATGACGCGCAGCAGTACCAAGCCGGATTACGCCATGAGACTCGCTGCCGTCCTTTGTGCAGTAGCCGGTGCGGCGCTGTGGAGTGGACCGTTCATTCTCCGGGACGATCTTTACGCGAACGACGCCGCTCAACATATTTTCTGGCTCTACCGCTTCGTGGACCCCGGACTATTTCCGAACGATCTCACCGTCCGGTTTTTCAGTCTGCCTTCTTCCGCGGCGTGGGGCTATCGTGGCCTGTATGCGACGATCGCGCCGCTAGTCGATGTCCTGTTTGCGGCCGAGGTGTTAGCTGCCGCTCTTTTGCTGTTGAGCGTGTGGCTGGCGTGGCTGATCGGGCGGACCGTGGTTACGGAGGAACATCGCGAGCTCGGCGGGCTAATCAGCGCCGTCACGGTGCTGTGGCTCGTCACGCAGCACGCCGATGTGATGACGCCGCTTGCCCTGCAACGTGGCTTTGCCTTGCCGATCATGCTGCTCTTTCTCTGGGCGCTGGTGGCTCGGCGTTACGCTTGGGTCGGGGTCGCCTGGTTACTCGCCGCGTTGATTTATCCAGTGATCATTGTCGTCCTCGGAATTGCGGGGACAGTCGTGTTCCTGCGTGACTTCGTCCGCGATCACCGACCTCCACCGATGTGGTTCTGGAACGGCATCGCCGGTGTCGCGGCACTTGCGATCGTGTTGGTGAGTTCGGGTACGCCGCCGGACATCGGTCCGACGCTCTCGGGCAGTCAGGCGCTCTCGCTGCCTGAATTCGGATCGCAGGGTCGTGTGCGTCTGTTCATTGGTACCTTCAGGGGCGATTGGATTAGCAGCCAGGTCGTCGGTTTAGGTTGGCCCTCGGCGAGTCTGCTGACGATCGGGGTCGCTACCACACTGACCTTTATCGGGGATCGCCGGGCGCGGCTGCCGACTGCCGTTTGGATCTTTCTGTTCTGCGGTCTTGCCGTCTGGCTGGTGGCGCGTTTCACGCTGTTCGAACTGTATCTGCCCAATCGCCATTCCCGCTGGACGATCGCCGCATTCGCCGTGGCGGCATTTGCTTGCGCGGGCGTTGTCGTATTAGAGCGCATTACGAGATACGTTGGGGCGCGTGCCTCGGCCAGCGGCAAGGCGATGTCCGCGGCGATCTCGCTGGCAGCAATTCTCATCGTCGTTGCAGTGTTCCTGCCGGCGGCCAAGCGAACATGGCAAACGCCCGTAGACCGCGACATGGAGCGCGCTTATGCGTATCTCGCGACGCTACCGCGCGATACGCTCATTGCGGCTCACCCTGATGTGGCAGATTTCGTTCCGCTCCGCTCGAAACGCGCGGTGCTGGCATCGACCGAGACTTCACTGTCGTTCATGCAGGGCTATTACCAGCGCATCAAGCCCCGTCTGGAAGCTTCGTTGCGCGCCGCATATGCCTCGAATTGGGCGGAGCTGGATAAGACGCTGGCACCTTACGGCGTCATCGTCATGCTGTCCGCACCGGCCGTGTGGTCGAAAGAACGCTACTACGAACCCTTCAACGCACTCGTCTCCGAGCTCCGTACGCGCGGAAAGCGAAAGGGCTTCATATTGAAAGAGCCAAGCGCCGAGCGGGTAGTCTTTCAGAGCGGTGGCGTCTTTGTCGTTCGAGTGGGCCCGGATCCTGCTGCGCGCTCCGAATGAGCGCGGAAGACCGACGACAAACTCGGCTGCTCCAACGCATGCGAACGTCAAGAACTGGCGTAAGAGGCGTCCATAACGCACGATCGGTCGCATGACTGCTTATTTGTCCGACACCAGGCGTTGGCCCGCTGTGCTGATCGTCGCGGCGTTCGCGGTGGCAATGTTTGCCATTCTGACGCGAAACGTCTTTCATCATCCGCCAACCTACGACGAGCTGCTTCACGTTCTTGCGGCGCGTGGATTAGTTGAGACCGGTGAGCCGACAATTGCCGATGGCACCTACGATCGGGCTGAGTTTTACACGCGCGCGGTGGCGCTCGCCACGGGCTTCGTTGGCGATGAACTCGTCGCGGCTCGCGCTCCGGCCTGGCTCGCGGCGCTCATACTCGTTGCATTGGTCGGCGCCTGGACCGCTCGACGGGCAGGTTTGTTCGCGGGCTTCGCGGCCGGCGGATTGCTGGCGATCAATTCCTGGACAATCGATCTGGCGGTGTTCGCGCGTTTCTATACGCTCCATGCGCTGGCTATCTTCGTCGCGTTCGTCTGTGTTTATGAAACTATCGCGATCGGCAGGCGTGCCCTTGTTGCTACTGCGTACGCAGCGGTCGCAGCCGTCGCGCTCGCGCTCG
>Ga0180104_1000067_pt1 | contig 25366 bp, 24 predicted proteins | sample EasRiv730_16_1Da_FD_121791 | JGI IMG/M metagenome (GOLD analysis project Ga0180104, IMG submission 121791) | Soil microbial communities from meander-bound floodplain in the East River, Colorado, USA - East River metaG ERMLT730_16_1Da | ecosystem: Environmental > Terrestrial > Soil > Floodplain ... | reverse complement strand
CGCCCATGTCCACCGAGACCAAGCCGTCGTCCCGGATCTGGGCCCTGACCAGCCCGCCGGGACTGTCCATCACGATCTCACCGGGGCCGGTTCCGGCGCGCCGGGCGATCAGCGCCGCGATGCAGCGCGCGCCGTTGCCGCACTGTTCAACCTCGAGCCCGTCGGCATTGAAAATGCGGTAGAAGACCTGCGTTCCCGGCCGGCGAGCGGGCTCGAGCACCAAAGCCTGGTCGAAGCCGATGCCGGTGTGCCGGTTCGAGAGCTTGCGCCAGGTTCCGGGGTCGGGGAGCGGGCTGCCGCGCGGGGCGTCGAAGACCATGAAGTCGTTACCGGTTCCATGCATCTTCACGAACTCGATCCGCATGCAGCGAGGATACCTGATGGGTCGGCGGCATTCGACATTCGCGCGTGCGCTGAGTACCTTTACAGCGCTTCATAGCCACCAGGAGTCCCCATGCGACACATCATGGTGATGAATTCCAAGGGCGGCTGCGGCAAGAGCACGCTTGCCACGAACATCGCCGCATATTTTGCGCGTGAGGGTGAGCGCGTCACGCTCGCCGATTTCGACCCACACAGCACGAGCCTCGACTGGCTCGGCGTACGACGCGCCGATGTGCCGTCGATCGTGGGCATTCCTGCGTGGCGTGACGGCCTGCGCTCCGTGCCGCGCGACACGGAAATCCTCGTCATCGACTCGCCCGCGCGCGTGCACGGCAGCGAGTTGACCGATATCGTGCGCCGTGCCGAGACCATCCTCGTTCCGGTCCTGCCGTCGACCATCGATATCTTCGCCTGCTCGAAGTTCATGGAGGAGCTCTCGGCCAACGGCCGGATCGCCCGGCATCAGGCGCGGATCGCCGTCGTGGCGAATCGCGTGCGTGAGAACACGCTCATTTTCGAGCAGTTGGAGAAGTACCTGCGGAAGCTCGACGTGCCCTACCTGGCGTCGCTCCGCGACGCGCAGAACTATGTGCGCGCATTCACGAGGGGCTTAAGCGTGTTCGAGTTGCCCGAGTACCTGGCGTGGCCTGAATGGCAACAGTGGGAGCCGATCTGCGAATGGCTCGACAGCAAACGCAGCCGGCCGCACTGAGTCCCCAGTTTCGCCCGAGTGAGTGACGTTTCCAAGGACCTGTACCACGTCACACTGCTTCCCGAGGGGCGCACCTTCAGCGTGCGTTCGGACGAGTCGATCCTCGACGCTGCACTACATCTCGGCATCAACCTGCCACACAGCTGCAAAGGCGGCAGCAGTTCTTCGTGCCGTGCGCGAGTGGTGAATGGCAGCATCACGTACCCGTTCGGCCGCCCCGCGGGGATCACCCCGGAAGAAGAGCAGCATGGCTTCGCACTGCTTTGCGAGGCACGCCCGGCGAGCAACGTAAGCGTTCAGATCCGCGAGATCCGGCTGGCCGACGACGTCGAGATCAAGGATCTCCCGTGTCGCATCGCGCGCAAGGAGTTGCTGGCCCCGGACGTGATGGCTCTTTTTCTGCAATTGCCGGCGATCGAGACGTTTCATTTCATTGCGGGGCAATATCTCGACGTCATGCTGCCGGGCGAGCGCCGGCGCAGTTTTTCCATCGCGAGTCCGCCGCACGACAGCGGCTTACTCGAGCTGCACTTATATTGGGGTGCGAGAACAGCACCTGACCTGTACCAGCACGGGCTCGCGAGCGAGTGGGCGGCGCGGTACCCGAACTTCAGCTACACGCCCGTGCTGTCGGATCTGCCGCCGGCTGATCCGTGGCCGGGGCGCCGCGGTCCAGTGCATGAGGCCGCATTCGTCGACTATCCGGACCTGCGAGGCATCGATGTGTATGCCAGCGGCCCGCCGGCACTCATCGATGCAATCCGGCACGACGGCGCCTCTCGGGGTCTCGAGCCCGAGCGGCTGCACTTCGATTCGTTTGAATATTCACCCGATGCGCTCGCCAAGATGCGCGGGAAGAATATAGAGCGGGCTACGGGCGCCAACCGCCGCTGTCCGCGCGCGGCTGGAAACGTCGCAGCTTGATCTTTGGGAGGTCCGCCTTGCGGCCGATGGCGAACGCGAGCCCTTCGTGCAGAACCTGAGCGGCTCGATCCTTTTCGCCAAGCTGATCGAGAAGGTTGCCGAGGATCTGGTACGTCTCGGGGTGCCGGCGGAGCCCTAAGCTCGTTTCCAGGTAGCTGCGCGCCTTGCCGTAGAGCTCGGCACGCATCGACAGGCGCGCGCAGGTCACGAGCAGGATCGGATCTTCGCGCCTGGCTCGAAGCCATTTTTCAGCGACGGCCAATGGCTCGAGTGGATCGGGAAGCTCGAGCTCCCCGTAGGCGGCTGCCAGCGCGTCGATCCACTCGTCGTCGAGAAACTTGCGCAGGATCTCCTCGGCAGTCTTGTGGTTGCGACACTTCATCGCGCCGCGGGCATACGCCAGCACGATCTCCGGGCGACGGGTCGCCGGCTTGGACGCGTGGTTCCATGCGCGCTCGAGCGCGTCCGGATCGCCGCTGTCCGCGGCCGCCTTCAGCATCTCGAGGTAGGCCTGGTCCATCAGCTCGTCGACCGCAGCCGCGGGAATCCGCCGTGCGCCACGCAGTTTCGACTCGAGCGCACGCAGCTTGTCGAGCTGGCCGAGCTGACGATAGAGCCGCGCCAGCAGCAACAGGCCACGGGGGTTCTGGTGCCCCGAGGAGTCGAGCTGCTGCAGCGTTTCGCGCGCCGCATCGAGCTGCTTGTGCTTGAGCTGGAATTCGGCCTGCATGACCAGCACCGGCGCGACTTCTTGGGGAGCCGCCTCGCGCGCCATGCGCAGCCACCCCGTCCGGCGTTCATGCGCGCCCTGCAGATCGGCGGCGCGGGCCGCAAGCAGGTAGTTCACCGCCGGCTGCGCGTTGTCGCGCACGCTGCGTGTCAGCGTGATCTCCGCCGTGGGCCAGTTACCCTCAGCCATCTCGAGCAAACCTCGCGTGAGGTCGGCACGTGCCCGCTGTTGGCGTCGTTGCGCCTGTGCTTCCCGACGGAGCTTGCGCGCGCGGATCAAGCGGATCAGCAGCCACAACGAGAAATAGGCCGCGAGCATCAGCAGGACCAGCGTGACCACCGACATCTCGATGAGCACGCCCAAAAAACTGATCGCCACGTATCCCGCGTCCACGCGCAGCGCAGAAGCGATGAGAGCGCCGACGACGAGCGCCAGGATCAGGTAGATGCTGCGCTTCACGCGCCACCCGCACTGCGTGGCGCAACCTTGTCGAGAAGCTTCAGCGACTGCGAGACATCGGGCAGAGGAGCGGCGATGGAAAGCTGCTCGAGCGCGCGGAGTTCCTGCTGAAGGCTCGTGACGCCCGGGTCACGGCTATCGAACATCTTCTCGAGCCAGCTGCGTGCACCGCTCAAACTCGCGCGATACTCGGCCTCATCCCCGCGCAGCGCCGCGAGGCGTGCGGAGAACAGCAGCAGCTGCAGATGATGTCGGCGCACACCCTGTTCCTCGAATGAAACCAGTTCAACAGTGTCCGCACCGACCCGGCGAACCCTGACCATGCCGAAAAACGAGTTTCTGAGGATGTACCAGGCGCGTGCGAAGCCCGGCGTGGAAGCGGAGACCGGCTCATCCGGCTGGTAGTGCGCGGCGATCGCACCGAGCAGGGCCAAGCGTGCCACGAGTTCTTCGGCGCTCGCGAGCCGTGCACTGATGCCGGCGATGTCGGGCAGCGAAGTGGCCTTGAGGCTCTGGATCTCCTGCGCGAGCGCGCGGCGCACGCCGTTCAATGCCGGATCGCGTAGCGATTGCAGGCGCTCGCCGGCGATCTCAAGTGCGATCAGCGCCGATGGCACATCGCGCTCGAGCGAGAGCCTCCGATTGGCGATCTCGATCAGATGGCGTGCTTCCGCCTTGACCCAGGAGCGCTCCGCGAAGTCGGCACGCTCTCGCATGGCTTCCAGGGAATCCCTGAGTTCTGCAATTCGCGGCGCCAGATTCCCCAGTTCGTCGATGTGCCTGGCATTGGACTGAGAGTGCTCGTTCAGCTTGACGAGTTCATCGCGCAGGCGCGCGGACAACTCGGTTTGCGTGCTCTGCTCGGCGCGGACCTGCGCCAGACCGCTTCTGAGCACTGCCTGTTGCCACAACGCGAACGCCGCGAACAACAGCGCAATGACCGCAAGGAGTACGGCAAGGAGGCCGCGAATCGAGATACGCTCGATCTTGCTGCGATCTTCAATGCGGCGTTCGGCGTGACGGCGGTCGCCGGCGGCGGGCCCCGAAGGCTCGCCCGGAGAGGAAGCGGGCAGTTGATCCATCGCGAGCGGCTGATCAGAAGGGACTTGATGCAGCGCTAGTATGCCGCTCCGCAGGTGCGATTGTCAGCCGCGAAATCGACGCAACACATCTGTCGCAAGCCGGCGACTCACCGGAAGTTCGTCGGCGTGGCCCCGCAGCCGCACGGCATACTGCCCCTCGCCGGAGCGATCGATCGAGGCGATGTGGCGCGCCGCGACCAGCGCGTTGCGGTGGATGCGGACAAAATCCGGCGCGAATTCCTCCTCCAGCGCACGCAGCGATTCCTCGATCAGCTCTTCGCCGCCGAGATGGCGTACGGTGACGTACTTCTGGTCGGCGAGGAAGAACAGCACCTCTTCGACGGGAATCAACCGCAGCTCGTGACGCATGCGAACCGATAGATGAGTCCGCCGCTGCTTCGGGGCGACTTCCCGGGCGAGCATGGCCAGCTGGGGCTTGGTCAGACGCGCGGCTCGCTGCAAGGTGTCAGCGAGTTTCTCCCGGCGGACGGGTTTCAGGAGATAGCCCACCGCCTGGGTTTCGAACGCTTGCAAGGCGTACTCGTCGTAGGCCGTCACGAAGATGACGGCCGGCGGCTCATCGAGGCGGCTTAAGTGGCGCGCGGCTTCCACGCCGTCCATCCCCGGCATGCGGATGTCCATCAGCACCACATCCGGTGCCAGCTGTCCGGCCAATGTGACCGCCTCCGTTCCATTGCCCGCCTCACCGGCACATTCACAGCCCTCCAGCTCTTCGACCAACCGCTTGAGGCGATCGCGGGCTGGCGGCTCGTCGTCGACGATGAGGATCTTCATTCGAGAGCTTCCGTGACCGGCTCAACCAGCGGGAACGTGAGCGTCACGACATACTCGGTCGCGTTGCTGACCACATCCACGCGCGCACGGCCGGGATAGGCCAGTTCAAGGCGCTCGCGGATATTGTCGAGAGCAATGCGATTGCCGGAATGAATCGTGCCGCCCTCCAGGGTGCGAACCGGATTCGAGACCCTGAGTTCGATCAGGTCGTCCTTACGCTCTCCGCTCACGACCACGGTGCCTCCTTCCGGCAGCGGTTCGATGCCGTGGTAGATCGCGTTCTCGAGCAGCGGCTGCACCACCAGGCTCGGAACCAGGGTGCGCATTGGCAGCGCATCGGTCTGCCAACTGACCTTGAGGCGATTACCGAGCCTGAGCTGCTCGATGCGCTGATAGATGCGCGCCACTTCGAGCTCCTCCTTGAGCGGGATGCGACCGCGGGCTTCCTTGAGACTGGCCCGGAAGAGGTCGGCCAGATCCTCCACGGCCTCCTCCGCCTGACCCGGATTCGAGCGCGTCAGCGCCGCGATCGTATTCATGCTGTTGAAAAGAAAGTGCGGGCGGATCCGTGCCTGCAGGGCATCAATCCGCAGCCGGGCTTTCATCTCCACGTTGCGTCGCCATTCGTGGGCGACAAAGAAATAGCGCAACGTGAGCGCGCTGACGATGAAGGCGATGAAAAGGTTGCGCAGCAGGAAGCTGGCGTGATCGGCGGGAAAGAGGCTGGCAACGCCCGTCTCGAGGCCGCCAAACCAGCTCTTCCCGAGCCAGTAGGTGACTTCCGAGATCAGCAGCGTCACCGCTACGGGAAGGGCAAGCGAAATCGCCGAGGACCGGGCGACACTCAGGCGAGCGAGATGAGGGCGTGAATAGCACAGCGCTGTCGCACTGCTCAGTCCGATCCAGAGCAGAAACAGCGAAGTGCGTGCGAGGTCGATCCAGAAACCATGCTGGAGCTCCTGGCGCGCGAGCGTCAAGACAATTGCCACCAGCTCCGAGATGAGCACGACCGCGAGCACGGTCGGGGTCGCACAGAAATCCGGCAGATAGAACGCCGGCGGTTGCGCAGGAGCCGTGTCGCTGGACTGGCTGCTCATGATTCAACGCGAGGCGGAACCGGACCCGGAGTGCGCGTTCTCGAACAGGGCGGACTTGAGCCGAAACAGGCTTGAGATGTCCTCATCGCCAAACCCCTGCTCGATGAGACGCCGATAGTGGACCAGCGTCATCTCGATCACCGGGAGCTGGACACCGTGACGTGCCGCCATGTCGCGGCAGATGTTGAGGTCCTTCAGGTGCAGCTTCACGCGGAACCCGGCCGGAAACGTGCCCCGCACCATGTTGGGTGCGCGATTGACGAAGTACCAGCTCGACCCGGCGCCCTTGCCGAGCGTATCGATGAGCTTGTCGAGTGGCAGTCCTTCGGCGCGCGCAAATGCCATCGCCTCGGCGACGGCCTGAATGATCCCGGCGCACATGATCTGGTTGGTCGCTTTCGCGGCCTGCCCGCAACCGTTCGGCCCGAAGTGAGTCACCGTTCGACCCATCGCCTTGAGCAACGGCTGCGCGCGTTCGAAAGCGGCGACTTCGCCGCCGCACATGATTGCGAGCGTCCCGTCGCGCGCCCCTTCGACACCGCCACTCACCGGGCAATCGAGAAAGTCGATGTCCCTTGACTTAAGCAGCTCGGCAGCCTTCCGTGCGGTCGTGGCGCTGACGGTTGAGCAATCGATCACCAAAGCCCGGGGTGGTAGCAGACCCGCGAGGCATTCGACGATCTCCAGGACGTCGCGATCGGCGGAAACGCAGATGACGACGGCATCGCAGCGCGACGCCAGCTCGTCCAACCGGGGTGCAAAGAAACAACCGGTCTCGGTCGCCAACGCCTGCGCTTTGGCCGGCGTTCGGTTCCAGACGGCGGCGAGAAGGCCGTGCTTGTGAAGGTTGCGGGCCATGTGCTGGCCCATGGCGCCGAGCCCGACAAAGCCTGCGCGCATGCAATGGTCCTCAGATGTGCGCCGCGCCGGGAAATGGCGCGCGGGCGACCGCCACTCTATCAGGACGGGCGGCTAAGGAAAGATCGCGGCGGACGTCAATTCGTCGTTCCGCAGACCTGGTCCATGGCTCTGCGGGTATTCAACCGTGCTTCGTCGATTTCCGTGGAAGTCAGGTACTGGCGTTCGCCATCCTTGCCGACCCGGTAAAGCTTCTGCGACTCGATGGCGACGCGATACTGCTCTTTCGCTGCCTTGCACTGCTCACTGCGCGTCTTCGACACGTCGTTGCGCACGGCCTGCGTGGAAGTCTGGTCGCGTCGCTGTTGCGCCGATTGCGCGTCGGTTACCTGGCGCTGCTCGCGGGCAGCCTCATTGCGCTGCGCGACCTGCTCCGGATTGGTCCGCCGCGTAGCCACAGCCAGACGTTCGGCGTTGTCGACGTCGGGGCGGTCGCTGTAATACACGCGGCCCTGGGAATCGACCCACTTGTAGACGTCGGCGGGGGCAGCGACCGACACCGCCATCAACCCCAGCACCGCAACGATTCGCATCAACATAGGTCTCCTCCAACCGCCCGGCGCGCACCGCAGAGTTCTACAGCGCGTTGGCGTCCGTTTCGCCGGTCCGGATCCGTACCGCGTGGCCAAGATCCATCACGAAAATCTTGCCGTCGCCGATCTTGCCGGTGCGTGCCACGGAAGTGATCGCTTCCAGCACCTGGTCGACCCGATCATCGGGGACGGCCAGCTCAAGTTTCACCTTCGGCAGGAAATCAACGACGTACTCGGCCCCCCGGTAGAGCTCAGTGTGGCCTTTCTGCCGCCCGAAACCCTTGACCTCGGTCACAGTGATCCCCTGAATGCCGATTTCTGCGAGGCTTTGCCGCACGTCGTCGAGCTTGAAAGGCTTGATGATGGCTGTCACGAATTTCATGCAGTTGGGCCTCCGGGCCCGGGCGTCGGGCAGTTTAACAGAATGCCCCCGAGGCACCGGTTGGGTGCCTCGGGAAGCGCAGACCGAATTTCGCGAAATAGTCCAGGAAAGTCAGCTTGATACGGCCAGCGCGCCGCACTTCAGGTGTACGCGCGCTCGCCGTGCTCGGTGATGTCGAGCCCTTCGCGCTCGACTTCTTCCGAGACCCTGAGCCCAAGGACGAGCTTGACGAGTCCGAAGGCGATAAAGGCCACCGCGGCTGACCATACCACCACCAATCCGACCGCCTTCGCCTGGATTACGAGCTGTGCGCCGATGCCAGGGTAGCCCATGGCGACGGTCACCCAATCGGTCACCAGTCCGGGGCCGCCCAGCGCGGGCGAATTGAATACGCCCGTCAGCAGCGCACCGAGAGTGCCGCCGATGGCATGGACCCCAAATACGTCCAGGGAGTCGTCAGCCTTAAGCAGCCTCTTGAGTCCCGTGACGCCCCAGAGGCACACGACGCCGGCGGCGAGACCGATGACGAATGCGCCTGGGATACCCACGTTGCCCGCGGCCGGCGTAATCGCAACCAACCCCGCCACGGCGCCCGATGCGGCACCGAGCATCGAGGGCTTACCCTTCAGCAGCCATTCGACGAAAGTCCACGACACGACCGCGCAGGCCGTGGCCAGGAAAGTGTTGATGAACGCGAGCGCGGCGAATGCGTTGGCCTCGAGAGCCGAGCCCGCATTGAAGCCGAACCAGCCGAACCACAGCAGCGCGGCACCGATCATGGTCATGGTCAGGTTGTGCGGCGGCATCGGCTCCCGGCCGAAGCCCACGCGCTTGCCCAGGAAGTAGGACCCGACGAGACCCGCCACACCGGCATTGATGTGCACCACCGTGCCGCCGGCGAAGTCGAGCGCGCCCCATTGCCAGATGAGACCGGCCGTTGCGGTTGCTTCGGCGGCCACCTCAGCCGAGGAGTAAGCGTCCGGACCGGCCCAGAACCACACCATGTGCGCGACCGGGCAATAGGCGAATGTGAACCAGATGACCAGGAACACGAGCGCGGACGAAAACTTGATGCGCTCCACCAGCGACCCCAGGATCAGGCAACACGTGATTGCCGCGAACGTCGCCTGAAACGCGACGAATACCAGTTCATACATCGGCGTACCCTTGCTGAACGTTGCCGCCAGCGCGAACGTGCCCGCCGAGGTGTCGAACGTTCCGTCGAGGAACAGCCGCGTCGTGAAGCTCCCGATGAAATCGTTGCCGGTCGTGAATGCCAGAGAGTAACCGTAGACGCACCACAGAACGGTGATCAGCGAGAACCCGACGAACACCTGCATTAGCACCGACAGCATGTTCTTCGCTCGCACCATGCCGCCGTAGAACAACGCCAGCGCGGGCACCGACATGAGCAGCACGAACGCGGTGGAGGTGAGCATCCATGCCGTATCACCCTTGTCGGGGACCGGCGGCGCGGCATCCTGCGCAATCCCTAGCGCGGGAGCGAGCAGCATGGCGAGTGCCAGCAGTAGCGGCATCGCGAGCCAGCGCCCGATGGGAGATCTGTTGACTGTTGATTCTGCGGATTCGTTGTGCACGGTTGCTCCTCAGCTTTTAGTCGCTCTTGATCAAGTTGCGGCTCGGCCCATCTCACCGGTGCGGATACGGATCACCTCGGCGAGATCGAGCACGAAGATCTTTCCATCCCCGCCTTGCCCGGTGCGCGCGACATTGCCGATCGCTTCCACCACGGGCTCGACAATTGAGTCGTCCACCGCCAGCTCGATCTTGGTTCTCGGCGCAAAGTCGAATGCGTACTCGGCGCTGCGGTAGTGCCCACGCTGGGCCTGTTGCCCGTACCCGAGTACGTCCGTCACCGTCAGTCCCTGGAGGCCCAGATCGGCGACTGCGCGGCGCACCTCGTCGAGCTTGAACGGCTTGATGATCGCCGCCACGAGCTTCATGGCTTGGTTCCCGGGTCAATTAGCCTGCGCGCAATCGAAAATGCAGCTTCCGTGCCATGGGCGGCGAGGCCCGAAATCAGTGAGTTAGAGCGTTATGGGGACTGTGGTCGACATCGCCGCACTGTTTTGGCGCGCGAGGGATATCTGCATGCATTGATCGGGAGCGTGCGCTTGACGCACTCGCGCGTTGCTTCGATGCTTCAGCCCGACATATCTATAAGAGATGCCCCATGGATCCCAAAGTCATCGATGACCTCGCGCGCCGGCTGGCGGCCGCCGTCCCGGAAAGCGTCTCGGCGCTCGGCCGCGACCTGGAACAGAACTTCAGGTCGGTTCTCCAGTCGGGACTCGCGCGGCTCGACCTGGTGACGCGCACCGACTTCGACGTGCAGGTTGGAGTGCTCAAACGCACCCGCGAGATGATCGAGGCGCTGGAGAAGCGCGTTCAAGAGCTCGAGGCCGAGCTCGAAAAGAAAAGCCACAAGCGCTGACCTGCGTCAACCGCCACGGAGGGCTTAAGCGTGCTTGCCACGGTGTTGAGCCGTGCCCAGTTCGGCATGGAGGCGCCGCAAGTGTGCGTCGAAGTATTTCTGGGAGCCGGCTTGCCCCTGTTTTCGATCGTGGGCCTGCCCGAAGTGGTCGTGAAGGAGAGCAAAGACCGCGTTCGCTCGGCGCTGGCCACCGCCAACTTCGAATTTCCTGCCGGGCGTATCACCGTCAATCTCGCGCCGGCGGAACTACCCAAAGAAGGCGGCCGCTTCGATCTACCGATTGCGCTGGGAATTCTCATCGCATCCGAGCAGATTCCGCCGGCCGCACTCGCCGGTTGCGAGTTCTACGGCGAGCTTTCTCTGGGCGGCGAACTGCGTTCGGTCCACGGCATGCTGCCTGCGGTCTGCCACGCAGTGAAAGCCGGGCATCGCGTCGTTCTGCCGCGTCCGGACCTCGAAGAGGCCGCGCTGGTGCAGAAGGCAGAGATTGCGACCGCGAATCACCTGCTCGAAGTCTGCGCGCACGCGATTGGCACGACGCCCTTCGAGTTCATCCGCGCGACGGGGGTGAAATCGACTCGATCGAACTACGCCGACCTGGCCGACGTGCGCGGACAAGCGCACGCGAAGCGCGCACTCGAGATCGCGGCCGCCGGCGCACACAGTTTGTTATTCACCGGCCCGCCGGGCACGGGCAAGAGCATGCTCGCGCATCGTCTTCCGGGAATCCTGCCGCCGATGACGGAGGGCGAGGCGCTGGAGACGGCAACCATTGCGTCGATCAGCGCGCAGGGCGCCAGACCGAGCGAGTGGGGGCGGCGACCGTTTCGCGCGCCGCATCACACGGCCTCAGGCGTCGCGCTGGTCGGCGGTGGATCGCACCCGCGACCCGGCGAAATCTCGCTCGCGCACAACGGCGTGCTGTTTCTGGACGAGCTGCCGGAATTCGATCGCCGCGTGCTCGAAGTTCTGCGCGAGCCGATGGAGACCGGAACCATCACGATTTCACGCGCGGCGCGACAAGCCGAGTTCCCTGCGCGGTTTCAACTCATCGCCGCGATGAATCCTTGTCCCTGCGGCTACCTGGGCGATCTCAACGGGCGTTGCCATTGCTCGGCGACGCAGGTCTTGAGCTATCGCGCGCGCATTTCGGGGCCGCTGCTCGATCGCATCGATCTGCACGTGGAAGTTCCGCGGCTCGAGGCGCGACAGCTCCTGGGCGAAGACGAGCGGGCGGAGAGCAGTGCTGCGGTCTCAGCTCGTGTGGCAAGGGCACGCGCGATTCAGGAGAGCCGCAGCGATTGCGCCAACTCGGCGATGACGAATCGTCAGCTCAAAACGTTGTGCGCGCTCGATCGAACGTCGAGGGCGATGCTCGAACAGGCGATGCGGCAGTTGGGACTTTCAGCGCGCGCACATCATCGACTGCTGAAGGTCGCACGCACGATCGCGGATCTCAGCGGATCGGAGGCCATCGAAGTGCATCACCTGGGCGAGGCAATTCAGCTCAGAAGATTCGAAAGTACTGGTACTGCTGCGGCAGGCGCGGCCGGGCGCTGATCAGCGCGAGCCATCAATCGTCTCGCGTCAGCGCGAGCCATCAATCGTCTCGCGTCAGCGCGAGCCATCAATCGTCTCGCGTCAGCGCGAGCCATCAATCATATAGTCGACGCCGAGGCGGATCAGATCGTCAGACAGGTCAGCCCGGCCGCCCTTGGGGGGCATCACGCCCGCCGCGCCTTGGAAACCTTCGATGGCGTGCTTATAGAGAGTGTCCTTGCCCTGTGCGATGCGCGCTGCCCACAAGGCCTTGTCACCCATGCGTGGCGCACCGGCTATGCCCTGTGCATGACAGGCCGTGCACGCGGCGTTGAATACGTCTTCCCCGCTCTTCGGCACGGGCGCAGCCGTCGCGACCGCTGCGCCGGCCGATTGCTCGACGATAGCGAGCGCAGCGTTGTCCTGGCCCGCGACGGCCACGCGGGCGAACGGTCGCGTGCGCTCATCAACTGCCGCGAGATTGAGCGACTCGGTCTTGACCTGTTGCTCTTGCTTTGAGCCGCCGACCAGTTTGGCCAGGGCGATCAGCAGGATCGCAACGACAATCAGGACGCCGATCACCAGGCTGAAGTAGTTAAAGAAGTGGCTGTCCCTCTTGCTCACTGAATCACCGCTGCCGGGCCGAAAGGCGCGCAGTATAGCGATTCGGCCGGGCGTCGAGAACCGAGGAGCAGCGCGTGAGCGCCGCTGTCATTGTGGTGGTTCCTTGCTCAAGTCGGGCATTTCCTGACCGCCGTCCTTGCCCGGAACGGACTTGAGATCGGGCATCGCGCCGCCGGACATGAGATTGAATAGATCGACCTCCATGAATCCCGTCGGCAGATCGAATGTGCCGGCAGCAAAGGTCGCGTTGCGGTTGAGCGCGGTGACTTCCATCGAATTCTTGTCGCTGCCGTCGCCTCCCCCCATCGACATCATGCTGGTCATTGCACCCATCATCCCGCCCAAGTCCGCCTTGCTCGTGACGACACGTTTGAGCACGAAGCCGTGCTCGGCCATCTGGCGTTCCACTTCCTGCAACTGGGGACTTGGTTCGCCCGAGCTGTCCTCGGCACTCGCGGTGGGTTCCGTCCACCCTTCAGGCGTCGCCAGGTCACCAAATTCCTTTGAGGCCCAGAATTCATTGACCTCCGCGATGTTCGTGATCATTGCCATAGGAGCGCCCGGCGGCTGACGAATTTCCTGGTAGCTGATCGTGTATCGATAATGCCGCGTCGGCAGTCCGACGATGCTCGGTCCCGCCTCGTCGATGTCTTTCGTCACTTTGAAATCCTTGACCTCGGCTTTCATCCCCATCTGGTCAGCGCCACCGCCCATCCGCTCGGCGTCCTGCTGCATCTTCCGCATGTCCTTGGTGTTGAGTCGCGCGTACTTGCGCGTGGCCGGATTGACCATGTAGATCGCATTTGGCCCGGTGGCGAGCACGTAGAAGCCGGCGCGCATCATCGGGCTGTCGCTTTCCGTGTAGACCGACTTGAACCTGGCGCCATCGAGCATGATCTCGTTGGTGGTATTGCCGCCTTCACCGCCGCGGCGGTTGACCTGCGTGTATTGCACGCCGGCGATAGCGAGAGAGGTGAAACAGAGATTCAGAATCACGGCACAATAGATCAGGACGCGCATTGGATATTCTCCCATTCAGGTGCGCTTGAGAGCCACGGCGGCGATGAAGCGGACGCCCGAATCCGTATCCGTGAGTGCCGTGTCGCACAGTGCGCGTGTGCGCGGATCGTTTGGAAACTGCAGCAGAGCCGAGCGCAGCAATGCGGCGCGGACTTCCGGTGCGCGGGACACTCCGTTCTCCGCGCCGAAGTCGAGCGTGAAGGCCTTGGCGATTCCGTCCAGCGACCGCTGATCGGAGTGCACGGCAAGCGCGCGCGCCGCGCTCATCCTGACTGCGAGTTCCGGATCATCCAGCATCGCCATCAGTTCGCCCACCGCCGCTGGATCGCTGGAGAGCGCCAGCGCGTCGGCAGCCTGCCAGCGAAGCTGCACACTGAGCAGCTCGCGATCCGTGGCCTTCGCCAGAAAGCGCGAGCGCTCCGCGGCGATCATTCCACCGACGACCTGGATGGTCTTCTGCACGTCGACCCCACCTGTCAACAGGACGCCGGCAGCCAGGTTCAGGATCGGGCTGATGCGGCTCCATAGAGTGCGCAAGCCTGAACGGTCCAGCGTCCAGTCGGTCTTGTCGAGGGCCGCGCTGACTTCCGGCATCTGGTCGGCATCGCCGAGCTCCAGGAGTGCTACTGAAGTCCATGCCTGGAGCCAGTCGTTACCGGCGCCATCGCTCGAAATCTGTGTCAGCGCCTGACGCGCGCGATCCGTTCGCAGCACGGCGAGCTCGCGCACGACGCGCGGGCGCAGATCGACGCCCTGCTTGTCGCTCGCACGGCGCTTGGTGACGACTTCGACCGCCCATTCAAAGGTTTCCTCATCGCCAGCACCGAGGAGCGCTGTGGCCATGCGCATGGCGCGATCCGCATTGTCGCTGTCGAGTTCGCCGCGGAGAGACTTGATCGCGCCCCCATCCTTGAAGCCGGTTGCCAGAGCCATCCGCGCAGCATCCTCTACCGCTTCATCCTTGTGGTACTTGGCCAGGCGTTTGATCGAGGCAAGCCCGCGGGGATCCCCGGCGCGACCGAGGCCCGTAGCCGCATCCGCATAGAACGGCGCATTCTCCTTGCCATCCGTGTAGCGCAGGATCGTCGCCAGCGCTCGCTCGCGTTCATCGCCTTTGATGCCTTCTGATCCGATCAACGCTCCGAGACCGCGTAACGCCGCGCCACGCAGTTGCACGCTGCTTGGATCAATCTCCTGCTCGGCATTCGTCTCGCTGCCCATGTTGTGCATGAACGACGCCTGTTCGGCATTTTCCGCGAGCCAGCCGAGCAGCACGTAGGCGCGACGCGGCCCCATGCCGAGAATCGCGTCGAGACAGCCATCCTTCATCCAGTCGGCCATCACCAGCTGGATGCAATTCACGTAAAACTGGCCGGCTGCCTGCACTTCGCCAATCCCTTCCAGCGCTTTCGCCGCCTCGATGCCGCGGATCCAGGGGTCCGCGAAGCCCTGCCTCATTTCCTGCTGCGCCAGTTCGCCCTGGCGTTGAGTCATCCCCGGCGTCGGCGGGGGTATCCCCAGTACTCCGCCGATCACCATCTTGGTGACGTTTGAGGGTTTCATCATCTCGCTCGCCTGCTGCTGCATTTTCTGCGTGGCAGGACCTGACATCATCCCGGACATTCCCTGCATGACCCGGCCCATCACATTGGTCTGGCGCTTGAGGCTGGCACGCAGCTGCTCCACTGCGCGATCCTCCATTTCCTTCGTGAGCACGCCCCGACCCTGTTCGACGAAGTACCTCGCCGCAACCGGATTGTCGGTATCGGAGAGCGTATCGGCGTCGAGCATTTCCTGGATCGTGTCGGCGACGGCGGCGGGAGGCAGAGGAATCACGGCCAGCGCACAGAAGAACGTCGCCAGGAGATTCGGGCGATGCGAATGCGCGGAAATCGACTGGGAAAGGGCCCGGGGCAAGGCGTGTCACCCCTCAATAGTTCTTGTGTGGCGCGGATTATGGCGCGCCTCGTCGAGCCTCGTATCGACATCGATAGTACCGCGGCGAATCCTCCGTGCGCACAATGCTAAGTGACTGATTTCGAGCGGTTGGACGCTGGCAGGCGAGACCGGTGTTGCGATGGGCGACACTAAACATGTCGCCGGTCCCCTCGAGCGACGGTACATGGATGAACCGGCTGGGATGACGTGCATGGACGCCGCAAACTGGTACATTTCGATTTCGTCGCGCTCGTAGCTCAGCTGGATAGAGTACTGCCCTCCGAAGGCAGGGGTCGTGGGTTCGAATCCCGCCGAGCGCGCGAAATGCACTATCATCGTCGGTGACCGCAGAGACCGCGGACCGATAAGAAACACCAAACGGGGGAGACCGATGAGCATGCTCAAGAGCTATCTATTCCTTGCGACAGGTCTTATTGCGCTGGCGGCATGCGTGCCCAAGCCGGCGGACACGGCCGCCGACGAAGCCGCGCTAAAAGCCGACCCTGTGGCCTGGTTTAACGCCTATAACGCGGGCGATGCCGACGGCATCGCCAATCTGTATGCGGAAAACGCGCTCCTCCTGGCGCCTGGTGCGCAAGCTGTCGAGGGTCGTGCCGCGATCAGGGAATTCCTTGCGTCGGACATCGAGATGTCGAAGGCCGCCGGGCTCACCTTCAATCAAGGTGAGGTGACCGGCGTTGGCGTCTCGGGCGATCTGGGTTGGCTCAGCGGAATCTTCTCCGTCACGGACGCATCCGGGGCTGCGGTCGATACCGGTAAGTTTTTGTCGGTGTATCACCGGATAAACGGCGACTGGCAGTTGATCCGCGACACCTGGAATTCCAATGCGGCCCCTGCTCCGGCTGCGACACCGGCGCCGGCTGCTGCTGAGGCGCCACCCGCCAGTTAAGCTTGCTGCGTCGCTGGGACGGAAGCGCGCGGCCGCAGTTCGAAGACCGGAGCTTCGGCGTCAGAGTGCGCGTCATCTGCGCGGGGAACGACAGATGACACGCACTGACGCAACGCGGATGGATCCATTTCGACTCGATGGGAAGGTGGCGCTTGTCACCGGCTCCAGCCGCGGTATTGGGCGCGCCATCGCCGAACAGATGGCGCGTGCCGGTGCGCGCGTCGTGATCTCGAGCCGAAAGCTCGACGCCTGCGAAGAGGTCCGCGATGCGCTCAAGGCCGAGGGCCACGAGGCGATTGCGATCGCTTGCAACGTCGGCCGCCGCGAGGAACTCGGCAACCTCGTGGCGCGTACGCTCGAGGCCTGGGGCCGAATCGACGTGCTGGTCGCAAATGCCGCGGTCAATCCCCACTACGGACCGCTGGCCGCAATCTCAGAAGACGCGTGGAACAAGATTCTCGCGACCAACGTGAGTTCAACGCTGTGGCTCGCCAATCTGGTGCTGCCGGGAATGGCCGATCATGGCTCGGGCTCGTTCATCCTGATGTCGTCGGTGAGCGCGCTCATGGGCACCGCGCTCGTCGGTGCCTACGCCGTGTCGAAAGCGGCGGAGATTCAGCTCGCGCGCAACCTGGCCGTGGAATGGGGTCGCAAAGGTGTGCGCGTCAATGCCATTGTTCCCGGAGTGATCCAGACGGAGTTCGCACGTGCGCTGTGGGATCGACCCGAGGCACGGAAGAAGATCGAGGAACTCAATTGTCTCGGGCGTCTCGGCATGCCGGACGACGTGGCGGGCGCCGCGCTATTTCTGGCCAGCGATGCGAGCCGCTTCATCACGGGTCAGACGCTCGTCGTCGACGGCGGCGGCACGATATTCAATCCGCTCGGCTGAGGCAATTCACCGCGCATGAGGCGTCCACTCCTGCTGATGCTCGCGTACGCCGTTACGCCATTCGCCGGTGCAAGCTCGCTGGTTTTGGTGAACGGCAACGTTTATACGGCGAACGACGCCCAGCCACGCGCCGAAGCAGTGATTGCCAGAGACGGCCGCATTACCTTTGTCGGCACGAGTGGCGACGCCCGTCGCCGGGCACCAGCGAATGCGACCGTCATCAATCTCAAGGGCCGCACCGTCGTGCCGGGTCTAACCGATGCCCACGCGCATCTCGAGGGCATCGGTCTGCGCGAGCTGGCCTTCGATCTCGAAGGCACGACCAGTGTTGTCGAACTTCAGCTTCGTCTCAAGCAACGCGCCGCAGGTACCCAGCCGGGTGAGTGGATCACCGGGCGCGGCTGGATCGAATCGCGCTGGACGCCACCCGCGTTTCCGACTCGCGTCGATCTCGATGCAGTGGTGAGCGATCGTCCCGTGTTGCTGGGGCGCGCGGATGGCCATGCGGTCATCGCAAACAGCCTCGCGCTCAAGCTCGCTGGCATCGATCGTGATACGGCGAACCCCTCGGGCGGGGAAATCCTCAAGGATCCGGGCACCGGCGAACCCACCGGAATGCTGATCGACAACGCGGTGAATCTGGTCGAACGCCTGGTACCGCCGCTCACCGAAGCTGATCGTACGCAAGCCCTCGAAGTCGGGGCGGAACGGAGCGTCCGCCTGGGCTGGACGCAGCTTCACATCGCGGGCAACAGCTTTGCGGAAGTCGCGCGGCTGTGCCGCTTGTATTCGCAGGGCAAAGTCACGCTCAGGATCTACGATGCCATCGAGGGTCCAGGCGCGGATGCCGAACGGTTGATCGAGCAGGGACCGGCGAGCGTGAAATGCGCTGATCGACTCACCGTGCGCGGCGTCAAGCTCTACATCGACGGTGCGCTGGGATCGCGCGGCGCGGCTCTGTTCGAGCCGTACAGCGATTCGTCATCGAGCCGCGGGCTCCTCGTCAATCGGGAGGATGAGCTGCTGGAACTGCTCACGGCGGCTCTGCGCCACGGTGTCCAGATCGAAACGCATGCCATCGGCGACCACGGCAACCGCATCATGCTCGACCTCTACGAAAAGGCGTTCGCCGCGGTTCCGGCCAATCAGCGCGCCGTCGCCGAGCCGCGCTGGCGCATCGAGCATGCACAGGTGCTGCATCCCGATGACATTCCCCGATTCTCGAAACTGGCCGTGATCGCGTCCATGCAACCCTCGCACGCCATCAGCGATCTCTTCTTTGCGCCGAGTCGACTCGGGACGGATCGGGTTGCCGGCGCGTATGCGTGGCGGAGCCTGCTCGATGCAGGCGCAATGATCGCCGGCGGCAGCGATGCGCCCGTGGAGCGCGGCGAGCCGATGATCGAGTTCTATGCCGCCATCGCGCGCCGCTCACTCGAAGGCTTCGCCAACGCCAACTGGCATCTCGAGCAGCGCGTGTCTCGCGCCGAGGCACTCAAAATGTTCACGATCTGGCCGGCCTACGCCGCATTCCAGGAGAAGGAGCGGGGCAGCATCGAAACAGGAAAGCTGGCGGATCTCACCGTTCTCTCCGCCGACATCATGGAGATCCCGGAGGCCGAGATCGTCAAGGCGCGTGCCGTGATGACGGTCATCGGCGGTGAGATTGCGTATGCCAAGTGATTGCCCTCACCCCGGCCCTCTCCCGTAAACGGGCGAGGGTGAAGAATCGTTACAACCAGCCGCGGCGCTTGAAATACAGGTACGGCAGGATCGCCGAGCAGAGCATGAGGCCGATCGCGAACGGGTAGCCGAGCAGCCAGTCGAGCTCCGGCATCAGGTGGAAGTTCATGCCGTAGATGCTCGCGATCAGCGTCGGTGGCAGGAACACCACCGCCGCCACCGAGAAGATCTTGATGATGTTGTTCTGCTCGATGTTGAGCATTCCCAGCGTCGCCTCGAGCAGAAAGTTGGCCTTGGTGCCGAGGAACGAGGAGTGATCGGACAGGGCCAGCACGTCGCGGCTCAAGGTGCGCAAGCGCGCGCGCACATCGTTCTGGAGCGTGACAGCGCCGGACTGCTGCACGAAAGTGAGCAGTCGATTAAGACTCACCAGGCTCTCTCGTGCTTTCGAGGTGAGGTCGCCGTTCTGCCCCACGCGCGCCAGAATCGTCCGTGAATCACGCGCCACCGATTTCGCCGAGCGCCGGTACTTCTTCGGCGGCGCGAACACCTCGGTCGACAGCTGATCGAGATCGGCGCCGACGCGCTCCAGCACGTCTGCCATGCGATTGACGATCGCCTCGATGAGACCCGCCAGCAGGCTCACCGCGGAGCTGCACACCGCCGGATGACGCTCGGCGTAGGCGATGAAGCGCTGGAAGGGCAGCGGATCGGCGTAGCGATTCGTGACGAGGCGATCCTTGGCGAGGATGAACGTGATCTGCGAGCTGATCGGCAGGTCGGAGTCGAGACGCGTGACGATCGTGATCGTCATGTAGAGCGCGCCATTCTCTTCGTAAAGGCGGCTCGAGGCCTCGATCTCCTTCATCTCCTCGCGCGTGGGAACTTCGACGCCCAGTGTGGTCTCGACCAGCAGCTCTTCCTGCTGTGTCGGGTCGATGAGATCGACCCACAGCGCATCGGCCGGAATGGTCCCCGGTGCTGCCTCGATCCGCGTCAGCCCCTGAGGTTGTGCGACGAACGTATTGAGCATGGCGGCTCCCGCGCGTCGCTCTCGCGCCGCTATTCCTTCTTCTCTTCGTGCGCCGCGAGATCGTTGATCAGCTCAATGAGTTGATTCTGGCCGCCGGCTGAGCCGACATCCGCCGCATACTTGCCATTGATCACAATCATCGGCACGCCCCAGTTGTTGCGGCTGCCGGTGGTCGGGTCGATGACCGGAGGAGCGGTGCTGTACCGGCGTGTCAATTGCTCCGCGCGCTGCAAGTTGGTCTCGACCGCGAAGGAGTTGTAGGCCGCGCGGAACTCCGCTTCGTTGATGCCCTGGCGGCGCGCGAATTGCAACTGCATCTGCTCGGTCTCAATCGGATCGTTGCTTACCAGCATGTTGTGGCTGACCTGTATTTCCTTGAATACCGCGGTACGCAACTCCGCTTCCTTGCCCAGAGCCGCAAGCGTGTAGTAAAGACGCGCGTGCGCGCGATGTGCCGGGCCCCACGTCACGGGCACGGGCGTGAACTGCACGTACGTCGGTGCCTTCTTTTTCCAGTTCTCGAGGAATGGTTCGAACGCGTAGCAGTGATTGCAGCCGTACCAGAACATCTCCACCACTTCGACTTTCCCGGCCGGCACGTTCGTGGCCTGAGCGGGCACCAGGGTCGAGTAATGCACGCCCGGTTGCCAGCGCGATGCGGGCGCAGGCTTTGCTTGCGTCAGGGCAGCGGCGAGCAGAGTGTCGGCTCGCGATGCTGCGGTCTCCTCTTCACCGCTATCGAGTGCCTCGCCGGCCTCGATCGTGTCACTCGCGTTTGAAGATGCGACAGGTTTTGATGCCACGGGCGTCGTTGCTGGCTGCGTGTCGGCACCTGCTGGAGCAACCTGCGCGGCGGGCTCGGCTGTGGGCGGGGCTGCGGGATTGGATGCCTCCTGTCCGCAGCCGACAGCCACGGCCATCAGCAGGCAAGCGAGCGCGACGTGGTTCTTCATCCGAATGCTCCCTCGATACGATGGTGCGGGACTTGGACCCGCATCGCGATGGTCAGTTGCGCCCGGGTTCAGCGCATGCCCTGGACATAGGAGGCAACGTTGCGAATGTCCTCGGCGGTCATGCGCATCGCGATGGTGTGCATGATCCCGGCATTCGCGCCCGGTCGGGCGCCAGCGGCGTAATCCGTCAACTGTTTCTGCGTGTACACCGAATGCTGAGCGCGCAGCGCCGGATAGGCGGCCGGCTCATTGCCGCGGCCGACCGGCCCGTGGCATGCGATGCAAGCCGGAATCTGCCGGCTCGTGTCGCCACCGCGATAGAGCTTTTCGCCGGCTTGCCAGTACGAGGGATCCGCTTCGAGCCCGGCTGGCGTCTGGCCGGCGAAGTAGGCGGCCAGGTCGGCGATATCCGGATCCGATAATCCGGCGGCCATCGGCATCATCACCGGGTTGTTGCGTTTGCCCTCGCGAAAAAGCTTCAGCTGCTCGGTGAGATAACGCGCACCCTGCCCGGCCAGGCTCGGCCATTCGGGATTGATGCTGTTGCCGTTCGGACCATGGCAGGCGAGGCAAACGGCGGCCTTGGTCGCACCGGCCTCGGCCGAGCCCTCCGCGTACGAATACACGCTCAGACTCGCGCCTGCGATCACGGCCACCAGCCCAAACGCTCTCATGCCTGGCTCCCTGCTGAATCGACTTGTTTGTGTTCCCGACCGCCACCATGCCGCTCATGGCGGGCACCGGCGGGCGGCGAATTGTACACTACACTCAAACAGTTAAGTCCATCTTGAACGATGTCGGCGTACCCCACCGTCCGCTTCCTGCTCAGCGCCAATCACGCGCAACAGTTCCCCGGCGACTCCGGCGTCGAGGTCGCGGTGGCGGGCCGTTCGAACGCCGGCAAGTCGAGCGCGCTCAACGCCATCACCCAGCGCCAAGGCCTCGCGCGCACCAGCAAGACCCCGGGCCGCACGCAGCTCATCAATTTCTTCGAGTTGGCACCCGGCCTGCGCCTGGTCGATCTGCCGGGTTACGGCTACGCAAAAGTGCCACCGCGGATGCGGGCGCACTGGCAAGAACTGGTCGGCGGCTATCTCGAAACGCGTAATTCATTGACCGGATTGCTGCTCATCGTCGATTGCCGGCGCGCTCTCAATGATGACGACCGCGGTTTGATCGCGTGGGCCCGACAACGCGGGCGACGCCTGCACGTCTTGTTGACCAAGTCGGACAAGCTCACTCGCCACGAGGCCAGGCAGCAATTGCGCCAGGTCGCCGGCGAGCTCGACGGCGGGGCGACCGTTCAGCTGTTTTCGGCGGTGAGCAAGGACGGGGTGGAGGAAGCGCGCCACGCGCTCCAGGCATTGCTCGAGAATAAAAAACCCGGTGGCTCGGTTGACCGAACCACCGGGTCAGACTAACCCGGCATGGGGATGACAAACCGGGTAAACCCGCTCAGGGAGGAAAGCGGGGAGCGTTCCAAACGCTCGGTACGATTTGATGGGGCCTTACCAGGAAAGTTCCAGTCCATATCAATAATTAAACACGCCGAGAAATGCGGACTGCAACGAATTGTCACCGCTGCGTCAGAGAAACGTCCACGTGAGGCCCAGCGAAATCATGTCCACCGTCTCCGTGTCCTGGATTTCGAAGCGCTCGTACTCGAGACGCGCGCCAAGGCTACCGAAACGAAGCTGCGCGCCCACACCATAGGCGAGGTCCTCGCCATCGTCGCTCACGGCGATGCCCCCGACGTCCACGTCCGCGTCCCAGAACACCATGCCGACCTTGGCGTACAGATCGACCATCGCGACCGGCAGGATGCCGACCACGAAGGCGTCGATTGCGGAGGTGTCGATCTCGACGGGGACGCCCACCACATCGTCGTCAATGGTGCCGAGGTCGACGTAGTTGGCCTCGAAGGCGAGGAAATCGAGCGGCCGGAAGCCCACGATCGCCTTGTAGCCCGTGTCATCGCCGTCGAAGTCATCGCCGAGTCCGCCGCCCAAATCTTCGTCGCTGAGCTGAACGCCGGACTGGCCCACCGCCGCGCCGAGGTAGAAACCGTTGTCGGCCGCAAGGGCAGGGAGTGATGCCAGCGAAAGTATGAGTGTGGCAATCGTTGCGCGAAGCATTTGAACCTCCATGGCTCAGAGTGAGAACGTGCAAATAGCGAAAATCACGGGAGAAACAGCCCAATGGGCCGCAGTATGCAGTTCGGAGATGACGCGGAGAAGCACAGAATCCTGAATGACAGAAATCTGTCGCCAGCTGCCGACATTCAGTGCGCTTCGTCCCAGTTCGCGCCGACACCAACGTCGACTTTCAGTGGCACACGCAATTGCGCAGCGTTCGCCATGTGGTCTCGGACGCGGTCACGAACCATGTCTATTGCGTCGTTCGCGACTTCCAGCACGAGCTCGTCGTGGACTTGCATGATCAGCTTTGCTGCCACGCGTTGTGACTCCAGCCACGCATCCACGGCGATCATCGCGCGCTTGATGATGTCGGCGGCGGTGCCTTGCATGGGTGCATTGATCGCGCTGCGCTCCGCGTACTGGCGCATCTGGGCGTTGCCCGAGCGGATATCGTTGAGATACAGACGCCGCCCGAACACGGTCTCGACGAATCCTTGATCGCGGGCTTGCGCGCGCGTCTCGTCCATGAAGCGCTTGACGCCGGGATAGCGCTGGAAATACAGATCCACGTACTGCTGCGCGGCGCCGCGCTCGATGCCTAGCTGGCGCGCGAGGCCGAACGCGGACATGCCGTAGATCAGCCCGAAATTAATCGCCTTGGCAGACCGGCGCTGATCCGCGCTCACCTGCTCGAGCGGAATGCCAAACACTTCCGCTGCGGTGGCCTGGTGGATGTCTCGATCCTGCGCAAATGCGTCGAGCAGGCCCTGGTCCCCGGAAAGGTGCGCCATGATCCGCAACTCGATCTGTGAATAGTCCGCCGCGAGGATCGCGAAACCTGCAGACGCGATGAACGCCTGGCGAATACGCCGGCCCTCCGGTGTGCGAATCGGAATGTTCTGCAGGTTGGGATCGGTCGAGGACAGTCGGCCGGTCGCGGCGACGGCCTGGTGATAGGACGTGTGCACGCGACCGGTGCGCGCGTTGACCTGCTCTGGAAGCTTGTCGGTGTAAGTGGAGCGCAGCTTGGCGAATCCGCGGTACTCCATGATCAGTCGCGGCAGTGGATATGAGGCCGCCAACTCCTCGAGGACATCCTCTGCAGTCGACGGTTGCCCGGTTGGAGTGCGGCGCAGAACCGGAAGATTGAGCTTGTTGAACAAGAGCTCCTGCAACTGCTTCGGTGAATCGAGATTGAACGGCATCCCCGCTTCTCGCTGCGCTTCGGCCACGATCTCCATCATTCGTTTCGCCAGCTCGCTGCTCTGACGCCTGAGCATGTCGCGATCGATCAGTACGCCATGCTCCTCCATGCGCTTGAGCACCGGGACCAACGGCTGCTCGATCTCCTCGTAGAGCGTCTTGAGCTTCGGCAGCTTCTCGATCTGCGGCCAGAGCGTGCGGTGGAGCTTAAGTGTCACGTCGGCGTCTTCGGCCGAATACTCGGCGGCTCGCTCGACCGGCACCTGGTTGAACGTGAGCTGCCGCGCGCCCTTGCCCGCAACATCCTCGAAGTGGATGGTCTTGATGCCGAGATACTTCTCGGCCGCCGAATCCATGTCGTGCCGGGTCGCGGTGCTGTTCAGCACATAGGACTCGAGCATCGAATCGTAGCGCATTCCCTTGAGCTCGATGCCGTGATTGGCGAGGACGTGAGCGTCGTACTTCAGGTGATGACCCAGCTTCGGCGCCCGCGGGTCTTCGAGCAATGGCCGAAGCAGGTTCAGCACTTCCTCGCGCCCGAGTTGAGCAGGCGCTCCCGCGTAGTCGTGCGCGAGCGGGACGTAGGCCGCGTGCCCAGGCTCGGCGGCGAACGACACACCGACGATCTCGGCGTTCATGTAGTCGAGGCTCGTGGTCTCGGTGTCGAATGCGAACAACGGCGCGCGACGCAGAATCTCGAGCCAGCGATCGAGATCGGCGCGTGTGAAGATCGTTTCGTAGCTTCGCGCATCCGCCGATGGCGCCGATGGGGCGACCGCATCTCCCGGCGCGCTCGGCTCCGGTGCGGGCGATCCGCTCGTTGACGCATCGCTCGAGGGAATCTGACGCAGCAGTGACTTGAGCTCGAGCTGGGTGTAAAGGGCGCGCAGTTTCTCGACGTCGATCGGCCGCGGCACCAGCTCCTTGGGCGCCACATCCAGTTTGACGTTGGATTCGATCGT
>Ga0180104_1000066_pt1 | contig 25466 bp, 19 predicted proteins | sample EasRiv730_16_1Da_FD_121791 | JGI IMG/M metagenome (GOLD analysis project Ga0180104, IMG submission 121791) | Soil microbial communities from meander-bound floodplain in the East River, Colorado, USA - East River metaG ERMLT730_16_1Da | ecosystem: Environmental > Terrestrial > Soil > Floodplain ... | reverse complement strand
TGAAGGCGCCGCTGTCCGGATCGCTGAGGTTGAAGTCGGCCGCGGCGAGCACCGTGGTGGCGCCTTCGCCCACCGTCAGCTGCACCGCGTTGAGCACCGGCGCATCGTTCACCGCCGTGATGTTGATCGTCGCGGTGTCCGACGCGCTGAGCGTGCCGTCCGACGCACTCAGCGTGAGCATCGTGCTCGCGCTCGGCGCATCCGAGCCGTTGGTGTAGGCCAGCGTCGCGCCACCGTTGCCCGCCAGCACCGCGTTGATCTGCGCCTGCGTGCCCGAGATCGTCACCGTGCCCGTGCCGCTGTTCGCAACCGTCGCCCCCGTCGTGCCCGCCGTGACGTCGAGCACCCCTTCGCCCACGCTCAGCGTCGCGGCCACGCTCGGCCCGTCCACGTCCGACACGCTCAACCCGCCCGCCGTCAGGCTCAAGCCCGTTTGCTCGGTCGCCGTGAACGTCGCCGCCGTGATCGTCGCGCTCGGCGCATCGTTCACCGCCGCCACCGTGATCGTCGAGGTCTGCGGCGGGCTCGCCAGCGTCCCGTCATTGGCCACCACCGTTACCGCACGGTTGCTCGTGTTCGGCGTATCGCTCGTGTTGTCGTATCGGATGCCCTGCAGGATCGTCTGATACGTCGCCACAGAGGCCGGGCCCTTGATCAACAGCTCCCCGGTCGCGGCCGTGTAGCTCACCGTCAGCCCCGCGCCACTCGCCGCCGTCGCCGCCGCCGCACTGAGCGAGAGCGACTCCCCCGCATCGCCATCGAGCCGCGCCGTCAGCGTCGCCGTCAGCGACGCCAGATTCGCGTTATCCATGTCTGCGAGCGTGCCCACCGGCGCAATCAGCACTGGTGTCTGCTCGGTGAACGCCACCGTCACGTCCTGACCTGCACCGCCGGCATTCAAATCCGCCATCGGCGCATCGTTCACCGCATCGACGGTGATGGCCACCGCGTCCGTATCCAAGAGCGCCACGCCCATACCCGTATTGCCCTGGTCGTTGGTAGTGATCGACAACAACCCCGCGCCAATGAAATTGGCGGCTGGCATGAAGCTCAGTCCGTCCAGCGCCGCGTTGATCGCTGCCACCGTGCCGGTGAACGTCATCGCGCCGTCCGCGGTGCCGTCGCCCACGGTGAAGGACAGCCCCACGGTGCTCGCCAGCGTGATCACGCCGTCGGTGCCGCTCAACGCGACCTGCACCGGGTTGGTACCCGCGTCGTCCGCGATCGAGATCGCGTTGCCGTTGCCCGCCGAGAACACCAACGCCGTGTCCTCATCGGTCGCCTGCGCCCCAGGCACCGTGTTCACCGGCGCATCGTTCACCGCCGTCACCGCGATCACCGACATCCGTGCCGCGCTCGGCGTGGTCCCGTCATTGGCCACCACCGTCACCGAGCGGTCGGTCGTGGTCGGCGCATCGCTCGTGTTGTCGTACTGGATGCCCTGCAGAACGCTCTGGTAGGTCAACACCGAGGCGGACCCCGTGATCGAGAGCACCCCGGTCGCCGCGGTGTAGCTCACCGTCAACCCCGCGAGGCTCGCCGCCGTCGCCGCCGCCGCATTGAGCGAGAGCGTCTCCATCGCGTCGCCATCGGGCCGCGCCGTCAAAGTCGCCGCCAGCGACGCCAGGTTCGCCGAGTTCGCGTCCGAGAGTGTGCCCAGCGGCGCAATCAGCACCGGCGTCTGCTCGGTGAACGTCGCGGTCTCGTCCTGCCCGATCGCCACACCATTGAGATCCACCACCGGCGCATCGGTCGAGATCACGCGGAAGGCCAGATCCTTCGCGGACTCCGGGCTGCCGTCGATAATCGCGTTGCCGCCGGCGTAGGTGGCGGCATCGTCGATCCCGACGAAGACGTTGCCGGGGCCGGTGCCCTGGATTCGAATGTAGTAGGTCGTGTTATCGGTGAGCGTCGCCGGGGCGGAAAGAGACACGGACACCCAATTCTCGGAGGTGCCGAGGCCGGCACGCGAGACCGAGCCGCTCGCGAGAAGGGTGCCTCCCGAAGGAGCGTCGCGCAGCTGCACGTTGAGGTCGGTACCGTTGGCCAAGGCGTTCCTGTACAAGACGAGGTCGATCTGGTTGACCGTGTATGTGCCCGCTCCGCTGTTGTAGCTGAACGACTGCGCATACGAAGCGGTTCCGGCAACCTCGTAGGCGTTGTCGGTCATGTTGGTGAAGGGCGGCTCATACGCCACCACTACGGTGTCCAGCAAGTGAGCCCAGACACCCTGCGCGCTTTCGCTCAACGCGACTTGTGCCTCGATGGCGCCGGTTGCATATTCGAGTTTCCAGTCGCCGCCCAGCGTTGCGTGCCCGGTCGGATCGTCCGAGGCCGAGACGTCGGCCCCGGTCAGTTGCGCGAGCGTCTCGACGAGCAGCTTTCCCTGCTCGGCTGCGGCGATATCGCAGCCGTAAAGCAGGATGTCGGCATCGGCCGTGAGCGCGCTTCTCCAGGCTTCAGCTTGCGAGGGGTTGCGTTGCAGAGCATCCAGCGCGACCACGTCGCCGCCGTGGGCAATGAGGTGCACCGCGGCGACGTTCTCGCGGTCCGCGAGCGCAGCGGTGATCTGCTCGAGCCCGTCGCGAGCGGCATCCAGCATGACGACGTCGATCTGCCGCCCGCTTTGCGAGGCGATGTCCTGCACAAGAAGCTCGTACTCCGGGGTGCGCGCATCGATGAAGGCGACTTCATGGTGATCGGCGCCGGCCGGGCCGTTGAGCGCGAGGCCGAGCGCGAGGCCGGCATCGGCCGAGTACAGGATGCGCGGCTCCAGCGCTTCGATGATTGGACGCTTGCGCATCGTCATTCGCCGACGTTCTCTTGCTGGATCAGCCATTTCGTACCCGACCTGACCATGGTGAGTCTCTTGCTGACCTCGGCTTCGAAGGCATTCGAGCGGTAGCGCTGGCCGAAGGTGACGAGCGCGCGTCCGTCGCCCTCGAACCTGACCCGGGGCGATTCGATCGCCACCGCGATCTGGCGCGGCCTGGCGATGCGCGTCATGCGCTCGGCTTCCCAGGCCGCGCGGGTCATGCCCTTCGGCGTCTGGAAATCGGGTGCGTAATGCGCGAGGTAGGAGGGGACGTCCTTTTCCGACCAGGCTTTCGCCCAGTTGGCGAGCGCCCGGATCACCTCGTCCTCGCGCAGCGCGGCTGCCTCCGGCGCGGTCTTGTCGGCGGGCAGGCTCGTTCCAAGGTCGATCTTGCAGCGCAGGCCCGCCGGCAGCTCGTAGTTCGGATTCGGCAGCTCGAGCCTGACGCGGAACGTATTGCTCGGCCCGTCGATCACGGAATCGACCAGCACCACTTTCGCCGGCCGCGGCGCGGTGTTGCGCAGCTCGGGCGTGACGTTGAGCACCGCGCCGAGCGCGATGGTGCCGTAAAGAGAGGCGGGAACGACGACTTCGACGCGCAGAGGATCGACCGTGGCGACGCGCACGATCGGTTTTTCTTCCACGCGCTCGCCCCCCGACATGTAGCGCTCCACGATGATGCCGTCGGCCGGGCTGCGGATGGTGCGCAGCCCGAGCTGCGCCTCGGCGAGCTGGAGCTCGCGCGCCGAAATGCGGCGCTGCTCCTTCGCCTGCGCCAGCCTTTGTGCGGCGATCTCGGCCTCGGCGCGCGACTGCTCCAGCGCCTGCGCCGAAATGAAGTTGCGGCTCCTGAGCTCCACGGCGCGCGCGTACTTCTGCCGCGCGAGCTCGTGGTTCGCCTGCGCCGCCTGCACCTCCGCCGCGACCTTCGCCCGGGTCGCGGCGACGCCGACCGCCGCCCGCTCCACGTCGGCGCGCAGCACCGCCACCACGTCGCCTTTGGCGACGCGATCGCCGCGCTCGACCTTGACCGACTCCACCACCCCGATCACCGCGCTGCCGACGTCGACCACCCGGTGCGGCTCGATCAGGCAGCCGAGCGGCTGCGCCGCCGCGGCCCAGGTGCTCGCTGCGCTGGCGAGGGTAACGAAGGTCCTCTTCATGCGACGGGGTTGAAGTGCTTGAGGAGGAGCTGCCGCAGGCGCCGGTAGGACTGCACGCCGAGCGGCTCCGCATCCAGCGCGAAGCGCACCCAGGCGCGTTGCCCCAGGCTTTGCAGCGCTTCGCCTTCCAGCACGACGTCGAACAGGAACACCGGTTCGAGGGTGCGCGTTCCTCCCTTGTCCGCGGGATCCACGAGGTGGCGGCCGCCGCCGCGTTCGCCGAGCGCGGCACTGGGTAGCGTTTGCGACGCGGCGGGCAGGTCGCGCTCCAGCCGGGCCGCGACCGGAGCGTCGCGTCCCGGCAGCAGAACCTCGATGCGGCGGCTGCCCGCGCGCAGCAGCGGCGCGCTCTCGTTCGGAACGACGACGCGAACCACGGTGGGCGACGAGCTCAGCACATAGCCCAGCATTGCGCCCTTCTGCGCGAACGCCCCCGGCAGGTCTTCGCCGCGCGGCAGGATCAGCCGGCCGGCGGCCTTGGCGCGCACGGTCAAGTGCCCGATGCGCTCCTCGACGCGGTCGAGCTCGGCCTGCACGCGCGCGAGCTCCTCGGCGGCGTTCTTCGCCTGCGCCGGGTCGCTCAGCAGCAGGCGATATTGCTCGGACTGCAGCGACTGCACGCGCCAGACGAGCGACTCGTGCTCGGCGCGAAGCGCGGGCTCGGATAGCTCGACGAGCGGGGTCCCGGGCTCGACCGCCTGCCCGTCGCGCGCGAGCACCTCGCGCACGAAACCCCCGGTCTCGGCTCGAACCTGCGCCTGCTCTGGCGGCCACACGACGCCCTGGACGACCAGCGTGCTCGGCAGCGGCACGACGAAAAGCAGGGCCAGTGCGCCGGCGGCGGCCGGGGCGCCGATGAGCGCGGCGCGCCGGCGCGGGCGCCCCGGCGGCAGCGCGGCGGCGAGCGAGCGAAACGCTCGCCACGCCGGGGCGACGATCATGAGCGCGACGAGCAGCAGCGCCGCGAGCCAGCCGAGCCATTCCGACTTGGCTCCGAGCCAGAGCGTCAGGCCCAGGCCCAACGCGATGCGATAGACCAAGGAGGCCGGCATATAGACGAGGAGCCAGATGCGCTCGCCGCGCGTGCCCGCCGGGGCGGATGGCTGCCCGGCGCCGCCGAGCAGGCGCAGGGCGAGATGCATCCAGTAAGCCCGGCTGCGCACCGCGAGGTTGGGCAGATCGAGGACATCGCACAGCAGGTGATAGCCGTCGAAGCGCACCAGCGGGTTGGCGTTGAAGAGCAGCGTCGACGCGCCGCACAGGAAGAGCGTGACGAATGCGACGTCGCGCAGCGCCCCGGGCTCGACTTCGAGCCAGACGAACGCGGCAGCCGCGGCGAGCCCGAGCTCCGCCACGATCCCTGCGGCGCTGACCGCGGCCCGCTGCCAGCGATCGCGAAACGCGTTTGCGGCCGAGGCGTCGACGTAGGGCGCGGGCATGAAGCAAAGGAGCGTGATCCCCATCTCGTGCACTTCGCCGCCCCAGCGCCGCACCGCGACGGCGTGCGCGAGCTCGTGCAGGCCCTTGATCACGGGATAGCAGATCCAGGCGAGGGTGAGGTAGTAGGCGCTCGTCATGTGCTTCGCCGCGTGGTCCTGGAGGGCGTCCCAGTTCGCGCCCACCGCCGCGGCTGCGCCGAGGACCGCGGCCGCCCAGACGGCGAGCGCTCCCGGATGCAGCAGCCAGCGCGAAGCGGGCTCCAGGCGCTCGAGCAGGCGCGCCGGATCGAGGAGCGGCAGCGAGACCGCAAGCGGGTTGACCCACGCGCGGCGCCGGCGCGAACGCGCAGCGCCCGGGCGCAACGGCCCGGCGATCTGCGAAGCGGTGCCGAGCTGAACCAGCCCGGCTTCGCCCAGCCGCGCGACGATGCCGACGATCTCGTCCTGCGTCGGCGCGTCGTCGCCGAACTTCTCGAGCAGCAGCGACCACAGCCGGTCGACCGGCGTGCGGCCGTCGAAGCGTCCGATGAGCTCGTAGGCCGAGCGGTTGACCCGGTACTGCCGGCCGCTGGCGGCGTCGACGAGCAGATGCCAGGGCTCGCCGCGGTACATCTGCCGCTGCACCGTCACGCCGGCGCGCAGCCGCGGATGCAGGTTGCTTACCCGGTGCCAGGCCGCGCTGAAGATCGATTCGCTCATCAGGCCCCCAGCGACCAGATCGCGAGGCGCGTCCAGTCGACCACGCGGTGCGTTGCGATCCACAGCAAGGAGCGCTCGCCGACGGCGATCTTCGCGACGCCGCGCAGGCCCGGCCGCACCGCGCTGCCCGCCTGGTGGAACAGCGCCTCCACCTCGAAGAAATTGCGCCCGTCCGCGGCGACCGCGACCGGCAGAATGCGGTGCACGCGGAACGCGAGCGTCTCGCCGGGCATCGCGGCCAGCGCGAGCCTGCCCGGCTGCCCGGGCTGCAATTGAGCGATGTCGCGCTCGTCGACTTCGACGATCAGCCGGAAGCCTTCGCTCGGCGCGAGCGTCATGAGGACTTCGCCGCGCTGCACCGGGGCGCCGAGCGACTGCGCGAGATCGCCCTTGATCACCACGCCGTCGAACGGCGCCCGGATGCGCGCGCGCTGCATCTGGTGCTCGACCAGCGCGAGCTGCGCCTGCACCTCGGCCGCCTTCGCATGGTGGATGACGAGCTGCGCCCGGTCGGCGCGCGCGAGCGCGGCGCCGTAGAGGTTCTCCTGCTGCGCGAGCTCGCTCTGGCGCTTCGCGCGCTCCGACTGCAGGTCGCGCTGCGAGAGCTCCGCGATGACGTCGTTCGCGCGCACCCGGTCGCCGGGGCGCACGTTGACCTGCTCGAGATAGCCGTCGATCGGCGCCGCCACGATGCGCTGCACCGAGCCTTCGAGGCGGGCGGGCGCGCCGACGTGATAGGAAACGGGAACCAGAGTCGCTCCGGCCGCGATCGCCACGACGGCCAGGGTTGCCCATCTGCGGCGCGGCTGAGCGAATCCAGCGCTCCACTTTCTCCAGGCGTCGAGCGCGACCCGCGCCGGGGAACGTTCGCTCCTGCGCTTCAGCTCGAGCAGCGGCCCGATGAGGCGGGCGATGTCCTCGCACAACGCGGCTTCGGCTGCGCCAAGCACCGTGCCGGTGCGCTCCAGCGTGAGGGCGCCGACCGGGCGGCCGGCGTCGACGAGAAGAACGGTGCATACGCTGCCGCCGAGCAACGCGAGCACCTCGGCGTGGGCGAGCGTGACGCACGGGCTGGACGCTTCGGCCGCCGGCAGCATGAGGGTGGCGGCCTGCTCGATCGCCTCGTCCATCGCGGCGCCGATCTTCTCGAACAGCGCCCGGCGCGCGTCGAAGTCCAGGCTGTGCGAGGCGGCGATCACGCGGGCGCAGCCGCCCTCGAGCCAGCCCACCGTGACCCGGTCGCAGCCCAAGACGCCCGCCAGTTCGGTGGCGAATGCGGCAGCGGACTGCGCCAGGCCCGCCTGCGAGAGCACGACCGCCTGCAGCTTCAGCGCGATTCCCGCCGCCATGACGGACCCGGCCGGCCGCCGGTCGTCCGACACCGCAGCCAACCTACCGCCCATCGTTCCCCCGCGGTTTCTGCTGGTTTTTGGTCCCGGCCACGGGATGCAGCCGGCTACGTTTATTGGAGCGGCTACCTTAGCAGGTCCCTGAAAAATCAAGGGTAAATGTCTGTCAAGCGGAGGAATCTCACATCAATCCCGCCGTACCCCCGCGGCGGTCATGCTTTGCCAGGCCTTTGCCGCCGAGCCCTCGAGATCGATCGCGCGGCAGGGCCCGCCAGGCCGGTAGCGGTCTTGCGGTCCGCCTCGAGGAACGCGGAATAGCCGCGCGGTGGCGCCCTTTCCGGATCACGAGCTGGGCGTGCGGGATTTTCAGGTCCGCGTGCAAGGCGGCGCCGGGGGTGCCCTGCACGCAGTGATCGGATGCCAGTCCCGGGAGGACCACGTTCTCAAAGCGCGCGGCGAGACGGTTGATCACCGGGACCACTTCGTCGCCCTTCGGCACGGCGAGCGCGCCCCCGGGGCAGAAGTCGTTCTGCACGTCGACGACCAGCAGGCACGAGGCCATTCAGTTTTCCCGCACGGGAAGCCTGCCGGCGAGCGCGCCTCGCGAAAGGATCACCATCTCGCCGGTATCAGGCGATACGCCCGTCAGCGCGAGAATGGTAGAGCCGTGCGTCACCAGCACCAGGTTTCCCCGGCCTGGCCTGGCCGCAACCATGGCCCGCATCTCGCGCACCTGGCGTTCGCGATTCTCGCCCCGTCCGAACAGGTTGCTCAGCGCTTCGGAGGTTTCCGCGCTTCCGAACGCCAGCCGCGCGGTCTCGAGACAGCGGCACCACGGGCTTGAAAGCACGCGCTCGACCGCAATGCCACGCGAGCGGAATTCCTCGCCGATGCGGCGCGCGTGGCGCCGGCCGGCGTCGGTGAGATTGCGCTGCGTGCTGCAGTCGTCGAGCCGCATTCCGGGCGGGTCGCCGATGCCCGGCGTGGTGATCGTGTGGCGGATGAGGACCACCTGGCCGCCATTCTTGAGCAGGCTCCACAGCCGCTCGTCGGCGAGCGCGCCTGCCGGCACCGCGAGCGCCAGGAATAGCAGCACGGATGAAGTGTTAGTGCCGGACATGAGGCAAGCATCGCGGCTCGCGGCTTGTTGCGCAATCCTCGCCGGCTGCGCCAGCGACTGCGGCTCAGACTGGTACGCCATCGGGCAGCGCGACGGCCGGCTCGGCGCCGAGCCGCAGGCCGAGATCTACGCCGCGCGCTGCGGCGGGCAGGTCGATCGCGCGCGTTACGCCGAGGGCTGGCAGTCGGGCATGGCGATGCGGCCGCGCGTCCCTTACCCCTAGCCCTGAAAGATCATCGAAATGGGCGCAGGGGTGGTCCGTCGTAGGTAGGGATGTACTTGCGCGGGATCGGCCCCTTGTTGCGTCCCCCTTGCCGTGTCTGCTCCCACGCGTGCGCGAGGATGCCGACTGCACGCGACAGGCAGAAGAGTCCGCGCGCGAGCGGGGCTGGGAAGCCAAGCTCGGCGTAAATGACGGCCGTTGCGCCGTCGATGTTCATCGGAATGCGCTTGCCGCCTTTGCCTGCGGCGAGCGCAGCCTCGACGGCGCGCCCTATGCGAGCAAAGCGGCCATCGACCACACCCTCGCGAGCGGCGGCATCGACCAGCTCGAGGAGCCGCGGCGCGCGCGGGTCCACCGGATGGAAACGATGGCCGTATCCGGGGACGAACTTGCCGTGCCGGGCCGTGAACTCCGAAAGGGCTGCCTGCACTGCCGCGCTCTCGGCTTCGCCGCGGGTCACCCGCTCGGCGATCGCTTGGAAGAGCTCGACCGCCTGCTCGCCAGCGCCGCCGTGCACGTCGCCGAGGACGTTGAGTGCGGAAGCGATGGCATTGTTGAGACCGACGCCGCAGGTCGCCGCCATGCGGGCAATCGCGATGCTGGGCGCCTGCGGCCCGTGGTCGACGCCTGCGGTCAGCGCTGCGTCGAGCAACTCGGCCTGGGCCCGGCTGGGCAGCTCGCCGCGCGTCATGAGCCAGATCATCTGCGCGAAGCTGACGCGGCCGATCAGCTCTTCGATGGGATAGCCCCGGAAGCGGATCACCCCGGGGCTCATGTCGATGATCCCGGTGCGCCACCAGTCCTTGGTCAGGCGTTCCGCATCCGCCGCTCCCTCGTCCATTGAGGTTCCCATTTCAGGTATGCCGCCGGTGGTGCGCGATGTTGTGAAGCTGCATGGCGGTCGTCGGGATGCGCTCGCAGGCGCGGAAGGCGTGGAACAGCGCCGACTCCACGTCCCCGGCTTCCGGCGGAACTGCCTGCAGACCTCGCCAGCGCAACCACTGCCGGCTGGAAAAGTTGCGCACCGCCAGCGCGAGCACCTCGGAGCGCCGCCATGGCGACAGGTCTCCGCCGGCCAGCTTCCACGCTCTTCGCAGCCAGTAGTCCCGGCAGGCGCGGCGCAGCGCGCCGTCCTTCCAGGGCAGGCGCAGGCAACGTTCCAGCGGCAGCGCACCGCCGTTGGCAAGAAAGGCGGTGAACCCCTTGCTTAGCCAGTCGAGGTCCTGCGCGCCGATGTGGCCGCTCGCTATGCGCTGGGCGCGCTCGAACTCCTCCTGCAGAGCAGCGCCTTCGTCCGCTCGTGCAGGTTGCGGCAGCGGCAACGCGGCCGGTTCGTTCCGCATTACTTGGCCGCCGGGCTCGCGGCATAGTCGATCGCCACGTGCGACGCCGGGCGACCGGGCGAGTAGATGTCGTTGATGTTCCAGTGCCCGCCGGTCGGGACCGGCTCGTTGAGCATGGCGACGTCGATGACGCAAGGCCGGCGAGAACGGATCGCGCGCTCTAGCGCAGGCTTGAATTCCTGCGCGGCCCCGATCTGCACGCCATCCGCGCCGTATGCCCGAGCGATGGCTGCGAAATCCGGCGAGTAGGGCTTGCCATCCTTGCGGAAGACGCAGCCGAACGCCGTTCCGTAATGCGCCATCTCGAGGCCGGCGATCGTGCCGAAAGCATAGTTATTCATCACCACCCAGACGACCGGAATGTCGGCTTCCACCGCCGTCGCGAGCATCGCCGGGTTCTGGCCGAAGCCGCCGTCGCCCACCAGCGCCACAACCGTGCGCTCGGGGCAGGCAAGCTTGGCGCCGAGCGCGGCGGGGGCGCCGAACCCCATCGTCGCGTAGCCGCCGGGGGTGAGGATGCTTCCGGGCGTATACACAGGGAACTGCTGCCCGACGCCGTTCTTGTTCCACCCCACGTCGGTGGTGATGAGCGCGTCGCGCGGCAGCACCTCGCGCACCTCGGCGAGGATCCGCTCGGGCCGCATCGGGTAGGCATCGTTGCGGATGTGCGCCTCGTTGCCTTGCGCGAAAGCCTTGCGATACGCGGCGATCTCCTTCACCAGCGCGTCGTTACGCCGGCCCGCGGGATGGCGCTGTTTCGCCACGCGCAGCAGCACGCGCAGCGCCTGCTTCAGGTCGGCAAGCGCGCCGATCTCGACCGGGAAGTTGCGGCCGATCTCGGCCGGGTCGATATCGATCTGCATCAGCCGCGTCGGCGGTATGCAGAAGGTGAAGCGCGCGTCCCACGAGCTGCAGTCGGCCTCGGCGAAGCGTGTCCCAAGCGCGAGCACGCAATCGGCTTCGCGGCACTTGCGGTTGATGAATTCGGTTCCCCAGAAGCCGGTCATCCCCAGCGTCAGCGGGTGGTCGTCCGGGAGCGCACCCTTGCCCATCAGGCTGTGCGCGACGGGAATCGAGAAATGCGAGGCCAATTCTCGCAGCTCGTCGGCGGCGTCCGCGAGCAGCACGCCGCCGCCGGCATAGATCACCGGACGGGATGCGCCGGCCAGCGCTTCCACCATGCGCGCGGCGGCCTCGTCGTCGAGCGACGGCTTGTGGAGTGCCTTGGTGTGGTGCGCCAGGCGCTGGAACAGCGCCGGATCGACCGGCCTGGAGAAAATGTCCATCGGCACCGATACCAGCACCGGCCCCGGCCGGCCGCTCTCGGCGAGCTGGAAAGCCTTGTCGATGATTTCGGGAAACAGATCGGGGCGCTCGACGCGCCATGCGCGCTTCACAAACGGCCGGTAGATTTCGTATTGCGAGGCATCGGCGTGCAGGTTGACTTCCTGGTGCGGATGCTTGCCGTAGTAATGGCTCGGCACGTCGCCGGCGATGACCACCATCGGGATCGAATCGAGCGACGCATTCGCCACTCCGGTCGACGCGTTGGTGAGGCCGGGCCCGAGGTGGCTGAGCACTACCGCGGTCTGCCGCTTTGCGCGCGCATAGCCGTCGGCCATATGCGCCGCGACCTGCTCGTGCCGCGTGTTGACGAACTGGATGGAGCTCTTCGCCAGCTCGGCGAGCACGGCAATGTTGGTGTGGCCGCACAGGCCGAAAACGTGCTCCACGCCGCGGTCCTCGAGATACTTCACCAGCTGGTGCGACACGAGGTCGCTGGTCGCTGCCCGAGGCATGTCCGAGGCATGTCCCTTTAGGTCGCGTGGCTGATTCATCCTGATTCTCCTTTCCTTAGACGGCGCCGGCTTGCCGTAGTCGGCCGATCTCGGCGCTGCTATAGCCGATCGCGTGCAATATCTCCGCCGTGTGCTCGCCGAGCTGCGGCGGCGGCGCAGACACCGCCGGATCGCCACCCGACATCTTGAACCCGCAGCGCGCAATCGTGATGCTGCGGTCCACGCCCGGCGCGTTCTCGAACACCTGGAGCAGCTCGCGCTCCCTGATCTGCGCCACCTCGAGGGCTTCGGGCACCGTCAGCACCCGGCCCGCGGGCACTCCGAGGCGGTTGAGCGCTGCTTCCCATTCCGCCGCAGACTTCCGCGCGAGCGCCGCTTCAAGCTCGCGGGTCAGCGCGGCGCGGTTGCGCTTGCGGCCTTCGCGCTCGGCAAAGCGCGCGTCGGCGACGAGGTCCTCGCGCCCGAGCGCCTTGGCCAGCGCCTCGAACTGCTCCTGCTTGTTCGCGGCGATGTTGAGCAGGCCGCGGCCGGTCCTGAAAGTGCCCGACGGCGCGGCGGTGAAGTTTTCGTTGCCAATCGCGCGCGGCGTCACGCCCGCGATGAGGTAGTTTGAAACCACCCAGCCGAGGCTGACGATCGCCGAGTCGAGCATCGAAACATCGATGAGCGACCCTTCGCCCGTGCGCTGGCGCCGCACGAGTGCGGCTGCGATGGCGAACGCCGCGGTGATGCCGCCGATGGTATCGGCCACCGGGTAGCCCGCGCGCAGCGGGCCGGAGTCTTCGTTTCCGGTGACGCTCATCATGCCCGACAGGCCCTGGATGATCTGGTCGTAGGCGGGCGCGTCTTTCATCGGGCCGTTCTGGCCGAAACCGGAGATCGCACAATAGACCAGCGAAGGATTGAACTCGCAGAGCGAGCGGTAGCCGAGCCCGAGCCGGTCCATGACGCCAGGCCGGAAGTTCTCGACCAGCACGTCGGCGGTGCGCACCACGCGGCGCAGCACTTCCTTGCCGGCCTCCGACTTGAGGTTCACCGTGATCGACTTCTTGCCGCCGTTCTGCGCGAGAAAGGACGCGCCCATATGGCGCGCGTTGAGCGCGGCATCGGCGCCGAGCTGGCGCGCGAGGTCGCCCGTTTTCGGGACCTCGATCTTGATGACCTCTGCGCCGAGCAGCGCGAGCTGATAGGCGCAGAGCGGACCGGCCAGCACGTTGCTCAGGTCAAGCACGCGGATCCCGCAGAGAGCCTGGGTCATGGCCGATTTACCGGCGCACGAAGGGATTGGGAACATCGAGATCGGTCGAGATCCATACCGATTTCGTGTGCAGGTACTCCTTGATCGCCTCGGTTCCCGATTCGCGCCCGATGCCGGAGTTCTTGTAGCCGCCGAACGGCGAAGTGAAGCTGGTCGCGCGGTAGTTGTTGACCCATACCGTTCCGGCGCGCAGCTTCTCGGTGAGCAGCATCGCGCGACGCAGGCTGCGGGTCCAGACCGCGGCGGCGAGGCCGAAGGCGACGTCGTTGCCGATGCGGATCGCATCCTCCTCATCGTCGAAAGGAATCACGGCCAGCACGGGGCCGAACACCTCCTCCTGCGCGATGCGCATGTCGTTGCGCACGCCGGTGAAGATCGTAGGCTCGACGAACATGCCCGCGCCGAGCTCCGGGCGGCTCCTGCCGCCGAGCACGCAACGCGCCCCCTCCTGCTGTGCGATGCCGATGTAGCGCATGACCTTCTCGAACTGCGGGCGGGTGGCGATCGGGCCGATCTGGGTGTCGGGAGCCGCGGGGTCGCCGAGCTTGGCGCTGCGCACGAAGTCGACCAGCATCTGCACGAACCGGTCGTGGATCGTCTTCTGCACCAGGAGGCGCGAGCCGGCCTGGCAGCTTTGCCCCGAAGCGGCGAAGATGCCCGAAACCACGCCTTTCACCGCCTGGGGCAGGTCCGCGTCGTCGAACACGATGTTCGGCGACTTGCCGCCCAGCTCCAGTGTTACGGTCTTCAGGTGTCGCGCGGCGAGCTCGTAGACCTTGCGGCCGGCGGCGTCGCCGCCGGTGAAGCCGATGTGCGCGGTCTTCGGGTGTGTCACTAGTGCTTCCCCCACCTCGGGTCCGAGCCCAGTCACCACGTTGACGACGCCCTTCGGAAAGCCGGTCTCGGCGAGCAGCTCGGCAAACTCGAGCATCGACGCCGAGGTGAACTCGGACGGCTTGATTACCGCAGTGCAGCCGGCGGCGAGCGCCGGCGCGAGCTTCCAGCTGGTCAGCGTCAGCGGCGAGTTCCAGGGCGTGATGATGACCACCACGCCCTTCGGCTCGTAGCGGGTATAGGTGAAGACACCCTTCTTGTCGGTCGGGATGACATGGCTCTGCACCTTGTCGGCCATGCCGGCGTAATACTTGAAGTAGTCGCCCATGTACTTCACCTGGGAGAGCACTTCGGTCGCCAGCTTGCCGTTGTCGCGCCGCTCGATCTCGGCCAGCCGCGCCGCGTCGGCCTGCACCCGGTCGCCGAGCTTCCATAGCAGGTGGCCGCGCTCGGTCGCGCTCAGCCGCGACCAGGGGCCGTGGAACGCGCTGTCGGCCGCCTCGATCGCCGCATGCGCATCGGCCGCGGTGCCGCGCGCGATCAGCGCCCAAGCCTTGCCGGTGAACGGATCCTCGGTCGGAAGATAGGCGCGCGACCCCGGAGGCACGGCTGCACCGCCGATGTGATGGTCATACCTCCGCAACTGCTCGGACGCTTGCACCGTCCTCCCCGCTACCAGCGTATTGCCCAACGTAACACTATTCCATTTCGTGAAACGCTCGCAAGGGGTCGGAAAACCCCACGGTGAACCCCGCGGCCACGGCTTGCGGCGCCCCAGCCATGCGCTGCAGCGTGCTCGCGCAAGACGGTGGGCAAAGCATGAGCCAACGGCCCTGGTATACACTGCCCCCTCTCAAATCAGGGTCATCGACAGACCTAGCCCCATGCCTGCCGCAGCCGGAGTCGCCGCCGTCGATCGTGCTCTCGCGATCCTCGACGCTTTTACCGAAAATGACCGCAAGCTCACGCTGGCCGAGCTGGCCAAGCGGACCGGTCTGTACAAGAGCACGGTGATTCGCCTGGCGAAATCCCTTGAGAAAGCGCGCTATCTGCTGCGCTCCGAGGACGGGACCTACCGCCTCGGCTCGAAGGTGCTGTTGCTCGGCGCCCTCTACCAGAAGAACTTCGGCACTGCCGAGATCGTGCCGCAGACGCTCAGGGAGATCGTCGATGAGCTGCACGAGGGGGCGTCGTTCTATGTGCGCGACGAAGCGCAGCGGTTGTGCCTGCATCGCATCGAATCGCGGCGCGCGGTGCGCGACTCGATCCACGTCGGCGACCGCTTACCCCTCACCGTAGGCGCCGCCGGGCACGTGATCCTCGCCTTCAGCGGGTTGACGGGCGAGCGCTACGACCAGATCCGCAAGAACATGTACGCCGCCTCATTCGGCGAGCGCGACCCGGAAACCGCCGCGGTGGCCTGCCCGGTGCTCGGCCCGGACCAGAAGTTCATCGGCGCGCTCAGCGTTTCGGGGCCGAGATACCGCATCGAGGCGATGGGAGTGCACAGCATCCTGCCCGTGCTGTTCCGCCATGCCCGCAACCTGTGCCGCGTCCTTGGCGGCGACCCCGATGCACCGCAGTTCGCCGCCTGGTCGAAGCTGGCGAAGGCGCTGCGCGCCGCCCATGCGGCCGGCGCGACGAAGGGCTATCGCGCGCCCGCCAGCGGGGTACGCGCCGGCCGGTAGCGTCGTTCTATCCAGAAGAACCCTGTTGTATTTCTCGTGGCACCAAAACAGCCACCCGCTGACGTTTTGGTGGACCCGCTGCTATAAGAAGACGGCGTTCACAGAGGAGAAATCATGGATAGGGAAGGAAAAGGGATAGGCGCAAGCACGGCCGTGGTGGCCGCGTTGGTCTTGCTGGGGGGCGTCTCGACCGCCACGCTTGCGGACAATGACGGGGACAGGCAGAGCACCCGCAGCGGCAACAATCCGGACATGAACGACCCGAAGATCTCCGGCGATTTCGACTACGGCGTGTGCCGCGGGACCAACCCGAAGTGCTACCACGACTGGGCGCACGAGGAGCGCGTCGATCCGCCGAGGGTGCTCATCTATACCCGCACGGCGGGCCCGCGCCACGCGAACCTTGGGCCGCGTCTCCCAGCCGGTCTTAACCCACCGCTCACCGAAGGTCCATCGGGCCACACGGTGCAGCTGGCGTTGATCCGTTGGCTCAAAGCCAACGGGGTCGAGGCCGACTGGACCGAGGACGTCACTCGCATCTCGAGCTTGCATCGATACAGGGCGGTGATCTTCGCCAGCACCAGCCGTGACACGCTCTTCGCCCACGGCCGCGCGGTCGACCCCACGCTGGCGCTCAACACTTCCACAAGCGCGCACCTCGATGCGGCCAAAACTGCGTTGCGCCAGTACATGCGCGCGGGCGGTGGCTTCGTCGGCATCCATAACGCGTTCGGCACCGAGTACAACTGGCCTTACTACGAAGGGCTGCTGGGCAACGCCAACTACTACGATCACGGCGCGAACCAGGATGGACAGGCGGTGGTGGTTGCCCAGGACAGCTCGACCCAGGGCTTGCCGCCCCGCTGGCCTTTCAAGGACGAGTGGTACAACCTGCGTCCATTTCCCACCAAGGTGAAGTTCCTGGTGAATGTGGACGAAGAGTCGCTCGCGACGCGGCGGGAAATCCATCCCGGACACGGCAAGTTCCACCCGGTGGCCTGGTGCCAGTACTACGATGGCGGTCGCGTCTGGGTCACCACTCTCGGCCACGACCGGGCGGCGTTCACAGAGGGCTCCGGCTTCCCCGGGCAGGCGCAGTTCCAGAGCATGGTCACCAACGGCATCCTCTCGGCAATGGGACTGCTGCCCTTCTGCGTGACGAACGACAGGCACGACGACGACGACGATTGACCGGAGCTTGAAAGCAAGCAGCGCGCGGCGCCACCTCGGCGCCGCGCTTTTTTTGGGAGTTGTCACCCTTGCCGCGCAAGCCCAGAACGACGGCACGGGCGGCGAGGGCGTGGCCGCGGCGCCGCTGGTCGAGCTCGGCGGCGCGGCAGAAAACGCCGGGGGCCAGGGCGGCCTGCGGATTCTCGAGCTGCCGCGATGAGGAAAATCGCGCTCGCGGCTTGCGTCGGCCTCGCTTTCGCGGCGCAGGCCCAGGAAGTCGTACCCTGGAAGACGTTCGCCCAGGTCGAGATGACGCGCTCAGCCAACCGGATCGTGCCGCGCTTCTCGCCGGCGGTCGCGGCGCTCGATCAGAAGGAAGTGAAGGTGCAGGGGTTCATGCTGCCGCTCGACGTGGGCGAAAAGCACGCGCTCTTCGTCCTGTCCGCGGTGCCGCCGACCTGCTCGTTCTGCATGCCGGGCGGGCCGGAGGCCGTCGTCGAGGTGCGCGCCAAGCGCCCCTTGGCCTATACCGACGACGCGGTAACCGTGGTCGGCAAGCTGTCGGTGCTGAAGGACGACCCCACCGGCATCTTCTACCGGCTCACCGACGCAATCCCAGCGAAGTAAGGCAAAAAAAAAGCCCCGCCGTCGCGGCGGGGCTCGATGCCACTACTGGGAATCAGTAGACCTCGATCTTGCCCGTCGGGCGCGGGCTGAAGCAGTCGTTGAAGACGAGGCCCTCAAGTCCGCCGTCGCGAACGAACCTGCCGCGGCGTTCTATCGCCTGTCTTATACCGAGCGCCAAAGAGGCGGCGCGAGGATAACGGACCAACGAATATCGCTAGCGCGAGGGGCTGTGGCCCCTCGCGCCGCACACGACCTTGCTACTTGACGACCCTCACGAGTGCCGTGGATGTCAGTTGCTTCTGCTGTCCCTCATGGATGACGTTCACCATGAGCACGAGGGGAACGGAGTCGCCCTGAGGAATATTGTTGTCTATGTCGGACTTCCTGAAGTGCGCCAGCAGCAGCCTGTCATGCAATATCGCGTTCGTGGATACCGGCTCGAACAGCGTGGTGCTCAGCGGCGTTTTAAGCTTGACCTCGCCATCGAGGGTGTAGCCAGCCGGGACCTTGAAAAGCGCGGTGACGACCCCGTGCACGTCGGTGAACAGACCCGACCCCGAACCGAGGTCCAGCGTCCCCCACAAGAAATGTAGAGCGTTGGGCACGTCCTGCGGCGTCAGGTAGACCTCGACCTTGCCGGTCGGACGCGGATCGGTACAGTCGTTGAAGAAGTATTCTCCTGCACGGGTGAACGTGTACTGGAAGCTCTCGCCCGGTTTGAGCTGCGGGTTGAACAACCCCTCGAAGTACTGCGTCGCGCAGTGCAGCTTCTGGTTGGGGAAGCTCGGGAAGGTCGCTGCCCCCGGGTTCAGGAACGTGACGGTTGTGCCCACCGGAACGCGCATGTGCGTCGGATTCATCGCGTTCGCGGCTACGCCATCCCGCGCGGCAGCGGTATCCGTCGTCCTGGACGCTCGCGCGAGGTAGATCGTGTTGCTCACCGTGCTGCCTTCCACTGGGTTGCCACTGACCGGGCGGCGAATCCTGAGCGGCGCCGGCGTCGGATCCTCGCTGCTTCCCGAGGCCGTCTTGTACGTGCCGCCCAGCTTGAACGCCCACAGCGAATCACCTTCCGTGATGGAGTTGCCGTAAGGAATGCCGGTGCCGGCGGAAAAGATGGCGACGTATTGTTCACCGCCGATCGCGTACGTGATCGCACCTGCACTGATGGCCGCGCCGGTCTGGAAGCGCCACAGCTCCTTGCCTGTCACCGCGTCCAGCGCGACGAAATTGCCGTCGAACTGGCCGACGAAAACCAGGTCGCTCGCGGTCGAGAGCGGGCCCTGGCCGTGCCCCATGTCCAGGCCCAGGTGGTTCGTCCAGCGCACCTTGTTGGTCGAGGCGTCGAGTGCGAGGATGCCGCCCGTCTGGTATTGCCCGATTGCCCGCTGGCCGTTGCCGCCGGCGCCGCGCCAATGTGCGACCGGGTTGACGCCGTATGGAACGAAGATCAGCCCGTGCTTGTGGCTGAAAGAATAGCTCGACCAGTCGGGTCCGCCGTTCTGGCTGGTGGTCGAGAGGACCGGCAGATCCCAGTGCGTGTCGTACATGCAGCCCTTGCGGTGCGTCGCCCCGTATTCGGGCGGATAGGTCACGAAGGGCTTGTCCGGGTCGAGGTAGTTGGGCTCGGTGTAGACGAGCTGCCCTGACGCATTGGGCTGATACCCGTTGTAGTTCGGAACCGCGCGCCACGGGTCGCCCGGGATGTTCTTCGGATCGAGCGCCTGCCAGTTGAGGCAGTGCGGCAGGAAACGGTTCGGGAACGGTTGCGCCGGCCAATTCACCTGCCGCGAATCCACCGTCATGGGCACTTCGTCGACCCGGAGCAGGGGCTTGCCGTTGGTTCGGTCGAGCACGAACAGATGCCCCGACTTGCTGCCGTGGTAGACCGCCTTGCGCGTCCGGCCGTTGATCCGCACGTCGGCCAGCAGGAGTGGATGGACGTTGTCCATGTCCCAGACGTCGTGGCGAATCGACTGGTGGTGCCATTTGTAGGCGCCGGTCTTCAGGTCCACCGCAACGACGCTGTTGGCGAACAGATTCACACCGGGACGCAGTTCTCCGTCCTGAGACGAGCGGCAGCTGCGAACGTTGCCGAACGCGTAGTAGGCCATGCCGAGCTCAGGATCGAGCGCCCCGTGGATCCACGGCGACACACCGGCAACGACCGCACAACTGCGGCCATCGGGCATCGGCGGCCCCCAGGTGGCGCCAGCGTCGACCGTATTGCCGTTCACATCGGTGACCACCGTTCCATGGTCCGCGCCACCATAGAACGACCAGACCATGCTGCCGTCACTCGATTTCAAGGCGAACGCTGCATTGCGGTTGCCATCATTGGTGCCCACATACACCATGCCGTCGTGATAAACGGTGGCGACCTTTTCGATGTTCCCGAGAGGGGCGTCGCTGGGGCCCCTGGGCTGTACGACCCAGACCTCCAGTCCGGTGTCCTTGTCCAGGGCGACGACGCGATTGCCGTCGGCAAGCGTGTACACCTTCCCGTCACCGACCGAGACGCCGCGGCGCGTGCCGTTGGTGTCGAACGCCGTCGGCGTCCACTTCCACTTGGTGGCGCCCGTGGCGCCGTCGACCGCGATGACGCTCCCGTTCGGCGTGTCGAGATAGATAACGCCATCGACCACGATCGGCGTGGTCTGCTGGCCGGTGTGATCGGTAGCGGGCGGCTCGGCCGAAACGTGCGTTCGCCATACCGGTCCGAGCCGCTTGATGTTCCCCTTGTTGATCTGCGTCAGCGCCGAATAGGCCTGGTTGCCCAGGTTCCCGCTATGGGTGGGGTAGTCCTTGTCGCCGGGCGTGCAGCAGTCCGCGAGCTCGGCCGCGCGCGGGCGCTTGCCATCGTGGCGGCCGCCGTCGTCGTCATCGTCGTCGTGCGCGCGTGCGGCGGGCGGCATGGCCAGCAGCCCAGCGGCGATCAGCGCCGACACCATGAGGATTGGTTTCATTCGACTTGTCTCCCGCGTTGTTGGTGGAGTTCTATCAGATAGAACTCTATTCCAAAACTGTAGGAGGCCCCGCCTGCGCGGTCAACGGCGCGGGGGCCTTACCAAAGCAGATGGCGGGGGGTTCTTTGGCTTACGCGCCCGGCAGCACCAAGCTCACCGTGTGCGCGGATGGCGCCGACACCGCGACTCGTTTGCCGTTGGCGTCGGTCGCGTTGACCTGCACGTCGATATCGGTGAACACGGGGGCGTCCGCCAGCACCTTGAAGCGCAGCTGCGCGCGCGGCGCGCTGCCGCTCGCCACCTCGACGGTCGCCCGTCCCGGCCGGCGCGGCTTCGTGCCCACCATGCTCAGCACCTCCGCGTCATACCCGACCTCGACGGTGGCCTTGAGCGCGCCGGCGGGCAGGCCGACCGTCACCACGAATTCCTGTCCCAGGACGACTTCGGCGGGCATGTCGACCTGCAACGCAACGGACCGCCCGATTTCCAGCGCGGCCGCGACCTCGGGCGGCGCCTCGGCCCCGGTCGCGTACATCATCACCTGCCGGATCCCAAGCGGCAGGTAGCGCAACACGACGCGATCCCGCGCCACCGTTTCCACGGCGTACGTCCCTTCGAGCGTATCCCCGGCGCCCACCATGAAAGTCCGGTTCTGGCGCTTCAGGAAGACGAAGCTTTTCCCCTGCAGCACGCCATTTCCGTCGTACTGGTAGGGCAGCGGCGGCGCTTTCGGCGGTGGCGGAACCTCGGCGCGCGGGCTCGGAACCCGCACCGGTGGCGGCTTCGGAGGGGCGCCGAAGGGATCGCGCGAGGGGGCGGACAGTGCGCGGCGCTGGAACTGGAGCTCGACCGGGGGCGGCTCGGATGCGGCGAGCGCAAGGGGCGCTTGCGTGGCGTGCGGGGCGCCGTCGATGGCCGGGTGTTCAGCCCACCACCACGCGAGCAGCCCCGCGGCGGCTGCGAGCGCGAGGGAGAAACGCAGCTTGCTCATACTCGTGGGCGATCAAGGATTGCAGACACGCAACAAAGCGGCCACGGCATCGCGTTTTGTTCCCGCGTACCGCTACGGCTTTTCCCTGACGGTCTCGATCAGCGCGCGCAGCGCGGCGGAATAGGACCGCCACCCCAGTCCTTCCACCATCCCTTTGACCGCCGGCGAGATGATCGAATGGCCGCGCCACTCCTCGCGCGCATGACGGTTGGTCATGTGCACCTCGATCACGGGGAAGGGCATCGACTTGATCGCGTCGTGCAACGAAACCGCGAATTGCGTCAGGCCGCCGGGGTTGAGAATGGCGCCCGCGACGTCGTCCATGTGCTGGTGAAGCGCGTCGACAAGCGCGCCTTCATGGTTCGACTGGAAGGTGATCAATTCGACTTTCAGCTCGCGCGCGAGCGCCTGCAGTTTCTCGTTGAGCTCGGCGAGCGTCAGGCTGCCGTAGATGTGCGGCTCGCGGCGCCCGAGGAGGTTGAGGTTCGGCCCATGCAGCACCAGGATCTTCATCGCTTTTTCCAGTTCTTCTCCAAATTGGCTATTAGCGCGGGGCTGAAATGGCAATCCGCCTGCTCGCGGGCGTAGATTGCCATATAGCGGCGGAACGTATCGAGCGGCTCCTCGCCGGCGCGGAACGCGCGCCGGTTGCCGGCGGCGCTGACCACGCCGGATGAGGTCAGCTTTTCGATGATTTCTTCCAGCTTGCCTTCGAGCGCCCCCGGGGGGACCACCTCATCGCAGATCAGGCGGCCTTCGGCGCTGTCGCACTCGATGCGCCGCTCGGCGAGGATCGCCTGGCGCGCGATGCGGTCGCCGACGAAGCGCGGCAGGCGCAGATTGGCGGCGCCGGGAATGATGCCTTCCTTGCGCGCGGGCAGCGTGAGATACGCGTCTTGCGCAGCGATCGTGTAGTCCATGGTGAGCAGGATCTGGCAGTGGCCGCCGATGGCGAAGCCCTCGACCGCGGCGATCCACAGTTTCTCCGTCGAGGCGATTTCGGGGGACTGGTCTTCATGGGCCAGTCCCCGGTAAAGCTTGTTCACGAAGCCCAGATCGCGGATCAGGTACCAGAGGTATCGGATCTTGCCCTCGTAGAGGTGCGTGAGATTGATACCCGCGCCGAAAAGCCGCCTGCCCGCGTGCTTGGTATGCGTCACTACGTCGCCGCGCAGCACGCAGACCTCCGTCTGCGGATCGAGGAGCGCGACGTCGACCGCGATCTCGGTGCCCGGGAGTGTCGTTTCGTCCTCCGCGTTGAGGTAGCGCGGATTCCGCATCGTCAGGACCGAGGCTTTGCCGTGGCGCTTGATGTGCACGCTGCCGAGATCCAGCTCGCTCTTCTGCTGGTATTCCTCCAATTTCGCTTTCGAAGCCTCCAGCGGCAGCAGCATGGCGTGGCATAGGTGTGTGCCGGCGACAGGGTTGCCGAGGATCTCGGCGAGGAACCGGCCTTGCTGCTTTTCCAGGCCCTTCTTGTCCTTGAGCGGCAGCCGCGCCTCGGCCGCGAGGTCGGCGTCGGAAGGCAATGCGCCTTTCTCGGCCGCGCGACGGCATAGCTCGTCCACGCGCAAAAAGCGGGTGCGCGCGGCGGTCAGCTCGTCGTACAACCTGAGGGCGTTCACCCCCGTACTGTACCCGCCCCGCGCAGCGGCAAGCTGCGGCGCGATACCTGGTCGGTCAGCCATTTCACCGAGCGCCGCGCGCGCTCCGCCACCACCGCCACCGGCAGCTGCGCGTAGTCGTCGTTGAACACCTCGAAGCTGTAGTCGCCGCGGTAGCCGAGGCGGTCGAGCGCGCGCACCAGGGCGGCGACCTCCGCGCTGTGCACGCCTTCGCCCGGAAAGACGCGGAAGTGGCGCGCGGTGTCGATGCGCTCCTCGCGCGAGCGGATCTCGCGCCACATGAAGTCGGCGAGCTGCACCAGGAAGATCTTGTCCGGAACCATTTCCTCGATCTGCTCGCTGCTCGTGCCCATGGCGAGGATATGGAACGAATCGATGGCAACGCCGAGGTTCGCGCGGTCGGCCTCGGCGACGATGTCCCACGACTGCGGGTATTCGTTGACGTGCCGGCCCCACGACAGCGCCTCGTACGCGATGCGGATGCCATAGGGAACCGCCAGCATCGCGAGCTTCTGCAGATCGCGCTTCAGGGAATCAAAGTCGCCGGTGGCGTGCGCCGAGGTCGACGAGCACATCAGCAGCACGCGCGAGCCCAGGGCGTGGCACATCTCAAGCATTGCCTTGGCGATGTCCACCTTGTAGGCGTGCAGGTGGCCCGACAGCCCCTCGAAGTCGCGCAGCACCTGGAAGCCGGTGACGCGCAGGGAGCTCTTGCGCACCGCCTCGATCGCGGCGTCGGGGCCGCCGGGATGGCCGGCGAGGTCGTTGGCGTTCAGCATCACCTGAGTGAAACCGGCGCCGCGAATCGCGGCGAGCTTCGCCTCGAGCGGCCCGGCGAAGGTGATCGTGTCCATGCCGAAGTGGTCGAGGTTCACAAAGGCAGGTCTCGGTTCATGGCTTCAGGTGACTCACGACCAGCTCGAAGGTAACGCCACCGAGATAGACCTGCGTAAGCGCGCCTTTCTCGCTCGGCTGCACTGGTCCACGATCAACGAACACCACGCCGCGCTCCTTGAGCGCCCGCGTCGCGGCGGGAACGTCGGGGGCGCCCAGGCCGATGCGCACCAGCGCCTCCTCCCAGTGGATGTCGTCGGATCCGGGCGGCGGCTCGATCAGCTGAAGATAGAACTTGTGGCACGGGCTTTCGAGCAGCGTGCCTTTCGGCAGCACGCCGAAATACTGTCCCTCGGGCAGCACCGAGAAGCCGAAGAGGCTTCGGTAGAAATCCACCCAGTCGCGCGTGCGCTCGCCGTAGATGCTCTGCACGACGCCGAAATAGTGCAGCCCGGCGATCGCCGGCGGATTCTTCGGAGCGTCGGGCAGCGGCACGAAGTCGACGTCGTAGATGGAGAAGTCGCGGTAGCGGTCGACGAAGTAGATCAGGCTGTCGCCGACGCCATGGATGCCGGGGATGTTGAGCTCCATCGCCGACGCACGGGTTGGCATCTCCCACGCGCCGAGCGCGAGGGCGTGCGCCCATGCATGGCCTGCGTCGCGCACGCGCAGCGCGATCGCGGCGAGCTCGGGTGTCGCCTCGGGGGCGGACATGCCCGGCAGCGCGTCGGGATGCGCGTTGACGATCAGGTTCATCGGGCCCTGGCGGTAGAGCATCACCTCGCGCGAGCGATGCCGCGCCACGGGCGCGAAGCCCATGCGCTGCAGCACCACGCCGAGCGCCTGCGGCTGCGAGGTGGCGAACTCGATGAACTCGATGCCGTCGATGCCGACCGGGTTGCTCGGCTCGGGCAGTGCTTCCTGCACGGTCATGGCGGGTTGCCCTGAATTGGCGAGGCTGTTAAATTTACCTTGCAATGTCGTTAATTCCAAGAACCGAGACGCGCGGCAGCGCGGCGATGCGCAAGCCGAAGGCCCCGGAAGCCAACCGCGCGCGCATCGTGGAGGCAGCGATCGACGAGTTCGCGGCGCGCGGCTTCAAGGGCGCGAGCATGGACGCCATCGCCGCGCGCACCCATACCACCCGGGCGCTGATCAACTACTACTTCGGCAGCAAGGAGAAGCTCTACATCGCGGTGCTGGAGCAGGTGTACGCCGAGATCCGCGAGGCCGAGGAGCAGCTCGACCTCGACCACCTGCCGCCGGCCGACGCCGTGCGCCGCATCGTGGAATCCACCTACAACTACTACCTGGAGCACGAGGGGTTCGTGCGCCTGGTCGTGGCCGAGAACCAGGCGCGCGGCCGCCACCTGCGCAAGTCGAAAGCCATGCGCACCCTCAACCGGCCGATCATCGAGCGGCTCGCGCGCGTCATCGCGCGCGGCCAGGCCGAGGGGCTGTTCCGGCAGGACGCCGACCCGGTGGAGGTGCACAAGTCGATCGCCGCGCTCGGCATGTTCAAC